>Ga0209481_10000010_pt1 | contig 120727 bp, 96 predicted proteins | sample SoiMetdeltSBSDD3_FD_187598 | JGI IMG/M metagenome (GOLD analysis project Ga0209481, IMG submission 187598) | Bulk soil microbial communities from a Populus tree surrounding site in Tennessee, USA - Soil MetaG P. deltoides SBSDD3 (SPAdes) (version 2) | ecosystem: Environmental > Terrestrial >...
CCAGCCCTTCGCCGAGGTGGCCAGCCGGCCGGCCGGGTCCTCGGGCTCCGGCGGGGCCGCCGCCGGGTAGTACCCACCTGGTTGCATGGGCACTGTCATACCGGAGATCACCCGGCCGTGCTGTCACCGGGTATACACCGCGAGATTCCCCTTTTGCGAGTTATGGTCGGTAAGTGAGTACACGCCTGCCCCGCCTCGTCCTCGGCCTGACCGCCCTCGCCGCCGACCGGGTCAGAACCGGTTCCAAAGCCGGTACCAAGGCCGGTACCAAAGCCGGTACCAACGCCGGTGAGACTCTGGCGACCGTCGTCGGGCTCGTCCAGCAGAGCGCCGACGCCGCCCGCCGGGTCGGCACGCCTCCCGCCCGGGCCGCCGCCGGAGGCCTGCGGTTGATGGGCGGTCTACCCGGAGCATCACTGGTACGCGGCCCGCTGCAGCGGGCCCGCGACCAGCTCACCCGTACCGTGGCCGGCGCCAACGCCCGGGGCCGCGAGACAATCGCGGCCGCCCGCGCCGATGCGGTCCTGTTTGTACAGTCTACTGTGGAGGAGAGCCTCGCCTGGATCGAGGCGTCGGTGGTGCCCCGGCTGCTCGACGGCGCGCTACCGCAGGTCCGGACCAACGTGCTGCCGGTCGTCATCGACGACCTGACCGCCGATCCCCGGGTCCGGGACCTGGTCGTCGAGCAGAGCCGCGGCATGCTCGGCGAGGCGGCCGACCAGCTGCGCACCCACGCCGCGTCCGCGGACGACCGGGTCGAGTCGGCCTTCCGGCGCCTGGTGGGCCGGCACCCCGGCCGGGACATCGGCCCGGACATCGGCCGGGATCCAGACTCCGCCCGGCCCGCGTGACGACCGCGTACGCGGGCCTGGTCTCCCGCCTGACCGGGCTCGTCATCGACGTGGCGGCGCTGGCCGCGGCCGGACTGGCGGTGACCACCCTGCCGTCGCTCGCCTGGCAGCAGCTGACCGGCGACTCGCCGGGCTGGCTCGCTGGGCTCTCCGCCGCCGTCGGCGCGCTGCTGCCGACCGGGTACTTCACCGCCCTCTGGTGGCTCAACGGCCGTACCCTCGGTGGCCTGCTCGTCGGTACGGTGGTGCAGCGGCCGGACGGCCGGGACCTGGCGCTCCTGCAGGCCCTGGCCCGCGCGGTGGTGGGCCTGCTGCTCGCGCCGGTCTGGCTGGTGGGCCTGGTGGGGGTGTTGACCGATCCGCGCCGCCGCGCGTGGCACGACCGGCTGTTCGGGACCGTCGTGCGCTACTCGACCAATGGCTGGCGCGGAACGCGTAATCCCCGGTAGAAACGGAGTATGGCAGCCTCGCACGCTGCGGTGACCCAGGAGCTGCTGGTGCGCTACCTGGACGCGTGGACGCCGGCCGCGCTGCACGGCGCGCGTCGGGTGACCTATGCGGCCGCCGGCGCGGACGAGTCCGCGGTGGCCGCGCTGCGGGTCTTCGGCGAGTTCACCGACCGGCTGGCCCGGCACACCCTGGCCATGGTCCTGGCCGCGCCGAACCCGGAGACCGCGCGGGTGCTGGCCGAGCGGCTGGACGCCATCCACCGCGAGCTGGGCGCCCCGGCCGAGCTGACCGTGCACGTCGCCTCCGGCGAGCTGCTGGACCTGCTCACCGCGCGGCGGGCCCTGGGCGCGCCGATCTTCGCGTACCTCGACGGCAGCGCGTACCCGCCCGACGACGGCATGCTCGACGCCCTCGGGCGCAACAAGGGCACCGAGCTGATGCTGACCCTCGACGCGGCAACCGCCGGTCCGGACGCCTCACCGTCCACAGTGGTCGAGCGGTACCGTTCGCTGTTCGCCACCGCGGGCCTGCCCGCGCTCTTCCACGTCGAGCTGGTCGACGGGGACGGGCTCTCCCGGCTGCTGCTGTTCGCCACCGCGAACGCTAAGCATCTGGAGAAGTTCAAGGACGAGCTGTGGGCCGTGGACGAGTTCGCCGGGGTGCGGTACCGCGACCCCCGCGACGAGAGCGCGACGCTGGTGGACATCTCGCTCGCACCCGACGTGGGCCCGCTGCGCCGCGCGGTCCTGCGCCACGTGCGGCGGACCGGCGGGCAGACCGTCACCGAGCTGCGCCGGTTCACGCTCACCGAGACGCTCTACCGGTCCGCCGACCTCACCCGGGTGCTCACACCGCTGCTGAGCTCCGGCACGCTCGCCCGCGACCCGGCGAAGGGCCGGCTGACCCCGGAGACCCGGATCAGCCCGGTCGGGCGGTGAACGGCAGGCCCAGCGACTCCCACAGGCCCTCCGGGACCGGCCGGGCGTAGTGTGCCGCGTTGTCCCGGACCTGGTCGGCGGTGTGGCACCCGACCAGCACGCTGGCGACCACCGGATGCGCCGCCGCGAACCGCAGCGCGGCGGCCGGCAGCGGTACCCCGAAGCCCGCGCAGACCTCGGCCAGCTCGCGGGCCCGGGCGAGCACCCGCGGCGGCGCGGGCGCGTAGTCGTACCTGGCCGACGCGTCCGGGGCGGCCAGCACACCGGAGTTGAAGACGCCGGCCAGCACCACGGCGACGCCGCGCTCCCGGCAGCGTGCCAGCAGCGCGGCCGCACCGTCCGGTTCGAGCAGCGTGTACCGGCCGGCCAGCAGGACGACGTCCGGGTCCACGTCCCGCACGAACGCGTCCGCGACACCGACCGAGTTGGTGCCGACGCCGATCGCGCGGACGACCCCGGCGGCCCGCAGCTCGGCCAGCGCCGGGAACGCATCGTCCAGCGCCTGCCGCAGGTGGTCGTCCGGATCGTGGATCAGCAGCACGTCCACCCGGTCCAGCCCGAGCCGGTCCAGGCTCTCGTCGAGGCTGCGGCGGACCCCGTCCCGGGAGAAGTCCCAGACCCGCCGGTGCGTCGCCGGCACCGCGAAGCCGTCCGCCTGGTCCGTCCCACCCCGATCCGTGGGTACCAGCAGCCGACCGACCTTTGTGGAGACCGCGTACGAGTCACGCGGCAACCCGGCGAGCGCGGCACCCAGCCGGCGCTCGGAGAGCCCGAGCCCGTAGTGCGGCGCGGTGTCGAAGAACCGCATGCCGGCGTCGTATGCGGCCCGGACCGTGGCCGCGGCGGTGTCGTCGTCGACGGCCCGGAACAGGTTGCCGATCGGCGCACACCCGAGCCCGAGCGGGCTCAGGCGGGGAGTTCCGGGAGCTCCCATACCAGCCTCACCCCGCTGTCGCCGCCCGAGTAGTCGTCCTGGACGGCCAGCAGCTCGGCCATCCGCGCCTGCCACGGCACGTTGGCCGGATGCTCGCGCAGGGCATGGCGCATCGCCTGGTAGTCCTCGACCTCGACGACGTGGAACAGGTCCGGCCCGTCCCGCCAGATCCGCCAGGTGCGCACACCGGCCTCGCGCAACGCCGCATCGAGGTCGGCCGGGATGACCGCGTGCACCTGCTCGTACTCCTGCTCCTTGCCCGGCCGCAGCCGGGTGTGCAGGGCGACGCGTTGCATGAATCCTCCTATGTAGACGGCCGGAGGCGCAGGCCGGCCATGCCGCCGTCGACGGCGAGGGCGGTACCGGTGGTGGCCCCGGCGAGCGGGCTGGCGAGGTACGCGATCGCGGCGGCGACCTCCTCCGGGCTGACCATGCGGCCGGTCGGCTGCCGGGCCTCGAGCGCGGCACGTTCGGCGGCCGGGTCGGCGGCGGAAGCCAGCAGCCGGCCCACCCACGGAGTGTCCACAGTGCCCGGGTTGACGCAGGTGACGCGGATCCCCTCACGGACGTGGTCGGCGGCCATCGCCAGGGTCAGCGAGAGCACCGCGCCCTTGGACGCGCTGTAGAGCGCGCGGTTGGGCAGCCCGGCGGTGGCGGCGATGGAGCAGGTATTGACGATCGCGGCCACCGGCGAGCGGCGCAGGTACGGCAGCGCGGCCCGGGTGGTCCGCACGATGCCGAGCACGTTGACGTCGAGGACGCGCTGCCACTCGTCGTACCCGTTCTCCTCGATCGTCCCGGCGGCGCCGACACCGGCGTTGTTGACGAGGATGTCGAGACCGCCGAAGCTCCGCGCCGCGCCGTCCACGGCGGCCCGCACCGAGTCCGCATCCCGGACGTCGGCGACGAGTCCCAGCAGGCCGTCCGCGGTGGCGGGGCCCGGATCGAGGTCGAGCACCGCGACCCGGGCACCCCGGGCGGCGAGCAGCCGGGCCGTCGCGAGGCCGATCCCCGACCCGCCACCGGTCACGACCGCCGCCAACCCGTCGAACATCGAACCTGTATAACACCTTGGCCGGCAGCCGGAGGGCCACCGGGTCACCGGGCAGCGGTCGGCACGATGCCGAGATCCTCGGCCCGCTGGAAGACCGGCTCCATGGCGCGGTCCGGGTCGCGCGCGAAGACGCTGGCCCGCAGCCGGACGAAGACGCAGTTGCCCACCCGCTCCAGGATCGCCTGCCGGCGCAGGTCCGCGGCGAACGCATCGGCACCCTGGTACCGGTCGCCGTCGCACTCGATGGCCAGCCGCCGCCCGTCCGGTGCGGTGAGCACGAAGTCCATCCGGTAGGCACCCAGCCGAAACTGCGGCACCGGCTTGAGTCCCCGCTCGTGCAGGCGGCGCAGCACGGCGCGCTCGAAGTCGTTCTCGCAGCGGTCCTCCGGGTTCGCCGCCGGGTCGGCCGGCGCCGGCCGCAGCGCGTGCGACAGCAGCAACGCGCGCGCGTCATCGGCGTTCAGGTCGCCGAGGCGCACCGAGTGGAAGAGCCACATCTGGTCCCGCGCCCGCGACGCGGCCACGTTGATGCGGCGGTGGAAGTCCCGCTTGGTGAACGCCCCGAACTGCTCGCCCTCGGCGGCCGAGACCACCATCGAAATGAAGACGATGTCCCGCTCGTCCCCCTGGAACGTGTACGGGTCGCCGACCCGCAGCTCGCGCCGCTCCAGCTCGTCGGCACCGATCTCCTCCCGCAGCCGGTGCAGCAGGTACCCGGCCTGCCCGCTGGTGGACAGCAGGCTCACCACGCCCAGGGTCTTCCCGTCGTACGCGGGGTCGGCGACCGTCGCGGCGACCCTGGCCACGAGCGCCTCGGCCTCCGGGACGTTGACCGGCCCGTACTCGGGCAGCACCGTCCGCCTGCCGTCGGCGACGTAGACCGTGTTGACGCTCGGGCCGAGCCCGGACGGCCGGTCGGCGCGCAGCGGCTGGATCTTCCGGTCGTAGTACGTTTCGCTGGAGAACGAGATGATCGCCGGTACGCACCGGAAGTGCTCGGTCAGCAGGATCCGCTCGGGCGAGCGCCGGACCGCGTGGTCGTAGAGGCTGCTCTCGGTGTCGAAGTGCTCGGCCGACGGTACGTCTTCCAGGTGGGTGGCGATCAGCGCGTTGACCCGTTCGGTCGGCACCCCGACCAGTTGCGGCCCGATCTGCTGGTCGTCGCCGACCACGACCGCGCGCCGGGCGAGGCTCAGCACGGGCAGCGCGAAGATGTCCGCCTGCGAGGCCTCGTCCACGATCACCACGTCGAACAGCGGCGTACCGCCGCGGAACTGCTCCAGCGCTCGGTCGATCGACATGACCCAGACCGGTACCGCGGTGACCGCCTCGCCCATCGCCCGCTGCGCCACCGCCTGCCAGTGCGCGGCGCTCTTGCCGGTACCCTTGCCGATCTTGCGCAGGGCGGTGGTCCAGTCCGCGAGCGCCGCCTTCTTGCGGTCGTCCAGGGTGAGCGCGACCTCGAGCCAGGCGGAGGTGACGACCAGGTCGCGGGTCAACCGCCGGATCTGCTCGCGGGCGCGTTCGATCCGCCGGCCCAGCGCGGTGGTGTCCACCGTGCCCACGGTCTCCTCGAACCAGGTCTGGGCCTGCCGCCAGTGCCATGCCCTGATGCTGGCGCTCGCTCCGCTCGTCCCACGGAGCTGCCCGGCTTCCAGTTCGGCGGCCCACTGGGGGGCGACGGGGGCGAGCCGGGCGTGCAGCGCGGTGAACCGGACCGCGTCGTCCCGCATTGTCCACAGTCGACGGACCTCGGCCAACGCCTCGTCCCAGGCCCCCAGGTCGTCGGCCTGCCACGCGGCGGCCAGGTCGCGCAGGGCGGGGCTGGCGGCGGGATCGGCGGCGTAGCGGGCCAGCCACTCGGCCAGCGCCGTCCGTTGACCCTCCAACCGGTCGGCGAGCAGGACGTTCTCGCACGCCTCCACCGCGCCGGCCAGCTCGCCGAGCCGGCGTGCGTCGACCGCCCGCTCGACACCCGGGAAGACCTGTCGCAGTACCTCGTGCAGCGCGGGCCACCGCCGCCGCTCCCAGTCCAGCGCGTCGACGGCCTCGGTGAGCAGCCGGCCGGCCCACAGCTCGGGCTCGGCTGCACCGTCCGGCACCGGCAGGGACAGCCGGGACCCCCACTCGGCCCAGCGGTGCGCCAGCCGGGCACGCAGTTGCCCGCGCTCCACAGTGGCCGTCACCAGGTCCACATCGGACACCGAACGCACCGGCTCGCCGTCGACCCGTACGTCGGCCATGATGCGGGCCAGATCCGCCTGGGTCAGCCGGTTCACGCGCTTGCCGGCGGCGAGCCGGCCGCGGATCTCGGCGAGCTGGGTCAGCAGCCGGCGCGGTTCGGCCGCGTACTCCTCCGGTACCAGGATCTCCCGGCCGGCCACGAACGCGGTCCGGCGGGCCAGCTCGGTGAGCAGCTCCTGGCCGGCGCGGACGTGGTCCTCCCAGACCGCCCGCCAGCTCGGGTCGCGCACGAGGTGTCCGAGCCGGTCGGTCCAGTTGCCCTCGCGCCGGGCCAGCGCGTCCGCCTCCACGCGCAGGCCACGGGCCAGCTCGTCGAGCGCGGTGGCGCCGAGCGTGCGTACCCCCTGGACCGCGACTCCCTGGTCGCGCAGCGCCTCGACGACCTTGTCGGCGTCGCGCAGCGCGCCCCGGTCCGCCGCCAGCACCTCGCCCGCGGGCAGGCTGCCGTCGGCGGGCAGGGTACCGAGCGCGGCGGCCCGGTCGGTGGCCGGTACCCGGGCCGCCAGCTCGAGCAGCTCGCTCAGCTCGGCCGGCTCCAGCGGCAGCTCCGTGCCGGGCGGGACCGCGTCCGGGATGAAGCCGTACGCGTCCTGGTGCCGGCGCAGCCAGTCACCCAGCTCGCCGGCGCTGGTCTCGATACCGGCCAGCAGGTACGTGGCCGACTCGCGTTCGGCGACCGTACGCAGGTCGAGCTGGGTCCGGGTCAGCTCGGCCTCGGCCGACTCGATGTCCGCGGACAGGCGCGCCACCCAGGCCGCCTCCGCCGCGTGGTCCAGGGTGGCCGCCCGGTCCGACAGCTCGCGCGCGGCGATCTGCAACTGGACGAGCTGGTCGGCGCTGCGCCCGAGGATGGCCAGGCACAGCGGCTGGATCTCCTCCGGCAGCCCGTCGCGCAGGACCCGCAGCGGGTCCTCCTTCTGCGCGAGCACCAGGACCCGCTTGCCGTGCGCGACCAGGTGGCAGATCAGGTTGCGGATCGTGTGCGTCTTGCCGGTACCGGGTGGGCCCTGCACGGCGACGTTGCGGTGCGCGGCGAGCCGGCGCGCGATCGACTCCTGCGCGTCGTTGGTGGGCATCGGCATGAGCAGGCGGTCGTTCGTACGTACCCACGCTTGCGGGTCGTCGCCGGGCATCCGCAGGCGGCTCGGCTCGTGCGCGAGGATGTTCGCCAGCGCGCCCACGCCCTCCTCGGTGAGATGGTCGCGCATGTCTTCGAGGAAGCGCCGGACCATCCGCTGCCGCGGCCGCACGAACAGCACGCTCGTGTCCAGAACTGCTGGCGCTCGCTCCGCCCGCGCGGGCCCGGGGCCGTCAGGGTGGCCCCTTCCCTCGTCGCTGCGCTCCTCGGTCCAGGCGTCGCCGCCCTTGGCCGAGTCCGCGTCGACGAGGCGCGGGTCGAGACCGAGCCGGCGCATCGCCCTGCCGGCGAACTCCCGCCGCTCGGCGGCGTCCCACGGGTCGACGTCCACCTGTCCGGCCGGCCCGCCGAGGTCCATGAAGTCGGCCAGCCGCCGGTCGTCCACACTGGACAGGGCGTCGACCTGCAGCCGGGGCGGGCCCTGGGGGACGACGCTGACCGTGGTGGTGTCCGGGTCGTACTCGATGGCCACCGGCGTCGCGATCAGCGGGTAGTGCACCTTCTCGCCGGCCATCGTGGCGGAGAGGATCGCGTGGCCCCAGACCAGCTCCAGGCGCGCGCTGTCGATGTCCAGCCGGTACCGCAGGTCGTAGAGCCTGTCGTGCAGCCGGCGCAGCGCCTCGGCCTCGGCGCAGAGCCGGGCCCACGGCGCCCAGGCCGTCTCGGACCACTCCGCGCAGGCGGCCTTGACCTCGTCCGCGGCGTCCTCCCCGACGGTGGGCGGGTTGACCGGCGAGAGGTCCCAGACCAGGTGCGGGACGAGCGGCGCGGCGATCATCGGCGGCTCGGGTGGAATGGGCCGGCCGACCCGCAGCCAGCTCCCACCAGGCTGGGTCGGTCCGGTCTGGCAGTCGGGGTGGGCCGGCAGGTCCGCGATCCAGTACGCGTCGACGGCCGGCACCGTACGGGCCGGTTTCTCGATCAGCCCGCGCACCGCGAGCAGGTACTCGACGAGCGACACCGCCCGCTCCCTGATGAGCGCGGGCGACTCTGGGAGTTCGGGGCTGACCTCGGGTGTCGTCGTCATGGGTGATCCAGTGGCCGATGGGACAATAGTCAACTCTCGACGGTATCCCCCTCGCGCTCCTTCCGCCCGCTGACCGGCACGCGCTTTCCCGCTGTTGGCTGATCCCCATCGACAGGGAGTAAGCGCTAAGGTGCGGCGAGATAGCGATCGATTGGGTAGGGGCTGTGGACCTGGACACTCTTGCGCGGCAGTTGGCAACCGGTCTCGCCCGCATGGCGGTGGCCGTGCAGGCGGCCGGCGGGCCGGCCGACGCGGCCCTTCCGCGCACGCTCGTCCAGCAGCAGGTACTCCTCCTGCTGTCCCGGCGCCGGCCGGAGTTTCCGCTGCGCAAGCTCGCCGGCGAGCTGGGCTTGACGGTGCCGACCGCGCTCTCGGCCGTCTCCGAGCTGCAACGCGAAGGCCTGGTCTCGATGGGGCCGACCCCGTCGTATTCACCCGGAGAGGTGATGGTCGCCCTGACCGAGCGCGGGTTGGCGCAGGCGCCGCAGGTCCGGCACTGGGCCGCCGACCTGCTCGCGGCGATGGACGACCTCGACCCGAACGAGAAGATGCGGCTGCTCAACGTGGTCATCCGGCACATCCAGATCATGCAGCAGCGGGACCAGATCCCGGTCGCCAAGATGTGCGTGACCTGCAAGTTCTTCGACGGGTACGCCCACCCGGGCAGCGCGGCGCCGCACCACTGTCGGCTTGTCGACGCCCCGTTCGGTCACCGGGAGCTGCGGCTGCGCTGCCCCGAGCAGGTGGCGGCGGCCGATGCCCCGGCGACGCCCGCGCCGTAGCCCGCGACCGGCCGGTGGCACCCCTGTGAAGAAAGGCGCGCGCGAGAGGTGACAGCGGGCCGAACCGTCGCTAAGCTTCCCCCCAGCGCGCTCCTATCGCCCGCTTCCCCCGTGGCAGGCGATCGGGGCGCGCCCCATTTGTGTGCGGGGACTGCCCGACCTCACTCCACCGGTACCGGTCGGTGGGCGCCGGTCCCCGAACGCACTTCGGCCAGCCACTCCTCCGCGGCGACGGTGTCCGGGAAGATCGGAAACACCGGATGCAGCCGCATCGTGAACAGCACGGTCTGGACGAACTTCGACGGTGCCACGAGGCACACCGTCCCGCCGCGGCGCTTGACCGCCTGATGCGTCCGGACCAGTAGCCCGAGGCCAGTCGAGTCGATCAGCCGGACATCGGCCAGGTCGAGCAGGACGTGTCGATGGGTTTCGGTGATGTCACCGAGCGTCTGACGCAGGTGGGACTGGACCAACAAATCGAGGTCCCCGTGGAACGCCACCGTTACGACATCCCCGCTGCTGGTGACCTCAGCCCGCCACTCCATCCGCGCCTCCCAGGCAAACGCTCGCCCATTTCGGCCGTCCCGTCAATGTCCCGGTGCCCGTCCACCATGGCACGAAGCCAGGATTTCCGGCGATCCGCGCCTTCATACCGTCATCCACAGGACGGTAAACCTGGGAGGGCGAGATGACCACCGAGACGACGAACAGCACCGATGCGGGTCAGGGCCTGCTGCTGGTTGTGCTCGCCGCGGTCCTGCTGGGCGTCGCCGGCATGGTCCTCATGCTGAGCTGACCGGCCGGCGCTCGCTGCGCTGCTGACCGGCGCTCGCTGCGCTGCTGACCGGCGCTCGCTGCCCCCACGCGGGCCCGGGCCGGGCTAACCGGCGCGCCGGGCGGCGCGTTCCACGAGCTCCTGCACCATCACGCCGCGGCGGATGTCGAGCGGGCCGGATCGGCCCGAGCGCACCGCCGCGGCGAACTCTTCGGCCACGACCGGCCAGGTCACCGCGTGGTCGAGCGGGGTGTCCAGGGCCAGCGTGCCGGCCGGCCCGAACAGCTCCACCGAGAACCGACCCGGCGGCGGTACCGCACCGGAGAGCACCGCGTCGCTGACCGCGCCGCCCGCATGGACGGCGGTCATCGCGAACCACGTCCGCGGATCGCCCACTCCATGGATCTCCTCGATCGGGCCGAGCGCCGCATCTAGCAGGTCCAGAACGTGTGGCCCGAGGTCGAGCAGCGCGCCGTGCCGCAGCCGCCACGGGGTGGAGAAGTGGCCGCCGAGGAAGGCGTCACCCACGAACGCGGCACGTGCCCCGAACGCCCCGAAGCCGGCCGCCTCGTCGAGGAACGCCCGCACCGCCGGGTGGTACCGGTTCGTCAGCACGACCTGGGTGACCACGCCGGCCGCCGCGTCCGCCAGCCGCCGCGCCGCGACCAGGTCCAGGGCGACCGGCTTCTCCAGGAGCAGCGCCTTACCGGCCTGCGCGGCCCGGGTCGCGAGCTCAGCCTGGATGTCCGGCGGTACGCAGTACGCCACCGCCTCGCACCGGTCCAGCAGCTCGTCGTACGTGGCGCAGGCGGTCGCCCCGTACGCCTCGGCGAGCGCGGTGGCGGCGTCGAAGCGGCGCGCCCAGACGGCGGCCAGCCTGGTGTGCGGTCCCGCGGCGAGCATCGGTGCGTGGGCGATCCGCGCCCACGGCCCGGCGCCGACCAGGCCCATCACGACCGGTTCCACAGTCGAGGATTCTAGGGTTGCGCCCGCGGTTCCAGGACCGGGTCGTCGGCCGGTTCGCCGGCCTGGATCGCCCGGCCGCGGGCCAACTCCGAGTTGATCTCCACGCCGAGCATCAGCGCGCAGTTGGACAGGTACAACCAGATCAGAAAGATCACGATCGCGCCGAGGCTGCCGTAGGTGGCGTCGTACGAGCCGAAGTTCGACACGTAGAGCCCGAACCCGAAGGACATCACCAGCCAGGCCAGCAGCGCCACGGCACCGCCGACGGTGATCCAGCGCAGTCGCGGCTGCTGGACGTTCGGCGCGATCCAGAACAGCAGCGACAGCAGCAGACCCGCCAGCATCACGAGCACCGGCCACTTGCCGATGTTCCAGACGTCCCGGCTGGTCTCACCGACGCGTAACGCGTCGCCGATGGCCTCCACGACCGGGCCGCTGACGATCAGGCCGAGTGCGATGATCGCGAGCAGCACCAGCGAGACGATCGTCAGGCCCAGTTGCAGCGGGCGGAGCACGTACCACTTGCGACCCTCCTCGACGCCGTAGATGGCGTTCGAGGCCCGCACGAACGCGCCGACGAACCCGGACGCGGACCAGATCGCGCCGATCGCCCCGAAGCTGAGCAGCAGCCTGGCCGAGCCACGCTGTTCGAGCACGGTCGTGATCGGTGTCTCGATCGGCTCCATCACGTCCGGCGGCAGCAGGTCCCGCATCATCCCGAGGATCGTGTCGATGGCGTCCTCGCCGCTGGCCACCAGGCTGGTCAGCGCGACGATGACGATGGCGGCGGGGAAGAGCGCGAGCACGCTGTAGTACGTCAGCGCCGCCGCCCAGTCGGTGCAGTTGTCGTCCATGAAGGACTTCCCGCTGCGGACGAGGACGCCGCGCCAGGTCGACCAGCGCAGTTGGCTGAGCCTGGACGGCTTCGCACCAGCCCCATCGGTCACAGCGCCACGCGTACCCGTGGACCGGTCCGGGGAAACGCAGGTTAGTTGATCTCTAGGGCCGGATATTGAGGTCGCCATGGAGACCGGCATACCGGCCCGGGACCTGTCCGACGAGGACCTGGTCCGGGAGATGAAGAGCCTGCACCGCACCCGTGACGACGCGGTACGGCACGGCCCCGACCCGGCGCTGGAGAACCACGTCCGGCGGATGGCGGAGCTGGAGGCCGAGTACGTCCGCCGGTTCCCCGACCGCGAGATCAGGCCCCGCGGCGGGCCGGACCCGGTCGACGCGGAGCTGGAGCCGGACTTCGCCGGGGAGCACGACTCGGTGACGTTCGCCGACGAGCGGCGTGGCGGTCCCGAACGGGCGCCCGAGGAGGAGTCGCCGCGCGGCCTCGCCGGCATGGACGGGTAGTTCTGGACGGGCCGGGGCCGGTTAGAACGTCCCCTGGTAGAGCGCGCACCCCTGGCACACCTCGGGTGGTCGGGTGCCGGCCAGAGTACCGGCCAGCCGGCGGCGGAAGTCGCGGTACGGCTCGCCGGACCAGATCTCCGGGAAGGTCTGCTCGGTGAGCCGGCCCAGCATGACCCGGTCGTCGCCCATCACCATGCAGCACGGCTGGACCACGCCGGCGCTGGTGACGTACGCGGCGTCCCACGGCCACGTGCACCCGGGCCGCCCGTCGAGCCGCGGCGCCGGTTCGGCCGCGTCGAGCTCCGGCAGGCGCAGCGACAGTCCACACTCGACAGCCGCGGCCCGGGCGGCCGCGAACGCGCGGTCGGCCGCCTCGCGGTCAGCGCCACGCCACAACGCCTCCGCCGCGGTGAACTCCCGGATCCCGGCGTACCCACCGGACGGGTCGGTGTCGGAGAACGTGTGTGACAGGTTCTGCACGCGCAGCTCGTCGACGCCGATCCGGGACAGCAGGCGGACCAGGTCCGGCAATTCGCCGACGTTGCGGCGCATGGCCACGAACACCACCCGGATCCACGGCAGGTCCGAGCCGGCCGCCTGCTTCTCGGCCACGAGGCCGGCGAGGTTCTCTACCACCGTGTCGAACCGCGCGCCGCCCCGGATCCCTTCGTACGTCCCGGCCTGCGCCCCGTCCAGCGACACGTGCAGCCAGTCCAACCCGGTTGCGACCAGCTCCGCGGCCCGGGCCCGGAACAGCAGCGTGGCGTTGGAGTTGAACCCCGCCCGGATCCCCCGGTCCTTCGCGTACCGGACCAGATCCAGCAGGTACGGCGAGAGCAGCGGCTCACCCAGCCCCTGCAGGGTGAGCGTGCGCAGCTCGGGAAGCGCGTCCACGAGCGGGTGGAACAGGTCCGGCGTCATCGCCCCGGCCAGCTTGTTCACCGGCGCCCGGTAGCTCACCAGGCACATCGTGCAGCGCAGGTTGCACGCCGAGGTGACCTCTACCTGCAGTGCGTCCGGCAACGGTGGCGTCTCCGCCCAGTCCATGACCGGCCGGTACCCGAGCCGGGACCGCGCAAACTACACGGGCCTCGGGGTCGAGGTTCGTCAGCATCCGTCGAGTCGCCACCCACTCGGCTACAGACGGATCCGGACCACAGCCCAAATGATCTTGCCGTCGCCGGTCCGGACGATGCCCCAGGACGAGGCGAGCGCACCGATGACGAGCAGACCCCGCCCGCTCTCGGCGTCGTCGGCGACCGCATCCGGTGGCCGGACCACCCGCCGATCCCCGTCCCGGACGGAGATGTGCAGGAACTGACCGCGTAGCGCGAGCGACAGCTCCAGCATCGTACGGGCGTGCACGACCGCGTTGGCGACCAGTTCCGAGACGATCACCTGGGCGATCCCGGAGACCTCGGGCACGGACCAGTTCTCGCACGCGATCGCCGTGACCGACCGCGCGTGCCCGGGCGCGTCCCGCGACGGCAGGTAGATCTCCCGGATCCGCTTGGGTACCGGGTGCGCCCGCGCCGCCGCGAGCGCCGCCGACCGGGTCGGGTATATCTGAACATGCCGGGCCGTCGCGGTCCGCCGCAGGGCCTCGGCCAGTTCAGGACCGGGCGAGCAGAGCAGAATCGCCGAGCCCGGCCACTCCGCCGCCCGCCGGCTCACCGTCATGAACATCAGCAGCAGCAGGTCATCGACGACGGCCAGGTCCGAGACGTCGATGACCACCGCAGTCGGCTGGTCGGCAAGGCACTTGGCCATCGTCGCACGGACCCGGGCGACGCTGATCAGATCGAGCGTGCCGGACAGACGGATCAGGGCGACGGGAAAACCCCGCTCAACCTGGCAACGAAGATCGACGCCCATCATGGCGACGGCTCAGGAGTCTCGACCGGCTCGTCCGGGGTGGTGGCGGTCGCGACGACGTCCGGCAAGTGGCGGATCCGGACCGCGGCGGGCAGGTCGGCGGGCAGGCCAGCGACCATGGTGCGGGATGCTTCCACGCCTCCGGCTGAGCCGACGACGACGATGACGTCCCTGTTGACCACGCTGATCACCGCCTACCTGCATGTGGCGGTACCCGCCGGCCGCGACCGGGAAACGCACCTCCGACGTCTGTTCGTCGATATCGGTGCATATCTGCGAGATGCGGCGTCAGGATCGGCGGCGCACGTCCTCGTAGACCCGCACAATATCGATGATCACCCGGCGCCAGTCGTAGCGCGACTGCGCCCGGTCCACGCCCGCGTCGGCGTACGCCAGCCGATCCAGGTCGTTGCGCAGCAGCCCGCGTAGGGCGAGCGCGAACCCTCGCAGGTCGTGCGGCTGGACCAGCAGGCCGGTCACGCGGTGTACCACGCTCTCGGAGACCCCACCGGACCCGTACGCCACCACCGGCAGCCCGCACGCCATCGCCTCGACAGCCGGCAGGCCGAACGTCCCGGTCGCCGACGCGCTGACGTACACGTGCGCAGAGCGGTACCAGCGGGGCAGCTCCGCGGCCGGTACGGCGCCCAGGAACCGGATCCGGTCGGCGAGATCCAGGCTGCCGGCGAGGCGGCGCAGCCGGTCGATCCGCGGGTCGGTCTCCACGTCGTCCGGCGCCGGTCCACCGGCGATCACCAGCTCCGCGTCCGGTACCCAGCGCAGGAGCTTGATGAGCTCGTCGAACCCGCTTCCCGGCTCCGGTACGCCGATCGTGAGCACGCGCGCGGGATCCGCAGGTACGGCGTCTCCCTTGGGCGAGAAGACATCAGTGTCCACACCGGGCGCGACGACCGCGATCCGGGTACGCGGCAGCCCGATCCGCGCCAGATCGGCGACCTCGCCGTGGAACAGGGCGACCACCCGGTCGACACTTGCGCCCAGGGCCTTCTCGCTCCGGACACGTTCGCGGCTCGTCGGCTCCGCGCGCCCGTACCAGCGCCGCCGCACGGTACCGAGGGAGTGGTACGTGTGTGCGACCGGAATCCCGCGCTCGGCGGCCGCCGGCACGGTGGCCAGCCCACTGAGCCAGCCCTGCGAGTGCACGACCTCGGGCAGCCAGCCCCGGCGCCACCGATCGCGGAGCCAGCCGGTGAACTCCGCCACCTCGCCGCTCGGCCCGTACTCCACGACCACCCCGTCGCGGACCGTCCTGCGTCCCGGCTCGCCGTCCCGGCGGGTGTAGACGTGTACCTCGTGCCCCTCGCGGGTCAGGGCGCGCGACAGCTCGGCCACGTACCTGTGCTGCTCGCCGACGTCGACCACCGCCAGCGGGTCCGCCTGTGCGGAGACCAGGCCGATCCGCAACCCCTCCACCCCCAGGTCAATCTTGAAGAGACTCGCGCAACCGGCGCAGCGCGTTTGCCAGCAGGCGGGACACGTGCATCTGCGAGATCCCCAGCTCGGCGGCGATCTCCGCCTGGGTCCGGTTGCCGTAGAACCGCAGCGTCAGGATCCGCCGCTCGCGGAGCGGCAGCCGGACCAGGATCACGCGCAGCGTCTCGCGGGCCTCCACCTCTTCCATGTGCGGATCGAGGTCACCGATCGGATCACCGAGGACAGCGTCGGAGTCCGGGGCGACCGGTGCCGACAGGGACGCGGGCCGGTAGCCGCGACCGGCCTCCAGTGCCTCCAGCACATCGTCCTCGGTCACATCGAGGTGCCGGGCGTAGTCGGCTGGGGTCGGCGAGCCACCGATCAGCTGGGACAGTTCCCCCTCGGCCCGGATCACGGCGAGCCGCAGCTCCTGCAGGCGGCGGGGTACCCGGACGCGCCATCCCCGGTCCCGGAAGTACCGCCGGATCTCGCCCACGATCGTCGGGGTCGCGTACGCGGTGAACTCGCTCCCGTGCGACGGGTCGAACCCGTCCACGGCCTTGACCAAGCCGATCGTCGCGACCTGGTTGAGGTCGTCGAGCGGTTCCCCGCGGTCGCGGAACCGCCGGGCCAGACCCGTCGCGTACGGCAGCGACACCTCGATCGCCTCGTTGCGCAGCAACGGGCGCTCGGGAGCGTCTTCCGGAAGCTGCGCCATCATCCGCAGGATGGTGCCGACCGGGTCGACGCCGGCAGGCCCCTCGGAGACCTCCTCTTCGTAGACGCCGAGGACTTGTGCCACCCCGGTGATCTCGAGGATCTCCAGCACCATCCGGCGCGCGCCGACGACCCGCAGCCAGCCGCCCTTGCGCTGGATCCGCGCCTGGGCGCTGACCAGGGCACCCACGGCCGTACAGTCGATCAGCCCGACGCGTGCCAGATCGACCGCGACCTGCCGCGACCCGCCGTCCACCAGAGACAGCAGAGTGCTCCGCAGCCGCGGAGTGGTCGCCAGGTCGAGGACACCATCGATGTGAACGAGGTCGACTTCACCGTCCGAAACGACGGAGATGCGAACGTGGTCCACGGGTCACTCGTCCCCGCTCTCCGAAGTCTTCAAACCCTCAGCGCTGCACCCGGGCGCCGGCCCCACCGACCAGCGCCTCCACCTCCTTCAGGGTAACCATCGAGGTGTCGCCGGGGGTGGTCATTGCCAATGCGCCGTGCGCCGCACCGTACTCCACGGCGACCGCCAGCTCGGCGCCGGAGAGGACTCCGTAGATCAGTCCGGACGCGAAGCTGTCCCCGCCGCCGACCCGGTCGAGGATCTCCAGGCCGGGCCGGTGCGTCGCGGTGACGAAACCGCTCTCGGCGGACCAGGCGATCGCGCCCCAGTCGTTCACGGTCGCGGAGCGCACGGTCCGCAACGTCGTGGCGACGAGGGCGAAGTTCGGGTACTCCTTCGTCACCTCGGTGATCATGCGCTGGAAGTTGGTCGCCTCCAGCTCCGACAGGTCCTCGGCGGTGTCCGGCACCTCGAACCCGAGGCACGCGGTGAAGTCCTCCTCGTTCCCGATCATCACGTCGACGTACCGCGCCAGCCTCCGGTTGACCTCCTGGGCGCGGGCCTGCCCGCCGACCGCCTTCCACAGGCTGGGCCGGTAGTTGAGGTCGTACGACACGACGGTCCCGTGCCGGTGCGCCGCGGCCATCGCCGCCTCGACCACGTCCGGCGTGGTGTCGGAGAGCGCGGCGTAGATGCCACCGGTGTGGAACCACCGCACGCCCAGCGTCCCGAAGAGATGTTCCCAGTCCACATCGGACGGTCGCAGCTGGCTGGCCGCGGTGTGCCCGCGGTCGGAGACCCCGACCGCGCCGCGGACGCCGAAGCCGCGTTCGGTGAAGTTGAGCCCGTTGCGGGCGGTACGGCCGATGCCGTCGTAGGGGATCCAGCGGACGAACGACATGTCGACGCCGCCGGTGAGGATCAGATCCTCGAGCAACCGGCCGACCTCGTTGTCCGCGAACGCGCTCACCAGCCCGGTGCGCAGCCCGAAGCACCGGCGCAACCCACGGGCGACGTTGTACTCGCCGCCGCCCTCCCACACCCGGAACTCGCGGGCGGTACGCACGCGTCCCTCGCCCGGGTCGAGGCGCAGCATCACCTCGCCGAGCGACACCAGGTCGTACCGGCAGTCCGCGGCGGAACGGATCTCCATCACCCCTCCTCGGCTGCGGTGGCGGCCGCGACGGCTGCGGCCGCGCGGCGGGTGACCTCGGCCCAGTCCCCCGCCGCGAGCAGGTCGGGCGCGACCATCCAGGTGCCGCCGACCGCGAGCACCGACGGCAGCGCCAGATAGTCCGCCAGATTGCCGGTGTTGACCCCGCCGGTCGGGATGAACCGGACCGACCGGAACGGCGCCGAGAGCGCTTTCACCATGGCTGCCCCACCCAACTCCCCGGCAGGGAAGAACTTCACCGTCTCCAGGCCGGCGTCGAGCGCCATCATGATCTCGGTCGGGGTCGCGACGCCGGGGAAGACCGGAACCCCCACCTCTTGGCAGCGGCGCACCACCGGGAGGCCGAACCCCGGGCTGACCACGAACCGGGCGCCCGCGGCGACCGCGCGGTCCACCTGCTCCGCAGTCAACACGGTCCCCGCCCCGACGAGCAGGTCGGTGCGCTCGGCCATGGTCCGGATCGCATCCGCGGCCGCACCGGTCCGGAAGGTCACCTCGACGCAGTGCAGTCCCCCCACGAGCAGGGCGTCGGCCAGCGGCCCGGCGCCGGCCGCGTCGCCCAGCACGACCACGGGGAGCACCCGGGCCGCACCGATCAGGGACTGTTCAGTATGATGAACAGCGATCATATATGTGACCCTACTGGAGGCCTGGTGACCGTCAAGTCCGCGGACCGCACGCTCGAAGTGCTGGAGCTGCTCGCCGCCTCACCCACCCGGCGCGGCCTGGTCGAGCTGGCCCGCGAGCTGGACATCCCGAAGAGCAGCCTGCACGGCATCCTGCGGACGATGGTCGAGCGCGGCTGGGTCGAGTCCGACCGGGCCGGCGGCTTCGGGCTCGGCGTACGGGCACTCCAGGTCGGCGCCGCCTACCTCGACACGGACGACGTGGTCGGCCTCTTCCGCGGCGTCCTCGACGACCTGGCCGCCCAGTTCGGCGAGACCGTGCACCTCGGTCGCCTCGACGGGCCGTTCGTGGTGTACCTCGCCAAGCGCGAATCCATCCATCCGCTGCGGCTCTACTCCGCAATCGGGCGGCGGCTGCCCGCGCACGCGACCGCGCTGGGCAAGGCGCTCCTCGCGCAGCGGGCCGACCACGCGGTGGACCAGTTGCTGAGCTGGCCGCTCGCCCGGCTGACCCGACGAACGATCACCGACGCCGCCGCCCTGCACGCCGAGCTCGCCGCGATCCGGGACCGGGGGTACGCGGTCGACCACGAGGAGAACAGCGAGGGCATCGTCTGTTTCGGCGCGGCGATCCCGCTCCGGGCCGGCGCGCCAGCCGTCCTGCCGGTGGACGCGGTCAGCATCTCGATGCCGGCCTCCCGGGTCGGGCCGGACACCGAGCGCCGCATCGCGAGCGCCCTGCGCGCCGCCGTACACCAGGGCCGCGCCGGCAGCAGCCTGCTGGCCGGCTGACGCCCTCACCCTTGCACGGCGGCGCGCACATCGGCGACGAGCGCCTCGGCCCGCGACACGGTCGCGTTGATGTCCTCTGTGGACTCTCCGACCGCTCCGAGCAGACCCGAGCACCGCGCGGCGAACTCGACCGGAGCCGCGGGGAGCCGTCCGGTCGCGGCCACCAGCCCTTCTCGTTGACCGTCCACGCGCCGGCATGCCCGTGCAACGCCTGGCACAACACCCCGACCGCGCGGAACAGGCACCCGGCGGCGTAGCAGGCGTCGGCACCGGCGGCACCGTACCGGGCCAGCCCGGCGGTGAAGTCCGCCTCCCACAAGCCGGCCACCAGCGCCCGGCCGAGTGCCGGCGGGTAGATCGCCATCCGCGTCCGTAACGCCCCGATCTCACCGTCCGGGTCGGCGAGCGGCCGGCACAGCGCCACCTCGCCCGCGTAGGCATGGGAGTAGAACCCGAGCGGGTGTCCAGGTTGGACACCGATCTCGTACCGGCCGGCCTGGCAGTCGGTCCACACCCGCTCGACCCGGTCCAGATCACGGTAGATCCAGTCGAGCCGCTGCCCGTCCACGGTCAGCCACCCGCCGCCGTCGACCCACGGCCCCCAGCCGCCCCGTCCGGTGACGTCCGCACCCGGGTCGACCTCGGCGGCGAGGCCTCGGAGCGCCGCCACGTCCAGCTCTCCCCGGTAGTACAGGCCAAGGTCCACATCGGAGTCCGGCCGGTGCGTACCGCGCGCCCGGCTGCCACCGAGCACCACCGCGATCACCCCGCCGACCTGGACCAGCCGCTCGGCCACCGGCCGCCAGCTCTCCAGTGCCTCATTGCCGTCATTCATCGCGCCGGGGCCGTGACCAGGTCCGGGTACTTGATCCCGGCGCCGGTGTTCAGCACGACGACCTGTTCGTCGGTACCGATCCATCCGCTGGCCCGCAGGTGCCGCGCCGCGGTCAGGCAGGCCGCGCCCTCCGGGCACAGCAGCAGGCCCTCCCGGGCACCGAACTCGCGCAGGTCCGCCAGTAGCTCCTCGTCGTCGACCGCGATCGCGGTACCGCCGGTCGCGTGCAGCGCGTCCAGGATCAGCTCGTCCCCGAGCGGCGCCGGTACCGTGATGCCGTACGCGACCGTGCGCGCGTCGGCCCACGGCTCCGCGCGTTCCGCCCCCGCCGCGAACGCGCGCACGATCGGAGCGCAGCCGGTGGACTGCACGGCGACGAGCCGCGGTAGCCGGCCGTTGATCCAGCCGAGCTCGCGCAGCTCACCGAGTGCCTTGTGGATGCCGATCAGGCCGACCCCGCCGCCGGTCGGGTACAGGATGGCGTCCGGTACCCGCCAGCCGAGCTGCTCGACGATCTCGTACCCCATCGTCTTCTTGCCCTCGATCCGGTAGGGCTCCTTCAGCGTCGACGCGTCGAAGATGCCACCGTCCGCGGCCGCGATCAGGTCGGCGACGAGCCGGCCGGCATCGTTGATCAGACCGTCCACCAGGTGCAGGTCGGCGCCGGCGGTCCGGCACTCCTGCCGGGTGATGGTCGGCGCGCCCAACGGCATGGCGATCGTGGCCCGCATGCCGGCCCGTGCCGCGTAGGTGGCCCAGGCTGCGCCCGCGTTCCCGTTGGTCGGCATCGCGACGTGGCGCGCCCCGAGCTCGCGCGCCCGCGAGATGCCCACGGTCGCGCCGCGTGCCTTGAACGACCCGGTCGGCACCAGCCCTTCGTCCTTGACGAGCAACCCAGGTACGCCGATCTGCCGCCCGTACCGGGCCGCCGGCTGCAACGGCGTCCAGCCCTCACCGAACGTGGTGACGTACTCCTCGCTGCGTACCGGAAGAAGCTCGCGGTAGCGCCACAGATCCGCCGCCCGGCCCGCGATCGCCGCCGGATCGACCGCCCGCCCCACCGCCGCAAGGTCGTAGCGGGCCAGCAGCGGCGACCCGCAGCCGCACAGATTCTGCAACCGGTCCGCGTCGTGCTGCTCATCGCAGCGCGGGCACTCCAGATGCGTCAGGTGCACGCCAGCACCCTAGCCGGCGCAGCTGAGCGTGGCTGCTCGAGGCGGCGCACCTCGGCCGGCGCCGCCCGGTACGCCGGCGCCCGCGCCGGCGCCTCCGACATGCAGACGGATGCCCTCCCCACCGGGCAGGACGGGGAGGGCATCCGGGTCCGGGTCAGGCGCCGATCTTCCCGATGCCGACGCCGGCCGGTACCGCCGTCGGGACGGTCGCCGGACTGTCCACTATGTACGAGTAGAACGAGCGCGGATCCGCCACGGTCCCACCGGTCTCACACACGCCCGAGTTGGCGAAGACGTTGTTGCGCGCGACCAGGCGGCCGGGGGCCGAGTCGGCGTAACCGCTCGCCGAGTAGCACGGGAACGCCACGTTCTCGAAGTAGTTGCCTTCGGCCAGAACGCCGCCGTTCTCGGTCGATGCGATGCCGTAGAGCCCGACGTTGCGGTAGTAGTTGTTGAACACGTGTACCGGGTCGCCGAAGCGCACCCGCGGGTGCCGCTGGTTCGAGGCGTCGAAGTAGTTGTGGTGGTACGTCACCTTGAGGAACCCGACGTCCGCGGTGAACCCGTCCGAGTGGCCGAGCAGCATGCTCTTGTCCGTACCGCGGAACCAGTTCCACGAGACGGTCACGAACGTCGACTGCCGCTTGACGTCGACCGACCCGTCGAACCCGGGACCGAACTCGTTGTGGTCGATCCACACGTGGTGCGCCGAGTTCGTCACGCTCACCGAGTCGTCCGACGCGTTCGAGAACCGGATGTTCTGGATGATCACGTTGTTACCCGGCCGGGTCGTCGAGCCCAGCTGCAACCCGCCGCCGGTGATGTGGGCGGTGGTGCCGACACCCACGATGGTCTTGTTGGCCACCACGGTGATCATGTCGTCGAACGAGATCGTGCCGGAGACCCGGATGATGTACGGTCCGGCCCGGCCGGCGTAGTCGGCGAGCTCCGCGGCGGTGGTGACGGTGACCGTCGGGCCGCCGCAGCCCCCGGTCGTACCGTTGAAGCCCATCGCGTTCACCGAGGCGAACCCGACGATCACGGGCGGGTTCGTGCAGCCGGGAGGCGGCGGAGACGTGGGCTGCGACGGCGTGGGTGACGGCGTGGGTGTCGGCGGGGCCGAGGTCGGCGGGGGTTGGGTGGGTGGTGTCGTGGTCGAGTCGGTCACGAGCACGTCGTCGAAGGACCCGCTCGCGTTGAACGTGGCCACGCCGGCCCGCCCGGTCGCGAACTGCGCGTCGGTCGCCGAGGCCACCTGCGTACCGTCCACGAAGCCCCGCAGCGACGTGCCGGACATCTCCAACCGGACCGTGTACCAGGTACCCGTCACCACCGACCGGGAGGCCGACGCGAGCGTCGTCGACGAGCCACCGACCAGCTTCTTCAGCTCGATCCGGTTGCTCGACCGGAGCGTCAGGTAGTAATAGCTGGTCATGCCCTGCGCGCGGCCGATCACCGCGACGAACCGGTCGCTGCCGTTGAAGGCGTTGGCCCGGACGCGCACCTGCACCGAGTAGTTACCCCAGGAGGTCTGGCCCGTCTGGACCCGGGCATCGGACGACGTGCCGGTCTGGTTGTAGATCCCGCCGGACACCGACCAGCTACCGCCGGAGGTGGTCCAGCCGGCCGCGTTGCCGTCGTTGAAGTCGTCCGCGAGGAGGGTCGCCGCGCTCGCCGTACCGGCGAACCCGACCAGCCCGGCCACGACGCCCGCCGCCGCGCCCGCGGCGACCGCGAGTCTGAGTCTCATCACAACCTCCCCACCCCGGCGCCGGCCGGGACGATCGTGGGCACCGTCGCAGGATCATCCACTGTGTACGGGTAGAAGGTGCGCGGATCGACGACCGTGCCGCGCACCTCGATCGGGTGGTTGCAGTCGACGAGGATGTTGTTGCGCTCGACCATCCGGCCCAACGGTCCGCTGAACTCCACCCGGCCGGGGTTGTTGACGCTGAAGAAGTAGTTGCCCTCCACGAACAGCCCGCTGTCGTTCGTGGACGCGATGCCGTAGCTGTTGTCGAAGAAGTAGTTGTTGTAGACGTGCACGATCGGTGAGAACCGGACCCGCGGGTGGCGCTGGTCGGAGGCGTTGAAGAAGTTGTGGTGGTACGTCACCCGCAGCCGGCCGCTGTCCTGCGCGCCGTTCGAGTCGTCGTGCCCGAGCAGCAGCGTCTTGTCGTGGTCGTGGAAGTGGTTCCACGACACGGTCACGAGGTCCGAGCCGCGTTTGATGTCCACCGCGCCGTCGTCCCCGTTGGAGAAGTCGTTGTGGTCGATCCAGATGTGGTGGGAGAACATCTGCACGTTGATCAGGTCGTCGGTGGCGCCGGAGAACGAGATGTTCCGGATGATCACGTTGTTCACGGCGTTCGGCGGCGGGGTGGTGACCCCGTCGGCGACCGGTAGGCCGATGTTCAGCCCACCGCCGACCAGCCTCGCGTCCGACCCCAGCCCGACGATCGTCTTGTTCGACATCACGTTGTGCATGCCGTCGGTGGTACCGGTCGGCAGCGTGATCGTGCCGGAAACCTGGATGACGTACGGGCAGGACTGCGCGATGAGGCCGAGGAACTCCGTGGTGGTCGTCACGGTGCGCACCGGTCCACCGGCACCGCCGGTCGTGGTGGTCCGGCCGTAGCCGGCGACGGCCGCGAAACCGTTGACACCGGCGGGAGAGGCGATCGGCGGTACCGCTTGGCCGGTCTGGCACGGCGGGATCGGCGCGGGTGTGGTCGGGCCCGGAGTGGTCGGGCTGGGGCCGGGAGTCGTCGGACCGGGCCCGGCGCCCGACTCGACGAGCACGTCGTCGAACGAGGCCGATGTGTAGAACGTGGCGACGCCGACCTGCCCGGCGGAGAACTGGCTGTCCGAAGCGGACAGCGCGGTCCCGCCGTTGACCGTGCCGCGCAACGACGTCCCGGAGACCGACAGCGACAACGTGTACCAGACGCCCACGGAGACCGGCACCGACGCCGCGGCCAGGGTCGTGGACGAGCCGCCCACGAGCTTCTTCAGCTCCACGGTGTTGGTGGACCGCAGTGCCAGGTAGTAGTACGACGTGTTGGACTGGACCCGGGCGAGTACGGCCGCGAACCGGTTGGTCCCGTTGAACGCGATCGGCTTCACCCGGGCGGTGACCGTGTAGTCCGTCCAGGACAACTGCCCGGCCCGGGCGCGGGCGTCCGAGGACGTCCCCGACTGCCGGAAGACGCGCGAGCCGTCAGTGGCCACCGACCACGAGCCGCCCGAGGTGGTCCAGCCGGTGGAGTTGCCGTCCTCGAAGTCGTCCGTCAACAGGGTCGCGGCGTTCGCGGTACCCGTGAATATCAGGAGACCGGCCACGACGGCGGCGGTAGCGGCCGCGGCGACCGCGAGCCGTAGGTTCCTCATGCGATACTTCCTCCTGACGTGGGCGCGACTGCCGATCGCTGGCTGAGAGGTGATTGGGGCTGGTGCTCACGCGGGGGCGGCGGCTGCAGACCGCCGCCCCCTCTTCGTGTCCGAGCGGTCAGACAGTGATGCGTCCGGCGCCGGCGCCGGCCGTCACGCTGGCCTTGACGTTGTTCGGGTTCTCCAGCGTGTAGGAGTACGGGATCGAGGCGACGCTGCCGCCCTGGTCCCCGCTTCCCGAGTTGACGAAGACGTTGTTCCGGGCGACCAGGTTGGCCGGGTCGGAGTCACCTTCGCCACGGTGGAACGGGTCGTCCACGTTCTCGAAGTAGTTGCCCTCGACCAGAACGCCCGCCTCCTGGGTGGAGGCGACCCCGTAGTCACCGATGTCGTTGTAGTAGTTGTTGTACACGTGCACCGGATTGCCGAACCGCACCCGCGGGTGGCGGGAGTTGGTGCCGTTGAACCAGTTGTGGTGGTAGGTCACGCGCAGGTGCCCGCGGTCCTCCGAGGCGTTCCCGTCGTCGTGGCCGAGCAGCGCCGTCTTCTCGTGGTTGAAGTACCGGTTCCACGACACGGTCACGAAGTCCGACGAGCGCTTGATGTCGGTCGCCCCGTCGAACCCGTTGGAGAAGCTGTTGTGGTCGATCCAGACCCGGGTCGAGTACTGCACGTTGATCGCGTCGTCGTTCCAGTCCCGGAAGTTGATGTTCCGGATGATCACGTTGGACGCCTCGGAGACGTTGAGCCCGCAGCCGGCGATCGTCGCGCCGGAGTTGCCGAGCACGCTCTTGTTGGAGGCGACCCGCAGCATGCCCGAGCAGGAGATCGTCCCGGACACCCGGATGATCGACGTGGCCGAGGCGGACAGCGCCGAGGTCAGCGCGGACGCGCTGGTCACCGTCACGGTCGAGCCGCCGGCGCCACCGGTCGTTCCGCCACCCTGCGTCGCCCAGCCCACCAGACCGCCGGGTGGCGGTGGCGGCGGCGCGGTCGTCGTGGGCGCCGGGGTCGTGGGCGAGGGCGGGTTGCTGGTGGTCGGCCCGGGACCGGCCGCGTCCGTCACGAGCACGTCGTCGAACGACGCGGTCGCGTGGAACGTCTGCATCGCGATCCGGCCGTTGTCCTCCATCGTGTTGGTGCCCGAGGCGATCTGGGTGCCGTCGACGAAACCACGGATCGTGGTTCCGCTCACCTCGATGCGCAGCGTGTACCAGGTGCCGGTGGCGACCGTGCGGGAAACGCCGCCGATCACCGCCACCGAGCTACCGTTCACCGCCTGCAGCTCGGCCCGGTTCGAGTTGAGCAGCGCGAGCCGGTAGAACTTGGTGGCCCCGCTCGTCCGGGCGGAGATGCCGACGTACCGGCCGGACCCGTCGAACGAGAGCGGCTTGACCCGGGCCTGGAGCGTGTAGTTCGTCCAAGCCGTGTTGCCCGCGAAGAGGCGGGCCAACTCGCTGCTCAGGTTGTCCTGTCGTAGTACTCGCGTGCCGTCCGTGGCGACCACCCAGTTACCGCCGGACTTCGACCAGCCGCTGATGTTGCCGTCCTCGAAGTTGTCGCTGAACAAGGTGGCGGCGAACGCGGCGTTGGTCACGCCGACGGCGATGGCCAGTGCGGCGATGGCGGTACCGATGGTGGTCGTGATGCCCCAGCGTCTGATACGGCGCCGGTGCTCCGTGGTCATGGTTGACCTCCGTAGTGAGAGGTAGCGCCCGGGCGGGCGGGGCAACGCCCGCCCGGGCGCGGCTGGCTGATATGGGGTCAGATCTTCCCGACGCCCGCTCCCGCCATGACACTGGCCTTGACGGTGTTCGGGTCGTCGAGGGTGTAGCTGTAGTAACCGCTCGGCTCCTGGACCGTGCCGCTGCAATCGGGTTGCCCGGACTCCCCGACGAACACGTTGTTGCGTGCCACGCACCGGCCGGTCGGACCGGCGTAGTGGTTGGTCACCGGCTCCTCGACGTTCTCGAAGTAGTTGCCTTCGACCATGCAGCCGGCGTCGGCCTGGCAGGCGACACCGGCGTCGGTGTTGTGCAGGTAGTAGTTGTTGTAGACGTGGACCGGCTCGCCGAAGCGGACCCGCGGGTTGCGCTGCGGCGTGTTGTTGTACCAGTTGTGGTGGTAGGTGACCTTCAGCCGGCCGATGTCCTGCGGTCCGTTGCTGTCGTCGTGCCCCAGCAGCATGTTCTTGGTGTGGTTGTGCGTGTGGTTCCAGGACACCGTGACGTACGACGATCCGCGCTTGATGTCGACCAGGCCGTCGAACCCGCTGGCCAGGTCGTTGTGGTCGATCCAGATGTGGTGGGAGAACATCTGCACGTTGATGGAGTCGTCGGTCGCGTTGCGGAACACCAGGTTGCGGATGATGACGTTCTTCACCGCGTTGGCCGGCGGGGTGGTGACCTCGCTGATCGGCAGGCCGACGTTGAGGCCGCCACCGGTCAGACCGGAGGTGGACCCGATACCGACGATCGTCTTGTCGGACGTGACGTTGTGCATCTGCGGTGTCGACGGCAGCTGGATCATGCCGCTGACGCAGATGTTCAGCGGTCCGGTCTGCGCGATGGCGGCCAGGAACTCGGCCGCGGTGTCGACGGTGACCGTACCGCCGCCGGCGCCGCCGGTCGTTCCGTTCTGGCCCAGGGCGTTGACGGCGGCGAAGCCGGTCGGCCGGCCGGTGAGGTTGCAGCCGCCCGGCGGCGGTCCGGTGGTGACGGTCGGCGGCCCGCTCGTCGGCGGGTTCCCGGTCGGACCCGGGCTTGCCACATCCGTGACGGTGAGGTCGTCGAAGGACGCGCTCGCATAGCGCGTCACCAGACCGGCCCGGCCGGTGGACAGGCTGGCGTCGGTCGCCGAGACCACCTGGGTGCCGTTGAGGAACCCGCGCAGCGTGGTGCCGAACGCCTCCAGGCGCAGCGTGTACCAGGTACCCGTGCTGATCGACGCGGATGCGCTCGCCAGCGCCTGCGGTGAGCCGCCGATACGCTTGCTCAGCTCGACCGTGCCGCTGTTGGTCAGCCCGAGCGCGTAGAAGTTGGTCATGTTCTGGGCGCGGGCGGCGACTCCGACGCTCCGGTTCGTTCCGTTGTACGCCAAGGGCTTGACCCTCGCCTCGACCGCGACGTCCGTCCACGACAAGGAGCCGACCTGCGCCTTGGCGTCGCTGCCGGTGCTCGACTGCCGGTAGACCTGCGACCCGTCCGCGACGACCGTCCAGGTCCCGCCGGACTTGGTGAAGCCGTTGGCCACACCGTCCTCGAAGTTCTCCGACAGCAGCGTCGCCGCCTGGGCGACGGAGACGAAGCCGACCACCATCGCGGTCGCGACGCCGCAAGCCGCGGCGAGGAACAACAATCCACGGGTACGGGATTCCATACGAGCTCCTTCGGCAAGCTCCTCTGTGGACGGTTATCAGACGGGTAGCCGGCCGGCGCCGGCGAGGATGTTGACGATGATCGGCACGGCCGGCGCGGGCAGCGGCCGCCCGGCGCGCAGCGTCGGCACCCAGCCCGCGTCGGCGCCCAGGTCGGGATCGTGGGTCGCGTTGTACGCCTCGAGCAGGTTCACCGGCCGCGGGAACGTGTCACCGACGCGCGCCCAGGTCCCCTTCTCGGTGATGACCGTGCCACCCCAGTCGAAGATGACGTCCTCCGGCGCGATCCCGCCGAGCAGCGTGAAGTAGTTGTTCTCGGCGTAGATGGCGGACTGCACGCCGACCCCGAGCGCGTACTGGAACGCGTCCGGGTTGTCGAGGACGTACGCGTTGTTGTAGACGTCGACCTTGCCGAACCGTACCCGGGGCAGCCGCTGCAGCGTACCGGTGAACAGGTTGTGGTGCAGGGTCACGTTGAGCCGCCCGACGTCCGGGCCGACCGTGTTCGAGGAACCGATCAGCATCACCTTGTCACGGGCGAGGAACCGGTTGAACGACACGGTGACGAGGCTCGACGTGTGTGTGATGTCCAGCGAGCCGTCGTGCACCTGGTACGGCCGGCCAAAGAAGACCGGTTGGCTGCTGTCCGGGTTGTCCCCGTCGGTGAACGTGTTGTGGTCGAACCAGACATTGGTGCTGCGGCGTACCGAGGCGTTGTCGAACTGCGAGTTCCACGCGCCGAGCGAGCCGTCCGTCGGCGACCAGGCCGGGAAGCAGTCGTGCGCGTCGTCGAACAGGATGTTGCGCACGATCGAGTTGCTCGCGGTGTCCAGCATCAGGGTCAGCTCGTGCAGCCGCGCGCCCGTGAGACCGATGATGGTCGTGTTGGGCCCGACGTTGATCTGGGTCTGCCTGGTCTGGTTCGCCACCGAGCGCACCCGGGCGGCCTCCAGCGGACCGCTGGGCGCCACCCGGCCCCAGACCGCCGGGTCGTACGTGGCCAGGTAGGCCTCGAGCGAGTACTCCGGATCGGCCAGGTCCGCGCAGGTCATAACGCTGCCGTCGGCCCGTTCGAAACCGTTGATGTCGCCCTTGATGTAGACGATCTTCGGGGTCGCGTTGCCGCGGTTCGTGGCGTTGTCGCCGCCGAGTGCGGCGACCAGTTCGGCCCGGGTCGAGGCGACGAACACCTGGTCCGCGGTGGCCGTGGAGCCGCCGGTCGTGCCGGTACCCTCTGCGGCCCAACCGTCGTTGGCCGGCAGGACCTGCCGACCCAGGGCCTTCGCGGCCCAGGAGAGTTCCTCGACCTGCCCGCCGTCGGCGAGCGCGTTAGCGGCCGGCACCGCTATCAGAACCGCGCCGGCCAAGATCGCAACGTAGCGTCGTATTCGCATGTGAGGCTCCGGTAACCCAAGCGACATCTGTCACCGGAAACATAAAAATGAATGGCGAACGACGTCAATATCCCTGGTTTGCAGGTATGTTGCAGTAAATCGTGGCAATGGCTATTGACCCGGACGGATCACGGGCTCTGTGTCAATATTCCGTCCGTTTTTCCCGGCTGAAGCATCGAGCTTGTTTGCAGTGAGTTTTCTGTCAGTCGTCCGGCCTTTCCGGCGCGGCTCGGGAAGGTTTCGTCGCCCAGGGCACGTCGAGCTCGGAGAAGAGCACGCCATCCTCGGCCGCGGCCCGGACCGCGGCGTTGACCCCGCGCAGGGTCACCGTCCCGCCGGAGACGGTGAGGTGGCGCTCGTCCACCCGGTCCGGTGGCGGTCCGGCCTGCACCGCCTCCTGCACCGCGGTGAACATTGCGGTGCTGGCGAGCGGGGCGATCAGCCGCACGCCGGCCCGATCGGCCCGGTGCGCCAGCAGGTTGTCGAGCAGGCTCACCCGGCCGGGCACCGGCCGCCCGTCCAGCCGATCGGTAGGGTACTCCAGAACCGACCTGCCGTCCGTACCGTGGACCTGGATCTCGCCCGGGACGAACTCCTCGGCGCACAGCGTCAGGGCGACCACGATGGACAGTCCGGATTGGAGGGTCAGCCGCATGCACGCGGTGTCGTCCACCTCGATGTCGCGGCACCGGTAGCGCTCGACCTCGATCGCCACCGGCGGATCGTCCCCGGAGACGGCGGTCGCCGTGGCGAGCGCCTGCATCACCGCGTGCGCGCAGGCATTCGCCAGGACGCCATCGAGCACCGGCCGGCCGTCGAGCATCCGCCGGCCGGCCCACCGGGATCGGCGCCAGTACGCGTCGTCGCGTTGCCAGGCCGCCGCCGCGCTGATGCCGGTGACCCGGCCGAGCCGGCCGGCCGCGATCGCCGACCGCAGTTCCTCCAGCGCGGCCGAGCCGAGCGCCTGGAAACCGACCTGGCATGCCCGCCCGGTCTCGGTCAGCACCCGCAGGAGCGTCCGGTGCTCGGCGACCGTGAGCACCGGCGGCTTCTCCAGCAGCAGATCCGCACCCGCGCAGAGCACGTCGACCGCGATCGGCAGGTGCGTGTGCGGCGGCGTGCAGACCACCACCGCATCGGGCCGGGTCTCCCGCAGCATCGCACCATGCTCGGCGAAGATGCCGACGCCGGGCGGGATCGGCGCCTCCTCGGCCCCGGTCACGCCGGCCACGTCGCAGAGGCCGACCAGCCGCAGCAGGCCAGCCTCCTGCCGGCGGGCGATCTCCCGCCGGTGCCACAGCCCGTGACCCTGCGCGCCGATCAGCGCCACCCGGGCCGTCATGCCGGGCCTCCGGCGGTGGCGGAGGGCCGGGCCGAGGGCCGGCATGACGAAGAGAAGGCTGGCACCGTCATGCTCCCGCCACCGTTCCAGCCGCGCCGTGGCGGGACAGCGCGTCGAGCCACCCGGCCACCAGGCGCCGGACCACCTCGTCGTGGGCCAGGTCGGAGCCGAAGACCTGGGTCAGGCCGAACAGCACGGCCGGGCCCGAACCGTCCGCGGCCAGCAGGGCCCGGACCTCTCCGGCCAGCGGGTCGTCCAGCGGGAGCGGGCGGCCGTCATCGGCGGTGCCGGCGGCGAACCGCATCCAGGCCGCCACCACGAGCGCCGCCCAGCGCGGCTCGGCACCAGCCGCGCGCCGGTCCCGCAGCGTGTCCAGGACCCGCTGCGGCAGCTTCTGCGTACCGTCCATCGCGACCTGGAGGGTCCGGTGCCGGATCGCCGGGTTCCGGAACCGCTCCAGCACCGACTCGCCGTACCCGACGATGTCGGCGCCGGGCGGTGGGGTGAAGCTGGCCGCGATGTCCTCCACGAGCAGGCGCCGCATGACCGACTCCATGCCCGGCAGCGCGAGCGCGTCCGCGATGGTCTCGCAGCCGGCCAGCGCGCCCAGGTACGCGAGCGCCGAGTGCACGCCGTTGAGCGTACGCAGCTTGAGCCGCTCCCACGGGGTCACGTCCGCGGTGAGCACCGCACCGGCCCGCTCCCAGGCCGGCCGGTCGCCGAAGAAGACGTCCTCGATGACCCACTGCAGGTACGGCTCGGCCGCCACCGCGGCGAGATCCGTCACCCCGAGCGCGGCCCGGGCCGTCGCCAGCGTCTCGGGCGTCGTGGCCGGCACGATCCGGTCGACCGTCGTGCCCGGGAACGTCACGTTGCGGGCCATCCAGTCCTCGCCCTGCCCGACCAACTCCAGCGCCCGCGACACCATGCCGTGCAGCCGGCGGCCGTTGTCCGGCAGGTTGTCGCAGCTGACCAGCGCGATCGGCCCGGCGTCGGCCCAGGACCGGGCGATCAGGCCACGGGCCAGCAGCCCGGGCACCGTCGCGGGTGGACGGTCGCCGGTGAGGTCGGCCAGCACCTCGTCGTCGATCCGCAGCCGGCCGGTGGCGGGATCCAGCCGGTACGCCTTCTCGGTCACGGTCAGCGTGACGACCCTGATGGCCGGGTCGGCCAGCAGCGCGACGACGGCCAGCGGGTCGCTCGGGGCGTGCCGGACCGCGGCCAGCGAGCCGACCACCCGGGTCACCGCCGACCCGCCCGACAGGCTGGTGACGCTGAACAGGTTGTCCTGCGCGGCGAGCCGGCCGATCAAGTCGGGCGAGCGGGGAGCTACGCCGACGATCCCCCAGTCGCCGCCGGCCTCGGCGATCGCGTCCTCGGTGTAGACCGCCTGGTGGGCACGGTGGAACGCGCCGAGTCCAAGATGGAGGATCCCGGCGCCGACCGTGCCGGGACGGATCCGGGGCCGCGCCGCGGGTGGGACCTGGCGCAGGGTGCCGAGTCCCAACCTCGTCGTGGCGCCGGCCGTTATCGCCATGCCGGACCGTCCGGGAAGGCGTACCTGGCGAGCGAGTCGCGCTTCATCGTGACGCTGTAGCCGGGCTCGGTCGGCAGCAGGTACCGGCCGTCCCGGACCCGTACCGGGTCGACGAAATGCTCGTGCAGGTGGTCGACGTACTCGACCATTCGGCCGTCGAGCGAAGCGCCGACCCGCAGGTAGTCGAAGACGGACAGATGCTGGACGTACTCGCAGAGCCCGACGCCACCGGCGTGCGGGCACACGGGTACGCCGAACTTCGCCGCCATCAGCAGGATCGAGAGCACCTCGTTGACCCCGCCGACCCGGCACGCGTCCACCTGGCACACGCCGATCGCGTCGGCCTGCAGCAGTTGCTTGAAGATGACCCGGTTCGCCGCCACCTCACCGGTGGCGACCCGGACGGGCTCGACCGCGCGGGCGATCCGGGCGTGCCCCAGCACGTCGTCGGCATGGGTCGGCTCCTCGATCCAGTACGGATCGAACTCGCCGAGCCGGGCCATCGTGGCGATCGCCTCGTCCACGTCCCAGACCTGGTTCGCGTCCATCATCAGCAGCGCGTCCGGGCCGATCTCCGTGCGGATGATCCGGGCCCGCCGGACGTCGTCGTCCACCGGCCCGCCGACCTTCATCTTCATCGCGCGCCAGCCGGCGTCGTACGCGGCCAGGGTCAGCGCGCGAACCTTCTCGTCCGGGTAGCCGAGCCAGCCCACCGACGTCGTGTACGACGGGAAGCCGATGCGGTCCAGCTCCCGGCGCCGGTCCTCCATGCCCGGCGCCGACTTGTCCAGGATGGAGAGCGCTTCGTCCGGCGTCAGCGCGTCGGAGATGTGGTGGAAGTCGACACAGCGGACCAGCTCCTCGGCCGGCATCTCGGCGAGCAGCCGCCACATCGGCTTACCGGCGAGCTTGGCCCGAAGATCCCAGACCGCGTTGACGAGCGCCCCGGTGGCCATGTGGATGACGCCCTTCTCCGGTCCCACCCAGCGCAGCTGGGGATCGGCGGTGAGCGAGCGCCAGAACGCGACCGGTTCCGCGAAGATCTCCTCGACCGTCCGGCCGACGACGTGATGTGCCAGCGCGCGGATCGCGGCGCAGGTCAGCTCGTTGCCGCGCCCGTTGGTGAACGTCAATCCGGCGCCGAAGACGTCAGGCTCGGCGGTACGGAGCTCCACATAGGACGCCGAATAGTCGCCGCGGTTGATCGCGTCCGAGCCGTCCCCGGCTGCCGCGGTCGGGAACCGGACGTCGTGCACCTCGGCCGCGGTGATTCTCGTCACTGGGCCTCCTGCGGGACTTCCGCGCCGACCGAAGGTCCAGACGCCGGGGGCGGCTCAGCAGCACCGTCTAGCCGGAACACCCGCTTCGGCAGGTGGTACGCCAGGTCGGCGATCGTCTCGGCCGCCTCGTCCAGTGGCAGCCGGTGCTCGGCGACGAGCCGGGCGAGGTACGACGCGTCGATCCGGCGGGCCACGTCGTGCCGGACCGGTATCGAGCAGAAGGCCCTGGTGTCGTCGACGAACCCCGCGGTGTTGTAGAAGCCGGCCGTCTCGGTCACCGCCTCGCGGAACCGGCGCAGCACCTCCGGCGAGTCCAGGAACCACCAGGGCGCGCCGAGGTACATCGCGGCGTACCCGCCGGCCAGCGGGGCCAGCTCGCGGGTGAACGTGGTCTCGTCCAATGTGTACACCACGAGCCGCAGCCGTGGGTCGTTGCCGTACGCGTCCAGCAGCGGGGCGAGGCCGTGCACGTACTCGGTCGCGATCGGGATGTCGCCGCCGACGTCCCGGCCGTGCATCCCGTGCAGCCACCGGTTGTGGTTGCGCAGCGCGCCCGGGTGCAACTGCATCACCAGACCGTCCTCGATGGACATCCGGGCGAATTCGACGAGCATGTGGGCGCGGAACGCCTCGGCGTCCTCCGCGGACGCGGTACCCAGCAGCCCGCGCTCGTAGAGCGTCCGCGCCTCGACGTCGGAGAGGGCGAGGGTACGGGCGGTCGGATGGCCATGGTCCGACGAGGTGGCGCCGGCCGCGATGAACGCCGCCCGCCGCTGCCGGAGCGCGTCCAGGAAGCCGGCGTACGAGCCGGTGTCGCAGCCGGTCAGCTCGCCCAGCGCGGCGATCCGCGAGGACCAGCCCGCCCACTCCATGTCCACCACGTTGTCCGGCCGGAACGTGGTGATGACCCGGCCGCCCGGCCCGCCCCAACCGTCGGCGGCGAGCTTCGCGTGCTGCTCCAGCTCGTCCAGCGGGGACTCGGTCGTCGCGAGCACCTCGATGCCGAACCGCTCGAAGAGTGCCCGGGGGCGGAACGACGGCTCGGCCAGCCGCGCGGCGAGCGCGTCGTAGACCTCGTCGACGGTATCCGGGCCGAAGCGCGTGCTCACGCCGAAGACGTCCGCGAACGTCGCCTCCAGCCACAGCCGCGACGGCGTACCCCGGAACAGGTACCAGTGCGCCGCGAACGTCCGCCAGATCGTCCGGCCGTCGGTCTCGCTCGGCTCCCCGTTGAGCGTGGGCACGCCGAGCGTGCTCGGCGGTACGCCCTGGCTGAGCAGCACCCGGGTCAGGTAGTGGTCCGGGACGACGATCAGCCGCGCGGGGTCCGGGAACGGGGCGTCGTCGGCGAGGATCACCGGGTCGATGTGCCCGTGCGGGCTGATCAGCGGCAGGTTCCGGGCGTGCCCGTACAGCTCGCGGGCGATCGACCGCTGCGCCGGGTCCGCGGGGAACAGGATGTCCGGATGTGACAAGGAAGCTCCTTAGTGGACAGTCAGCAGGTCGGCGACGTGCACCGGCCGGCCCGTGGCCATGGACTCGTTGCCGGCCAGGCCGGTCAGCAGCGCGAGCGCCCCGTCGCGCTCGGTCGCCGTACGGGAGAAGGGATCGGTCTGCCCACCGAAGAGAACCGCGGTCATCCGCGCGTCGGCGCCGCCGTGGCCCTCGCGCGTGTGCCCGGGTGTCCCGACATCCCGTGGCGGTGCCCAGTACGGCCGGACCGTCAGGCGGGTGCCGCCCTGTTCGGCCGCCGCCTCGGCGCCGTGCAGGGCGGCGCCCTTGAGGGCACCCGACGCGGCGAGGCTCACATGATCGCTCTCGACGACCTCCAGCTCCAACCGGCCGCGGCTGCCGTTGACCATCAGCCGGTACCCCTCCCACGGCGCGTACGCGGTGAGGTGGTAGGTCATCGTCGCGCCGGTGTCGTAGCGCACGAGCAGCGCGAGGTCGTCCTCGATCGTGACGCCCGGGGCGAACACGTTGCGGTCGCGCAGGTAGCCGTCCTCGGCCTCGGCGTCGAGGTACAACTCGGTCAGGCGCGGGTGGTCGGCGAGGTGCAGCGCGAACGGGTCACCCCCGGCCGCCGCGGCGCCGTGCACCCGGTCGTACGGCCGGGCGTACCCGTGCCGCTGCCCGGCCTCGCCGTAGAAGAACAGCCGGCCGAACGCGTGCACGTCGACCGGGCGCGCACCGAGCCACCAGTTCACCAGGTCGAAGTGGTGGCTGGACTTGTGGACCAGCAGGCCGCCGGAGTTGGCCTTGTCGCGGTGCCAGCGCCGGAAGTAGTCGGCGCCGTGGCGGACGTCGAGCAGCCACTCGAAGTGGACCGACCCGATCTCGCCGACCTCGCCCGACGCGAGCAGCTCACGGACCCGTTCGTGCACCGGGTTGTACCGGTAGTTGAACGTGACGGTGACCCGCCGTCCGGTCCGCTCGACCGCGTCGAGGATCCGCCGGCACCGGGCCGCGTCGACGGTCATCGGCTTCTCGGTGATCACGTCGCGGCCGGCATCGAGTGCGGCGACGATGTACTCGTCGTGCGTCCGGTCCACGGTCGTCACGACGACCGCGTCCACGTCCTCCTTGTCGAGCATCTCGACGAACATCGCGGCCGGGTACGCCGGCACGGGCGCCGCGCCCAGCTCCACCAGCCAGCGGTTGTGCGCCTCCAGCCGGACCGGGTTCGGGTCGGCGAGCGCGACGAGCTCGGCGGTTGCCGCGTGGTCGACCACGATCGCCCGCACGAACATCTCCGCACGGGCACCCGCGCCGACGAGCGCGTACCGCGGTCTCCGGCTCACCCGTACCTCCTGGTTCGCTCACGCCCGCGTGCAAAGGTTTGCAGCAGAACTAACCACGACGAGGCCGGCTCGTCAACGCCTGGGCAACAAGCTGCCAGTAATTGCGATAATAAGTCCGGACTCGCCCCTTCGTTGATGTGACAGGCGCAACCAGTCCGCAACATTCTCCCGTTGACACGATCACAACCGTTTGCATTAATGAGCCAATCGTCGGGCGGGTCACCCGCCCAATGACGCACTGGAAGCTCACCGGGAGGAGCATCGTGCCGGCGACGATTCGGGACGTGGCACGGAAGTCGGGAGTACACATCTCGACCGTGTCCCGGGCGTTCTCGGCACCGCACCTGGTCAACCCGGACACCCGCAACCGCGTGCTCGCCGCCGCCGAGAGCCTGGGCTACCGGCCCAACCGCGCGGCCCGCGCGCTGATCACCGGCCGTACCCACAACATCGGCCTGATCGTGGCCGACATCGCCAACCCGTTCTTCCCGCCGCTGATCAAGGCGGCCGAGCGCGAGGCGCGCCATCGCGACTACCACGTGTTCGTGGCCGACACGAACGAGGATCCGGTCGTCGAGGAGGAGCTCGTCCACGCGCTGGCCAAGCAGGTCGACGGCGTCCTGCTGTGCAGCCCCCGCCTGTCCAACAGCGTGATCGAACAGCTCAGCCGCGAGGTGCCCCTGGTAGTGATCAACCGCCAGGTCACCGGCCTGCCGTCGGTCGTCATGGACGTCGGGCAGGGTGCCCGCCTCGCGGTGGAGCACCTGGTCGCGCTCGGCCACCGGGACATCGCCTTCGTCGGCGGGCCGCGCGGATCCTGGACCAACCGCGAGATCCGCCGGGCCGCCACCGCCGCGGCCCGGGCGGCCGACGCGGACCTGGTGGTCCTCGGACCGAACTTCCCCACCGAGGAGGGCGGCCTCGGAGCGGCCGAACACGTCAGCCGCGCCGGCGTCACGGCCGTCCTCGCGTACAACGACCTCATGGCCATCGGACTCATCGAGGGCCTGGACCGCCTCGGGGTACGGGTGCCGGACAAGCTCAGCGTGGTCGGCATCGACGACATCGCGCTGAGCCGGCTCACCCGACCCCGCCTGACGACGGTGGCCACCCCCACCGGTGCCGCCGGCCGGGCGGCCGTCGACATGCTCCTGCAGCACGGCGACGACCGCCGTACCACCGCACAGGTAACGCTCCAGACCGATCTGGTCATCCGTGACTCGACGGGCCCGGGCCCGCACGGCCATGCGGACCCGGGCAGCGCGGCCCCGGCCGTCCGTCCGGAACTTGTCGCCTCCTACGTCAAGGAGTGAGTGCTATGCACCCCGCAACACCCCTGGCGGTGGTCTCGCAGCCGACGCGCGACCACCGTACCGCTGAAGCCCCTTACAAGCTGCGGCGAGGCCTCGTCGCGGCGCTGATCTTGCCACTCGTCCTCGGCATGGCCGCGTGCGGCGGCGACGACGAGAGCAGCAGCCCGCCGGCCGACTCCAACGCGCCGGTCGAGCTGTCGATCTTCTACTGGGGCGGCGAGGCCCGGGCCAAGATGACCGACCAGGCGCTGGCCCTCTACAAGTCGAAGAACCCGAACGTATCGTTCAAGGCGACCTGGCAGGCGAACACCGGCTACTTCGACAAGCTCGCCACGCTCACCGCTGGCGGTGACCCGCCGGACATCTTCCAGATGGACGACAACTACCTGACCGAGTACGCGCAGCGCAACGTGACGGCCGACCTGACCGAGTACACCAAGAACGGCCAACTGGACCTGGCCAAGTTCCCGAAGAGCATGGTCGAGTACGGCACGGTCGACGGCAAGCTGGCCGGCGTGGCGCTGGGCGAGAACACCATGGGCCTGGTGTACAACAAGACGCTCGTCACCAAGCACGGCCTGCAGGAGCCGCAGACCGGCTGGACCTGGGACCAGCTCATCACCTGGGCGGCCGACCTGAGCACCAAGACCGGCGGCACGATCGCGGGCACGCAGGACCCGAGCGCCGATTACAAGGCGTTCTGGGTCTGGATCCGCCAGCAGGGCAAGGACCTCTACAAGGGCAAGGAACTCGGCTTCACGGCCGAGGACCTGGCCAAGTGGTTCGAGCTGTGGAAGGGCGCCCGGGACAAGAAGGCCACGCCCACGCCGGACGTCATCCACGAGGGCAACGCGAGCGACATCACCAAGCAGCTCGTGGTGACCGGCAAGGCCGCCACGTCCTGGGTCTGGGTCAACCAGATGCCCGAGCTGAAGAAGAACACCAAGGACGAGCTCGGCGTCTGCGCGTACCCGGGTGACCCGAGCGCCCAGTGGGGCCGGGCCTCGATGTACTTCTCGGTGTTCCGTAACAGCAGCAAGAAGGACGCCGCGGTGAAGTTCATCAACTGGCTGGTGAACGACCCCGAGGCCGTCAAGATCCTCGGTACCGACCGCGGCCTTCCGTCCAACCTGGACCTGCGCACGCAGTTCGCGCAGACGGTCACCGACCCGGCGATGAAGCAGTCGATCGAGGTGGAGAACGCGCTGGCCGCGAAGTTCGGTACCGCGCCGCAGGTGCCGCCGAAGGGCCACAGCACGTTCCGCTCGGAGCTGGTCAAGGCCGCGGAGAACGTGCAGTTCGGCCGGGCCACACCGCAGAAGGCCGCGGAGGACCTGCTCGCCGTGGTCAAGCCGAAGCTGGGCTGAGTCGAAGCGGAAGCCGGGGTCCGGGTCCGCCGAGGTCGGCCGGGACTCCCACCGCGAGAGAGGAGTGAGCTCGTGGCGCTGACCACGGCAGAATCGCCGGCGGTACGCGCGACGGAGACTGCCGGGATCCCCACCAAACGGCGGGGATCCCGGCGCAGCTCGCGACGCGAGGGCATCGCGGGGTACGTCTTCCTGTCGCCCTGGCTGCTCGGCCTGATGGGCATCACGGCGATCCCGATGCTCCTGTCGCTGTATCTCAGTTTCACCAGCTACGACGTGCTCACCCCGTGGAACGAGGTCGAGTGGATAGGGCTGGAGAACTACCGGCGCATGTTCACCAGCGACCTGTCGTACTGGCACTCGGTCCAGGTGACGGTGATGTTCGCGCTCATCGCCGTACCGTTGAAGCTCGCGGCCGCACTCGGCGTGGCGCTGCTGCTGAACCGCGAACGCCGCGGCGTGGGCCTGTTCCGGGGTTTCTTCTACCTGCCGTCGCTGATCGGCGGCAGCGTGGCGCTCGCCATCGTCTGGGTGGCGATGTTCAACCGCGACGGCGCGTTCAACGGCTTCCTGCACCTGTTCGGCATCGAGGGCAAGCCATGGGTGAACGACCCGGACTGGGCGCTGGAGACCTTGATGGTCCTGGCGATCTGGCAGTTCGGCGCGCCGATGGTCATCTTCCTGGCCGGTCTCAAGCAGGTTCCGATCGAGCTGTACGAAGCGGCGGCGGTCGACGGAGCCGGGCGGTGGCGGCAGTTCTGGAGCGTCACGCTGCCGATGCTGTCACCGGTCATCTTCTTCAACCTCGTGCTGGAGACCATCAACGGATTCCAGGGCTTCACCGCCGCGTTCGTGCTCAGCAACGGTACCGGCGGTCCGATCGACTCGACCCTGATGTACACGCTCAACCTCTACATCAAGGGCTTCACGGAGTACGAGATGGGCTACGCGTCCGCGATGGCGTGGGTCTTCCTGATCGCGATCGCGCTCATCACGGCGGTCTTCTTCAGCACCGGCCGGTTCTGGGTGCACTACTCGGACGGGGATGACCGCTGATGGCCCACTCGACCGTCGTCCTGCGCCCGTCGCCCGCCGGCCGGCCGGCCCGCCTCGCCCGGCACGGTCGCGGGCTCGGCCGGGTCCTCGTCCTGCTCGCGATCCTCGCGATCGTGCTCTACCCGCTGGTCTGGATGGTCGGCACCGCGTTCAAGTCACCGACCGAGATCGTCAGCAACGTCTCGGTACTGCCGAAGGAGTTCACGCCGTCCAACTTCACCGAGGGCTGGCGGCACTTCGACGTGAACTTCGGCCGGTTCTTCCTCAACAGCGTGATGGTGGCCGGCCTCACCGTGGTCGCCAACGCAACCTCGTGTCTCGTCACGGCATACGCGTTCGCGCGGTTGCGGTTCCGGCTGCGCGGGTTCTGGTTCGCCATCATGATCGGGACTCTGCTGCTGCCGCAGCACGTGCTGATCGTCCCGCAGTTCATCCTGTTCAAGCAGTTCGACTGGGTCGGCGGGCCGTGGCCGTACCTGCCGCTGATCGTGCCGCAGGTGCTGGCCACCGAGGCGTTCTTCGTCTTCCTCATGGTGCAGTTCATGCGTGGCATCCCGCGGGAGCTGGACGAGGCGGCGAAGATCGACGGCGCCAGCCCGTACGGTGTCTTCTGGCACGTCATCGTGCCGCTGAGCCGCCCGGCGCTCGTGACGACCGCGATCTTCTCGTTCATCTGGACCTGGAACGAGTTCTTCCGCCAGCTCGTCTACCTCAGCGACCTGGAGGACTACACGATCCCGGTCGCCATGACGCTGTTCATCGACTCGACCGGACAGAGCGCGATCGGGCCGATGTTCGCCATGTCCGTCCTGTCGCTGCTGCCGGTGTTCCTGTTCTTCCTGGCGTTCCAGCGCCTCCTCGTCGAGGGCATCAACACGGCGGGCCTCAAGGGATGACCACCGTTGCTCGACGTCCACAGTGGACGGACACGTTGCGGGACGCGGCCGACCTGGCACTGCTCGGGATCGCGACGACGCTGGCCGCTCTGCCGGTGGTGACCGCGGGGGCGGCCATCGCGACGGCCAGTGCCGCGGCCCACGACCGGTGCGCCTCGGGCGACCTTCCCGCACCGGGTACGACCCTGCGCCGCTTCCTCCGCGCGATCGTGCCCGGGCTCGGGGCGACCGTCGTGCTGGTACTCGTCTTCCTCGTGGTGGCCCTGGACCTGCGGGCCGTCTCCAGCGGCACGGTGCCGGGCGGAGCGCCGATGATGGTCGCGCTGGTGGCGGCGGCCGGAGCGGTGCTCGGCTTCGTCGGCCTCACGGTCGTCGAGGTCGGGCGGCGCTCCGGGCAGGGCTGGCTGGCCTCGGTGCGGGCCGCCGTGGTGGCCGGACTGGCCCGTCCCGCGCTGGTGCTGGCGTCCGCCGGGGTCGGCCTGGTCTCGGTACTGCTGGCGCTGTTCGTTCCGCTGACCGCGCCGCTCGCGCTGGGGTACGCGCTGTTCGCGCTCCACGTCGTCGCCGCGCGCCTCGCCCCCGACCCCGCGTGACGGCCGGCGGGGCGTCAGCTCATCCGGCCCACGGCGGTGCGCAGCCGGGTCACATCGCGGCGGCGCCGCTCGTACGTCATCGCGAGGCCGACGAGCAGCAGGCCGCCCGCGGCGAGCGGGATCCAGCGCGGCAGCAGATCCCAGACCAGGACCAGCTCGTGCAGCGCCAGCAGGACGAGCACGGCCCCGCCGACGACCACCGGCGCCTGCCGCCGCCAGACCGCGCCGGCGACGACCGCGGCCAGTCCACCGACGCCGAGCAGGAGTCGGCGCATCGGCTCGCCCTCGGCCACCAGCACCGAGGCCAGGCTCGGTAGGAGCGCGGCGGCCAGCGCCGGGCCGAACGCGACCCAACTGCTCATCGCCGGCCGGCTGCGCAGCGCGAGCCACCCGGCGAGCAGCGCGACCGCGGCCGCCGGCAAGGTGTACGCCTCGACGAGCGCGACCTCGGCGGCGACCAGCAGCATCCACCAGGCGAACAGCTCGCAGCCGGCCGCGGCGGCGCTCCGCACCCGACGCCCGGTCGCGCCGGACGCGTCCAGCGCACGCAGGCCCACCGCGATCCCCCACAGGGTGGCGATGCCGGCCGCGTACCGGGCCGAGCCGACCGTCAGCACCAGCGCGACGACCGCCGCGGCGTGTGCCGCCGACTCCAGCGCGCGGGTCTCCGGACGGCGCCGGGTTCGCAGGGCGGCGCTGAGCGCCAGCGCTACGGCGGCCGTCCCGAGCACCCCGAACGCCGCCACCCGTACGGTGAAGTCGGCCGCGAGCACCGCCGCCACGGCGAACAGGACGGCCGCCAGCACGGAGACCAGCCACGCCACGACCCGGGCGGCGGCGGTACGCCCGACCGCGCCGGCCGCGGCGGAGACCACCACGGTCAGCCCCAGTGCGGCGAGCGTCGCGGTCTCGGTCGGCGCTGCGCCGGCCAGGCCCGCCCCGGCCAACACGACGGACAGCGGTACGCCCACCGCAGCGGCCCGGCCGGGCAGGACGCCCGAGGCGAATCCGACCGCCAAGCCCAGCAGCAGGCTCGCCGCCGCGACGGCCGGCCACGGTACGGCCGCCGCGGCGAGCCCGACCACCACGGCGGCGCACCCGGTGGGCAGGCCCCAGCTGAACCGCCGGCCACCGGTGACGGCGGACGCCGTCGCGACCCCGAGCGCGACAGCGTCCGCCGTACCGGCCCCCCACCGGGCGGACGGGGACACCCCCGTGCCGTCCGGCGCCCCCGTCCACACCGCGCCGAGCCAGCCGTACGGCGCCCCGAAGACCGCCCACAGGCTCGGCGCGACGTCCACGGCGAGCGGCGCGGCGAGCACGACCGCGGCCACGACCGGTGCCCACCGGTCCGTCGTGGACACTCGCGCGCCCGCCGCCACCAGTAGCAGCCCGACGGCCGCGTACCCGCCGAGCGGCTCGCCCGGCGGTGGCCAGCTCGTCAGGACGGCTGCGCCCAGCAACGCGACCAGCACGCCACGCCGGTACTCCGGCCACCACCGCGCGACCGCCGCCAGCGCGGGTACCAGTACCGCGGTCGCGGCCAGCGCTGCCCGGGCGGTCCACCACGGCACCACCCCGGCCGCCGCCAGCCCCCGTTCGACCGCGAACGGGCAGGCGAACAGGCCGGCGCCGAGCGCCACGGCGCCGATGACCACAGTGCACCGTCCCCGGGCCGTCGCGGCAACGGCTACCCCGAGAGCGGTGACCGCGCCGAGCACGGCGGCGGTGGCGGCCGGCCAGAACAGGCTCACCGTCACCGCGTGGACCGCGAGCACCGCGGCCGCGGCGGCCCGCACGACGCAGGGGGCGAGGGATCCGGCCACCGCCGCGGCCAGCGATGCCAGGGCCATCGCGACGACCGGGACCGCGACGAGCGCGGGCCAGGCCACCGGCCACGCCGCGGGCAACCCGACGACGAGCACGGTCACGCCGGCCACCACCGGGTCGTGCCGGCGCGGCAGCAGCACCGCGAACGCCGCCGTCACCAGCGCGGCCGCTGCCGGAAGCTGCCAGTCGAAGGAGACCTCGCGGATCACCAGCCAGCGGACCCAGCCGGCCAGCGTGAACCCGGTGACGACGAGCGCGACGGTCCCGCCGACGACGATCCCGCCCACGCGCGCCCCGGAACCGACCGCGACCGGCAGCGCCCGGACCGCGATCGCGAGCCCGGCCGCGACGGCGGCGGCGAGCACCAGCGCCCGGGCCGGCCAGGCGACCGTGAGGATCCGGTCGGCCGCGGCGGCGACCTGCACGACGAGGACGGCCGCGGCGGTACCCCGGAACCAGCCCGACCGCGTCACCCACGACCCGGCCAGCAGCGCCACGCCGGTCGCCACCAGCGCGACGCCGGATCGCACCACATCGGCCAGCGGCCCCGGCAGGGCCAGCGCGCCGACGCCGGCGACCACCGCGCCCGCCAGGCTGGCGCCGTACAGCGCCCGGGCGGCGGCGCGGACGGCGGTACCGCCGCGCCCCGACCACGCGATCAGCAGGTTCAGCGTGGCGACGCCGACCGCCACGCCGGCACAGCCGGCCAGCCCGAACCCGCGGTCGACCGCGAGCAGCGGCAGCACCGGCTGCGCCGCGACCAGCGCCGCGAACCGTGGCCCGAGCAGTCCGGTCGCGGCGGCGTAGCCGGCCGCCACGGCGGCGGTGACCGCGCAGACGAGCGCGGCGTAGCGGGTGGCCGATCCCGCGGCGAGGCCGAACAGGTTGACGTACCAGGCGGCGTACCCGTCCAGCACCACGAGCAACAGCCCCACCGCCGCGAACGTCTCCGCGGTGGCGGTCAGCCCACGGCGCACCGCCAGCACCGGGGCGGCCAGCGCCAGGCCGGTCACCACCGCGAGGATCACCGCGCGGCCGCCGACCCCGAACGTGGCCCAGGCGACCGCGGTGAACACGATCGCCGCGGTACCCAGGAGCAGGCCGCCGAGGATGAACAGCAGGTTCTGCACCGTGCGTACCGATGCCTCGGGCGCGGCAGCGGTCGCGGCCGGCGGCAGCGGCGCCGGTGGCTCTTCGGCGTGGACCGCGGCGGTAATCCGGGCCGCGAGCTGGTTGCGCCACAGTTGGGTGCCGCGCAGGGTCCGCAGCGCCTCCGCGTGGGCCTGCCGCGCCCGCTCGGCCCGGGCGGTCAGCTCGGCGATCTCGCCGTTGAGCCGGACCACCTCGGCGGCGACCGGATCGGGCCCCCGCCCGCAGCCGGGACAGCCCGACGCGAGATCCGCCTCGGTGCGGCAGACCGGGCACGGGTATCGGGTCATGCCCTCCTCCCGGTGCCAGCGGGAGAACGGCATGACCGGGAGCGGCCTGGCAGGCTCATGCCCGGATCGTGTCCGCCCGGGGCCGCGCCCGGAAGAGTACGCGTACTTAGGTATTAGCCCTCAGGTCGCACCACGCACCGGAAGCCGAGGTGGCAGGTTGACGTGTCGACCGCCAGCGGCATCCGGCCGGCCGGACGGTAGCGCTGGCAGTAGTTCGGCGCGCAGAGGAACGAACCGCCCTTGATCACCTTGCGCGGGATCGACGGCAGCCCCGGATCCGCGCTGCGCGCCTCGTCGCCCCCGCGCGGGTTGATCCGCGGGCCGGGCGCCGGGTCCGGGTCGGCGTCCGTCGGGTACCGGCCGTACCAGTCGGACGTCCACTCCCACGCGTTGCCGATCATGTCGTACAGCCCGAAGCCGTTCGCCGGGAAGGCGTGCACCGGCGAGGTCCACTCGTACCCGTCGAGCCGGATGTTCTCCGTCGGGAAGCTGCCCTGCCAGGTGTTGGCCATGTGCCGCCCGCCGGGCGCCAGCTCCTCGCCCCACGGGAAGTCGGTGCCCGCACCGGCGCTGGCCGCGTACTCCCACTCCGCCTCGGTCGGCAGGTCCTTGCCGGCCCACCGGGCGTACGCCAGGACGTCGGCCCACGCCAGGTGGACCACCGGGTGCTCGTCGAGCGCGTACAGCGACGAGCCCGGACCGCGCGGGTGCCGCCAATCCGCGCCCGGCAGGTAGGACCACCACTGGTACGGGTCGCCGCGGTCCACCGGCCGAGCCGGCCGGCTGAACACGGCGGACGCGGGCACGAGCAGGCCCGGATCGGCGCCCGGATAGTCGTCCGGATCCGGCGGCCGCTCGGCCGTCGTGACGTACCCGGTCTCCGCCACGAACGCCCGGAAGTCGGCGTTCGTCACCGGGTACGGGTCCATCCAGAACCCGTCGACGACCACGTCGTGCGCGGGTGCCTCGTCCCGGTAGTAGCGGTCCGATCCCATGGTGAAGGCACCGCCCGGTACCCACACCATGTGGGTCTCCTGCGCCGCAGCGACCGTCGTGAGCAGCATTCCCCCGCACCCCCGAGGATCAGGGTAAGCGGCACTCCCCGCCGACCGCGGTAAATAGACGAAGAGCGCCCTCCCCCGGGCAGGGAGGGCGCTCGTCCGTGCGGCGCTCAGCGCAGGTAGATGTTCGGCTGCGGCGGCGTCGACATCCCGTTCCCGACGAAGAAGCTCGGGTGCGGCGGTTGGTTGTACGCGGTGTTCTGCCAGGCGACCGCGACCCGGTACTGCGGGTCGTGCAGCAGCGTGAAGATGCGGGTCGTGGTCGGCGTGGTGGTGGTGTAGATCCGCAGCGCGTTGCTGCTGCTCGTCCGCCAGATGGCCTCCTCGCGCCAGTCACCGAACAGGTCGGCGGAGAGCGCCGGGTTCGCCTTCGTGCCGTTGTTCGAGGCGACCCCGCTGGCGGTCAGCAGGCGGGTGTCGCTGCTGGTGCCGTACTTGTCGATCCGGGTCTGGTCGAGCAGTTCCCGGACCGGGTCGGCGTCCCACCAGATCACGAAGTTCGCCGAGGACGGGTTACGGCCGACCGACCCGCCCGAGGCGTTGAACAAGTTTGTCATCCCCGGGCCGGAGCCCCAGAACTCGGCGCCCGCATTGCCGGCGTAGATGTCCGCGGCCACGCCCCGGCCGGGTCCTTCCTCACCGGTCGGGTTCGCCCTGGACATGATGACCTGGCCGGTACGGGCATCGTGCAGGTCGGCGCCGGGCACGTTCCCCGGCTCGTGGATCGTCCAGACCTCCTGGCCGGCCCGGCTCGGCACGAAGTCCGAGACGTGCATCGCGTCGCCGTGCCCGTAGCCGGTGTACATCCCGGTGCCGTTGTCGTTGACCGTCATCGACCCGTAGACGATCTCGTCCCGGCCGTCGGCGTCCACGTCGGCGACCGACAGGTTGTGGTTGCCCTGGCCGGTGTACTGGCTGCCGGCCGAGTTCGAGTCGAAGGTCCACCGCCGGGTCAGCGAGCCGTTGCGGAAGTCCCAGGCGGCGATCACCGCGCGGGTGTAGTAACCCCGGGCCATGATCAGGCTGGGCCGGGTCCCGTCCAGGTACGCCGTCGCGGCGAGGAACCGGTCGACCCGGTTGCCGTAGCTGTCGCCCCAGGACGAGACGGTCCCGCGCGGCGGGTCATAGTTCACTGTGGACAGTACGGCCCCGGACAGCCCGTCGAACATGGTGAGGAACTCGGGGCCGGCGAGGATGTACCCGCTGCTGTTGCGGTGGTCCGCGGTGGAGCTGCCGATCACCTGTCCGGTGCCCGAGCGCGTACCGTCCGCGGTCTTCATGGCGACCTCGGCCCGACCGTCGCCGTTGTAGTCGTACACCTGGAACTGGGTGTAGTGCGCACCGGCCCGGATGTTGCGGCCCAGGTCGATGCGCCACAGCCGCTGCCCGTTGAGCCGGTACGCGTCGACGAAGACGTTACCGGTGTACCCGGACTGCGAGTTGTCCTTGGAGTTCGACGGGTCCCACTTGAGGACGATCTCGAGCTGACCGTCGCCGTCGAGGTCCCCGACGCTCGCGTCGTTCGCGCTGTACGTGTAGGATACCCCGTCCGGCGTGGTGCCGCCGCCCGGTACCTGCAACGGCACGTCGAGGAACCCGCCGGAGCCGATCTGCAGCGCGGACTCCGAGGCGGCCTGCTCGACCCCGTTGATGACGGCGCGCACGGTGTAGGCCGCGCCCTGTGCGGCGCCGTTGTCGAAGAAGTTCGTGTGCGACTGCGTGGTGACCCTCGTCGAACCCCGGTAGAGGTTGTACGAGACGCCGGCCGGCTCGGTACCGAGCATCCGCCAGCTGACGAAGTTGCCGGTGCCCGACCGGACGCTGATCAGCCCACGGTTGAGATCCTCCATCTGCTTGGCGCCCGCCGGCGGCGGCCCGGTCGTGGGTGGCGGCGTGACGCCGACCTCGAAGTCGAGGAAGTCGATGTTCGCAAGCCCGTTGGCGGTCGTCGGGCTCAGCCGGACGGTGTTGCTGCCCGCGTTCACCTGCGCGGTCAGCGTCTTGGTGACCCACGTCGTCCACGCGCCGGTACCGTCGAACGCGCTCGCCGCCTGGACCACCCCGCCGTTGACGCTGATGTCGGCCGGCCGGTTGGTGGTCGTACCGTTGGCGAAGCGGATGCCGAGCGTCGCGGTGCCGGCGCTGGCCGCGGAGACGGTGAACTGGACCGCGGCACCGGTGGTGTTGGTGGCGTTGCAGAACCCCGAGCCGGAGAAGCCCGTGTGGTTCGACTCGATGAGACCGTCGCACGTCGCCGGCGCGGTCTCCGCCTCGTACCGGGTCGGCGCCGCCTGGGCAGGGCTCAACGTGAACGCCATTGCCCCGGCGACGGCGAGCAGGGTCGCGCAGGCAGTTGACAGGCCGATGACGCCTGCTCTGGTGTTCATGGTGGCGTCCCTCCTCTTATTGAAAGGTTTCAAGATCCGGCCCGGGTCTGGACAGCATGGACAACTATTCGAAGATTGTCAATGTATGGATGGGCGGGACGGCGCCTCCCGGACCACTGCGTAGCCCCCGGCGGGCACCCGGACCGATCCGGTCACGGATGCGCCCGACACGAGGTCCACACCGTCGGCGGGAACCTGCCGCGCCACATCGCTGTGGTTGAGGATGAACAGCCAGGAGGTGTCGCCCGCCCGGCGCCGGACGACCTCCACCCCGGCCGCTGCCCCGGCACACGTCGGCGCCACCCCGACTGCCCTGGCCTCTCCGACCAGCAGCCGCCCGTAGGCCTGGTCATCGAGGCGCGTCGAGACGTAAAGCGCCGTACCGGCACCGTACCCGTGCCGGGTGACCGCCGGCAAGCCGTCCAGCGCGCCGCCCACGTACGCGGCCACGGTCGACGCGCCGGTCACGTTTACCCGCTCGGACCACATCGTACCGGTGTCTCCTGTGGACAGTTTGGCCACGATTTCCGGCGGTAGCGGGTGGAACTCCTCGACCCGGACCCCGAGCACGTCCCGGAACGCGCCCGGATAGCCGCCGAGCCGGACCAGACCGCGGGAGTCCGCGATGCCGCTGAGGAACCCGACCACCAGGCGCCCGCCGCCCTCCACGTAGGCCGCGATCGCCCCGGCCGCCGCGTCCGAGACCAGGTAGAGGCCCGGCACGACGACCAGACGGTACGGCGTGAGGTCGCTGTCCGGCGCCGCGAAGTCGACCGTGTACCCGGCCCGCCAGAACGCCCGGTGGGCTGCCCGGACGAGGTCGAGGTAGTCCACGTCGGTGGACGGCCGGCCAGGCGACTGCAGGGCCCACCAGCACTCCGCGTCCCACAGGACCGCGATCTCCGCCTCGATCGCCGCATCCTCCACTTCGGAGAGTGCGGGCAGTTCCGCACCGAGCGCGCACACCTCCCGGAACACCCGGCTGTCCGGGCCGGCATGCGGCACCATCGCCGAGTGGAACACCTCGGCACCGCCGCGCGGGGCCCGCCACTGGAAGAACAACGCCCCGCCGGACCCGCGCGCCACGTGCGACAGGCTGTGCCGGGCCATCCGGCCGGGCGCCTTGGCGAGCATCCGCGCGCCGGTGTAGATCAGGTTCGGCGCCTGCTCCATGAGCAACCACCGGCGGCCCGCCGCCCGGGCCCAGGACCGGGCGAGATCGGCGAAGAACGCGGTCTCCTCCTCGGCGCCGAGATCCGCACTGCCCGGGTAGTGGTCGACCGCGACGAGATCGACCGACCGCGCCCAGCGCGCGTGGTCGACCGGCACCCAGCCGCCGAACACCCCGTTCGTGGTCACCGGTATCCCGGGAGCCAGCGCGTTCAGCACCGCCTTCTGTTCGGCGAACGCGACCAGCATCTCGTCGGAGAGGAACCGGCGGAAGTCCAGCTCCTGCCCCGGGTTGGGCAGGTACTGGGTGGCCCGCGGCGGGAGCACCTGCCTCCAGTCGGTGTAGTGCTGGCTCCAGAACGAGGTGGTCCACGCCTCGTTGAGCGCGTCGAGATCGCCGTGCCGGCCGCGCAGCCAGGAGCGGAACGCCTCGGCCACGTGTTCGCAGTGGCACCACGTGCCGTACTCGTTGTGCACGTGCCACATCGCCACGGCGGGATGGCCGCCGTACCGCTCCCCGAGCGCGGCGGCGATCCGCAGGCACGCCGAGCGGTAGGCGGGCGCCGCCACGCAGTAGGTGTCCCGGCTGCCGTGACTGAGCCTGACCCCGTCCCGGGTGACGGGAAGCGCCTCCGGGTACGCCAGCGAGAACCACGGCGGTGGCGACGCTGTGGGTGTGGCGAGCGCGACCCGGACGCCGCCGGCGTGCAGGAGATCGACGACTTGATCGAGCCATTCGAATGTATAGCGACCCTCGGCCGGCTCCAGCCGCGACCAGGCGAACACCCCCAGCGAGACCAGGTTGACCCCGGCCCGCCGCATCAGCGTGACGTCCTCCGCCCAGACCTCCACGGGCCACTGCTCGGGGTTGTAGTCGCCGCCGTAGTACACCCTGCCAACCCTTGCCTTGACCTTTGTTGGGTCGCCAGCCAAACTAACCCTGCCGGAGACGGAGTGTCAACGAGTGGAGGACCGCATGCCGTACCACCCGCCACTGGTCCCCCACGAGATCTTCGTCGCCGACCCCCCAGAGCTACCGGTCCGGGCCCCGGGCGAGCGCGGCTTGTCCGCGCTCGCCCGCGCGGACGTCGTCGCGGTCGAGCCGCACGGCGTCGCGTGCAAGGCCCAGACCACCGCCGGGGAGACGCTGGCGGTGCAGATCAGCGCCGCGGGCGAGGGGATCATCCGGGTACGGCTCAGCGAGGACACCGACGCCCGCAGCCGCTCGGCGCGCGCGCTCCCGCTCGTGGCGCCCGGCTCCTGGCCGGAGGCCACGGTCGACCTGCTCGCCGGTGCCGGGCAGGTCCGCATCGACGCCGGGTCGGTGGTCGCCCTGCTGACCCTGGACCCGTGGCACCTGCGATTCGTCGACCCGGCCGGCCGTACCCTGGTCGAGCAGAACCGCGGCGAGCAGGACATCAGCGGCCGGCTGCGTACGCTCCCGTTCGGACGTTCCACTGTCGACGGTACGGTCGCCGCCTACCACGAGAGCTTCACCGCCCGCGCGGACGAGCGGTTCGTCGGCCTGGGCGAGAAGTTCACCCCGCTGGACAAGCGCGGGCAGCGGGCGCTGATGTGGAACTTCGACGCGTTCGGCAGCGAGTCCGACCGGTCCTACAAGAACGTGCCGCTCTACCTGTCCAGCCGGGGCTACGGCATCCTTGTCGACAGTGGACTGCCGGTCGAGTTCGACATGTGCCAGTCCACCCACAGCTGCGTGCAGATCCTGGTACCGGACGACCTGATCGACTACTACGTGCTCGCCGGACCGGCGCCGGCCGAGGTGCTGGACCGGTACAACCGGCTCACCTGCCGGCCGCTGCTGCCGCCGAAGTGGGCATTCGGCACGTGGATGTCGTCGGGGTTCTTCGTGGACACCCAGCAGCGCGTACTCGACCGGGCCCGGCGCATCCGGGCCCGCGGCATCCCGTGCGACGTACTCCACCTGGACTGCTACTGGCAGGTCGCCGGGAACTGGTCGGACCAGCGCTGGGACACCGAGAACTTCCCCGACCCGGTGGCCATGCTCGCCGAGCTCGCCGCGCAGGGGTTCAAGGTGAGCCTCTGGATCAATCCGTACGTCAGCCATCGCAGCCCGCTGTTCGGCGAGGGAGACGAGCGCGGCTACTTCCTCCGCCGGGCGGACGGGCGCACCTACGTCGCCGACGTGTGGCACGGTGCCCAGCCGGCCGGCGGCATCGTCGACTTCACCAACCCGGACGCCACCGCGTGGTTCCAGAACCTGCTGCGGCCGTTGCTGCGACAGGGAGTCGCGGCGTTCAAGACGGACTTCGCCGAGGGCGTACCCGCCGATGCCGTGGCCGCGAACGGGATGACCGGCATCGAGCTGCACAACATCTACAGCCTGCTGTTCAACGACGCGGTCGCCGCGGTCACCCTGGAGGTGATCGGGCACGGCATGGTCTGGGCGCGTTCGTCGTACCTCGGCGGGCAACGCCACTCGGCGCAGTGGGCCGGCGACACGAACTGCGGGTACCCGGCGCTCGGCAGCACGTTACGCGGCGGTCTCTCGTACGGTCTGACCGGAGTGCCGTTCTGGAGCCACGACGTCGGCGGCTTCACCGGTACGCCGACCCCGGACCTGTACGCGCGCTGGGCCCAGTTCGGTGCGCTCTCCCCGCTGGTGCGCTTCCACGGCACCACGAGCCGGCTGCCGTGGGACTTCCCGGCGGACGCGGAGCGCATCGCGGTCGATGCGCTGCGCCTGCGGTACCGGCTCCTGCCGTACCTCTACTCGGCCGCGGTCGAGTCCGCCCGTACCGGCGCGCCGCTCATGCGCGCCCTGCTCGTCGACTCGCCCGACGACCCGTCGGCCTGGACGGCCGAGCTGGAGTACCGGCTCGGACCCGACCTGCTCGTCGTGCCGATGACCGACCCGGACGGGGTCCGCACGGCGTACCTGCCGGCCGGGTGCTGGGTGGAGTTCACCACCGGGGAGGTGTACGAGGGCGGGCGGCACATCACCGTACGGACCCCGGTGGACCGGCCGCCGCTGTACGTCCGGCACGGTGCGCTGATTCCCATGTGCGACGGGTCCGACTCGATCCCGGACGGTCCGTTCGGCGAGCTGACGCTGGTGAGCTGGGGCGGCCTCGACGCGACGGCGGTGATCCGGGACGTGGACGGGGAGACGGCGGTCACCGCGGTACGCGACGGCGACCGTTACCTCGTGACGACCGACGGCCCGGCGCGGATCCGGGCCGTCGAGTTCGTCCATACCACCGGCGCGCCGGGGACCGTGCTGGTCAACGGCGCGGTCAGCGGGCGCCCATGAGGTGCTCGACCGCGAGCTGGTTGAGCCGCACGTAACCCATCCCCGGCAACGCCGCCGCCTCCGGGTCGAACCCGTCGTCGCCGAGCAGGTCGGCATACGTCTCCCCGGCCGCCAGGGTCGGGGTGGCGAGCTCGGCCACCCGGCTGTCCGCGAACGCCTCGGCCACCTCGGGATCGGCCCGGAACGCCGCGGCCCGCTCCTTCAGCAACAGGTACGTCCGCATGTTCGCGGCGGCGGAGACCCAGACCCCGGTGGTGTCCTCGGTGCGCAGCGGCTTGTAGTCGAAGTGCCGCGGCCCGTCGTAGCTCGCCGCGCCGTCCGGCCCGCCGAACTCCAGCAGGTCCACCAGGAAGAACGCGTTGAGCAGGTCGCCGTGCCCGAAGACGAGGTCCTGGTCGTACTTGATGGACCGCTGGCCGTTGAGGTCGATGTGGAAGAGCTTGCCGTGCCACAGCGCCTGGGCGATGCCGTGGACGAAGTTCAGCCCGGCCATCTGCTCGTGGCCGACCTCCGGGTTCAGCCCGACCATGTCCGCGTGTTCCAGCGAGTTGATGAACGCCAGCGCGTGCCCGATCGTCGGCAGCAGGATGTCACCGCGCGGCTCGTTCGGTTTCGGTTCGATGGCGAACCGGATCGGGTAGCCGCGGTCGACCACATAGGACGCCAGCGTGTCGATTCCCTCGCGGTACCGGTCGAGCGCGGCCCGGACGTCCTTCGCCGCGTCCGACTCGGCACCTTCCCGGCCGCCCCAGAACACGTACGTCCGGGCGCCCAGCGAGGCGGCGAGGTCCAGGTTGCGCATCACCTTGCGCAACGCGTACCGCCGGATCTCCCGGTCATTGCTGGTGAACGCGCCGTCCTTGAACACCGGGTGGGTGAACAGGTTCGTGGTGACCATGGGTACCACGAGCCCGGTCTCGTCGAGCGCCTTGCGGAACCGGGTGATGTGCTCCTCCCGGGCGCTGTCCGCCGATCCGAACGGGATCAGGTCGTCGTCGTGGAAGGTCACCCCGTACGCGCCGAGCTCGGCCAGCCGGTGCACGGTCTCGACCGGGTCGAGCGGGGGCCGGGTCGGCTCGCCGAACGGGTCCCGGGCCGGCCAGCCGACGGTCCACAGTCCGAACGAGAACCGGTCGGCAGGGGTGGGCTGCGATGCCATGGCGTCCTCCCTTACGATCCTGCGGAAATCATATGGTCCAGCCGGTCAGGTGACCGCACATGCCGTACCGCTCCGGTCCGGCCGGGGCACCGACGTAGACGGCCGATTCGCGGAGGTGGTCGGCGCTGCCGTCGCTGAGGTCGTCCAGGTGGTCGCCGGTGGTCACCGCCTCGGCCAGCGCGCGCTCCAGCCACAGTTTGCGCCACCCGTCGACCCGGTCCCGGACCAGCGCCGCGGCCGCCTGGTAGAGGTCGGCGAGCGCGTCCGGACCGCCGGCCCGCAGCGTGAGGTAGCCGGCAATGGCGAGGTCGCGCCGCTCGCGGGCGGGCAGCGCGGCGGCGTTCGCGTACGCGGCGGCGTCGCCCAGCACCTCCGGCGGGAACGTCAGCACCGCGTCCCCGGCCTCCGGCAGGCCCGCGTTCTGCATGATGACCAGGATGTCCAGATCCCCGCCGGTGTTCACCAGCCGGTGCACGGTCCCCGGCGTGAACCACAGCAGGGTGCCCTCGGCGAGCGCGTGCTCGGCGTACCCCCGCCCGCTGAGGGTTTCGAGCACACCCCGCCCGCCGAGCACCACGTACCCCTCGCTCGACGCGGTATGCAGGTGAGGTGAGCCGCCGCGCAGCCCGTCGGCCGTCGGCCAGTCGTAGACCCGCAGCCGGGTGACTGCGGTGGCACCCGGGAAACTCATGCCGGACCTCCGTTGCGTAGCGCCCCGAGGCCGAGCTCGGCCAGCCCTGCGGCGCCGTCCGCGTCGTGTGCGCGGTCGGCGACGACGACCGCGTACCGCAGCGCCAGCTCCCCGCCCGGAGCGACGGTGATCTCTTCGCTGAAGAACGGTGCCGGACACAGGCACGCGTACATCTCGGATCGTACGAACCACGTCGTCGGGTGGCCCGGGTTGTCGGGCGCGTCGACGAAGACGAGTGTCGAGGCTCGCCCGTCGCCGTCGTGCCGGCCGGTGAACCCCAGCCACGGCCCGCGGGTGCCCATGAGCTCGTCCCCAGCGACGGTGCCGGGCGCGAGCACCTGACCGCCGGTGAACGAGCGTGGGCCGCGCCAGAACAGGCCGCCGTATCCGGCGTTGTCCCGGCCCTCGGTGGTCGGGCTGCCGATCGCGACCGGCTCGCCGCCCACGTTGTGCAGCGTCGTGGCGAACGTGAGCACCCAGGCGCCGGCCACCGGGTGCACGGTGACCGCGAATGCGCGCCGCTCGTCGAACCACCCCTCACCCTGCTCGGTGACCCACTCCAGGGTGTGCCGCACGGAGACCTCGTCCGGCGACGCGTCGATCCCGTCGAAGAACCGGTGCCGCATCGCGCCGTTGTTGTTCAGCTGCACGTATCCCCGGTCGCGCAGGTAGGTCACCCCACCCCAGAAGTTGGCCGACCCGACATTCGCCAGCGACCACGCGATGCCCTTGTGCCAGACGTGGTCGTGCGGGCGGTAGAGGCTGACCAGGTCGCCGCCGAGGGTACGCACCGGGTGGAAGTACGGCCGGGGCGACTCGAGCTGGACGTCCCACGGCTCGTACACGTAGCACAGCAGCGTTACGCCTCCACAGTGGACAGAGAGCGACCGGCCGTACTCGTGCACGAGCCTCAGTCCCATGGCGCCCCGTCCCCGTCCATCCGGCGGTAGAAGGGCGACTCCGGCCCGATCGCGCCGCGCGCGACGGGACGGCCGGTGAACGCGCTGGCGTAGATCGCCGCCACCAGCTCGAGGGTCAGCCGGGCATCGGCCAGCGGCACGGGCACCGGCGTGCCCGCCTCCAGCGCGTCGAAGACCGCCTCGTACTGGGCGCCGTGGCCGCTCGCCCGCCCGGACGGACCGGCCGACCAGGCCTGCCCCACCGGCCCGTCGTGACCCGGCGCCGCGGTGACCGTCCACTGTGTGTCGTCGTACCCGTAGAGGTGCTCCAGCTCGACCGTGCCATGGGCGAAGTCGAACCGCAGGTAGCTCGTCTCCCGGACGGAGAGCAGGCTGTTGACGACCGTCGCGACCGCGCCGCTGTCGAAGGTGACGATCGCGCACGAGAGGTCCTCGGTCTTGGTCGGCCGGGCCTGGCGCGCAGCGACCGCGGTCACCTCGCGCCACGGACCGAGGATCGACAGCATGAGGTCCATCTGGTGGATCCCGTGCCCGAGAGTCGGCCCGCCACCCTCGGCCGCCCACGTGCCGCGCCACGGCACCGCGAAGTACTCGTCCGGCCGGTACCACAGCGTGTGGCACACGGCCGTCATCGCCGGCCCGAGTACCGGCCCGCCGGCGAGCCCGCGCAGGCGCTGCGCGCCGCTGCCGAACCGGTGCTGGAACACCGTGCCGAACCGGGCCCCGCCGGCCGCGGCCGCCTCGGCGCGGGCGATCGCGTCCAGCTCGTCGAGACTGAGCGCAGGCGGCTTCTCGCACAGAACGGTCACCCCGCGGGCAAGGCACTCGGCGGCCTGGGCGGCGTGCAGGCCGGGCGGCGTACACAGCACGACGAGGTCCGGCGGGGCTTTGGCCCGGTCGAACATCGTGGCGAGGCTGTCGAAGCGACCCGGTACGGACCAGGCGTCCGCGAAAGCACCCAGCCGGCCGGCGTCGACGTCGACGGCGGCGACCACCCGCGCCCGCTCGGCGAGCGGGGCGAGTGCCCGGGCATGGACGGCCGCGATGCCGCCCGTCCCGATGACCGCGAGGTCAAACCGTCGCAACATCTACCTCCGCGACGAGGTGGCGACGGTGGTCCACCGTGCGCTCCTCGCCGACCAGCCGAACCGGCACCACGTGGCGTACCTCCGCACTCGACGCGGCCAGCCGCAGCTCGATCTCACCCGGCTCCACGATCCGGCGCCCTTGCCGGCCGGTGAACGAGGTCAGGTCCGCGGATACGCCGAACGTTACCCGGCGCGCCTCGCCCGGTTCCAGCTCCAGCCGGGCGTACCCGATCAGCCGCACCACCGGCCTGGTCACCTGCGCCACCGGGTCGTGCAGGTAGAGCTGGACGACCTCGGCTCCGGCCCGGTCGCCGGTGTTGCGCACCGTCACCGAGACCTGCACCGCGCCGTCCGTGCCCATCTGGGCCGCCGACGCGCCGGCGTCCTCCCAGGAGAACCGGGTGTACGAGAGCCCGTGCCCGAACGGGAACAGCGGGGTCGGGTCGATGGTGCTCACGTCGTTGCGCTGTCCCAGAGCCGGTGCGAGGTACGTGGCGGGCTGCCCGCCCGGCCGGCGCGGTACCGAGACCGGCAGCCGGCCGGACGGGCACACCCGGCCGGAGAGGAGACCCGCCACCGCCGGGCCGCCCTCCTCGCCCGGGAAGAAGCTCTGCACCACCGCGGCAAGATGGTCCACATAGGACCCCAGCGCGTACGGCCGGCCGGCCAGCAGCACCAGCACCACCGGCTTGCCGGTGGCGAGCAGCGCGTCCAGCAGCTCGCCCTGCAGGCCCGGCAGGCTGAGGTCCTCGGCGTCGCAGCCCTCGCCGGAGGTACCGTTGCCGAACAGGCCGGACCGGTCGCCGAGGACGGCGACGCAGACGTCGGCCCGCTCGGCGACCGCCGCCGCGAGAGCGATGCCGGACCGGTCGGTGCCGTCGACCGTACAGCCGGTCGCGTGGGTGATCGAGGCGCCGGGCAGCTCTGCGCGCAGGGCCTGGCGTACGGTCGGCAGCTCCACCCCGAGCGGCAGCCCCTGGTGGTGGATGCCGACGTGGCTCGGGAACGTGTAGCAACCGAGCATCGCCATCGAGTCATCGGCCTGCGGGCCGACCAGCGCGATCCGGGCGTCGGACCGTAGCGGGAGGACACCGTCGTTGGCGAGCAGCACGAGGGACTCCTCGGCCAGCTCGCGCGCCAGTGCCCGGTTCTGCGGTGGGTCCAGGTCGATCGCCATGGCTCCGCCGGGCGGCACCGGGGACCAGTCCGGATCGAGCATGCCGAGCTCGCACTTCTGGCGGAGCACACGGTGTGCCGCGCGGTCCACAAGGGACTCCGGGACGAGGCCGGCGCGGACCGCCTCGATCAGGTGCTCGCCGTAGCAGCGCACGGTCGGCAGCTCGACGTCGACGCCGGCGGAGAGGGCGAGCCCGGCCGCGTCGCCCGGGTCGGCCGCGGTCCCGTGCTGCAGCTCCAGGAACGACACCGCGAAGTAGTCGGAGACCACGGTGCCGTCGAAGCCCCACGCGGTCCGCAGCAGGTCGGTCAGGATCGTCGCGTCGGCACCGGCGGGCATCCCGTCGATCTCGTTGTACGCGTTCATCACCGAGCGGGCCCCGCCCTCCCGGACGGCCATCTCGAACGGCGGCAGGAAGACGTCGGCGAGCTCCCGCGGACCGACCGACAGCGGGGCGAGGTTGCGCGCGGCGCGCGATCCGGAGTAGCCCACGAAGTGCTTGAGCGTGGCGATCACGCCGGCCGCCTCCAGCCCCCGCACGTACGCGGTCCCGACGGTGCCGACCAGGTACGGGTCCTCCCCGATCGTCTCCTCGGTTCGCCCCCACCGCGGGTCCCGGACCACGTCGAGTACCGGGGAGAGACCTTGGTGGATGCCGACCGCGCGCATGGCGGCGCCGATCTGGTGGGCCATCCGCTCGACCCGCTCGGCGTCGAACGTCGCGCCCCAGCCGAGCGGCGTCGGGTAGATCGTCGCGCCCCAGGTGGTGAAGCCGGTCAGGCACTCCTCGTGGGCCAGCGCCGGGATGCCGAACCGGCCGGCGGCGACGATCTGGGCCTGCCGCTTCGCCAGCGCGTTCGCGCCCTGCGCCACCTCGACCGGTCCGCTGCCGAACGGCCTGGTCAACTGGCCGAGACCGTGCCGGATGATGGTGTTCCAGTCGAGCGTGGAGTCGATGAGATCGTGCTGGTACGGGGCCACCTGGCCGTCCGGGCTCTGATCACTGTCCGCACCGAGCCAGACCCCGTACAGCTGGGCGACCTTCTCCTCGAGCGTCATCCGGGTGAGCAGATCCGCGGCACGCTCGCTGGCCGAGCGGGTGGCGTCCCGCCACGGAACGAGAGCCGTAGCGAGAGGGCCTTCGTTGTCGCTCAGCATCCGCATCCGTCCTGTCTCATCGAGCTATGTCCCGGGATGTTTCCGGAACAGGTATCGGGCGTCGAGAGCCGGGAAGTCACGGTCAAATAACGCTCTTCACGTCTATGGACCGAGGAATGACCCGATCTTTTCGCGTTCGTAGCGTACGCCACGCCACCGAAATTATCGAGGACCGACCGAAAACTTCCGGCGGTCGACTCCCTGGCGGAAGATGGCGGGGTGGACAATCTCCGCGGCGGTCTCCCCGGCAGTCTCCCCGGTGGTCCCGCCGGTAATGTCGCCGCCGTCCTGCACGGCGTGCAAGATCTGCGGGTCGAACCCCGTCCCACGCCCGAGCCGGGGCCGCACGAGGTCCTCGTCGCGGTGCGCTCAGTCGGCATCTGCGGTTCGGACGTGCACTACTTCGAGCACGGGCGCATCGGCGACTTCGTGGTACGCGCGCCGCTCGTGCTGGGCCACGAGGCGTCGGGCGTGGTGGTCGGGCACGGCCTAGCCGCCCGGCGGCACCGAGCGGGCCAGCGGGTGGCACTCGAACCCGGTGTCCCCTGTGGACGGTGCCGGGAGTGCCGCGCCGGCCGGTACAACCTCTGCCCGGAGGTCCGGTTCTTCGCGACTCCGCCGGTCGACGGTGCGCTCGCCCGGTACGTGACGATCCACGAGGACTTCGCGCACCCGCTGCCGGACGAGCTCAGCGACGACGCCGGCGCGCTCATCGAGCCGCTGTCGGTCGGGATCTGGGCCAACCGCAAGGCCGGCACGGGTACCGGCTCCCGCGTGCTGGTCACCGGCGCCGGACCGATCGGCATGGTCAGCGCCCAGGTGGCCCGCGCGGTCGGCGCGGCCTGGGTGGGCATCGTCGAGGTCAACCCCGACCGGATACGCCAGGCTGCCGCCCTCGGGTTCGACGAGGTGATCGACGGCCGGCACGCCGGCGACCTCGGCACCTGCGCCGCCGCCCGGGAGCCCGACGTGCTGATCGAGTGCACCGGCGTCACCGACGTGGTCCGGGCCGGGATCCGGGCGTTGCGGCCGAACGGTACCGCGGTCCTCGTCGGGCTCGGGCCCGAGGGTGACCAGCCGCTGCCGGTCGGGTACATCCAGACCCGCGAGCTGACCGTTACCGGTACCTTCCGGTACGCCAACACGTACCCGGAGGCGATCGCGCTCGCCGCGTCGGGCCGGGTCCGGCTCGACGACCTGGTCGGTGCGCGCCTGCCGCTGGCGGACGCGGAACGCGCGCTGCGGATGGGGCGCACCGACCCGGCCGTGGTCAAGACCGTCGTGACGGTCGAGAGCTGACCGACCTACCCCATCGGTGGGAGCCTGGTTGACCTCGACGGACCAGGACCACCACCGGTCAAGATCGCCACTCCCCACCGCGACGTGTCGAGGTAGGACAGGCCGGTCGGGTCGTGCCACGTCCGGGCCGCGGTGCGCACCCCGGCGGTGGCGTCGTTGACCTGCAGATCCACGCCGATCAGCGTGCCGACGCCGGGCCGGATGGTGTCCAACTCGATCGACGCCTCGATGACGTACCCGGTCGGGGTGATCCGTGCCGCGCTGCGCAGGTTGTCCGCGATCGCGCCGGCGTTGAAGTTGCCGGAGATCGTCTGCCGGTTGGTGAAGCTGATCCGGTACTGGCCGTCCTCGTCGTTGTACCCCGCGTTCTTCGAGTTCTCCGTGTCGACGAAGATCTCGATCGAGTCCTGCTCGTAGGTGTTCGGACTGGACTCGTCGCGCGCGGAGTCGGTGACCGTGACGTACACGTAGAGGTGGCCGGTGTCCCAGAGCAACCGGGCCGTGGCGCTCGCCCCGCCGGAGCCGATCACCTGCACCTCGGTGGTGATCTGCGAGGCACGGGCCCAGGCCGGCTCCGCGATCCCGTCGATCACCGGCGTGCCCCGTGGCACGTCGACCCGGCTCACCGCCTTCACCAGGGTGAGCGTGCCCCAGCGCGACGTGTCGGCGTCCTGTCCGTGCGCGTTGTCGTTCCAGGACGCCGGCTCGCCCGGCCGGCTGGCGTCACGCAGCCGCACGTCGAAGCCGATCGACCGGTCGGTCGTGCCCTGGACGCCCAACGGGATCCGAGCCTCCACCCGGTAGCCCTGCGCCGTCGGCGCCGTGGCCGCGACGAACCCCGACCCGTGCGTACCGTCGCGCCGGACCGTATATCGCGCGTCGTCCGCCTGGTACGCGGGCGTCTTCGCGTTGTTCTCGTCCACGAAGATGTCGACCGCGTCGGTGGCCTCGTTCGTGCCGTCGACCACCTCGGCCTGGACGTAGAGGTACTTCGCGTCCCAGCGCACCGCGAACGTGGCGGACAGCCCGTTGCGCGAGTGCATGTCGGTGCCGGGCACCAGGTCCCACTCCAGCTCCCGCTGGCCGTCCACGGAGGCCCTGCCGTTCGGCACGACCAGCCCGCGGTTCAGCTGCGGCAGCCGGCTCGGGTCGGCGATCCCCCAGTACGCCGGCTTCGACTGCAACTGCTCGTCGAAGAGCAACGGCAGGTCCAGCCGCGGGAACGGGAAGCTCTTCAGCCAGGTCCCGTCGTCGGCCACGCCCCACACGGTCACCGAGTTGATCTGGTGCTTGTGCCGGCGGAACAGGTCGAACAGGTCGCGGTACCGGTACCCCTGCAACGCCAGCGTCCCGGCCGGTACCGAGGTGAACGACTCGACGAAGTTCGTGTAGACGCTGATGTCCAGCTCGGTCACCTGCTGCTCGACGCCGAGCGCGGCGAACAGCTCGATCGACTTCTCGATCTCGGCGATCCGTTGCCGCTCGACGTTCACGTGCAACTGGTGGCCGATGCCGTCGACCGGCACGCCCTCGGCACGCAACCGCGACACCAGGGCGTGGACCGCGTCCCGCTTGCGCGGGTACTCGGTGTTGTAGTCGTTGAGGTAGAGCTTGGCCTGTGGGGCCACCTCGCGGGCGACCCGGAACGCGGTACGGAGGTAGTCCAGCCCGGCTATCTCGAAGAACCGGCTGCGGCGCAGGCCGTCCGGCTGACTCTCGTCGACGACCTCGTTGACCACGTCCCAGGCGTAGATCTGGCCGGCGTACCGGCCGGCGACCGCCCGGATGTGGTTCTCCACCCGGCGCAGCAGCAGCGCCTTGTCCTCCGCGCCGCTGGTCAGCGGGGTGCCGTCCGGGCGCAGGAACACCCACGCCGGGACCTGGCTGTGCCAGACGAGCGTGTGACCGCGCAACCCGATGCCGTGCGCGGCGGCGAATGCCGCGACGATGTCCGCGTCGCCGAAGGTGAAGTTGCCCTCGGTCGGCTCGGTGGCGTCCCACTTCATCGCGTTGCCGGCGGTCATCGAGTTGAAGTGCTTGCGGACCAGCTCGCCGTGGACGCCGAGCGTCGTGCTCGGGTTCATCGCCGTGCCGATCTTGAAGTCGTCGCCGATGACGTCCTTGAGCGAGGGGATACCGGTCTCGATCGGCAGCGGCCGGACGAAGACCATCTGGAAGTCGTCCATGTAGAACGGTTGCGTCCCGCTCGCGGTCTCCAGGTACACGGTGAGGAAGTCGACCTCGACGGCGAGCGTGTAGCTGCCGGTGATCTGCACCCAGGCCTCCGCGGTCACCCCGGCGCGCGCGCCGATCGTGGCGAACGTGGGCGTACCGCCGGACCGCCGCTCGATGGACAGCCGCACGTCTGCCGGCGCCTCGCCCGGCCCCAGCTTGACCCAGACCGAGAAGTCGTACTTCTTGCCGAGCGTCACCTTGCCGAGGACGTTCGTGGCCGGCCCGTAGAACGCGGCGTTCCGGCCCGTGGTCAGCAGGCTGTACTGTCCACTGTGGGCGTCGGCGGTGGTGGGCGTGAGGATTTCCCCGCCGATCCGCGGCGCCCAGCCCTGGCGGGTGCCGGTCTCGAAGTCGCTGGCGATGCCGGCCTCGTCGGGCGGGCCGCCGGGCGGTGGCGCGATCTGCGTGACGACGACATCGTCCACGTAGAACGACGCGGTCGCGCTCGCGCTCTCCAGGTAGAGCTGCAGCTCGGTGGAGTCGACGGGGTACGTGTACTCGCCGCGCAGCAGTACCCAGTCGGCGTCGCCGACGGTCGAGCTGGCCACCCGCTCGAAGACCGTGCTGCCGCCGTCGGGCGTGCGCTGCACGGTCATGTGTACGGCCACCGCCGGTGTGCCGGCGACCAGGCGTACGTACGCGTCGACCGCGTACTGCGCACCCTTCTGCAGCACGCCGAGCATGTTGCGGCCGGGCCCCTGCCAGGTGGCGTCCCGGGCGCTGCTGAGCAGGCTGTGCCCGCCACTACGGGCTACCACAGTGGATGGTGCGACCGCCGAGGGCCCGCGGGCGAACCAGCCCTGCGTCGTACCGTCGTCGAAGTCGCTGGTGTGGACGATCACCGGGTCCGCGGCTACGGCCGGGAGCGGCGCTACGGTGAGCGCCGCTCCCATCAGGACCGCAGCCAGGACGGCGGCCTTCTTCATCGGGTGTCCCCTCAGCGGGTGTAGGCGAGGACCGCCTGTACCTCTCGGTAGGCGAACTTCGGCTGGAAGTTCTCGTCCAGCAGGTTGGCCGCCCCCTGGCCGGTGAAGAACCCGGGTACCCAGGAGTACTTGTCGGTGTAGCCCCAGACGGTGAACATCACGCACCGCTTGGCGACCAGGCAGCCGAGCATGAGCGCGCCGTACGACTGGGCCTGGGCGTTCAGTTTCGTCGCGTCCGGCGGCATCGGCATCCGCACGTCGACCTCGGTCATCGACGTCTCCAGCCCAAGGTCCGCGAACCGGTCGAGGTTCTCCTTGACCTGGAACGCGGAGTAGTTGCCGAACCGGGTGTCGAGGTGGCCCTGCGAACCGAAGCCGTGCACCGGCACCCCGTCCGCGAGCAGTTCCTGGACCAGCGCGTAGTACGCGTTGCTCTTCGCGCCGATGCCCTCGACGTTGTAGTCGTTGAGGTACAGCTTCACGCGCCGGTCGGCCTCGTGCGCCCAGCGGAACGAGTCGGCGATGTAGCTCGGGCCGAGGTTCTGCAGCCAGATCGTGTCGCGCAGTTGGGCATTGTCGTCGATGACCTCGTTGACGACGTCCCAGTGCCAGATCTTGCCTTTGAAGTGGGTGACCACGTCGATGATGTGCTTGCGCAGGAGCTGGCGCAGCTCATCCGGGGTGATCTCGCCGCTGGCCACGCCCTGGGTCAGCCAGGTGGGCAGTTGGTTGTGCCAAAGCAGCGTGTGACCGTGTACCAGCTGGTGGTTCTGCCGGGCGGACTCGACGAGCTGGTCCGCCGGTCCCCAGTTGTAGACGCCGCGCTGCGGCTCGAGCTCGCTCCACTTCATGACGTTCTCGGCGGTGACGGCCGAGAACTCCGTGGCGATCCGCTCGCGGTACTGCGTGTCGTTGTTGAAGGCTGTCATGTCCACCGCGGTCCCGACGCGGAGGTTGTGCCGCTTGGCCAACTCGCGCAGGGACTGTTCGGCCGGGTTACGCGCATGCTCGATCGCCCCGCCCGTGTCCGCCTGGTCCGTGCCCGGTGCGGCCGCGGCTGGCAGGTTGAGGGTCCACAACGCCACCGCGGCCAGGGCTCCGGCCGTGACGAGACGGGATATCCTCATGACGGCTCCTTCGACCTGGTAGGTTTCCGGAATGTTTCCGGAACGTGAGTCGAAACCTATGACCGCCGGGCTGCGCCGTCAACCCTCGGTACTGGGGGAAGATGGTGAAGGGACCGGAAGGCATGGGAAGGCCCCGTGGCAAGGCCGACGGTGAAGGAGGGGCGTGTGGCCGTCGACGAAGGCGCCAGGGTCACCATCACGGCGATCGCGCGCGAAGCCGGTGTGTCGGTCCCGACCGTCTCGCGCGTGGTGAACGGCCGGTCCGATGTGGCGCCCCAGACCCGCGAGCGGGTCGAGGAATTGCTGCGCCGGCACGGGTACCGGCGGCGGACGGCACGGAACCGGCCGACCGCGAGCCTGATCGACCTGCTCTTTCCGGACCTCGACAGCCCGTGGGCGGTCGAGATCATTCGCGGCGTCGAGGACGTCGCCCACGCGGCCTGCGTCGGTACCGTCGTCTCCGCGATCCACCGCCGCTCCACCTCGGCCCGGCAATGGCTGGACAACCTGCGCGCCCGGGCGACCGACGGCGTCATCCTGGTCACCTCGGATCTCGAACCGCCGCTCGCGGCCGAACTGCGCCGGCTCGACGTGCCGATGGTGGTGGTCGACCCGGCCGGCGTACCGTCCCTGGACGTCCCGACGATCGGCGCGACCAACTGGGCCGGCGGGATCAGCGCGACCGAGCACCTGATCTCGCTGGGGCACCGGCGGATCGGGTTCATCGCCGGCCCGCCGCGGTTGCTGTGCAGCCGGGCCCGGCTCGACGGGTACCGTGCCGCGCTCGAGGCCGCGGACATCCCCCTCGTCGACGAGCTGATCCGGCAGGGCGACTTCTACCACGAGTCCGGGTTCAAGGGCGGGTCGGCTCTGCTCAAGCTCGATCAGCCGCCGACCGCCATCTTCGCCGCCAGCGATCAGATGGCCTTCGGCGTGTACGAGGCGGTGCGGCGCTTCGGGCTGCGGGTACCGGACGACGTGAGCGTGGTCGGGTTCGACGACCTGCCCGAGGCGCGCTGGGCCTCGCCCCCGTTGACCACGGTCCGGCAGCCGCTCGCGGAGATGGGCATGCTGGCCGCCCGGACCGTGCTCCGGCTGGCCCAGGGCGAGGAGATCGAAAGCCCGCGTGTCGAGCTTGCGACAGATCTCGTGGTGCGGGATAGCTCGGCTGCCGCGGCCTGAGGCTGGACCTTTCCGGAAGATTTTCGATACTTATTGACAGTCGACCGGTCCGGTTTCAGACTGGGAGCGCTTCCATCGATGTTGATTAGATGCTCCCGGAGGAAGATGTTATGACCAGATCTGCCCGGCATCGCACCGCCCGCCGACTGGCCGGGCCGCTCGTGGTCGCTTGTATCGCCGCGCTCGCCGCCCCGTTCCTCACCTCGGAGCCGGCGGTCGCGGCGCCGCTGCGCGCGAGCGCCGCCACCAGCGGCAAGTTCATCGGCTACGCCGCCAATGCCCAGCTGCTCTGCAACAACAGCGCGACCTGCACCTCGGGCACCGACGCGACCTACCGGAACCTGGCCGGCACCCAGTTCAACCAGGTCACCCACGAGAACGCGCTGAAGTGGGAGGCAACCGAGCCGAACGACAACCAGTACACGTTCGCGGCCGCCGACGGTGTCATCGCCTTCGCCCAGGCCAACAACCAGATCGTGCACGGCCACACGCTCGTGTGGCACAGCCAGACACCCGGCTGGGTGCAGGGGCTGTCCGCGACCGCGATGCGCACGGCCATGCAGGACCACATCTCGACCGTGGTCGGCCGGTACGCCAGCAACCCGGCGGTACGGTCCTGGGACGTGGTGAACGAGGCGTTCAACGACAACGGCACCCGCCGCACCTCGTTCTGGCAGAACACGCTCGGCGACGGCTACATTGCCGACGCCTTCCGGTTCGCCCGCGCCGCGGACCCGGACGCCACGCTGTGCATCAACGACTTCAGCATCGAGGCCGTGAACTCCAAGAGCACGGCGATCTTCAACCTGGTCCAGCAGCTGCGGGCGCAGAACGTCCCGGTCGACTGCGTGGGCTTCCAGTCCCACCTGATCGTCAACCAGGTGCCGAGCAGCTTCCAGCAGAACCTCCAGCGCTTCGCCGACCTGGGTGTCCAGGTGCGGATCACCGAGCTGGACATCCGGATCCCGCTGCCCGCGGACGCAACCGAACTGCAGCAGCAGGCCAACAACTACGCGTCCGTCGTGAACATCTGCAAGGCCGTCGCCGGGTGCGCCGGCATCACGATCTGGGGCATCGACGACGGCCACTCCTGGCTGCCGAACAGCTGCTGCCCCGAGGGCGCTCCGCTGCTGTGGGACGCCAGCTACCAGCAGAAGCCGGCGTACGCCGCGACGGACACCGCGCTCGGCGGCGGGACCAGCGACACCACGCCGCCGTCGGTACCGGGCACTCCGACGGCGTCGAACGTCGGCACCACCACGGCGACGCTGAACTGGACCGCCTCGACCGACACCGGCGGCTCCGGCCTGGCCGGCTACAACGTGCACCGGGAACAGGGCACGACCGACCCGCTGCTCGCCTCACCGACCACCAACTCGGTCAACCTCACCGGGCTGACCCCCAACACCCAGTACCAGATCTACGTCCGGGCCCGTGACGGCGCCGGCAACCTCTCGGGCAACTCCGGGCTGGTGACCTTCACGACCCAGGCGAGTACCGGTGACACGACCCCGCCGACCACCCCGGGTACTCCGGTCGCGTCCAACGTCGGCTCGACCACGGCGACGCTGAACTGGACCGCCTCGACCGACACCGGCGGCTCCGGCCTGGCCGGCTACAACGTGCACCGGGAACAGGGCACGACCGACCCGCTGCTCGCCTCACCGACCACCAACTCGGTCAACCTCACCGGGCTGACCGCCAACACCCAGTACCAGATCTACGTCCGGGCCCGTGACGGCGCCGGCAACCTCTCCGGCAACTCGGCCCTGGTCACGTTCACCACCTCCGGTGGCGGTGGAGGTAGCTGCCAGGTCGCGTACACGATCAGCCCGTGGGGTGGCGCGAACGGCTTCACCGCCAACCTCACGCTGACGAACACGGGTACCACGCCGCTGTCCTGGACGCTGACGTTCACGCTGCCGGCCGGCCAGGCCCTCACCCCGCCCGGCTGGTCCGCGAACTGGACCTCGTCCGGCTCGACCATCACCGCGACGGGGTTGAGCTGGAACACCCCGCTCCAAGCGGGCCAGGGCACCACGATCGGCTTCAACGGCACGCACACCGGCAACACCAGCGAACCGACGGCGTTTTCGGTCAACGGCACCGCCTGCACGGTCGCGTAGCACTTCCCACACAGATCAGGGCGTCCTGCCTCCGGCTGGACGCCCTGATCGTCCCCGTGTGTCGTCAGGCCGGCTTGCCGGCCAACTCGCGCAGCAGGACCTCGATGGTCCCGAAGCGCTGGTCCATCGCGTCGAACCGCTTGTCCACCGCGTCGAACCGCTTGTCCACGTCGGCTTGGAATGCGTCGAACCGCTTGTCCACCGCGTCGAACCGCTTGTCCACCGCGTCGAAGCGCGCGTCAACACAGAGCCTGAACTCTGTCATCCGGTCGCCCTGACCGGCGATGATGTGTAGCGCCTTGTCCATCCGGTCCTCGACCCAGTCCAGCTTCCTGAGCTTGAACTTGATGGACTCCAGCATGGTCGTGCTCTTGGCGAAGGCCATGGCCACCCGGAAGACGTCGTCCGGGTCGGCGTCGTGGAACTCGTGAGTCATGCTCCCCCGATCTGCTGGTGCTCGTGAGTCGACTGCGAGCCTACCGATCCGGCGGGAACCCGTGTGCCCCAAGGCAGTGCCGGACGCCGATATCACTGGCGTCCGGCACTGTCCACAAAGGTCAGACGACGGCGCAGGCGGTACCGTTCAGCAGGAACGTCGTTGGCTCACCGGTGTTTCCGGTATGCGTACCGTTGAAGCCCATCGTCAATGTCTGGTTCGGTGCGATGGTTGTGTTCCAGCTCAACGGGGTGACGATGACGTCCTGGCCGCTGGGCGTCCACGTCGCCGACCAGCCCGGCAACGTGATGCCTTGGCCGGGCGGCAGGGTGAATCGCAAGGTCCAGCCGTTGATCGTCGCGCTGGATGTGTTGGTCAGGCTCAGGCTCGCGGTAAAGCCGTTCGACCCCGAACCCCAGGTGCCGATCGTGTACGCCACCCGGCACGACGAGGAACCGGTGGGGCTGGGCGTCGGGCTGCCGGTCGGGCTCGCCGTCGGGCTGCGCGTGGGACTGGCGGTCGGGCTCGCCGTCGGGCTTCGGGTCGGACTCGCCGTCGGGCTGGACGTGGTCGGCGGCGGAGGCGGCGGGGTCGGTGCCGCGATCGCCAGGTCGTACGCCCGCTGCGGCACGAACTGTCCGGCGCCCGCGATACAGCCGTCGGCCTCGCCGGGTAGCTTGATCCACAGGAACGCGTCGACCATCGCGTCGCCGGTGACGTTCGTGCTCGCGGTGCCGATCGCCCGGCCGGGCGGGTCGCACCACTCGCTGCCGAGCGGACCGTTTCCGTTGCGGCTGGTGTCGACGACCGCGCGCAGGCGGGACACACCGGTCGCCGAGATGACGTTCTTGGCGTACCCCACCTCGTTGGCGGTGAACCGGTAGTTGGAGACGTTCGTGGAGATGCCGTCCGCGCTGTTCGCGATGTCCGCGCCGACCAACCGTGCGGCCATCTCGCCCGGGGACAGCCACGCGGAGTGTGCCGCGTCGAAGTAGACCCGGGCCTGCGCGGAACCGGCCTTCAACCGCTTGCCGGCGTACGCCATCGAGGCCCTGGTCTCCGCCTGTTGAGCGGCGCTCTGGCAGTTGGACATCAGCGCCAGCACGTCGGGCTCGAGGATTATCGTGGCCGGCCGGCCGGCGAGGCCGAGCGCGACCTGGTCCACCCACTGGCGGTACGCGGCGTGGGTCGGCGCACCACCGCCGCTGGCCCCGCCGCAGTCACGGTTGGGGATGTTGTAGACGACCAGGATCGGAATCTTCCCGGCCACCGCGGCCGCGCCGACGAAGCCGTCGACCTCGCCGCGTACCGTCGTCGGGTTGTTCTGGGTGAACCAGCGGGCCTGCGGCACGCTGGCGATCCGGTCCCGGATGATGGGCATCCGGGAGTCGTTCGGGTTCGCGGCGACCCAGCGCGCGGCCTGCGTCTGCGGGTCGACGTAGAACACGGAGTCGGCGGCCTGTACCGGCTCGGGTGCGAGGACCAGAGCGCCAGCCGCGGCGGCGACCACCAGACCTGCACCCGCGACACCGATCGCGGTCATCAGGGTTCGTCTTGACATGCGGGCTCCATCCGGGGACGTGACTGGTTAGACCCGCGTGGAACCGCTCCCAAGTAGCCGGAACACTAGCACGGCCCGGGCGCGACCGCAGCCACGCTGTCCCAAATGTTGGCGCCGGCAGGAGACCCCGGGCAGCTCAAGCGGCACACTGGCGCACAGAACATGGCCGCGCTGGGCGTGGAGGCCACGAAGCGGGGATGGCTGCCCGTAGTGCCACAAACATCGCGGCCGCTCAACCCTTGATGGCGCCGATGATGACGCCCTTGATGAAGTGCCGCTGCACGAACGGGTACACGATCGCCACCGGCACCAGCGTGACGACGACAACCGCCATCTTCACCGCCAGCGTCGGCGGAATGACGTTGTTGAAACCCGGAAAGTTCACCGGTTGGCCGCCCATCTGCGGCGCCTGGCCTTGGAGGATGTACCCTCGCAGCACCAACTGCACCACCCTCTTCTCGGGGTCGTCGATGTAGAGGATGGCGTTGAAGAACGCATTCCAATAGCCCACCGCGTAGAACAGGCCGACCACCGCCACGACCGCCTTGGACAGCGGGAGCACGATGCGGGCCAGGATGCGCCACTCGCCGGCACCGTCGATCCGGGCGCTGTCGATCAGCTCCGTGGGGATGTTCATGAAGAACGCCCGGATCACCACGAGGTTGAACGCGCTGATCGCGCTCGGCAGGATAAGCGCCCACAGGCTGTCCTTGAGTCCGAGCCCGGTCACGACCAGGTACGAAGGCACCAGGCCCGGGTAGATCAGGAACGTCATCAGGAACCAGAACAGCAGGGGCTTGTGCGCCACGGTACCCGGGCGGGACAGCCCGTACGCCGCCAGCACGGTCAGAGACAGGCTGATCGCCGTTCCCGCCACGGCCACGATCACGCTGATCCAGACCGCCTTCGCCACCTCGCCCCGCGAGAAGATCAACGCGTACGCCGAGGGGTCGAAGTCGCGCGGAATCATCACCATCCCGCCGGCCTCGTTGATGGTTCGCCGCGACGAGAAGCTCGTGACAACCACGGACCACAGCGGTAGGACCACGGCGAGCATCATGCCGATGAGGAGTGCGCCCTTGGCGACCTGCCCCACCGGGGTCGGCGGCTCCTCCCAGACCGGCCGCGTAGTACGGCCACGGCGGTAGGCGGCCGCGGTATTGATCGTCATCGCCTTGAGTACACCCCCTGCTCTCCCAGCATGTGCGCGACCTTGTTGGCGAGCAGGATCAGCACCAGCCCGATGACCGCCTTGAACAGGCCCGCCGCTGCGCCGTAGCCGAAGTTGCCGGTCGTGATGCCCAGGTAGTAGACGAACGTGTCGAGCACCTCGGCCGCCTGCCGGCCGACCGCGTCGCGTTGCAGGATGTACTGCTCGAAGCCGACGTTGAGCGCGTCGCCGAGCCGCAGGATCAGCAACAGTACGATGACCGGCCGCAGCCCGGGCAGCGTGATGTGCCACAGCCGCCGCCACCGTCCGGCGCCGTCGGCCGCGGCCGCCTCGTACAGGTTCTGGTCGATCATCGAGAGCGCCGCGAGGAATACGATCGTGCCCCAGCCGAGGTCCTTCCAGACCGACTCGGCCGTGACCAGCACGATGAAGGTATCCGGGTTGGTCATGACATCCCAGGGCCGCAGACCCACGTCGCGCAGCGCGTCGGCGAGCAGGCCGGCGCCGCCGAGCATCTGGACGAAGAACGCGACCACCAGCACCCAGCTGAAGAAGTGCGGCAGATAGATCACCGTCTGCACCACCGTACGCAGCCGGGCCGAGAGCAGGTTGTGCAGCATGATGGCGACCGCGATCGGCAGCGGGAAGAAGAACACCAGCTGGAACGCGGTGATCGAGAGGGTGTTGCGGACCGCGTCCCAGAACGCCGGGTCCTTGAACAGCGACTCGAAGTTGCCGAAGCCGATCCACTCGCTGTTGACGTACGGGGCGAGCACGCCCTCGCCGGCGTACGGGTTGTAGTCCTGGAACGCCACGACGTTGCCGAGCGTCGGCAGGTAGTGGAAGACGAGCAGCAGCAGCGCCCCGGGCGCGGTCATCAGCAGCAGCGGCCAGTCCCGGCGCAGCCGTACCCGGAGCGGGAGTTTGCGCCGGGCGGCCGGCCGGGCGGGAGGTTGCCGCGGTGGCCGCCGGGGTGGCGCGGACCGGGCGGCGCCGTCAGTGACGGCGCCGCCCGGGGTTACTTCGTCAACCGCCATGAACCGGTCCGTCAGCCAGCCAAAGCCTGGCCCAGCAGGTCGCGGCCCTCGTTGCCACCGCCGTCGCGCCACTCCTTGACGACCGTGTCGAGGTCGCTGACCGGCCGGCGGCCGCGGGTGATGTCATTGATCTTATCAGTGGTCGGGGTGTCCACCTTGGAGTAGTTGGCCGGCCACTCGATCTTCAGCCCGGCGAACGGGTTCTTCTCCATGTACTTCACGGTCTCGTTGGACCAGCTCAACAGATCCTGGACGAAGTTCGGGATGTCCGGACCGCCGATGATCGCGGGGACCCGGCCGACGAGGAAGCCGTACTGGTCGGCGTACTCCTTCGAGAACAGGTCGTTGGTGACCGGCGTACCGTCGGCGCCGCGGGCGAAGTGCCTGCCCTCCTGCCCGTACCGGCGCAGCTCGAACTCCTTCGTCCCGAGCGGCGCGGCACACCAGTTGAGCACGCGCAGCAGTTCCTCGGTCCGCTCCTTGCCGAGGCCCTTCTTGATGAACGTGAAGAAGATCGGCTTGTCCGAGCCCCACATCTGCGGCGTGCCGCCGTCGTGCGCGAACAGCGGCATAGGCTGCATGTTGAAGTCCGGAGTGATCTTGCGCTGGTCGCGGTACATGCCCTCCCAGGCGCCGACGCCGTCCTGCATGACCAGGATCTTGCCACCCGAGAAGAGCGTCTTGGCATCGTCGGTCCGGGAGGCCACCACGTCCGGGTGTACCAGGCCGTCCTTGAACAGCTTGGCCATGAACTCGACCGACGCCTTGAACTCCGGCATCTCGTACTTGTGGACGAGGTTGCCGTTCGACTCGCGCTTCCAGCCGCCTTCCGACCCGGGTACCCGGTGCAGGATCTGCACCCAGGCGAAGATGTTGCTGAACGCCCAGACGCCCTTGCTGGTGTCGGTCACCTTCTTGCCGAAGTCGTACAGCTCCTGGGCGTTCTTCGGCAGCGCGACGCCGGCCTTGTCGAGCAGGTCCTTGCGGTAGAACAGCGCGTACGGGAACGGGCCGTCGGTCGGCCACGGCACCGAGTAGACCCGGTTGTCCCAGGCGGCGTACCGCCAGTTCTGGGTGGCGAACGCGGCCAGCATCGGGTACTTGAGGATGGCGTCGCCCTTGAGGTAGTCGGTGAGGTCCTCGAAGAGCGCCTTCACCGCATCGGTGAACCGGGAGATCTTCGGGTACTCCCAGCTCGGCACGCACAGCAGGTCCGGGACGTCCTTGGCGGCCAGGATCGCGCTGAGCTTGTCCGCGTAGGTGTTGCCGTCCTGGACGGCGAAGTCGAGCTTGAGACCCAGCTCGTTGTTGACCGCGTCGAGCAGGGCATTGCTGCCGAGCCCGGGCGGCGTCGGGCCCCACCACGGGGTCATGGCCTTGGCGGTCGGGCCGCCGCTGCTGGGCTTGTCGGTGATCGCGTCGACGATGCTGCTGGGGTATTTCAAGAAGCCGTTGGCGACGGGCGGGTTACCGGCGATATCCGGCTTCACCAGCTCCAACGGCCGGTACGACGGCAGGATGCCGGCCATTTTGTCGCCACCGCTGACACCGCCCTCGGTGCCGGCCTGCTCGCTGCAGGCGGCCAGCAGCCCACCGCTGCCGATCGCCGCGGCGCCCAGGCCCATCAGGGCGAGGAAGTTCCGGCGGTTCGTCGCCGCGCCCGCGGGGGGTTGAGTCACGGCGCGCTCCCTTCGATCATCGGATTCAGGGTGTTGGGTTCTAAGCCAGGCAGGGTAAAGTTAGTTAGTCTTGCGACTAAACAAACTAGCGGACCGTGACACCCTGCCACAAGGGAAGGCATCGGATGAGTACCCTCGCAACCACACCGTCGCGCCGGGAGCGGGGTTCAGGTTGATCACGATGCAGACCGGTCCGCGGCCCGCGGACTTCGCCGACGTCCGGGCCACCAATCTCGCCGTCGTGCTGCGCTACGTCCGGGCCAACGCGCCCTGCTCGCGGGCTGACATCGCGGCCTCGACCGGGCTCAACAAGGCCACCGTGTCCAGCCTCGTCGCCGATCTCATCGAGCGCCGGCTGCTGCGCGAGATCGGGCTGACCGAACACCGGATCGGCCGGCCCGCGACGATGCTGGTGCTCGACGGCTCGCCGTACGCGGCGATCGGGCTCGAGGTGAACGCGGACTACCTGACCGCGGTCGGCATCGACCTCGCCGGCACCCAGCTGCTGTCCTGGCGGCGGTCGTTCACCGGGCTGACCGCCTCGCCCAGCAAGGCGGTCGCGACCATCGCCTCGCTCGCCCGGCGCGCGGTGACCCGGGTCAACAAGGAGGGTCGGCAGGTTCTCGGCCTGACCGTCGGCGTGCCCGGGCTGGTCGACCCCGAGGGCACCGTCCGGCTCGCACCCAACCTGGACTGGCGCGACATCGACCTGCGCGACCGGCTCGTCAAGGCGCTGGGCGCGCCGGACTACCCGGTGGCGATCGAGAACGAGGCGAACCTCGCCGCGGTCGCCGCGTACCGGTACGGCCCGCACGCCGGGACCGCGAACCTGGTCTACCTGACCGGCGAGGTCGGCATCGGCGCCGGGGTGATCATCGACGGCCGGCTGGTGCGCGGCGGGCGGGGCTTCGCCGGCGAGATCGGCCACGTCCAGGTCGACCCCACCGGGCCGAAGTGCGCGTGCGGCCGGCGCGGCTGCCTGGAGGCGGTCGCCAGCATCGCCGCGCTGGTCCGCCGGGTCAGCCCGGAGTCGGTCGCGGACGGCCCGCTCACCGACTACGAACCTGAGGTCGAAGAGGTGGTACGCCGGGCGGGTGCGGCCGAGCCCGCGGTGCTCGAGGCGCTGACCGACCTCGGCCGGCACCTCGGCAACGCCGCCTCGATCCTGGCGAACCTGCTCAACCCGGAAGTGGTGATCCTCGGCGGCTACTTCGTACCGCTGGCGCCCTGGATCCTGCCCTCGGCGGAGGCGGAGCTGGCCGCGCGGGCGATCGCCCCGGACGCCGGCGGCGGCCGGCTGGCCGTCTCCGAACTGGCCCTGGACGCGGCGGCGATCGGTGCCGCGGCTCGGGTGCTGGACACCGTCGATGCCGGCGAGCTACCGGAACCCAGCTCTTGACCTAGCCGCCGGGGTGGTGCGAGCCTCGGAGGTGGCTCCCCTGCGGAGCCTTCGTTCGGGGCATCGTCGAAGCGCTTCGACTGGCCCCTGTCCGGGCAGGGCGATAATCCAAGCACGTCGGTAGGTCGTCGAAGCGCTTCGACGTGGGAACGCTTCCAGGAGTGGATCAATGGACTTCCTCGATCCCCGTCTGTCGCTCGGCGCCCGGATCGCCGACCTGCTGGCGCGCCTCACGCTGGCCGAGAAGATCGCCCTGCTGCACCAGTACCAGGCGCCGGTCCCCCGCCTGGGCGTGGAACCGTTCCGCACCGGAACCGAGGCCCTGCACGGCCTCGCCTGGCTCGGCCCGGCGACGGTCTTCCCGCAGGCCCTGGGGTTGGCCAGCTCCTGGCACCCCGAGCTCGTCCGCGAGGTCGGCTCCGCCGTGGGCGACGAGACGCGGGCGTTCCACCGCAAGGACCGCGCCGGTGCCGGGCTGAACGTCTGGGCGCCCGTGGTCAACCCGCTGCGCGACCCGCGATGGGGTCGCAACGAGGAGGGGTACGCCGAGGACCCCTGGCTCGTCGGCGTCCTGGCCACCGCGTACGCGAGGGGGCTGCGCGGCGACCACCCGACGTACCTGAAGACCGCGCCGACGCTCAAGCACTTCCTGGCCTACAACAACGAGACCGACCGGCACGCCAGCTCCAGCAACGTTCGCCCGCGGGTGCTGCACGAGTACGAGCTGCCCGCGTTCCGGGCGCCGATCGCGGCCGGCGCGGCGGTCGCGCTGATGCCGTCGTACAACCTGGTGAACGGCCGGCCGGCCCACCTCAGCCCGCTGATCAACGACGAGGTCCGCACCTGGACCGGCGACGACCTGCTCGTGGTCAGCGACGCTGGCGCGCCGGGGTTCATCGTCGAACCGCAGCGCTACCACCCCGACCACGCGGCCGCCTACGCGGCGGCGGTGCGGGCCGGGCTCGACAGCTTCACGATGGACGACGCCGACCCGGGACCGACCGTCGCCCGGCTCACCGAGGCGCTCGACCGCGGGCTGCTCACCGGGTCCGATGTGGACACGGCGGTACGGCGGATCCTCGCGATCCGGCTGCGGCTCGGCGAGTTCGACCCTGCGGAGGCCAACCCGTACGCCGGGATCACCGCGGACGTGGTGAACTGCCCGGCACACCAGGCGCTGGCTCGGCAGGCCGCGCGCGAGTCCATCGTGCTGCTCAAGCACGAGTGCCGGCTGCTCCCGCTGACCCCGGGCTCCACGGCCGCCGTGATCGGGCCGCTGGCGGACCGGCTCTACGAGGACTGGTACTCGGGTACGCTGCCGTACTCGGTGACCGCCCTGGCCGGCATCTCGGCCCGGACCCCCACCGTCCACTGTGAAGGCGTCGACCGGGTGCGGCTCCGGCTGGCCGGCGGGACGGCCGGACTGACCGCCTCGGACGACCCGGACGGCGCGCGGCTGTCGGTCGGCGCGATGCTCGCGGAGTTCGACGTGTTCGACTGGGGCCGTGGTGTCTGCGCCCTGCGCGCGGCCGCCAACGGCCGGCACGTCTCGGTCGACGACAGCGGCGCACTCGTCAACGACCAGTCCGGGCCGAACGGCTGGGTGGTCCGGGAGACGTTCCGGTTCGCCGAGCGGGTCGACGGGTCCGTGGTCCTGCACCACCTGGCGAGCGACCGGTACGTGACCGTGGGCGCGGACGGCGACGGAGCCGGCCGGCACGGCGCGGCCGTGCGTGCCGACGCGCAGGACCCCGACGCGGCCACCGCCTTCGACGTGGAGGTGGTGTGGCGCGGGGCCGACCGGGCGGCCGAGGCCGCACGCACGGCGGATGTCGCGGTCGTCGTGGTCGGCAACCACCCGATGGTGAACGGGCGCGAGACCGAGGACCGGCACGACCTGGCGTTGCCGGCCGGCCAGGAGGCGCTGGTGCGGGCGGTGTACGCGGCGAACCCGCGCACCGTGCTCGTCGTGTGCAGCAGCTACCCGTTCGCGGTCACCTGGGCGCAGGCCAACCTGCCCGCGCTGCTGTGGTCCTCGCACGGTGGCCAGGAGTACGGCCACGCACTCGCCGATGTGCTGTTCGGCGACGCGGACGCCTCCGGGCGGCTGACCCAGACGTGGTACCGGTCGGCGTGCGAGCTGCCGGACATCGTCGACTACGACATCATCGCCACCGACGCGACGTACCTCTACTACCGCGGCACGCCGCTCTACCCGTTCGGGCACGGGCTGAGCTACACCACGTTCGAGTACCGGGACCTCCGGCTCAGCGTGGAGACGGTGGAGGTCGACGGCGTGGTGGACGTGAGCGTGGACGTGGTCAACACCGGCAGCCGGGTCGGCGACGAGGTCGTCCAGCTCTACACGCACCAGCAGCGGTCCCGGGTCAAGCAGCCGCTGCGGCAGTTGCGCGGGTTCGCCCGGACACACCTCGAGCCCGGCGAGCGGACCACCGTCACGATGCCGCTGCGGGCGGCCGACCTGGCGTTCTGGGACGTGACCCGGCGCCGCCCGGTGGTGGAGACCGCACGGCACAAGGTCCTCGTCGGCCGGTCGGCCACGCATATCCTGCAGACCGCCACGCTGAACGTCCGCGGAGAACGGATCCCGCCGCGCGATCCGGTGGCAGGTCCACTGTGGGCGGTCGACCACGACGACCACTGCGGCATCGCGCTGCGCGACGAGGGGCCGGCGGCCGCGGGCGAGGCGGTCGGGTGCGCGGAGAAGGGCGCGTGGATCGCGTTCGAACAGGTTGACTTCGGCGCGGGCGTACCGACCTGGAGCGCCCGGGTCGCCGGCGGGCCGGGCACGCTGACGCTCCGGCTGGACGACCCGTTCGCCGGAGAGGTCGTGGGCGAGGTGGACGCACCGCCGACCGGCGGCCCGTACGCCTGGATCGAGGTGGGTGGCCCGTTGACCGGCGCGGCCGGGCTGCACGACCTATACCTCATCCTCGACGCGCCGGGCACGATCGTCAGCAGGTTGACGTTCGGGGAGTGGAGCTGACATGCCTCAGGCGCCTGGACCTCCGGTCGGCGCGCCAACCCGGGAGGGATGATGTCACGGCGCGACGGCACGGTGACGATCGCCGACGTGGCCCGCCACGCGGGGGTCGCGGTCAGCACGGTGTCCTACGTGCTGTCCGGCAAGCGGTCGATCTCCAGCACCACCCGGCAGCGCGTGCTCGCCAGCGTGCGGGTTCTCGGCTACCACCCGCACGCCGGCGCGCGGGCGCTGGCCAGCAACCGGTCCAACGTCATCGCGATCGTGCTGCCGCTGCGGTCCGGCATGCACCTGCCGGTGCTGATGCAGTTCGCCACCGCGGTCGTGACCACCGCCCGCCGGTACGACCACGACGTGCTCCTGGTCACCGCCGACGAGGGCGCGGCCGGGCTGCGCCGGCTGGCGGCGGGCGCGGTCGTCGACGGCCTCGTGCTCATGGACGTCGAGCTGCAAGATCCCCGGGTACCGTTGCTACGCGGGCTCGATCTGCCGAGTGTCCTCATTGGATTCCCGGCCGAGGCGAGCGGGCTGACCTGTGTGGACCTCGACTTCTACCGGGCCGGCGGGGCATGCGTGGACCACCTGGCCGCGCTCGGCCACCGCGAGGTCGCGCTGCTCGGCGCGCCCGGCGTGGTCTACGAACGCAACACCGGCTTCGCCCGGCGCACGCTGGCCGGGTTCACCGACGCCGCGGCCCGGCACGGTCTCGACGCGGGCGCCGAGCCGTGCGAGGAGGACTTCGACTCGGTACGGTCCGTCGTCGCCGACCTGCTGGCCCGCCGGCCCGGACTGACCGGGCTGGTCGTGCACAACGAGGCCGCCGTCGGGCATGTGCTGGCGACCCTGCGCGGGCTGCGCCGGCGGGTACCCGACGACCTGTCGGTGGTCGCGATCTGCCCGGACGAGGTGGCCGAGCGGGCCACCCCGCCGCTGTCCTCGGTGCTCGTGCCGGCCGAGGCGGTCGGGCAGGAGGCGGTGAACCTGCTCATGCGCAAGCTCGGCGGCCAGCAGGTGCGCGAGGCGACCCTGCTCGACCCCCGGCTCACGGTACGGGCGAGCACCGCGGTGACGGTCCCCGCCGGCGCGCTGCGTGGTTAGCCCATCTGGGGCAGCAGGCCCAACTGGTCGAGGAACTCCACCTGGTCGAAGTAGAACCGGTGCTCGACGATCTTCCCTCCCCGTACCCGCGCGATATCGCAGCCGCGCATCCTGATCTGCCGGTTGGTCGCCGGAACCTTGTCGCCCGACGGCAGCTCGACCGGCCCGGTGTTCGTCCCGACGAAGAACCCTTCGTCGATCGCGGTGTCGCCGATCTCGTGCTCGTGCAACGGCTCCCACCGGCGGTCCGACACCGACTCCACGAACGGCCGCCACCACTCGACGACGGCGTCGCGTCCGGTGACCTTTCCCTGGTCCGGTGTCATCATCTCGGCGTTCTCGGCGTAGCACTGCCCGATCGCCGTCAGATCGCCCGTCTCGACCACCGTCCGGGTCAACTTGTCCATGATCTCGCGTGCCTGTCCCATGGCCCCCCTCCTCTGCTCGCAGAGGCTCTCAGACCATGGTATTTGACGCCGGTACGCGATGATCACGTATTGGCGTCTGCCGCTGGCGTTGGCGGGCTCACCGTGGCGATCTCCCCACCTACCCGTCGCAGCTCCCGCAGGAGCGCCTCGTCCGCCCCGACCAGCAGCAGACACCGGTCCGGGGCGGAGAGCGCCCGGCCGGGACCGCGCAGAGCCCGGGCCAGCGCCGCGGGCTTCGGCACCGTCGCGGCGACGAGGTTCACCACCACGAGGTTGGCCTTCTCCGCGAGCGTCATGAGGTTCTCCACGAACGTATCGATGGCGCTGCCGCTCAGCACACCGGCCGGGCGCAGTTCCGCGGTCAACCACATGAGGTGCCTCCCAACACGACGGGTGGTGCGACCTCAGGATGAGCCACCGGCCTGAAGCGCTGCTGAGGCGCCCCTGGGAGGAACCTGTGAGCCTCCCCCGACCACCACCGCCGCCGGACACGACCCGGCGCGGGGCGCGCCGATCTCCGGCCCCTTGTCGACGTTGGCCGATCCACAGCGGTTGAGACACGGGCCGTCCCGGGGCCGGCTGGGCGGGCCCCGGAGCCCGCTGGAGCGCCCACGAACGCCGGATCGGAACGGCCGGCGGGTGGGCCCGGCGAGCCGGGCGCAAGTCGGGACCACCCGCCGGGGCTTGAGTGCCATGCGTTCGAGATATCGAACGGCATCTGTCCCGTCGAATTCAAGCATTCATTGACGTACGTTGACTGTCAACGGTTGACAGTGTTATTGCGGGCGGCCTACCTTCGAGGCACGCCGGGCATTGACGAACGTCGTTCGATATCCCGAACGGTGAAGGTGGTCCACGTGATCTCGCGACGCGCCATCATTCAGGCCGGCGCTGCCGGAGCCGTGCTCGGCGCCACCGGCCTGCCCCCCACTCGAGCCCGCGCAGCCGCCGTGGCGGCCCGGCCAGACTTCGGGGTCTCCGCATTCCCGTTCCCGCTGACCGCGGTGACGCTGCTGCCCAGCCTCTTCCAGGCGAACATGGGCCGCACCCAGAGCTACCTGACCTTCCTCGACACCGAGCGGCTGCTGCACACGTTCCGGCTCAACGTCGGCCTCCCCTCCTCCGCACAGCCGTGCGGTGGCTGGGAGTCGCCCACGACCGAGCTGCGCGGGCACTCGATGGGGCACGTGCTGAGCGCCCTCGCCCAGTCGTACGCGAACACCGGCACCGCGTCGTTCAAGACCAAGGGCGATTACCTCGTCGCCCAACTGGCAACCTGCCAGTCCCGCGCAACGACGGCCGGGTTCAACACCGGATACCTCGCCGCGTACCCGGAAAGCTTCATCGACCGGGTCGAGGCGCGACAGACGGTCTGGGCGCCGTACTACACGCTGCACAAGATCATGGCCGGCCTCCTGGACATGCACCTGCTGACCGGCAACGCCCAGGCGCTGGACGTACTCACCCGCCAGGCGGCCTGGGTGAGGTTCCGGATGGACCGGCTCACCACGGCGCAACAGCAGAACATGCTCGACACCGAGTTCGGCGGGATGAACGAGGTGCTGGCGAACCTCTACCAGGTCACGTCCGACCCGAACCACCTCGCGACGGCACAGCGGTTCGACCACGCCGAGCTGTTCGACCCATGGGCGTCCAATGTAGACAACCTGCGCGGCTACCACGCGAACACCCAGATCCCCAAGGCGATCGGCGCGATCCGGGAGTACATGGCGACCGGGACGACCCGCTACCTGACGATCGCCAGCAACTTCTGGGACATCGTCACCAACGCGCACACGTACATCACCGGTGACAACAGCAACGGGGAGTACTTCCAGGCGCCGTTCGCGATCGCCAGCCAGCTCTCCGACAACACGACGGAGAGCTGCAACGCGTACAACATGCTCAAGCTGACCCGGCAGCTGTTCTTCGTCCGTCCGGACCAGGCGCGGTACATGGACTTCTACGAGAAGGCCCTCTACAACCACGTCCTCGGCGCGCAGGACCCACGCTCGTCCCACGGCTTCCACTGCTACTACGTGCCGTTGCGGCCCGGTGGGACGAAGACCTACAGCAACGATTACAACAACTTCACCTGCTGCCACGGTACGGGCATGGAGAGTCACACGAAGTTCGCCGACAGCATCTACTTCCACAATGGAGAGACGCTGTGGGTGAACCTGTTCATCCCGTCGGTCCTCACGTGGCCCGGGCGGGGTATCACCATCCGGCAGGACACCTCCTTCCCGAACACCAGCAGCACGCGGCTGACCGTCACCGGAGCCGGCCACATCGCGCTGCGGATCCGGATCCCGTACTGGACGTCCGGCGCCCAGATCAGGGTCAACGGTACGCTGCAGTCGGTCACCACGACCCCGGGCACGTACGCCACGGTGGACCGTACCTGGGCATCCGGCGACGTCGTGGACGTGTCGCTGCCGATGGCGCTCTACCGCGAGGCCGCGCCGGACAACTCCGGCGTGCAAGGCGTCAAGTACGGCCCCGTCCTGCTCGCCGGCCTCTACGGCACGAACAACCTCTCCTCGATGCCCACATTGGACCCCGCCTCGCTCACCCCGACCGCCGCCCCGTTGCAGTTCACCGGTAGCGCCAGCACCGGTACCGTGACCCTGGCGCCGTTCTTCGGCGTGCACGGCCAGCGGTACACGGTCTACTGGACGGTCGCCGGCGGATCGCTGCCCCCGTTCGTCGCGCACTACCTGTTCAACGAGGGCGCCGGGACGACCGCTGCGGACGCGACCGGCAACGGCCGGACGGCCACGCTCGCGGGTGGCGCCAACTGGACGACCGGGCGCAGCGGCGGCGCGGTGAACCTCTCCGGCTCCGGGGCGTACGTCAGCCTGCCGGCCGGCATCCTCGCCGGGGCGACCGCGTTCAGCGTGGCGACCTGGGTCCGGCTCGACACGATCGTCAACTGGGCCCGGCTCTTCGACTTCGGCTCGGGTACCGGCGTGAACATGTTCCTCACGCCCCGGTCATCGGCCGGCACCACCCGCTTCGCCATCACGAGCTCGGGTGCCGGCGGAGAGCAGCGGATCAACGCACCGGCGGCGCTCCCCGCGGGCGCCTGGACGCACGTGGCGGTGACCCAGAGCGGCAACCTGGGTATCCTCTACGTCAACGGCGCCGAGGTGGCCCGCAACTCGGCGCTGACGGTCCGGCCGGCGAACCTCGGCGCCACGAACCAGAACTGGATCGGCCGCTCCCAGTACTCCGGCGACCCGTACCTCGACGGGGCAGTCGACGGGTTCCGCATCTACAGCCGGGCCCTGTCCGCGGCCGAGATCTCCGCACTCTTCTCGGGAGGCACATGATGAGCCTGCGCGCAGCGCTCGGAGTCGCGGTGCTCGCCGGCGCCGCACTCGCGGTTGTGCCGGAAGCCCCGGGGTCGGCGTCGCCTGGACTGACGAGCGCCACCATCACCGCCCCGGGGTCGGCGTCGCCTGGACCGACGAGCGCCACCATCACCGCCCCGGGGGCCGCCGCGCTGGTGACCCGGTACCTCTTCACCGCGTTCACCAACAGCAGCGAGAGCAACATGTACGTGTACACCTCGACCGACGCGCGGAACTTCGCGCTGCTGCGCGGGCCGGCGTACACCCCGCCCGGCACGCTCGTGCGCGACCCGAGCATCATGCGGCACACCGACGGCCGCTACTACGTCGCGTACACGACCAACTGGGAGGACAACAAGTTCGGCATCGCCTCGAGCAGTGACCTGCTCACCTGGACCTTCCACGCGCATGTGTCGGTGCCGGTGACCGGGGTGCGCAACACCTGGGCACCGGAATGGTTCCGGGACGCGGACGGCAGCGTGAACGTCATCGTGTCGATCAGCACCACCGGGGCGAACTTCCGGCCGTACCGGTTCCGGGCCACCAACACGGCGTTGACGAACTGGGCGGCGCCGGTCGTGCTCGCCGGCATCCAGCCGAACTACATCGACACGTTCGTCGTCCGGTCCGGCTCGACGTACCACGCGTTCACGAAGCAGGAGACCACGAAGTACGTCGAGCACGCGGTCGCGTCGAGCCTCAACGGCCCGTACACCTTCGTGGGTACCGGCAACTGGGCCGGCTGGGGACAGCCGCTCGAAGGCCAGGCGCTGGTCCAGCTCGACAACGGCACCTGGCGCATCTTCCTCGACGGGTACGGCGAGGGCCGTTACTTCACCGCGGACAGCGCCGACCTCAACACCTGGTCGGCCAAGACCGAACTGCCCGGCGGCGCGTCCGGCTGGGTCCGGCACGGTACGTTGCTGCGAGACACGATGGACAACGCCGGCCCGTTCACCACCACGGCCGTCGTGCAGCACAGTGGACAGTGCCTGGACGTCCCGAGCGGCACCGGTACCGCGGGTACGCAGTTGCAGCAGTGGCCCTGCAACGCGCAGAGTCCGCAGTCGTTCGAGTTTCGCCCGGCGACCGGCGGCGGCTACACGATCGTGAACCGGGCCAACGGGCTGTGCCTGGACGTCAACGGCCGCTCGACCGCCAATGGCGCCACGGTCATCCAGTGGACCTGTACCGGTGCGACCAACCAGCGGTTCACGACCCGGGCATCCGGTACCGGCAACCAGTTGGTGGCCGTCCACAGCGGACGGTGCGTGGACGTGCTGAACGCGGCGACGTCGAACGGCGCGAAGCTGATCCAGTGGGACTGCCACAGCGGGGCCAACCAGGTCTGGCGCCTGCCGAGCCGCCCCGCCTAGCCTCGCCGATCATGGAGCTGGCGGCGGGACAGCCGGTGCGCCCGCCGCCAACTCCATGATCACGCCGAGGGGACCGCCTTCCCCCGCCGGGTGTTGCGGTACTCGGCGACCACCAGGTCGGTAAGCTCCTCCAGCGAGGTATCGGCGGTCGGCTTGTCGAACGTGATCGCCCCGTGCTGGAGCAGGTTGACCCGGTCGCAGACGCTCAGCACCTGCGCGTAGTTGTGCGCGATGATGATGATCGACACCTGCCCGCGGGCCTTGAGGTCCGCGATCAGGTCCAGGATCAGCTTGCCCTCCTTGGCGCCCATGGCGGCCAGCGGCTCGTCGAGGAGGAGGATGCTCGGCCGGTCGATACGGCTCTGCGCCGAGTAGACCGAGCGCGCGACCGCGATGGCCTGGCGCTGGCCTCCGGAGAGCTTGGCCACCTGGACGGTGACGTCCGGGACGTTGACCCCCATGTCGGCGAGGTGCTCCCTGGCCAGTCTGCGCATCGCCCGGTTGCGCAGCAGCGGCCACCGCACCAGCTCACGGTTGAGGAACATGTTGTGGTAGACGGACAGCTCGTCGATGAGTGCCAGGTCCTGGTACACCGTGTCGATGCCCAGCGACCGCGCGTGGCTCACCGAGCGGAACGAGACCTCCTCGCCGTCGAGGAGGATGCTCCCGCTGTCCGGCCGGTGGAAGCCACAGAGGATTTTGATGAGGGTGGACTTGCCGGCGCCGTTGTCGCCGATCAGCCCGAGCACTTCGCCACGGCTGAGACGCAGGTTGACGTCGCGCAGCGCGACGACCGCGTCGAAGGTCTTGGCGAGGTGCTCCACCCGCAGCAGGTCGTCGGTCATCACACCGCCCCCCTTGTTCGCAGCCGGGCCAGGTAGACGTTGAGCACCATGGCGATCAGGATCGCCGCGCCGAGGATGAGGTCGAACCGGTTGGCGCTGATGCCGATCAGGTTGAACCCGTCCCGGAGCACACCGAGCACGACCGCGCCGAGGAACGCGCCGACGATCGTGCCGGATCCGCCGGCCAGCGCCGTACCCCCGATGACCGCAGCGGCGACGGCGGCGAACATGATCCCCGAGCCGCCCGCGAGCGGCTCGATCGAGGTGATCCGGAACGCCTCCAGGATCCCGGTGAACGCCCCGAGCAGGCTAGTGATCATGAAGTTGCCGATCTTGATGTTGCGAACCCGCACACCGGCCTCGCTGGCCCCGTGCGCGTTGCCGCCCACCGCGACCGTGTGCAGGCCCCAGCGGGTACGGCTGAGCACGATCTGGAACACGACGACGATCGCGATCGCCCAGATGATCTCGGCCCACGGACCGCCGCCGAGCCAGCCGGACACCCCGCGGGCGCCGTCCGGGATCGGTGCCGGGTAGGCGTTCGAGGTCACCAGGGTGATGCCGCTGAGCAGGAACAGCATGCCCAGCGTGGTGACGAACGACGGTACCCCCAGCACCACGGTGACCAGACCGTTGACCAGGCCAACGGCCGCACCGGCGGCCAGCGCCAGCGCGATCGCGGGCAGCACCGGCAGGCCGGAGTTCATCCCGTACAGCATGAGGAAGGGGGCGAGCGCGTACATGTGCCCGACGGACAGGTCGATCTCGCCGCTGACCAGCAGCAGCACCTGACCGGCCGCGATGATCGCGACCGGCGCGACGTAGTGGGAGATGGTGACGAGGTTGCCCTCGGTGAGGAAGACCGGCGTGGCCGTCTGGAAGTAGACGACCAGGGCGATCGTGACGAGCAGGATGCTCGCCTCGCGGAAGCGGAGAAACTCATCGACTCCCCGCCGCACGAGGCGACGGGGAGTCGTGGTCGGTGCGGTCACACCGCCGCCTCCCTTCGGAAGGCGACGGCGTTCCCGCCCGGTGCTCTGCCGAATGGTTCGCTCCTAAGCTCGCTCACTTGTGCGGTATCCCTCCTGACCGCGGAACGATCTTCTGAGCCGTGTCGGAGCCTTCGAAACGGGTCTTGACGTCCTGGAACTGGGCCACGTTCTCCTTCGTCACGAAGGACAGCGAGGTGTTGGTATCGCACGGCGAGACCAGCCCACCCGACAGCTTGTACAGGTAGAGCGCCATGACGGGCAGGAAGCCCTGAAGGTACGGCTGCTGGTCGATGGTGTAGTCCAGCGAGCCGCCCTTGACGCTCTCCAGCGTGCCGGGCTGCAGGTCGAAGCCGCCCGCGATGACGCCCTTGTCCTTGAGCTTGAGCTTGGCCACGGTCTTGCCGAGCGCGTCGGTCGAGCCGCCGTCCACGGCCAGCGCCGCCTTGATGTTGGCGTGGCCCTGCAGGTACGCCTCGATCGCGTTGAGCTCGGCCGGCAGGTCGGTGCCGGTCGCGATCTGGGTGAACGTGTGCGAGACGCCCGACTCCTTGAGGACGTCCCGCGCGCCGTCGCTGCGCGGCTGGATGTTGAGCGACCCCGGGGTGGCGATGAAGCAGACCACCTCGCCGCCGTTGAAGCCGGTGGCGATGAGCTGCTCCCCCAGCGAACGGCCGGAGTCGTACAGCGGCTGTCCAATGTAGGCAAGGCGGTTGGTCCCGGGGTTGTTCGGTTCGCCGTCCGCGTTGTACGACACGACCGGTATACCTGCGTCGAGCGCCGCGTTCACCGGTCCGTTGAACGCCCGCGCGTCGATGACCGCGACCGCGATGCCGTCCGCCTTGGCGGATACCCCGGCGTTCGTGGCGTTGACCATCTCGGCGACGACCGAGTTCTGCGACCCCGTCCACTGGTAGTCGCAGTTGAGCAGGGCGCACGCGTCGGCGATGCCGTACTGCGTCGGGGTGAAGAACGGGTGCGCGGTGACGTGGCAGACGAAGACGAACTTCCACCGCGGGGTGACCGGGTAGTTGCCCGCGCCCTTCGCCGCCGGCTGGTCCTCGCCACACCCGGCGAGCAGCGCCGTGGCTGCCAGCGACGCGCTGGCGAGCCCGGTGCCGGCGAGCAGGCGCCGGCGGGTGACCGGATTCAGGTCGAGAGTATCGACCGCCTCCTCAACTTTGGGGTGGATCTTGCGCATAGATTGTCCTCAGTGGGTGGTGGAGAACTGATAGATCGTCGTGGTCTGGTAGACCTGTCCGGGCCGCAGGACCGTCGACGGGAAGTTCGCGTGGTTCGGCGAGTCGGGATAGTGCTGCGTCTCCAGCGCGAAGCCGTCCCCCTGCCGGTACATCCGCCCGCTCGTGCCGAGCAGCGTGCCGTCCAGGAAGTTGCCGGCGTAGAACTGGATGCCCGGCTCGGTGGTCAGGACCGTCAGCACCCGCCCGCTGCCGGGCTCGGTGACGGTGGCGGCCTTCTCCAGCCGGGTGAACGTGGAGTCGCGGCGGTCGAGCACCCAGTTGTGGTCGTAGCCGCGGCCGATGACGAGCTGTTCGAAGCCGACCCGGTTACGGGCACCGATCGCGGTCGGCCGGGTGAAGTCCATGGGCGTACCGGCGACCGGGTCGATCGCGCCGGTCGGGATCAGCGTGGCGTCGACCGGCGTGTAACGCGACGCGTTGAGCTGCAGCCGGTGGTTGTCGATGGTGCCGGTGCCCTCGCCCGCCAGGTTGAAGTACGCGTGGTTGGTGAGGTTGACGATCGTCGGCTTGTCCGTCGTCGCCCGGTACTCCATCAGGATGCCGTTGTTCTTGGTCAGCGTGTAGACGACCTCGGAGCGGAGCGTGCCGGGGTACCCCTGGTCGCCGTCGGGGCTGGTGAACGTCATGCGCAGCCCGACCGTGTCCCGGGTCCGGAACGGGGTGGCCGCCCACACGTGCTTGTCGAAGCCGACGGTGCCGCCGTGCAGGCTGTTCGGGGGGTTGTTGATGGGCAGTTGGTAGGTGACGCCATCGAGGGTGAACCTGCCCAGCGCGATCCGGTTGGCGTATCGCCCGGTGATGCAACCGAAGAACGGACTCTTGGTCTCGTAGTCGGCCAGGTTGTCGAAGCCGAGCGTCACGTTGGCCAGGCGGCCGCGCCGGTCCGGTACCTCGATGGTCTGCAGGATCCCGCCGAACGTCAGGATGCGGATGCGCATCCCGCGGCCGTTGACCAGCGTGTACCGGTCAACCCGTTCGCCACCCGCGGTCGTACCGAAGAAGTCCTTGTCGATCCGCGGCGATCCGGTTGCATTGGAGACGGGAGTGTTCATCGATCCGATGACGAGAATTGCGGCGCCGACGACCGCGGCGCGCCGAAGCATGTGCATCGTTCTCCCTCACTCAGTCCGAGATTTCGAACGACGTCCGACAATGCGATGGCGCCGACGTTAGGGCAGGGCCGGGATCCGTGTCAATAGAAAGGTTTCCGTGGATGGATCTTGCCCGCACGGCGCGCGGTCAGGCGGCCCGGTACCCCAGCCGGGCGGAGAGCTTGGCCGCGCCGCCGCGGACCAGCTCACCCCACTCCACCCGGCGCTGCTCGGACCAGCGCATGGTGGGCACCGAGATGCTCATGGCCGCCACCATCGTGCCGGTGTGGTCGTAGACGCCGGCCGCCACGCAGCAGACGGCGTCGTTGGACTCGCAGTCGTCGTACGCGAGACCGTCCTCGGCGATCCTGCCCAGGGCGGTGCGCAGTCTCGACGGCGAGCCGATGCTGTGCGGCGTCATCGTGGGTAGCTGGGCGCCACGCGGGTAGCGTGCCTCCAGCGCCTCCGGCGACAGGCTCGACAGCAGCATCTTGCCGACGCCGGTGCAGTGTGCGGGCAGCCGCCGCCCGACCGCGGAGACCATCCGGACCGGGTGCGTGCTGTCCACCTTCGCGATGTAGACCACGTCCGCGCCGTCGAGCACCGCGATGTGTACCGTCTCGTCGCACGCGGCGGCCACCTCGTGGGCCACCTCCTGCGCCTCCCGGGCGAGGTCGAGGTGGTCGGCGAACGAGGCGCCGAGCTGGAACAACCGCATGCCGAGCCGGTACCGGGCCGGTGCGCCGCCGACGGGTACCAGGTAGGCCCGCTCGACCAGCGTGCCGAGCAGCTCGTGCACGGTGGTCCGGGGCAGCTTCAGGCGGTCGGTGATCTCCGGCGCGGACAGCGTCGGGCGGTGCAGGAACAACTCGAGGATGTCCAGCGCCCGGCTCACCGCAGGGACCACACGGCCCATGGATACCACCTCGCTGTTCGGTCGGGACTATGTATGCTACGGTGCCCCTCACCGTCGGAGTATCGGATGTGGTTCGTTATTTCGGAAGACTGGGGCCGATGACCGAGCTCGCCGCTCGCCGGACCACCGGCGATCTTTTGGCGTCGATCGGACTGCCCTCCGGGGACGCGCACGACCTGCCTGCCTCGGTCCGGCGGTTCGACGATGGTGCGCACTACCGGGTCGAGATCCCGAGCGTCGAAGGACCTCGGTGCGTCGAGGCCGTACTCTCCGAGGCGACCCGCCTGGCCGTACCGGTGACGAGACTGTCCCAGGGGTCCGGCGTCACGTTGCTCACCGACGCGGACATCACCGCGATGGTGGACATGTGCGGCAGTGCCGGGGTCGAGCTGTCCCTGTTCGCCCGGCCCTGCGCCGGTTGGCACACCTCGGCCATGGCCCGCTCCCCCGCCGGGGCCGTTCTCGCTCCGGCCACCCGGGGCCAGGACCAGCTCGCCGCCGTCGTCGACGAGATCCGGCGTGCCGCCGATCTCGGCGTGCGCAGCGTGCTCGTCTCGGACGTCGGCGTGCTCTCGGTCTTCGGCCGGCTGCGCGCGTCCGGCGCGCTGCCGGCGGAGATGCAGGCCAAGGTGTCGGTGATGCTGCCGGCGGCGAACCCGGCGAGCGCGTCGGTGCTCGTCTCGCTCGGTGCGGACACGCTGAACCTGCCGACCGACCTGACCCTGGCCCAGATCGCCTCGATCCGGGCGGTCGTGCCGGTCCCGCTCGACATCTACATAGAGGCGCCCGACAACCTGGGCGGGTTCGTCCGGCACTACGAGCTGCCGCGGATCGTCGAGGTCGCCGCCCCGGTGTACGTCAAGTTCGGGCTGCGCAACTCGCCGGACGTCTACCCCTCCGGTACCCATCTCGACGCGACCACGGTCGCGCTCAGCCGGGAACGCGTGCGCCGCGCGCGCCTCGGGTTGGACCTGCTGGACCGCTCGGGCTCGACGGCCGTGTGCTCCGGCGTACGCGCACCCGGCCTGGCGCTCGTCGCGCGATGACCGGCGCGCCGGCGGAGCCGCTGCGTGCCACCGTCACGATCGATCCGGAGAACCACCGCGGCGAGATCGACCGCCGCCTGTTCGGCTCGTTCGTGGAGCACCTCGGCCGGTGCGTGTACACCGGGATCTTCGAGCCCGACCATCCGGCCGCCGACGAGCACGGCTTCCGCACCGACGTCGCGGACCTGGTCCGCGAGCTGGGCGTGACGCTGGTGCGTTACCCGGGCGGCAACTTCGTCTCCGGGTACCGGTGGGAGGACGGCATCGGCCCGGTCGAGGACCGGCCACGCCGCCTCGACCTCGCGTGGCGCACGATCGAGCCCAACACGGTCGGCACCGACGAGTTCCTCGGCTGGGCCCGCCGGATGGGCCTGATCCCCATGCTGGCGGTGAACCTCGGTACGCGCGGCATCCAGGAGGCCGCCGACCTCGTCGAGTACTGCAACATCCGCGACGGTACGGCCTGGTCGGACCGGCGCCGGGCCAACGGGCACCCGGAGCCGCACGCGGTCGGGCTGTGGTGTCTCGGCAACGAGATGGACGGGCCGTGGCAGACCGGACACAAGAGCGCGGCGGAGTACGGTGCGCTCGCGGCCAACACCGCACAGGCGATGCGCCAGGTGGATCCCGCCATCGAGCTGGTCGTCTGCGGCAGCTCGGGCCGGACGATGCCGACGTTCGGCGCCTGGGAGAGCACCGTGCTGGAGCACACCTATGACGTGGTGGACTACATCTCCCTGCACGCGTACTACGAGGAGCACGACGGCGACCGGCGCAGCTTCCTCGCCTCGGGTGCGGCGATGGACGGTTTCATCACCGACGTGATCGCGACCGCGGACGCGGTACGGGCCCGGCTCAACCGGCGCAGGCACATCCGGCTCTCGTTCGACGAGTGGAACGTCTGGTACATGCAGCGCTTCCCCGGCGCGGAGCGGCTCGACGTCGCCGAGGCTCCCCGCCTGCTCGAGGACGTCTACTCCGACATCGACGCGGTCGTCGTCGGCGACCTGCTGATCACGCTGATCAACCACTGCGACCGGGTGGCGATCGGGTGCCTGGCCCAGCTCGTCAACGTGATCGCGCCCATCATGACCCATCCCGGCGGCACGGCGTGGCGGCAGACCACGTTCCACCCGATCGCCGAGACGATCCGGCTCGCCGCGGGGGTCGGCCTCGTCGCCACGGTACGCGCGCCGGAGCTGGCCACGGCCCGGCACGGAGACGTACCGGCGGTGAGCGCCGCCGCGACCCACGACCCGTCCTCCGGCGCCGTCGTCCTGTTCCTGGTCAACCGCGGCGAGCAGCCGGCCGAGGTGACGGTACGCCACCACGGCTTCCCCGGACTGTCCATGGTGGATGGACCGGTGGCGGCCGAGGGGCGGACCGTGCTGCGGCTCGCGCCGGAGTCGTGGACGGCTACCCGGTGGACCTGTTCGGCAGCACCACGACCTTGACCGCGCCGGCGCTGCGGTCGCCGAGCACGTCGAGCGCCTTGCCGACGTCGTCCAGCCCGAACCGGTGGGTGATCAGCGGCGACGGGTCGAACAGGCCCTCGTCGTAGAGGCCGACCAGCCACCGCCACGCCCGCCGGGAGCTGGCGAAGACGCCCTGGACCCGAAGGTGGTTCAGCACGATCGTGTCCGCGTCGATCGACGGCTGCTCCGCACCGGAGATGCCGAGCAGCACCACCGTGCCGGCGCGGCGGGCCATGCCGATCGCGCTGGCCGCCCCGGACGTCGAGTTCGTGCACTCGACCACGAGGTCGTACGCGCCGTACAGGTCGGCCACGTTCACCTCGCGGCGCAGCGCGGTCCCGGTCGCGCCGAGAGCCCGTCCGTGCGCCGTACGCTCCGGCCGGGAACCGAGCAGCATCAGCTCGCGGGGCTGGGTGAGCCGCAGCAGCGCGACGGCGAGCAGTCCGAGCGCCCCGTCCCCCACCGCGGCCACCCGCGATCCGGGTGCCGGCAGACCGACCTCCAGCAGGCCGGTGGCGACACACGCGGCCGGCTCGATCAGGGCGGCCGGGACGACCGGCCGGTCGCCGCCGAGCGGGTGCACCTGTCCGGCCGGCACGACGAGCCGCTCGGCGAGCGCGCCCGGGTGGGTGAAGCCGGTCTCGGCGTACTCCCCGGTGCACACGTTGTTGCGGCCCTCCGCGCAGCGGGCGCAGACTCCACAGGCCCGTACGCCCTCGGCGACGACCGGGGTGCCCGGCTCGATCCCGCGTACGTCCGGCCCGCACGCCACCACGCGGCCGGCCCACTCGTGGCCGGGCACCAGTGGGTACGTCACGTACTCCGCCGGCCGGCGCCCGTCCAGGATCTCCAGGTCCGAGCCGCAGATGCCGACCGAGGCCGGCGCGACGAGCACCTCGCCCGGTCCGGGTACCGGTTCGTCCACCTCGGAGAGTGCGTGCTGCCCCGGCCCGGTCACCACGAACGCGCGCATCACCGCTCCATCCGACCGTTGACCCGGCGGGGGATGCCGAGCGGGTTGCCGTCCCGCAACTCGGGCGGCAGCAACGGTTCCGGGACGTCCTGGTAGGCGACCGGCCGCTGCCAGCGCCGGATGGCGGTGACGCCGACCGAGGTGTGCAACGGGTTCGTCGTCGCGGGCCAGGGCCCGCCGTGATGCATCGCCCAGGTCACCGCGACGCCGGTCGGCCAGCCGCCGTAGATGATCCGCCCGGCCCGCCGTGCCAGGCGCTCGACGAGTGCCGTCGCGACCGGCCAGTCGTCCGGTACCGCGTGCAGTCCGGCGGTCAGGCTGCCCGGCACCGCGTCCAGCCCGGCGAAGAGGTCGTCGGTGCCGTCGTACTCGATGACCAGAGCGGCCGGTCCGAAGCACTCCTGGAGCAGCTCGCCGGCGCGCGCCACGAGATCCTTCGCGGAGACGGCGAGCAGGGTGGGCGCGACCACGTGCCCCGGGCTGTCGAGTGTGGACGGTGAGATGAGCGGCCGTACCCCCGGCACGCCGGCGAGGTGGGCGGCCGTCTCGTCGTAGGCGCTGCGGATCCGCCCGGTCAGCAGCGGTCCCACCGTGACCTCGCGGACGGCCGCGGCGAGCGCGTCGTCCAGCCCGTGCCCGGCCGGCAGGAACAGCAGGCCCGGCTTGGTGCAGAACTGGCCGGCGCCGAGGGTGTAGGACGCGACGAACCCGCGGACCACATCGGCGCCGTTCGCGGCGACCGCGCCGGAGGTGACCACGACCGGGTTGAGCGAACCCAGCTCGCCGTAGAACGGAATCGGGTCCGGGCGGGACACCGCCAGGTCGAACAGCGCGCGGCCGCCGTGCAGCGAGCCGGTGAAGCCGACCGCCGTGACGAGCGGGTGGCGGACGAGCGCGCGGCCGTTGTCCGTACCGTGGATGACGGCGAAGACGCCGGACGGCGCGCCGGCGGCGGCGAGCGCGCCGGTGACCAACTGTCCACACAGGACAGACAGGCGTGGGTGCGCCGAGTGCGCCTTGACGATCACCGGGCATCCGGCGGCCAGCGCGCTCGCGGTGTCCCCGCCGGCGACCGAGAAGGCGAGCGGGAAGTTGCTCGCCGAGAAGACCCCGACCGGGCCCAGCGGGACGAGCACGCGGCGCACGTCGGGGCGGGGCGCGGGCTTCGCGTCCGGGTCCGGGTGGTCGATGACGGCCTCGAAGACCGAGCCCTCGGTGATGACGTCGGCGAACATCTCCAGCTGTACGCAGGTACGCACCAGCTCGCCGGCGAGCCGGGTGGTCCCCAGTGCGGTCTCCGCGTCGGCCGCCGCCACGATCTGCGGCTCGGCGTCGCGCAGCGCCCAGGCGACCGACCGCAGCGCGGCGGCGCGGTCGGCCGGCGGCATCGCGGCGAATACCGGCGCGGCGGCGGCCGCGGCCCGGCAGATCGCGTCCAGCTCCTCGGGCGTCACCGCCTCGACCGGATCGCCAGCCGCCTGCCCGGTCCGCGGGTTGATCCCCTGCACGACGGTCATGAGTCCTCCTTCGGCCGCGGTCCTCGCGGTGGTCATGGGGTGTGCGGGCGTGCCGCGCGGCGTGTCGTGCCGCCCGGCCCATGGTCGCCGAGCGGTGGGGGGCGGGTGGGGCCGCGGCCCGCGCCGGTGACGAGAAGCGCCTCGGCGATCTCGTCCAGATCACCGTCGGAGAGGCGCAGGCTGGCGGCCGGCAGCCATCCGTCGACTTGATCGGGCCGGCGCGCACCGACGATCGCACCGGTCACCCCGGTCCAGGCCAGTGTCCACGCCACCGCGACGGCGGCGACGGGTACCCGGTGCCGGTCGGCCACCGGGCCCAGCCGGTCCACAAGGGACAGGTTCCGGGCCAGGGCCGCACCGGTGAACTCCGGGGCGGTCCGCCGCCAGTCGTCAGCCGGCAGCGCGGCTACCCGCTCGGCGGTGAACCCGCCGGAGAGCAGGCCGGACTCCATCGGGCTGTAGACGATGACCCCGGTGTCGTGTTCGGCGCACCAGGGAATCTCCGCGCCGGCCACGTCCCGGCGCAGCAGCGACAGTGGCGGCTGGAGGCTGTCCACGGGCCCGATGTCGGCCAGCGCCCCGAGCTGGATGGTGTCCACATTGGACAGTCCGATGGCGCGGACCTTCCCCTCGCCGCGCAGGTCGACGAGCGTCTGCCAGCTCTCCGCGAGCGACGGCCCGTGCTCCGGCGGCCAGTGCAGTTGCAGCAGGTCGACCCGCTCGACGCGCAACCGGCGCAGCGACTGGTCGAGTTCCCAGCGGATCCGGCTGGCGTCGCGGACCTGCGGTGCCATCGGGTCGGTGTCGTCCCACAGCAGGCCGCACTTCGTGAACACGTACGGCCGGTCGGCCTCCGGTAACCCGCCGAGAGCGCGCCCGACGACGTCCTCGGAGTGGCCATGACCGTAGACCGGTGCGGTGTCTATCCAGTTCACGCCGGCCTCGACGGCGTGCCGGATCGCGGCGACCGAGTCGCCGTCGTCCTGCGGGCCCCAGGCGTGCTCCCAGCCGAGGCCGCCGATCGCCCAGGCACCGAACCCGACCGTGGTCAGCTCCATTCCGGTACGACCGAGAGCCCGCGTGGGCAGGGCGTCAGTCACGCCGGTAGCGTGCCACCTATCTGACCACCGTACAAGGTGTGTGCACGCTATGCGCTAATTCGTCGGCCGTAGCGGTCCAACTTATCAGATAAGTCTTGCTGGCCTCGTACCTGCCTGCCATGATGACCGGCACCGGACGACTCGGAGGTTCCAGTGAAGATCGTCGCTGTCGAGATGACCGTGGTGGGTACCCCGTGGCGGGAGCTGACCTTCGTCGAACTCATGACCAACACCGGTCTCCGGGGCATCGGCGAGGCCCGGATGGTGAACAAGACCGACACGCTCATCGCCTGCATCGAGGAGCTGACCCAGCGGTACGTCATCGGCATGGACCCGTTCGACCTGGAGCGCCTGGCGTGGCGGGTGCAGTGGGAAGACTACGGCCGGGCCGGGGAGATCACCCAGACCGCGCTCGCCGCGCTGGACGTGGCCTGCTGGGACCTGGTCGGCCAGGCCCTCGGGCAGCCGGTGTGGCGCCTGCTCGGTGGGCGCTTCCGCGACCGGGTGCCGGCGTACGCGAACGGGTGGTACCAGGGCGACCGGAACCCGGAGTCGTTCGCGACGATGGCGCGGGCCGTGGTGGACCGCGGCTACCGCGGGTTGAAGGTGGACCCGTTTGGGGCCGCGACCGCGGAGCTGGACTACCGCCAGGAGGGGCAGGCCGTCGACATCGTCGCGGCGATCCGCGATACGGTCGGGCCGGAGGCCGCGCTGATGATCGAGATGCACGGGCGGTTCACCTCGGCCACCGCGGTCTCGGTCGCACGCAAGCTCGAACCGTACCGTCCAGAGTGGATCGAAGAGCCGGTACCGCCGTACCAACCGAACCGGATGCGGGAGGTACGGATGCACACGCCGCTGCCGATCGCCACCGGTGAGCGGGTGCACGTGCTGGGTGACTTCCGCGAGCTGTTCGAGAACGGCACGATCGATATCGTCCAGGCGGACATGATGCACTTCGGCGGCATCACCGGCATCCGGAAGCTGGCCGGCTGGGCCGAGGCGTACGGGCTGCTGATGGCCCCGCACAACGTCTGCGGTCCGGTGGGGACCGCGGCGAACCTGCACTTCGCGATCGCCTGCGGCAATTACAAGGTGCTCGAGCACTTCAACGACTTCGCCGACCCCTGGGTCAACGACCTGACGACCGGGACGTACCGGGTCGACGCCGCGGACGGGTGCTTCCCGCTGCCGACCGAGCCGGGCCTGGGAGTACGGCTCGACCGCGCGGTGGCCGAGGCGCACCCGCGGACGAAGGTGCACTTCAACCTCATGGCCGACGGCTGGGAGAAACGCGCCGCGGCCACGACGGCGGGCCCGGGGAGTTAGTCGGGACGTTGACTTAATTCAGGCTCATCGCTACGCTCCCGGGAAAGCGCATTCCTGTCCACCGGGCAACAGGAGTACGCCCCGATGCTCCACTCGACCCGGGAGGTCAGTCATGGCGTCTCCGCCGACCAGACCGAAACGACGAGGCTGGCGCCTGCCGGTCCTCGTCGCGGCCGTCCTCGCGCCGGTCGCGGCGGCCACCCTCGTCTCCGTCCACACCGCCCAGGCGGCCACGATCGACACGAACGCCTTCTACCAGCTGGTGTCCAGACACAGCGGCAAGGCGATCGACGTGGCCGGCGCCTCCACCGCCGACGGCGCCGCCGTGCAGCAGTGGGCTCGCAGCAGCGGGACCAACCAGCAGTTCCAGTTCGTCGACTCCGGCGGCGGCTACTACCGGCTCCGCGCCCGGCACAGCGGCAAGGTCCTCGACGTGTGGACCTGGAACCCGAACGACGGGGCGGAGATCCGGCAGTTCGCCGACCTGAACGGCGCCAACCAGCAGTTCCGGGTCGTCGACTCGGACAGCGGTTACGTCCGGCTCATCAACCGCTTCAGCAACAAGGCGCTGGACGTCTGGGAATGGTCCACTGCGGACGGTGGGCGGATATCGCAGTTCACCGATCTCAACGGCTGGAACCAGCAGTGGCAGCTGGTCATCGTCGGCGGCGGTGGCGGCAGCCCGCCGCAGACCGGGCTCGTCGGCTGGGCCACCCAGGGCGGCGGCACCACCGGTGGCGCCGGCGGCTCGACCGTCACGGTCTCCAGCGCGTCCGCGCTGACCTCGGCGCTGTCCGCGTCCGGCACCTCGACGATCCGGGTGTCCGGGACGATCTCCTGCTCGGGCATGCTGCGGGTCGCCTCCAACAAGAGCGTGCTCGGCAACTCCGGCGCGACGATCGCCGGCTGCGGGCTCAACGTCTCCGAGGCGTCCAACGTGATCATCCGGAACATCAACTTCCGGGACTGGGACGACGACGCGATCAACGTGCAGTACTCGACCCGGGTCTGGATCGACCACAACTCGTTCTCCAACGGCAACGACGGGGCGGTGGACATCAAGCGTTCGTCGGACTTCGTGACCGTGTCGTGGAACCGGGTCTCCGGGCACGAGAAGACCATGCTGCTGGGCCACGACGACGGCAATGCGAGCGAGGACCGGGGTCACCTGCGCGTCACGTACCACCACAACTGGTTCGACGGCAGCAACTCGCGCCACCCGCGGGTGCGGTTCGGCAACCCGGTACACGTGTACAACAACTACTACAACAACATCGGTGACTACGGCGTGGCGTCCACGATGGAGGCCGGCGTCCTGGTCGAGGGCAACTACTTCGAGAACACCGATGACCCGTTCCACCGCGGCGAGGGCGACTCGCCGGCGGCGAACCTGGTCGCCCGCAACAACGTGTTCGTGAACTCCGGTACCGGGAGCGCGGGCGGCAGCGTCGCCTCGATCCCGTACTCCTACACGCTGGAGAACCCGAACAACGTCAAGGCCAGCGTGACGGCCGGCGCCGGCGCCGGACGCATCACCGTCTGACTTGGTTCCCACACGCTGCGGGCAGTCCGGTGGACTGCCCGCAGTGTGGTGCTCGGGACGGCTACGGGCCGAACGCCTTCACCTCGAGCAGGCCGACGGAGAAGTTCGTCGCGCTCTGCAGGAGCACCCGCAGCCGGGTGGTGCTGACGGAGCTGAACGTCACGACGTTGTACTGGTTGGCCGCCCTCGGGTAGCCGCTGGCCCCCGCCACGTCCACGTACGTGCTGCCGTTCCAGGACTGCAGCCGCCACGACGCGGGCAGGTCGATGCCCATGTTGTCGTCGAAGAAGTACACGTCGGCCCGGTTCAGGGTGACCGTCGACGGCCAGGTCAACAGGGCCCACTGCTGGCCGGTGTTGGGCCAGGTGCCCCAGCGCCGGTTCACCGTGTCGTTGGACGACGGCGGGTCGATGCCGTCGTTGATGGCCGCGCAGCTCTCCCACGGCGAGGTGTACGAACACGACGGTGTGGCGGCCAGCGCCCGGTTGCCCGGCGGGGGCGGTGGCACCGACCCGCCGCGGATGAGGAACAGGTTGTCGGCGACGTTGTAGAACGTCGCGAGGTAGCTGCCGGCCGGCGGGTTGGTGTGGTAGTAGTCGTCGTGGTTGCAGTCGAGCCGGTTGTCGTGTGCGCGGTCCGTGCACCGGGTGACGATGACCGTGTTGGCGTTGTCCCGGTAGCACATCACGTCCCACTCGTCCACGCAGTGCGCGAAGCCGGACGCGTTGGGTGCGTTGTTGTTGACGGCGCCGAGCGTATGGCCCAGCTCGTGTGCGGCGACACCGGCGTTCCAGCAACCGCTGTCGGCGCGCGCGTACTCGGGCCCGGTGTTGGACCGGTTGGCCTCCGTCTTGCGGGTGTCGCCCGCGAACCCGCCGATGCCGCAGAACACGGTCGCGTCGACGAACTCGAGGTACTTGCGGTCGGTCCGGGTGTAGCCGGCGGCGCGTACGGCGTTCAGCAGCGGCGCCCAGTCGTCGGCGTTCAGCGCCGAGTCCGGGATCTGTACGTCGCGGACGACCGGGCGGCAGGCTCCGTTGACGGTCTCGGTGACGAAGCGGACGTGCCGCTCACCACCGGTCTCCCGGGCACTCTCGTTGAAGATGGTGTCGACACCCTCGGCCAGCGTCCGGAACGTCTCCAGGAACTGCTGGTACCGGCTCGTGCTGCCGTGGATGTAGAGGACCTCGACCCGGCGGCCGGTCACGCCGTCACCCTCGCACACGGCGAGGGCCTGGGTGCCGACCGAGGCGGGCAGTGCTTCGACGGGCCGGTTGACGTCCAGGCCGGGCGGTGGTGCGTCAGGGCCGTGGGTACACATGACGGGTCTCGCGTTCATGACCTCGTACAGGCCGGCGCACGGGCCGGACCGGGCCAGGCGGAGTCCACTGTAGACCAGTCCACGGGCGGCGTCATCCGCCGGCACGCCCCGGTCGTCCGCGGAGGCGGGACTGACCAGGACGGCGACGACGAGGACGGCGAGCACGCCGAGGACGGTGGCGGGCCGGTGCCGGGGCATGCGGTTTGCTCCTTCCGACGGAACCGGACCGGCGTTCGATATTTCGAATAGATGCCGATCCATCGACCATGGTGTCGACAGGCTAGCGCAGAATCGAGCTGAGTCAATACCATGTCGACCTACGTCCGGTATGCCGAACAGAAGGCGCGCCCTACCGAGTGCGGCAGGTCCGCCAGCAGTCGCACCGTCACGGCAACGGGATCACGGTCCGCCTCGGTCCGGCTGCTCCTTGCGGTCCCGCCGGCCCCAGGCTCCCACGGTCAGCCGCCGCCACCCACCGCGACCGTCGTCGAGCAACCGGTCCAGGAACGCCCGCGCGTCAGGCTCACAGAAGAACTTCCAGGTATTCGAGTGGCCCTCGACCCCGCCCGCGAGCGCCTCCACCTCCCAGTGGTCGCCGTCCTTGCGCAACCACACGTCCCGCCGCGCAAGCCGGCCCCAGGCACCGTTCCACCAGCGCTCGACGTCCTCCATCGTCAGACTCTATCGAACGCCTGTTCGAGATTGTCAAGAAAACAGCCGAGCGTGCAGGCTACGAGTACCGTCCACTAAGGAAAGTGGCCCGCCGGACCGGAGTCCGGCGGGCCAGCCGTGGAGGGTGAGGGTCAGTAGACGCTGACCCCGTAAACGCTGAGCGGCTCCGTCACCGGCTGGAAGAACGTGGTGCCGCCGGTGGTGCAGTTGCCGCTGCCGCCCGAGGTCAGGCCCAGCGCCGAGGAGCCGGCGAACAGCGAGCCGCCGCTGTCACCGGGTTGCGCGCAGACGGTGGTCCGGATGAGGCCGGTCACGGTGCCCTGGGGGTAGTTCACCGTGGCGTTCAGCGCGGTCACCCGTCCACTGCGGACACCGGTGGTGCTGCCGCTGCGGCGGACCGTCTCGTTCACGACCGCGTTCCGGGCGCCGGTGATGTCCTGGGTGCTGGTTCCGCTGTACAGCCAGACGTTGCCCGGCTTCGAGATCGTGGTGTTGGTGTAGCGGACGATGCCGTAGTCGTTGCCCGGGAAGCTGGTGCCCGCCCGGCTGCCGAGAACGGTCGTCTGGCTCGAGTTCGCGTACCACGTCGAGCCGATGTTCGTGCAGTGTCCGGCGGTCAGGAAGAACTGGGTACCGGCGCTGTTGCGCACGTTGAAGCCCAGCGAGCAGCGGGAACCGCCGGTGTAGATGGCCTGTCCACCCGAGATGTTGAGGGTGAAGACACCGGCCACGTCCTCCACGCGCACCGCGTCGCCGTAGCCCTTCGCGATCGCGTCGATCCTGGCCCGCGTCGCCTTGTCGACCGAGCCGTCGACGGAGATCACGACCTGGTTCGACATGGGGTCGACGGCCCAGGCCGTACCGGTGATGCGGGCGGTGTGGTACAGCCCGGCGGTGATGCCGTTGAGCTCCGCGGCGCTGCGGGTGACCATCTTGGCCACGGCGCCCGAGGCCCGCACGGCGTCGGCCGCGGCGGCATCGGTCACGGTGACGACCACGCGACCGGTCGCCTGGTCGAGATAGGTACCAGCGGTACGGGAGCCGAGCTGGGTGGACAGCGCGTCCACACCGTCCAGGCCCACGCGCGGTGAGACCGCGCCGGCCGGGGACGAGGCGAGCGTGACACCGACCACAAGCCCGGTCGCCGCGAGGGTGAGTGCGGCGCGTCGGACCGTGGACCTTGTGAGTCTCATACGAGGACCTCCCGGGTTGTGACACGTTCGGGGGTGACGTGTCGGTACCAGCCATTATCGATGCCGATGCATGGCTGGATGGTCATGGTCTCAACTGCGATCGACATCAACAAGGACCTATTCAGCATCTGAACACGTGCCTCGCACCGCCATCGCGCCGCACGCAGTGCTACCGCTCAATGCCTACTCGGTGGTAACTTGCTGCCCATGACCACCCACGTCCGGATCGCGGTCGTCGGTGCCGGCTTCGGGGGGATCGGCACCGCGATCCGCCTGCGGCAGGAGGGATACGACGACTTCCTCGTGTTCGACCGGGGCGACGACGTCGGCGGAACGTGGCGCGACAACTCCTACCCGGGCTGTGCGTGCGACGTACCGTCCCACATGTACTCGTTCTCCTTCGCGCCCAACCCGGACTGGAGCCGCAGCTTCTCGCCACAGGCCGAGATCTGGGACTACCTGCGCCGGTGCGTCAAGGACTTCGGCATCGAACGGTTCCTCCGGCTCGGCCACGAGGTGCGCTCCGCCACGTGGGACTCCGGCGCGAACCGGTGGGTCCTCGACACGCCGCACGGCCGGTTCACGGCCGACGTGCTCGTCGCCGCGGCCGGACCGTTCGACGCGCCGGCAGTACCGGACCTTCCCGGGCTCGACTCGTTCGCCGGCGAGGTGTTCCATTCGGCCCGGTGGAACCACGACCACGACCTGACCGGCCGCCGGGTCGCGGTGGTCGGCACCGGCGCCTCCGCGATCCAGTTCGTCCCGGCCATCGCGCCGGCCGTCGAGCGGCTGCACCTCTTCCAGCGCACGCCGCCGTGGGTACTGCCGCGCGCGGACCGGGCGATCACCGGCATCGAGCGCCGGGTCTTCCGCGCGTTCCCGCCGGCGCAACGCCTCGCGCGCACCGCCATCTACTGGACCAGGGAGGCCTCCGGGATCGGGTTCCTGCGGCCGGCGTACATGCGCCTCGGGCAGGCCATCGCCCGCCGGCACCTGAGCCGGTCGGTGCCCGACCCCGAACTGCGCGCCAAGCTGACGCCCCGCTACACGATGGGCTGCAAGCGGGTCCTGCTGTCCAGCGACTTCTACCCCGCGCTGTCCCGCGACAACGTCGAACTGGTCACCGACGCCGTCGCCGAGGTCCGGCCCGACGCGGTGGTCACCCGGGACGGCCGCGCCCGCGCCGTGGACACCATCATTCTGGGTACCGGCTTCCGGGTCACCGAGCCGCCGATCGCACGCGGTGTCCGGGGCCGGGACGGCCGGACGCTCTCCGAGGTGTGGCACCGGACGATGAGCGCGTACCTCGGCACGGCGGTGACCGGGTTCCCGAACTTCTTCATGCTGCTCGGGCCGAACACCGGACTCGGGCACAACTCGGTCGTGTTCATGATCGAGTGCCAGATCGAGTACGTGCTGGGCGCGCTGCGCCACCTGGACCGCAGCGGCGTACCGGCGATCGAGCCGACACCGGCCGCGCAGGAGCGCTTCGTCTCCGCAGTGGACCGCCGGATGGTCGGTACGGTATGGCTCACCGGTGGTTGCCGGAGCTGGTACCTCGACGCCGGTGGGCGCAACTCGACGATCTGGCCCGGTTACACGTTCTCCTACCGCCGGCGCACGCGCCGGTTCGATCCGTCCGCCTACGCCCCGGTGGGGACGTCATGAGGCTTCGCGACCAGGTCGTCCTCGTCACCGGCGCGGCCCGCGGCATCGGTGCGCACACCGCCCGGCTGGCCGCGCAGCGGGGCGCCCGGCTGGCACTCGTCGGCCTGGAGCCGGAGAAGCTGGCCGGGCTGGCGGAATCGATCGGGGACCCGGCCGCCTGGTTCGAGGCGGACGTGACCCGGCAGTCCGATCTGGACACCGCGGTCGCCGGGACCGTCGAGCGGTTCGGCCGGATCGACGCGGTCGTCGCGAACGCCGGGGTCGCGAACTTCGGTACCGTGGCCGAGGGCGACATCGAGGCGCTGGTCCGTACCGTCGAGGTGAACCTGGTCGGGCTGATGCGCACGGTCTCGGCGACCGTGCCACACGTCGCGGCGGCGCGCGGGTACTACCTGCTGGTCGCCTCGACCGCCTCGTTCGCCGTGCTGCCGGGCATGGCCGCCTACTGCGCGTCCAAGGCCGGCGTCGAACACTTCGGCCACGCGCTGCGGTTGGAGCTGCTGCACCGTGGCGTCCGGGTCGGCACCGCCCACCCGGCGTGGATCGGCACCGACATGGTCCACGATGCGCAGGACGACCTGCCGTCGTTCCGGGACACGCTGCGCCGGCTGCCGTGGCCGCTGCGGTCGGTCACGCCGGTCGAGACGTGCGCGAGGTCCTTTGTGGACGCGCTGGAGCACCGCCGGCGGCGGGTCTACGTACCCCGCCCGATCGGCGCCTTCCAGGCGTTGCGTTCGGTGCTGGTCAGCCCGCTCGCCGAGGCGGTCGTCGGGCGGCGCGCGCGGCTGTCCGTACCGGAGATGGAGAAGCAGGTGCGCGGGCTGGGGCGCTCGTTCGGCGCGCACAGCACGGAGGTGTCCCGGTGAGCATCGTCTACCAGCGGCGCGGCTCTGGTGAGCCGCTGGTGCTCCTGCACGGGATCGGGCACCACTGGCGGGCCTGGGAGCCGGTGCTGGACCGGCTGTCCACGGTGCACGACGTGATCGCCGTGGACCTGCCCGGGTTCGGGGCATCGCCGGTGCCGGACGGCGGGATGCCGGCCGGCATGGCCGGAACGGTCGAGGCGATCGCGCAGTTCTTCGCCGAGTCCGGGCTGAGCGGTCCGCAGCGCCGCCCGCACGTCGCCGGCAACAGCCTCGGCGGGGCGATCGCGCTGGAGCTGGCCGTGGCCGGCCTGGTCGCCTCGGCCACCGCGCTGTCCCCGGCCGGGTTCTGGACCCCGGCGCAGCGGCGCTGGGCGCTGGCCGTGCTGCAGCTGCACCGGGCCGGCGCGCACCTACCGGCGCCGGTGCTGCGGACCGTGTTCCACTCCGGAGCCGGCCGGGCGCTCTCGTTCGGCACGATCGTCGCGAAGCCGGGCCGGCTGACGGTGGACCGGGCGCTCGCCGACTCGGTCGCGCTGCGCAACGGCAAGGGGTTCCGGGCGGTGGCCCGGGCCGGCCGGACGTACCAGTTCACCGGCGGCGCCCCGACCGTACCGGTGACGGTCGCCTGGGGCACCCGCGACCGGCTGCTCTCCTACCGGCAGTCCGTGCTCGCCCGGCAGCGGCTGCCCGGCGCGCGCCACGTCGACCTGCCGGGCTGCGGCCACGTACCGATGACCGACGATCCGGACCTGGTGGCCTCGCTGATCCTGGAGACAACGGCCACACGTTCGTGACCGTGCGGCTGCTGTCCGTAACGGCGTAGCCTGTGAAGCCGTGCCCACGAAGCGGATGGTGATCTGGATCTCGGCCGTGGCGGTGGCGCTGTTGCTGGCCTGCAGCGGCGCGGTCGTCTGGTACGCGTGGCAGCAGGACGACGAGCCACTCACGGAGGTCGCCGGTACCACGAAGCTGCTCACGCTCGGTGGTGCGGAGAGCCAGACCCGGCTCGATCTGCCCGACGGCACCACGCTGATCTACGGCATGCTCTACGCGGAGGTGGACTGGACGGTCGCCGTGCAGGCCCGTTTCGAGCGCGCGGCGCTCGCCGGCTTCCTGGCCAAGAACCGCCTGCCGGCGCCGGTCGACAAGCTGCGACCGGTACCCGGGCTCGTCGCGCTGCCGGAACCGGTGCTCCCGGTGCCGTCCGGATCGGCCGACGTGACGCTGGCGGGCCCGCCGCCCGCGCCGGAGGCGGTACCGACCCCGCTGCCGGGGCCACTGCTGGAGGAGGCGACCGACTGGCATCCCGAGCGGCCCACCACAGTCTCCGGGATCGCCCGGCACGTGCAGGGCGGCGTGGCCCGCTGGATCATGTTCGACCTGGACGACCCGCAGCAGGTCACGATCTATGTCCTCGCCGGCGCCGAGGTGCCGAACTCACGCCGTACGCCGAGTGCGGGCCCTAGCCCTAGTCCGAGCGGCTCACCCTGAGACATAAGCTCGACCGATGGACGTGTCCGCCTCGACCGAGCCGGTCACCGGCGCCACGGTCGTCACCCTGGCCGGACAGTTGGACATCGACACCGCGAAGAAGCTTCACGCCACAATGGACGGCCTGCGGGCCGACGGCGTCACGCGGATGGTCGTCGACCTCGCCGACTTGACCTTCTGCGACTCGGTCGGGCTCTCCGCGCTCGTCGTCGCCCACCGGCAGTGCGCGGCCGAGGGCGGGTACCTGCGGCTGGCCGCACCGACCAGGTTCCTGCTGCGGGTGCTGGGCGGGGTGGGGGTGTCGCCGGCCGTTCCCGCCTACGCCACCGTGGCGGCCGCCTGCGCGGGCGATCCGGATGGCCTGCTGCCCGCCTGAGGGTGAGCCGGACCACACCGGCGGCTGGAACAACACCGGCGGGCGGCATGGTTGGAAGAGCAGTTGGTGTGCTCCGTGTCCCCGGGCCTCACCTATTGCCTTCACGGAATACCGTCCGGCTGGAGCCGTGTCGCGCCACTCGCCGAGAGGCGACCGGCACACCAACCCTCAGCCGCCCTCCGGCCCTCGTGGCCGGGGGGCGGCTGTCCGCTGCGGACCGTCACGACCTGAACGTGATCACCTGGCTGCGGTTCAGCGACGGCCGGCTAGCGCCAGGTGTCCGACCAGGTCGCCGTGCACGACGTGGACGGGGCCGAGCGGGACCGGTTCGGGTCGCTCTCCCAGATCACCGTCGATCCGGCCCGCTTGATGTACTTGTACTGCACGGCGGTGCCGGGTGGCAGGGTGACCGTGGCGCGCCAGACCGGGTACGTCGCCGACGACAGCGGCACCGCGTTCGCCGGGTTCCACGAGCCCAACGCCGGCTGGTTGCCGACGAGGTAGACGTTCTGTCCCCAGACCGTGGTGGCGTTCACCTCGACGCTCACCGTGACGCTCTGGCAACCACCGCCGCCTGCGCCGCCGTTCCAGGCGCCGGAGAACGTGACCGCGCACGCGGCCGTGGTGGCGGCCGACCGGTTCGGGTCGTTCTCCCAGACCACTGTGGACCCGTTGCGTTTGATGTACTTGTACTCGAACGGCGTGTTCACCGGCAGGCTGACCGTGCCCCGCCAGACCGGGTACGCCGCGGACGAGAGCGGTACTGCGCTGCTCGGGTTCCACGAGCCGAGCGCCGGGATGCTGCCGACCACATGGACGTTCTCGCCGGGCACCGTGGTCGCGTTGACCTCGAAGGTCGCCGCCGCGGCGGAGCACCCGCTCGGTCCGCCCGGGCCACGGGCGCCCGCGTGCAGGGCGAGCATGCCGCCGGCCGCAACGGTGGCGGCGAACCGGCCGGAGGAGTCCACTGTGTACGCCGTACCCGTGCAGGCGTTCGCGGTGAAGTCGCCGCCCGCCACGTCGCAGTAGCTGCCGGCCGGGAGGGTCGTCTGGAAGGTACGGGTAAGGGCCGCTCCCCCGCGGTTGAACGCGACGTACGCCACCGACCCGCGCCCGAAGGCGATCTGTGAGCCACCGTCGGTCCACCAGTTCGTGACCGGCGTGCCGTGCGCGACCCCGCGCAGTGCGACAAGGTTCGCCGTGGTCCGCCACCGGTGCTCGCACACCCAGCTCCCGCCGCAGCTGACCGCGGACGTCGTCCCGTCCGAGGAGGCGGGTGGTCCCTGGTCCGGGCCGGTGAACGCGAAGCTGGACATGACCTGCGGGGTTCCGTACGGCCACGCCAGCATGAACGCCTCGGCCAGGGCGTACCGGGAACCGTCCCGGTAGGTCAGCCGGGCCCGGCCGTTGCGCTGGGTGTCGTGGTTGTCCACAAAGGAGACCGCGTCGCCGGACGCCAGCAGCATCGAGCCGGCGAGCGAGGAGAGCCCGGCCAGTGAGCCGTCGCGGAACGCGTTGCCGACCACGTCGCCGTACCGGAACTCGGTCACGTCGCCGAGCCCGGCGTACTCGGCCGGGCTGACCTCGCCGGGTCCGCCCTCGATGACCTCCGAGTAGACGTACGGGTCGCCGGTGACCGGACCGAGGATCGCGGCGAGGTCGGCGGCGGGCAGGTGCTTCGCGGCGTCCACCCGGAAGCCGTCCACGCCCAGCGAGACGAGGTCGTTCAGGTACGCGGTCAGCTTGCCGCGCACGTACGACGACCCGGTGGCGAGGTCGGAGAGGTCGACCAGCTCACAGTTCTGGACCTCCCAGCGGTCCGCCCAGTTCATGATGTCGTCGTTGCCGTTGCGTCCACAGTGGTGGAAGTCGCTGGAACCGTACGGGACGGCCGGGTACGCGTACTGGCCGTACGTCGAGCCGGCGCTACCCGGACCGGTCGACGCGCCGCCGGCCATGTGGTTGACGATCGCGTCGACGTACACCTTGACGCCGGCCGCGTGGCAGGTGGAGACCATCGACGCGAACGCGGCCCGGTTGCCGCGCCGGCTGACCAACTGGTAGCTCACCGGCTGGTAGTCCTGCCACCACGGGTACCCCCGGCCGGGCAGGACGACGTGCTCCTGGGGCGGCGAGACCTGCACCGCCCCGAAGCCCTTGGGCCCGAGCACGGTGGTGCACTCGTTGGCGATCGAGGCCCACGGCCACTGGAAGAGGTGGACGATGACGTCGCGCGGTCCGGGGTTGGCGTCGGCCGCGGCGCCGGCCCGGTCCGTGCTCCGCAGGGCTCCGATCGGGACGAGCGTGCCGGCGGCGAGCAGTACCGCGGCGACGAAGAGACGGGTACGCATGTGGAACCTCCACGAGGGGCAGCGTGGCTGGAAGTCCTTGCGCAAGTTGCGGGGAAGCTACCACCGCGTTGCGGGCCCGTAAAGCCGTGCTCATCGAGGCTTGCCGCCCGGTGCGCCCGTATTACGGCAATCCATTTGCAGGATCCGCCGGGCACGGAGCGGCGCCGTCGAGGTCGTGGACCATCACGGCTTGCCGAAAGTTTCAAAGATCATTTCGCCACCTCGGTCCGGGAGCGGCGTCCCGTAGACCGAGCGCCGCCGGGACCTGAGTGGCCGCCTCGGGCCCGGCGAGTGGCCCCCTGCCGCAGGGGGCCACTCTCACCGGGGGAACGGTGTTTCCGGGGGACGCTTGTCCCGCTAAGACAGACGATAGTCCACATCACCCCGTACAAATAGCTCTGTCCTTTTCAGAGTGTTTGTGGTATGTATCGGTATGACCATGAGCAACAGCAGCGCCAGCAACACGTACGCGTTGCGGCCGACGAACTCGAGCAGCGAGTCCGTCCTGGCCGGTGCGGCACCCCCCCAGTGCTCGAACGAGACCACCCCGAAGACGCTGACCGCGTAGGCCGCCACGGCGAGCAGCCACCGGCGGGCATCGACCAGCACGACGATGGCGGGCACGAACCAGTACAGGTGGTGCGGCCACGTGATCGGGCTGACCAGCGCGCCCACGAGCCCGGTCAGCGCCAGCGCGGCCACCATGTCGCTCGCCCGGGCCGCCCGCCACATGCCGAACGCCAGCACCGCGACGACCAGCACCAGCCAGACCAGCCCGGGCGGCTCGTCCGGCACGGTCAGCCGGCTGAGCAGCCCGAGCAGCGACTGGTTACCGGTGTAGTCGGTGCGCCCGACCCGGTCGGTGTCCATCAGCGACGACGTCCAGAACTGCCACGAGTCGCGCGGCACGATCGCCGCCGCCACCAGAGTCGCGGCGGCCGCCGTCGCGCTCGCCGTGATCGCCGCTCGCCAGCGCCGGGTCGCCAGGAGATAGACGATGAAGATGCCCGGGAACAGCTTGATCGCCGTCGCCAGCCCGATCCCCACGCCGGCCAGGCGCGAGTTCCTGGGTACCGCGAAGAGCATGTCCGCCAGGATCAGCATGATCAGCAATACGTTGAGCTGGCCGAAGGTGATCGTCTCCCGGGTCGACTCGAGCGCGAAGACGAGCGGTACCGCGAGGCCGGCGGCCACCCAGCGCGGCCACTCGTGCCGGTCGGCCACCGGGGTGACCAGCCACCAGGTCGCCACCGCCAGCCCGACCACGCTGCCGATCGTGAAGAGCACGATCGTCACGCCGAGCGGGAGCAGGCTGAACGGCCACAGGATCAGGGCCGCGAAGGGCGGGTACGTGAAGTAGAGCCGACCCTGGACCGGATCCGGCTGGGAGTAGTCGTAGAGCCGGTGCCCGGCCGACCACCAGTCCATCGCGGACATGTAGATCTTGAGGTCGAAGAAGTCGTGCTTGTTCCCGTACCACCACAGGAAGAGCCCGACCGCGACGGTGGTGACGGCGACGGCGGCGACCCGCCCGAGGGCGCGCCGTGCCGGCCGGGTTCGCTCGCTGCGATCGCTCACGGCTGCTTAGGCTAGCGTCGTGACTGATCTCCTCGTATGGGTGGACTGCGAGATGACCGGGCTGGACCTCGGCCGGGACGTGCTCGTCGAGGTCGCCGCCCTGGTGACGGACCCCGATCTCAACGTGCTCGGGGACGGCGTGGACATGGTCATCCACACCGAGGAGGAGGCGCTGACCGGCATGCTCGACATCGTCCGCGAGATGCACGAGCGGTCCGGCCTGACCGAGGCGGTCCGGGCCTCGGCGATCTCGCTCCCCCAGGCCGAGGACATGATCATGGAGTACGTGACGACCTGGGTACCCGAGCCGCGCACCGCGCCGCTGTGCGGGAACTCGATCGCCACCGACCGGGCGTTCCTCGCCCGGGACATGCCGCGGCTCGACGCGCACCTGCACTACCGGATGATCGATGTCTCGTCGATCAAGGAGCTGTGCCGGCGGTGGTACCCGCGGGTCTACTTCGGACAGCCGACCAAAGGGCTGGCCCACCGGGCGCTCGCCGACATCCGGGAGAGCATCCGCGAGCTGGAGTACTACCGGCGTACCGTGTTCGTCCCGCTCCCCGGGCCGGACGTGGAGACCGCCAAGGAGATCGCGGCAGGCCTGGTCGACAGCTAGCGGTCCGGTCCCGCTATCATTGGGCGGCACCCCGCTCGGGCGTGCGTTTGGTGGCTGTAGCTCAGCTGGTAGAGCACCGGGTTGTGGTCCCGGGTGTCGGGGGTTCGAGTCCCCTCAGTCACCCTCGTTCCTGTCCTCAGCCGGAGGGCGTGGCGCTCGGCGCCGGATTGGCCTGCTGCGCCGGCAGTGCGGCACCCTTGACGTACTCGTCCCAGGTCATCGACCAGTCGGTCCAGCCGTTGCCCTTCTGGATGGTGCGCTCGGTCCCCTTGACGGTGATCGGGTCGCCGACCTTGGTCAGGCTGAACAGCCAGGCGGCGTTCTCCATGCTCATGTTCACGCAGCCGTGCGAGACGTTGCGCACACCCTGGTGCTGGACCGACCACGGGGCGGCGTGGACGAACTCCCCGCCCCAGGTGAGGCGCTGGGCGTACTCGATGGGGATCTTGTAGCGGTTGACCGGGTTCGGGTCGCTGGTGGTGTCGAAGATGGTGTTCCGCAGCCGCTCCATCACCACCATCGTGCCGCTGGAGCTCGGGGTGGCCGGCTTGCCGAGGCTGACCAGGATGGTCTTGGCGACCCGGCCCTTGTAGCTCACCGTCATCTTCTTGGTGGCGTTGTCCACGGTCATGACGAGCGCGTCGGGGCGCACGCTGGCGTCGACCGTCAGATCGGCCCGGCCGTACCAGTTGCCGCCGAGCGGCAGGCCACCGGTACCCAGGCGGAAGTCCAGCTTGGTGCCGGCCTGCCAGTACGCCTTGGGGCGGTAGTGCAGCTCGCTGTCGGAGAACCAGTGCCAGGAACCCTCCTGGATCGGGTTGGTCGTGACCCAGAGCCGGCGCTCGATGTCGTCGCGGTAGTCCCTGCCGACTGCGCGGTCGAACCGGACGACCATCGGCATGCCGACGCCGACCACGTTGCCGTCGCCGATGTTGGTGGAGACGCGGACCGTATTGCCCGGCCGGGCCATCGTGGTGAAGGTGCTGGTCGCGGTCGCGGTCTTGCCGTCGTCACCGGTCGCGCTGACCGTCGCCGTGTACGTGGTGCCGTAGCTCAGCGCCTTGGCGGGAACCCACGACGTCTTGTCGACGCGCAGCCCACCCTCGACCTGCTGCCCATTCGCGTCCTTGACCTCGACGGCCGAGGTGGTCGCGTTCTGGGTGGCGAAGACGATCTCGGCGGAAGCGGGTACGTTGGTGGCGTCGGCCCTGGGCGCGGTGATCGTCGCCGATGCCTTGGGGCCCGGCGGGCTCGGCGGGGCGTCCCCGCCCTTCCAGAGGTTGCCGCTGCCCGAGCAGCCGGTCGCGAGGACGATCGCGCCGGCGAGGGCCGCCGCGGCCACCATCCGCAGCGCCGTACGCCGTGTGGTCGTACGCTTCACCCGCATCCTTCCCTCGCGTCTCCGGCCTGTCCCTTCCCGGCCTGGTCCGATAAACCATGGTGCCCTAGAGACGCCTCAGGACAACTCCCGGTTGCGTGCCGTGATGCGACGCACGGACGATGGGCGAGGGTATGCGGTGGTTTACTCCGTCTTATTGCGTCGCGCTCCGTTTGACGAACTCCGGCCAGGTGAGGTCCCAGGCGGTCCATCCGTTGCCCAGGACGAGCCTGCGCTCGGTGCCCCGTACCGTCACCGGATCACCGATCCTGGTGAGACCGAAGAGCCACTCGGCGTTCGCCATGTTGACGTTGACGCAGCCGTGCGAGACGTTGCGCACACCCTGGTGCTGTACCGACCAGGGGGCGGCGTGGATGAACTCGCCGTCCCAGGTGAGGCGCTGGGCGTACTCGATGGGGATCTTGTAGCGGTTGGCCGGGTTCGGATCGCTCGTCGTATCGAAGATGGTGTTCCGCTGCTTGTCCATGATCACCATGGTGCCGCTGGAACTCGGGGTGGCCGCCTTGCCGAGGCTGACCGGCAGCGTCCTGATCGGCTTGTCGTCCTGGTAGACGGTCATCTTCTTGGTCGCGTTGTCGACCTCGATGACGGTCTTCGTCCTGCCGATCGTGCCGGTGGCCCGGCGGTCCATGTCGCCGTACCGGTTGTTGCCCATCGGGTGGCCGTCGAGCGCGATCCGTACGGTCAGCCTGGTACCCGGCTGCCAGAAGTCCTTCGCCCGGTAGAGCACCTGCCGGCCGCCGAACCAGGCCCACGCCCCCGGCTGGCTGGGGGTGGTCGTGACGAACATCCGCTGCTCGACGCCGGCCCGGGCACTGGGCGGGACCTCGGTGTCGAACTCCACCACGACCGGCATGGCCACGCCGTAGTCGACGCCCTCGAAGAGGTACAGGCCGGTGCCGACCCGCCGGCCGGGCTGGCCCATCGTGGTGAACGTGGTGGTCCGGGTCTGGGTGGTCCCGTCCTGGGCCGTGGCGGTCACCGTGGCGGTGTACGTCTTGCTGTACCTCAGCGGGCGGTCGGGCACCCAGGCGGTGCCGTCCTCGCGCAGCCGCCCGGCGAGCTTGGTCGTCCCGCGGGTCGTCGGTCCCTCGGTCAGAGTGACGTTCGTGACCGTGCCGCCGGTCACCCGGGTGCCGATCTCCGTGGAGATCGGTAGGTTCCTGGCGTTCGCGGCCGGGGTGATGTCGAGGCTGAGCGGTGGTCCCGGGGTGGTGCTCGGCTGGGCGCTGGCCGGTGTCGGCGTGCCCCAGCGGGCAGCGGGCGCGCCGCCGCCGCAGGCCGCCAGCCCCAGCACGAGGGCGACGGCCAGCAGCAGAGCGGCCGGTTTCCGCATGGGCAACATGGTGCCCGACGGACGCATGTTCCGTGTGCCCGATTGAAGAACGGTCCGGCGCGCATGTTATCGTTGGCGCCGTTGTCAGCGAGCGCCGCTAGCTCAACTGGCAGAGCAGCGGACTCTTAATCCGCGGGTTCGGGGTTCGAGTCCCTGGCGGCGCACCAGTGATCAAGGCTCTGACCTGGCGTTTCTCTCCAGATCGGAGCCGTTTTCATGTCCATAGTGGATGGTTGTGTGCTCCGTGTGTGCTCCGGAGCCACAGTACGGTCGTGGCCGCGGGCGGACTGGGCGGACCAGCCGGCACGCTGATCCGGGGTGCCCGGCTGGCGATGCGATCACCGGTGACCTCCCAGGACGACGCCTGTCATAGGGCAAGCGCCGTGTTTGCGCGGCCATCGGCGTACCTCTGAGGTGATCTTCACTGGCGGGTGGGTGTCGAAGGTAGTCTGCTGTGATGGCGTCGAAGTCGCTGCGCAGGCCGGTGGCGAAGCCGCGAACCTCGGGGAACGGCTACCGCGCCACCTGGTTGATCCATGCCTCGAGCTGGTGACCGCGACGTTGGCGGACCAGTGCGTTGAACCCGTGGGCTTGGTCGGTGAGGGCGGCCAGGTAGGGGCAGCGGGCGCAGGCGTCTTGAGGCCGGTGCGGTCGTCGTCGCTGAGCTTGTCGTCGGGACGCATGATCCACGTGGTGAGCTGGCGGGCCGACGCCACCGGCGGCGCGGTCGGCGGTTGCTGCTCGCCGCCGCGAACCTGGACCAGGAACCGGCGCAGGGTGCGCTCGCCGCCACGGTAGCCGCGGGCGCGGATCTCCGCGTACAGCACGCTGGTGGCGGTGACGCCCTCGGCGCAGCGGGCCTGCAGGTAGGGCTTGAACGCGGCGAGCAGCCCAGGTCCGCTGCTGGGGTTGGGGCCGAGCAGCTGTTCGGGGCTGGCGGCGCGGGCGTACCTGCGTACGGTCTTGCGGTCCAGCTCACGACGTTCCATTGGGACGTCGATCATAGTCCCCGGGAGGCATAGGATGCCGAGCACGCCAATACGGCGTCGGTGATAGTCCATTATGGAGGTTCCAGCGCGGCAGGTTCACCAGCTCTGCGCTGAGGTCCGGCACCCGATCTAACCACCAAGGCCAAGCCGCCCTCTCGTGCTTGCGCTCACCAAATTCGGCTCAGGCCAAGATCTTGTGGCGTCTTGGCTACACCTTAACGAGGATTCGGTTGCGTGGGAGTCGAAGCTCGCGCGGCCGCGCCGCCGGCCATGGCCGACGTCGTTGACCTTCTCGGTATCACTTTGTGGCGTCGAGCCTTGGTTGCCGACTATTGTACTGATATTGATGTTGTTGACATTGGCCTTACGAATCTATTTTGAGATCAAAGGTCGTCGATCACCTTCGTATATACACAGCACGGATAACTTGACACCCGCGTGACGCATTGACAGACTGGAGCGGCGGCCGTCCGGGTCAGCCAGTACTGGCCGAGAAAAGCGCGCGCAAGATCGTGATTTGTATTGGAAGGAACCGTCGATGCAGATGGAGTGTGTGCACTTGCACTTTTGACTGTCGTTGTCCGGTACACCGGGATGTTGGTCGCGCGGCTGGATGTTGTTCTGTTACCAGTCTTGACCGACGACGCTCGGTGTCGCGCATACAGTCCGGACGCCTGTCGAGTTAATGCACGAGAATTGGCCTCCATCGAGCTCTACATAAGGCAGTCGAGTGCGTCGGCGTGTTTCATTTTTGCGCAGGAAGGAGGTTTGCAATGCACACGTATGAGCGTCCCGCGCTGGTGAAGATTGGCTCGTTCACTCGGAAGACCGGATGCGGGGGCACTCCGCCGCCGGACTTTCTGATCAACAGGAGCTTCTTCTGACGATCCTCTAGTGCGAAATGCCGGTGCGCCGGCCGCGGGTGCGGGCCGTGGATGGTCCGTGGATGGTCCGGGGAGGTGCGGTTGGCCGGCTGTCGGCCCGCCGCAACGTGCACGGCTTCGAGCCGGTCGGCGAGCGGGCCGGGTCGCGTCGGTTCCGAGCACCCCTAGCCAAGCTGATGGCCGCGGATCTGTTCGGTCGCACGAGCTGTACTACGGGTATCGGGCTTGGTGAAGTCCAAACCTCGCTCGCGCGCGTCCTGGCTCCCAGTGGGCGACGATGTCCGTCCGCGGGGCGCCCAACCCCACGGACGGAACCGGCGGTCCGTCAGCGCCTTGGCCGCGTAGTCGCGCAGCCTCTCCACTTCGGAGCGGTGAAGCCGATTGTGCCGTTGCTGGCCGCCGCTGTCAGGCTCTGCCGACACCCGGCTGGTGACCGGTGTACCCGAAGCTGATCGAGGAGCTGTTCCCGGCGGCGCGGCACCACTGTGAGCGGTATGGCAATAACAAGATCGAGGCCGACCATGGCTCGCTGAACGCCGGCTACGACCGATGCGACATCTACGCAACGACCGTACAGCCACCGTGATCATCAGAGGACATGTGCTCGTCCAGAATCTTCGCCGCGGCCACTACGAGCTCACCGCAGGGCTGCCCGCGACGCTTCGTCTCGCCGCGGCGTTCGACGAACTCCGCCACGCAGTCTGATCAACCGTTGAACATCGGAGTCTCGGCTCGTCCTCGAATCCGACAACGCAACGCCGCCGAGCGGACCGTTAAGCAGGTGAAGCCGCGTTACCGCCTAACCCGCCGGGTGATGTCGCGTTCGGGACGATGGGATGAGCGGGCTTAGAAGCATAGGTGCCAACGGAGGCTGGTCACGGCCCGCACTGCACTGACGTACGGCAGCCAGTTCGGGGGTATGAGACTCGGCGCGAGGAGCCTCGCCGAGCCGGGATCGCCTTCATTCGCAGCCGATGCCGTCGCCATCGCGGTCCAGATCGTAGATGTCCGTGCCGATGACCCGCACCGGTCCCCGCACGTATGCTGGCCCATCTCCGCTGCCGCCTGCGCAGTCGACGTCGCTCGCGATGGGAACGCATGCGCCGCTGTAGTTCGGGTCGCACTGTTGGGTAACTTTGGTGCCGACGGCAATGACCTGAGTAACTGGCGGCTGGGTGATCACCTCACGCACCAGCTTCCTACCTGTCTCCACTCCGTTGGTGTACGTCACCTCGTAGGTAAGGGTCTTGACTCCCGTCACCCCGGTGACTTTCACCCTCGTGCTGCCTTTAGCCGAGGAAGAATCGCTCACAGTCTTGGTGGCAAACGGAATCGATTGCGTCGCGGTGACGGTCCGTGTCTCGACTACCGGGGTGGTGCCGCAGAGGGCGACGAGGCGCCTTCGGGCGCGACCACCGGGCCAGCGGTTTCTACAACGCCCGAACTGGTGGACGACGGGTCGGGCGAGCCGACGATAGCGGCGAGGGTGCCGACTCCTCCACAGCACAGCAGCAGAGCCGCTCCGCCGATCAGCGCAGCCTTCGCCGGTACCGGGAGCCGGTGCCACCACGAGCGTTGCACTGGCGGCGCAGGCGGGACCGCCGGCGTCGAGTACGGCGGTTGGACCGGCCCACCCCCCGGCGCGTGCGACTCATTCCCGGGTTGATACGACAGTGGTACGGAAGGGGTGGGTGGAGTGTGCCACGGATCTTTCGGGTACTCGGTGCTCACCTTCACAAGCCTGCGACCCGTTAACAGAAATTGGCACCCCTTAACAGACAACAATAGGTGTCGGCAATCAGGCTGATCTCATCAACGGCCCACCGGCGCGGACGGGGTCGGCGTCCGGACCAGATGGGTGTCGGGCACGTCCACGGGGATGGTGTACGGCGGGCGGTCTTTGGCGTGTCGTGAGGCGGGAGACGATCACCGCGTAGATCCTTTTTCAGGCACCACTGGGAGAGTCGGCGGGGGGAATCGCACCCCCGCCGCTCGTACCCGGCGGCGGCGTCGGTGTGGAGGTGGACGACACGTACATCGTGGGCGTCGAGCATGCCGAGCATGCTGCGGACGGCTTGCTCGGATAGCGGGCGCGTGCCAGTGCTCCTGTCTGTTCCGGTGGCCCGGATCGAGGCTGGGCGCCGTGGGGTTGGCGAGGGGTTTCGAAGCTGATGCACGATAGAGGCGAGCCGTGGCGCTGGGCCCGGTGACCAACCGGAGAGGCGGGTAGGCGTCGGTCATCAGCGACCCGTACGCGGACGGGACCACTCGGCGCCACGCCTGACCCCTCCTCCCGACCAAGAAAACACCGCCTCGACTGTGATCAGGAAGCAGGCGCATCCACCGGTTGCGAGGGTGCGACCGGGTCGGGTGGCATCGATTCCACCGGCCACCGTCGCCAATTGTGCAGGTGAGTGTCTGGTCTCATGATGTCTCCATGGCTACCACCACCGCCGCTCCTCCCCGATTTCGTACCGTGTCGGCCGCGGGCACCATCGTGGCGTTGCTCCTGGTGCTGGTGTTCGGTAACTCCGTCTACCGCGACTGGGTAGGCGAGCACACCGACGCCGGCGACGCGGGCGGCTTCTTCCTGCGCCAGTTGGCCTGGCCCGGCTGGTCGTTCGACTTCGACCAGTCAATGCGCAACGTCCTCGCCACCGACCTCAAGGCGATCCTGCTGGTGGTGTTCACCGCCGTGTTTCTGGGCCTGCTGGCGGTGGCGCCGGGATGGGGCGTGCGGGGTATCGTCAGCGCGATCGTCACCGGCTGGGCGGCCTTCCTGTTCGCCGCGGCCCTCGCTGGCCTGCTCGCCGCGTTCGTCGCCGCCGACGCATCGCTGATCAAGGCCTTCACCGAGGCGAGCGGTGGCGCGATCTACGGCCTGTTCGTCGGGTGGATCGTCGGACTGGTCACCCTCGCATTCCGCAGCCGCTGAGACGCCCCGCACACCCCGCACGCGCCAGGCCGACGGTAGGTGTTCGTCATGGACGGCCGTCAGCCGGCGTGGGCTGTTGCGTCCGGGCCAGCGACGGTGGGCCGCGGTATCCGTTGTCGGTCGCGATTTCGAGTCCCGGTGAGCTCGGCGCGGGCGGCACCGCCCGTGCAACCGGCGGCTGGCCCACCATCGCCTTGACCTCGGCCACCACCTCGGCCGCGAACGCACGGGGCGCCCGGACCGCTTGCGAGCCTTCAGCCCGGCCAGCCCTTCGGTGCGGTACCGCTTACGCCACTGCTCACCACACCGACGTCAACGTCCAGCCGCGCGCGATGGCCGAATTCATCGTTGTGGGTCACTCACGAAGGGATGAGTGCTCGGAGAATCTGGCCTGCCTGCTCCAGCAGCCGGTCGGGTGGGCGGAGGTTGCTGGTGGTGATGATGGCCAGCAGCCACCCGAGCGGGCGAGGCAGAGTGAGCGTGACGCGGATCTGGATGAGCGGGCAGGGCGGCTGGCCGGACCGCGGGTTGGGGTCGATACCGCATTCGTTGATTGAGCAGGATCGGGCTTTGCCGCGCTGGCGGTGGCCGCCACAGTTCGGGCGGTTCACGGTTCAGCCCTCGTGCCCAGTTGGCCGTTGGTTGGCGGTCCTGCGTACCTGCTTCGCCGAGACGCCGAAGAGCCGTTTGAAGTCTCGGGCGAACTGGTCGGGACGAAGGTAGCCATGCTTGGCGACAACGTCCCTGATAGGCACCGTTGCCAGAGCCGGATCTTGCAGGCTGCGGTGACATTCCTGCAGGCGCAGCCGTTTGAGTAGCTGCATCGGGGTCAGCTCGGCGTGCTGGAAGATCGCGTGCAAGTAGCGCTGTGAGATCTTGGCGGCGTCGGCGATGCGGTCCGGGTCGAGCGCGGGGTCACCGTGGTGTCGGCGGATGATGTCGTGGATGCGGGCCATCTGCAGGATCCGGCGGGTGCGGGGGGTGATCCCGTGCGGTAGGCCGAGTCGCTGGCGGATCAGTCCGACCGCGCACTCGTGCAGAACATCGGCCAGACGAGGATCGTCCGCCGGTTGGGTGGTGGTGGTGTCCGTCAGCGCGATGAGCAACTGCGCCACCAGGCTACGTCCCGCCAGGTTCGTCGGTATGAGGGTACCGACGAGTGGGCGGACCGCAGATTCGGGTACCGGCAGCAGCGCTCGCGGAAACGTCAGCATGACCACTCGCATCCCTGCCGAGCCGGCCGGATGCGTGCTTTGGACGGGGCGGGATGTGTCGAACAGGGCGATGTCCCGAGCACGGAAGCGCACCTGGTTACCGGCCTGTTCCTCCCGGACTCCGCCATTGACACTGAGATATATCCGGTAGCACTCTGGATCGCAGGCCCGGATCAGACGGTTGGTGCGTCGGGTCACGACCTCGGAGTCGGCAGCCCAGGTGAGCGTCTCGAGTGCGAAGTCGCCGACCCGCACCACGGACATCATCGCGAGAAGGTCGCCCGGTGAGCGCCCGAGGACCGAAAACGGGGCGAGCTCGTCGGCGGCTCCCTCGCGGTAGTGGTCGTAGCGGTCGAGCGGGTGGACCGTTCTCGTGTCGTACACCATGTACATGGCCGTTCCTCCTCCAACGCCATCGAGATCTGCCCATTGTCGGCCGACGTAACGTGTCTGGAGTTGGCTGTGGGCGCACAACCCGTCGTGGACGCCCGGACCGGCCCGGTCCGCCCTTTCGCTCAAGCGCCGTGCCTATCAACGACCGGCGTGGACAACCCGGCAGTGAGCCGACATCCACCCTGAACGACTTCGATGCTTGGCTATGGCGGATCGTCTCGCTGGAACGGTATGAAGCGGTACCCATCCACGATCCAGTGGTTGCGCTCTCCGTTCGCCACGACGCCCTCGACGGGCAGAGCGTCGTACATGTGACATAGGCCCGTCCTCCCGTCGTCGTATCGTCCGTGCATCCGCCACGGTAGGCGTTCTCAGTACCTCTCGTTGCGGGACCTCCGCTCTACGGGGAGGCTCGTCGTTGCTGCGGGCTTGACCACGATGCCTTTCCGCAGGACGACAAACGGGGCCGGGCGAGGCCGGGCCAGCGCTGTCGAGATGCAGGAAAGGTCGGCGAACTCCCACGCGGGCAACCCTTGACCGAACGGGTCCGCAAAGGCTCGTACGTCACTCCCGGCTGTCCGGGCACGACCTGCCGTTCGGTGTCGGCGTTCACGAGACGACCTTCCGCGTGAACGTGAGGTGGGTGACGCCGCTGGGAGAGGAGACCGCCTCGATGTCGTAGGCATCCTCGAGGGCCT
>Ga0209481_10000011_pt1 | contig 119951 bp, 101 predicted proteins | sample SoiMetdeltSBSDD3_FD_187598 | JGI IMG/M metagenome (GOLD analysis project Ga0209481, IMG submission 187598) | Bulk soil microbial communities from a Populus tree surrounding site in Tennessee, USA - Soil MetaG P. deltoides SBSDD3 (SPAdes) (version 2) | ecosystem: Environmental > Terrestrial >...
GGTACGACCGGGACGCCCAAGGGGGTCGTCTCGACGCAGCGTGCGGCACTGTGGTCGGTGGCCGCGTGCTATGCGCCCGTCCTGCGGTTGTCGGAGACGGACCGCCTGCTCTGGCCGCTGCCGATGTGCCACGTCTACGCCCACTCGCTGTGCATCGTGGGAGTGACCGCCGTCGGCGCCACCGCACGCGTCGTGAGCGAGCCGGCCGTGCCGGAGACCGTGCTCCGGCTGCTCGACGAGGAGTCGACCACCGTCCTCGCCGGGGTGCCCACCACGTACCACCAGCTGCTGAACGCGATGCCGGACCACGCATACCGCCCGGCGACGCTGCGGGTGTGTGTCACCGCGGGCGCGCCCAGCACCCCGGAACTGCGCAGCGACGTCGAGCAGTGCTGGGGCGTCCGGTTGCTCGACGGCTACGGCAGCACCGAGACCTGCGGGAAGATCGCGGTCGAGCGGCCGGACGGTCCACGCGTGGCCGGCGCCAGCGGGCCGCCAGTCTCCGGTGTCGAAGTGCGTCTCCTCGACCCGACAACCGGGCAGGAGGTGCCGTCCGGGGCGGATGGCGAGATCTGGGTCCGTACCCCGGGCCTGATGCTCGGCTATCACGGGCAACCCGACGCCACCGCGGAGGTCGTGGTGGACGGCTGGTACCGCACGGGCGATGTGGGGCGGATCGTGGAGTACGGACAGCTGCTCGTCACCGGCCGGACCAGTGACCTGATCATTCGTGGCGGGGAGAACCTCTATCCGGCCGAGATCGAGCAGACGCTCCGGACGCTCCCCGGAGTGCTGGACGCCATCGTGGTGGGCCAGCCGGACCCGCTGCTCGGCGAGGTACCGGTGGCGTTCGTGGTACCGGCCGGGGCGGGCGTCGATCCCGACCGGCTGCGCCTGGCCTCTGCGGAGCGCCTTTCGGCCGTCAAGGTACCGGAGGAGATTCTGCTGACCCCGGCCATCCCGCGCACGCCCTCCGGCAAGCCGCTGCGCCGCCTGCTCGCCGAAGGGCTGACCACGCCAGCAACCAGCGCCGCCACGCCGGTACGCCATAAGCTCGCCGGCCTTACCCGGGCGGAGCGGGAGGCCGCGCTCCGGACTCTGGTCAGGGCCGAGACGGTGGCCGTCTGCGGTCTGCCGGTCGAGGGCGAGCTCCCGATGGATACGCCGTTCGCGGCATTGGGCGTGACCTCGCTCGGCGCCGTCACGTTGTGGCGCCGGCTGCATGCCCTGACCGGCCTGCGGTTGCCGCCGACACTCGTCTACGACCACCCCAGCCCGACCGAGGTGGCCGGGTTCCTGTACACCGCACTCTTTCGCGACACCGCGCCGGCCGAGGTGACGGACCGCCAGCCGGCGGCCGCCGAGCCGATCGCCATTGTCGCGATGGGTTGCCGCTACCCGGGCGACGTAGCCACCCCGGAGGACCTGTGGGAGCTGGTCAAGGGCGGTATCGACGCCACCACCGACTTCCCGACCGACCGTGGCTGGGACCTGGCGGGCATCTACGACCCCGACCCCGAGCGGATCGGCAGGTCGTACACCCGGCGCGGCGGTTTCCTGCACCACGCCGCGGACTTCGACCCGGCGTTCTTCGGTATCTCGCCGAGGGAGGCGCTGGCGACCGACCCCCAGCAACGGTTGCTGCTGGAGGTCTCCTGGGAGGTCCTGGAACGCGCAGGGATCCCCCCGGCGTCGCTGCGGGGTACGCCCACCGGCGTGTTCGTCGGCGTCATGCATGGCGGCTACGGGAGCCGCCTGTCGCCGTACGACCTGGAGGGGCATCTGGCTACCGGATCCGCCGGCAGTGTCACGTCGGGTCGGATCTCGTACACCCTGGGGCTGCGCGGTCCGACGATCACGGTCGATACCGCGTGCTCGTCGTCGCTGGTCGCGATGCACCTGGCGGCGAAGGCGCTGCGTACGCGGGAGTGCTCGCTCGCGCTGGCCGGCGGGGTCACGGTGATGTCGACACCGGCGCCGTTCATCGCGTTCAGCCGTCAGCGCGGGCTGTCGCCGGACGGTCGGTGCCGGTCGTTCGCCGCCGGGGCGGACGGCACCGGTTGGGCGGAGGGCGTCGGCGTCGTCCTGCTGGAGCGCCTGGTGGACGCCCGGCGCAACGGGCGCCCCGTGCTGGCGGTCCTGCGCGGCTCCGCCGTCAACTCCGACGGCGCCTCGAACGGGTTGACCGCGCCGAACGGTGCGGCACAGCGGGAGCTGATCCGGCTCGCGCTCGCCGACGCGCGGCTCTCCGCGGCGGATGTCGACGCGGTGGAGGGGCACGGCACGGCCACGACCCTGGGCGACCCGATCGAGGCACAGGCGCTGCTCGCCACGTACGGGCAGGGCCGGCCGCCGGATCGGCCGCTCTGGCTCGGCTCGGTCAAGTCGAACATCGGGCACGCCCAGGCCGCGGCCGGTGTCGCCGGGATCATCAAGATGGTGCAGGCGCTGCGCCACGGTGAGCTGCCCCGGTCGCTCCACGCCGAGGAGCCCTCCCCGCACGTGGACTGGTCGGCCGGCGCGGTCTCGCTGCTGGCACGGCCGCAGCCGTGGCCGGCCGGCGACCGACCGCGCCGGGCCGGCGTCTCGTCGTTCGGTATCGGCGGGACCAATGCCCACGTCATCATCGAGGAGGCGCCGGTTGCCGGGAGTGCGGTGCCGGAGCCGCGCTGGCCCACGCCCCCGTGGCTGGTGTCCGCGGCGGACGAGGCCGCGCTGCGCGCCCAGGCCCGGCGCCTGGCCGATCGGCTCGACGGCCGGCCCGAACCGTCCACACTCGACGTCGGCTTCTCGCTCGCCACCACCCGAACCTCGCTCGACCACCGGGCGGCGCTGCTGGCCGGCGACCGCGCGGGGTTGGTGGCCGCGCTGGGTGACCTGGCCCGAGGTACCGGGAACGGTGACATCCAGAAGGGTACGGCGCAGCGGGAGGTCCGCCTCGGCCTGCTCTTCACCGGGCAGGGGGCGCAGCGCATCGACATGGGTCGGCAGCTGGCCGACCTGTTCACCACCTTCCGCGACGCGTTCGACGAAGCCTGCCGGCACCTCGACCCGTACCTGCAGAGGCCGCTCCGGGACGTGCTCTACGGGACCGTACCCGAGCTGCTCGACCGGACCGACTTCGCTCAGGCCGCGCTCTTCGCCTTCGAGGTCGCGCTGGTCCGGCTGCTCGAGTCCTGGGGCATCCGCCCCGACTACCTGGTCGGCCATTCGGTGGGAGAGCTGGCCGCCGCGCACGTCGCCGGGGTGCTGTCGCTGGCGGACGCGGCCCGGTTGGTGGCGGCGCGCGGTCGGCTGATGGCCGCGCTGCCGACCGGCGGCGCGATGGTGGCGGTACAGGCGTCGGTGCCTGACGTCGAGCCGCACCTCGCCGGCGCGCCCGGCCGGGTGTCCATCGCCGCGGTCAACGGGCCGGCCTCGGTCGTCGTCTCGGGTGACGAGGCCGCGGTGACGGCCGTCGCGGCCGAGCTGGCGCGGGCGGGGCGGCGGGCGACCCGGCTGCGGGTCAGCCACGCGTTCCACTCCCCGCTGGTGGAGCCGATGCTGGACCGCCTTCGAGAGGTAGCCGAGGAGCTGACGTACCACCGGCCGACCGTTGCGGTGGTGTCGACGCTGACCGGCGCGCCGGACCCGGACGGCGTCGCCTCTGCGGCGTACTGGGTCCGGCACGCCCGCGAGACCGTGCGGTTCGGCGACGCGGTGCGGTGGCTCACCGGCGCGGGCGTCACGGCGCTGCTCGAGGTGGGACCGGAGGCGGTGCTCAGCCTGCTGGCCGAGGAGTGCACCCTGCCCGCACCGGGGCCGACCTGCGTCGCCGCCGTCCACAGTGGAGCGTCCGAGGCGGCCGCCCTGCTCGCCTCGCTTGCCCGCCTGCACGTGCGGGGCCTGCCCGTTGACTGGAACGCGGTGTACGCGGGCAGCGGTGCCCGCCGGTGCGACCTGCCGACCTACGCCTTCCAGCGCCGGCGGTACTGGCTGGACCCCACCCCGCCGGTGCGGGACGACCCGGACCGGCATCCGCTCCTCGGGCCGGCCGTACCGGCCGCCGACGGGCCGCAGGTCCGGTACACCGGTTCGGTCTCCACGCAGCGCCAGCCCTGGCTCGCCGACCACGCCATCGGTGGGACGGTGGTCGTGCCGGCGACCGCGTTCGTCGAGATGGCCCTGCACGCGGCGGCCGAACGGGGCGCGGCCCGGCTGGACGAGCTCACGGTGCTGGCGCCGCTGTACCTGCCCGACCCGGGGGCCGCGCAGGTACAGATGGTCGTGGGTGGCCGTGATGAGACGGGCCGGTATCCGGTGGAGATCTACGCCCGGCCGGCCTCCTCCGCGGCGGCGGAGCCGTGGACGAAACACGTGACCGGGGTGGTCGCCGGAGTGGGTCGGACGACGCGGGCCGGGCAGCAGGTCTGGCCGCCGGTGGGGTCGCGCCCGGTCGACATCGGGGGCGGGTACGACCGGCTCGCCGCGCACGGTCAACGGTACGGGCCGGCGCTGCGGGGAGTGACCGCCGCGTGGCGGCTCGGGCGGGTTGTGTTCGCGGAGGTGCGCCTACCGGGCGGCGGGAGCGGTGACGCCCGGCGCTTCGGCATCCACCCGGCACTGTTGGACGCCGCCCTGCACGCGAGCGCGTTGGCCGGACCGGCCGACGCGGGCGGAGGACCGGCCGGCGCAGACCCGGAAGCGCCGCGGGTTCCGTTCGCTTTCACCGGCGTCGAGCTGTACGCGGTGGGTGCGGACGCCGTCCGGGTCGAGGTCACGCCGACCGGCCCCGACGGGGTGGCCGTCACCATCGTCGACCTGGCGGGCCGACCCGTCGCCGCGATCGAGTCGCTGGTCACCCGCCCGCTCACCGTCGAGGCACAGGCGCAGGTGGCGGCACAGCGCGGGTTGCTCCGTCCGGAGTGGACGCCCGTGCCGATCCCGGCGACCGCGACCCCCGACGGCGGGTGGGCGGTGATCGGCGAGGATCGGACCGGACTGGGGGCAATCCTGCCGATGGCGAGCGGCTCCGCGCCGCCGGCCTACCTCCTGCTCACCGTCTCCGGCGACGAGGAAACCGCCGCTCCACCGCAGGCGACGCGCGAGCTGACCGCCTCGGTGCTCTCCTCGCTGCAGCGGTGGCAGGCCGACGGCCGGCCGGACGCCCGCCTCGTCGTCGTGACCCGCAACGCCACCGCGGACGACCCGCACCTGCCGAGCGCCACGGTCTGGGGGCTGCTGCGTAGCGCACAGTCGGAGAACCCGGGCCGGATCGTCCTGGTCGACCTGGACGGCTCCGCTGCGTCCGCGGCCGTGCTCGTGCGGGCGGTCGCAGCCGGCGAGCCGCAACTCGCCATCCGCAACGGGACGGCGTACGCGCCCAGACTCGCGCCCGTGGCCGACCCGGCGACCGCGCCGGCCACCGACTCGCACGCCGGAGGCTTCGACCCGACCGGGACGGTCCTCATCACCGGTGGCACCGGAGCGTTGGGCGCGCTGGTGGCAAGGCACCTCGTCGCCAGGCACGGCGTACGGCACGTGCTGCTCGCCAGCCGGCGCGGCGGCCGCGCGGCCGGCGCCGGCCGCCTGCTCACGAGCCTGACCGAGTTGGGTGCGCAGGCCCGCATCGTCTCCTGTGACGTCACGGACCGCGCGGCGGTCGACCACCTCGTCGCGGGTTGCCGTCCGGCACTGACCGCGGTGGTCCACGTCGCCGGTACGCTCGACGACGGTGTGCTCGACGCGTTGACACCCGAGCGGATGGCCACCGTCCTGGCGCCGAAGGTGGACGCCGCCTGGAACCTGCACGAGTCCACAAGGGAGCTCGGCCTCTCCGCGTTCGTGCTGTACTCCTCGGCGTCCGGCCTGTTCGGCCGTCCCGGCCAGGCCAACTACGCGGCCGCCAACGCGTTCCTGGATGCGCTGGCCCGGCACCGTGTGGCGCGCGGGCTTCCCGCGTTGTCAATGGCCTGGGGCCCGTGGGCCACCCAGACCGGCGAGGGCATGGCCGGCCGGCTGTCGGGCGGGACCGGACGGTACCTCACCGACGGCGCAATCCTGCCGGTCACACCGGAACAGGGCATGGCCATGTTCGACCGGGCGCTGCGGATGGGCGAACCGGTGCTGGCGCCCGTACTGCTGAACCTCGACGCGCTGCGTGAGCGCGGCTCGGCCGTACCGCCGATGCTCAGCGCACTCCTGCCACCGCAGCCGGCCCGCCCTCCCGTCATCGCCGCCACCAGCCCCACCGGCGCAAACGAGGCACCGGCGCCAGGCTGGTGGCGGCGTGCGCTGGCCGACCTCCCGCTCGCGGAGCGCGAGCCGGCCCTGTCGAGGCTGATCGTCACCGAGCTGGCGATGGTGCTCGGCTTCCCGGATGCCGAGTCGTTCCCGGCCGGGAAGCACCTCACGGACCTGGGCTTCGACTCGCTGACCGCGGTCCAGCTCCGCAACCGGCTCAGCCTCTTCACCGGCGTACGGCTGTCCCCGACGCTCGTCCTGGACCACCCCACGCTGGCGGAGCTGACCGCGCACGTCCACCAGGCGCTGTCGGAACACCTGCCGGCCGCCCCGGTGCCGGCGCCGTCGTACCGCTTCGCCTCGCTTTACCACCGGGTGATCCGGGCGCAGGGCCCGGTCGACGCGATGGCCATGCGGTACATCGCCTCGTACGCGCTGCCGTCGTTCTCCGCCGCCGACCGCGCGGCACACGCCGTCCCGCCGGTCCGGCTCGCCCAGGGCGACCGGGGGCCGACTCTGGTGTACGTCCCCGACTACCTCTCGCTGGTCCGCTCGGCACCGACCCGGCTGGCCGGGTGCCTCGGCGGCTACGCGGACCTGTTGATGGTGGAGCATCCCGGTCTGGGCCGCGAGGGCGCGGTGCCGGACAGCCTCGACACCCTGGCGGCGACGCACGCCGAGACGGTACGGCAGCAGGTGGGCGACGAGCCGGTGGCGCTGGTGGGGTTCTGCAGCGGCGGCGCCATCGCGCATGCGACGGCGGGCCGCCTGGCGGCGACCGGCCCGCCGCCGGCCGGGCTTGTCCTGATCGACACTCATCACCCCACGGACATCCGCGGCGACGACCGCCTCATGGCGCTGGTGGCCCGGGACGCGGCCCGGCCACCGGAGCAGTTCGAGGAGCTGTTCGACGACGGTCTGGTCATCGCGGGTGGCGCGTACAGCCGGATGTTCGAGCACTGGAGCCCCGGGCCGGTGGCCGTGCCCACGGTGCTGGTGCGCGCCGAGACCCCGACCGAGGAGATGCGGTCGATCCCGTCCGGACGCGACTGGCGGCCGTGCTGGCCGTTGCCCCACGACACGGTCGACATCCCGGGCACCCACTTCACGGTGCTGGACGAGGACGCCGGCACCACCGCCGCGGCGATCCGCGACTGGGTCGAACGTACCGGACAGGCAGGAGGAGCCGAGTGAGCAACCCGACGGAGAGCGTGGACGTCGTGGTCGTGGGTGGCGGACCGGCCGGCGCGACCCTCGCCACGGTGGTGGCCAAGCGGGGCCACCGGGTGCTGCTGCTGGAGAAGCACGTCTTCCCTCGGTACCAGATCGGGGAGTCGTTGCTGCCGTCGACAGTTCATGGGCTCTGCCGGATCCTCGGTGTCGCCGATGAGGTCGCCGGCGCCGGCTTCCCGGTCAAGCGGGGCGGCACACTGCGGTGGGGTCGCAGTCCGGTGCCGTGGCATTTCGTCTTCGCGACGACGCCCCGGCTGCCCGAGCCGATGTCCACCGCCTACCAGGTGGAGCGGGCCCGGTTCGACGCGATCCTGCTGCGCAACGCGGCCCGCTGCGGTGCCGAGGTGCGCGAGGGCTGTGAGGTCACCGGCGTGGTCGCCGATACCGAGCGGGTGCGCGGCATCCGGTACCGGGCGCCGGACGGCGCGGTGGGCCAGGTGCACGCGTCGTACGTCATCGACGCGTCCGGCAACACCAGCAGGATCCACCGCCAGGTGGGCGGGGGTCGGGTCTACTCGGACTTCTTCCGCAACCTCGCCGTCTTCGGCTACTTCTCCGGTGGCCGCCGGCTGCCGCCGCCCAACCAGGGCAACATCTTCTGCGCCGCCTTCGATCAGGGCTGGATCTGGTACATCCCGTTGCGGGACGACCTCACCAGCGTCGGCGCCGTGATCGGCCCGGACACCATCACGGCCGTCCAGCGGGACCCACGCGGCGCGTGGCGACAGATGATCGACGCGTGTGGCGAGGTCGGCGCGATGCTGGCGGGCGTGCCGGCGGCGACCGAGCCACCCTACGACCAGGTCCGGGTACGCAAGGACTACTCGTACTGGAAGACGCGCTTCTGGACGCCGGGCATGGTCCTCGTCGGGGACGCGGCCTGCTTCGTCGATCCGGTGCTCTCCTCGGGCGTACACCTCGCCACCTACGGTGCGTTGCTCGCCGGCCGGTCGATCAACTCCGTGCTCGACGGCAGCCTGGACGAGGTGCGCAGCCTCGGCGAGTTCGAGGCGCGGTACCGGCGCGAGTACGGCCTGTTCTACCAGTTCCTGATCTCCTTCTACGACATGGAGCAGGACGAACGGTCCTACTTCTGGTCCGCCAGGAAGGTCAGCGGCCTGGCGGCGCCCGAGGCGGAGGCGTTCGCCGAGCTGGTTGGCGGGCTGGCGTCGGGCGACGCCGCGGTGGTGGGCGCCGACGCGGTCGGCTCCCGGTTTGCCGCTTCGGCAGCCGACCTCGCGACGGCGGTGGACCGGGTGCCCACATCCGACGACCGGCACAACCCGCTGTTCGGGTCGAGGCTCGTCGGCGACGTCTTCCGCGAGGGCCGCAACCTGCAGGACCATGCGTTGTACGGCGGCCCACTCGACGATGCCGGCTCGGCCGGCGATGGCCCGCTGGTACCGACGAAGGATGGATTGGCCTGGATGGCCGCCTAACCGTCGGCAGGGCGCGACACCGTCGAGTCCACAGTGGATGGAATCAGCCGATCACCCGGCAGGTGCTGGTGGATGTCTTCGCGGGGTCGCTCTCCGAAGCGATGGTGACCTGCACGTTGGTGCCGTGTCGGACGCCCGGTCCGCGCTGGACGTAGACCTGCACCGGCACGAACTGGCCGAACCCGGCCGTGGTGACGGTCGCCGGCAGCCACGTCCGCCACCCGCTGCTCGCCGCGGTCGCCGAGATCCGGTACACGTCGGAGCCGATGTACGCGCTGACGTCCTCGGGGTGACCGGACGGCGCGGCGACGGCGCGGCCGGTGTTGCGCATCAGGAACGTGCACCTGGCCCATTCCTGGCGCGGCGCCGGCGCGATCGTCGGGTACACCGCGACGCCGCGCCGGTGCGGGCCGGCACCGTCGAGCGAGCGCACGGCCACGGTGTAGGACAGGACGCCGGACCGGTCCCGCTCGACATCCAGGACGTAGAAGTGCAGCCGGTTGGTCTGGTCGACGTACTCGTACTCGCTGCCGGAGTCGGTGCCGGCGTGGAACAACGCGTCGGACAGCTGCCGGTAGTCGCCGATGGTCATCATCTGCGGCGTCCCGTCGGGCAGGACGAAGTCGACCTGGTCGATGTCCTGCGGGTTGGCGTCGACGGTCCAGATGAACGGGGCGGCGTCACGGTCCTTGGTCTTGGCCAGCAGGACTCCCGAGTCGGGCGTGAAGGAGTCGAAGCCCATCCGGTCGATGACCTCGACGGTGTAGTTGTTGTACCCGCCGCCGTCGCAGAGCGGTTCGCCGTCCGGGTCGCAGGGCGGGTTGCGGTCGCCGCCGTCGAGGACGACGTTGACCCCGGTGAGGCCGCCCGTACCGGGCTGGACCGCCCGCGCCGTGACCCGCGCGACCACCACGCCGGAGCCGGCCAGGGCGTCACGGGACAGCCGGAGCAGGTGCTGCTCGTCGACGATGCCCAGCTTCATCTTGTTGCGGAGCATGTGCTGCGCGCCCATGGACGCACCGGCGGTGGCCGGAATGAGCCACCGGCTGTGCGGGCCGCCCGGCCCGTTGAAGGTGCCCCGGTCGAGCATCTCGAACGGTCCGCTGTACGCCCGACGAGCCGGCACCGAGTACGGGTTGTTGTAGTTGTCGCCGATGCCGAGAATGTGGCTGAACTCGTGCGCGAACACCGACATCCCGGAGCTTTCCGCCTGGATCGAGGAGCCGCCGCCGGCGTTCGGCCACAGGTTCGCCGAGGCCTGCCAGGAGGTCCACTCCACGTACCGGGTGTTGTTCCAGTTGGGCAGCGCCGGGTCCGGCGGGCCGAACTCCTCGGTGACGGCCTCCTTGCTGGCGAACTTCATCTCGCCGAACTCCTGCCACGTCGACGACTCGTCCTGCCCGGCACTGAGGTAGAAGACGAACTCGTACTGGCCGGCAACCTCGGCGCCGACGTCGGCAAGCCACGCCGCCCGGGCGTCGGTACGCAGGTTGCGCTGGCAGGTGTCACCGGCCGGGCAGCCGGCACCGCGTTGGAACCCGTCGACGCCGTACTCGTGGCTCTTGGCCGGCATCTGGTAGACACCGAACGCGGCCAGCTCGATGCCGTAGCGGCCGCCCGAGTCCTCCATCCAGTACTCGTGGATGGTGTGCCCCCGGTTGAGCGCGCCCGGCACGTTGAGGAAACTGCGGTAGAACTCCGGGACCTGAGCGCGCGGGACGTCGTGCACGGTGACCGGGTTGCCGTAGATCGTCGAGTTCGCCGGCTGGGTGATGACGAACGGCTGGTTGGCGTAGTCCACCAGCACCAGGGCGCCCTTGAACGTCCGCACCGAGCCCCGCACGGCCGGGTCCGCCCAGTTGGTGCCGGGGATCGGCCGGTAGTCCTGCCACGTCATCGTGTCGGGTTGTTCGAAGTTCTGCAGGTCGATCGGCCGCGGCGCGCCGACCGCGAACGTCCGAGCCGACGGCTGCGCCAGCTGCCACGGCTGCACCTGCGGCCAGTGCCGCATCTGCCATGGGTTCGGCGTGGGCTCGGGCGGATCGGCGGCGGCCGGCGTGACCGCCAGCCCACCGAGCACCAGAACGGTTGCGCCGCCCATCACCACCGCGTGTCGCAGCTTGGCACGCATCGCGCTCCCTCCCGACCGCAGTGGCGACGCCATTGGCGGCCGTCGATCAGACCCGGCGGACTGAGACTTGCACGTACCGGCCCGGTCGGTCAACGCCACGACGGCTCCCCCACCGGGCTGTGGCGCCGGTTGATCAGGATCACTGTCGTGCCGCGAGCCGAACGCCTGCGCTGTCCGGTCGGTGCCCGTCGTGGTCGGGCAGACTGTGCCGGTGACGGCGACGGGCGTCGGGCAGCGCTTCGCGGCGGTGGATGTGTACTACCCGCCGACCGGTGGCGCCCGGGCGGCGTTGGTGGTGGCCGCGGATCGCCGCTTCGCCACCGTGGTCGGCGAGCAGGTCACCTGGTTGGATCACGTCGCGGCGTACCAGCCGGGCCGGTTCTCGACCGCGAGTTGCCCCCCATCACCGCGGTACTGGCGCAGGCCGGGCGGCTGGACATGCTGGTCATCGACGGCTATGTCGACCTGGACCCGACCGGGCGGCCCGGGCTGGGCGCCCACCTTCACGCCCAGATCCGCGTACCGGTCATCGGGGTGGCCAAGACTGCGTTTCGCGGCGCCGAACACGCGATCACGGTCCATCGGGGCACTGCCGTCCGGCCGCTCTACGTGACTGCCACCGGCATCGCGATCGAGCAGGCCGCCCGCCTGATCGCCAACATGGCTGGATCGCACCGAATCCCCGACGCGCTCCGCCGAGTCGACCGACTGGCTCGTGGCGACCTACACCTGCGATGAGATCTACCTCGACATCCGACTGTGCCGCTGTTCGGGTCGTAGACCCCGCGGCTGAGTGTGAGGAGCGCAGCCGTACGCGCTTCGCGTGCTGCACGCCCACGTGCCGATGGAGTCCTGGTTCAGCCGGACGGCTCGGCGAACCAGCCGGAGGATGGGCGGGTGGGTGGCGGTGGCTCCCGGTGCTCCATGGGCGGTTGCGGCGGCCAGAGGAGGTGGCTGCGGTCGGCTGCCGCGCGGATCGCGGCACTGTCGAGGACGGTCCGGGACTCCGGCATCCCGAAGCCCGGCCAGGCCAGGACGAAGGTCACCGGCCCCTCGGGAGGCAGAGGGGCCACCCAGTAGGTCTGGTCCACACCCTGTTCGCCGCCGCCTCCGCCCTGCTGGACGAGCACCAACCGCTGGTCGTCTGCCATGACGTCCAGGCCCTGGATCCGCATGTCGTGCAGGGTGGACGCCCGGCGGCCGTCGGCGTACTCGACGCCCAGCAGCGGGCGGTCCGCCAAGGGAATATTGACGCCTGGGTGGCCGTGGGCGCTGATGAGCGTGAACAGCCCGCCGTGGAAGAATTCCGGTCGGGCCCGGCGTAACCGGACGGCCAGCGTGAACTGGAAGCCGGTGGAGAACGCCTCGATCTGGGTGATCCCGACCGCCGCGTCGTCGGTCCGGCCGAGGAGAACACTCAGCCCCACTCCCCCAGGGAGCTCGTTCTCCGGCGGTGACATCAGCCGCTGCCACTCTTGCACCTGCTCGGGCGTCGGCGGCTCGTCGGCCGGTCCGTGCCGGCGACTGACCCACATGGCGTCATCCTTCCGCGCGAGCGAACCCGGACACCTACCGCTCACAGCGACACGGTAGACCCCGGGCGCTCCGGTCAGGGCGCGCCGGCACCGGTCCGTCAGTCGCGCAGGGCGGCGGGCAGCGGCTGCCGGTGAAGGACGACCAGACCCGCGACGGCTCGGGTCAGCGCGACGTAGAGCCGGTTCAGGCCACGAGGCTCGGCGGCCACGATGTCGGCCGGTTCCACCACGATGACATGGTCGTACTCCAGGCCCTTGACCAAGCTCGCCGGTACCACGGCGACGTCGGGCACGTCGATGAGCGCGACGAGCTCCTCTGCCGTGTCGTCGGTGGCGATGACGGCGGTGGTCGCCTCGCGCGGAGCCTGCCGGACCGCTGCCCGTACCGCGGCGTGCAGGTCGTGGACGTGCCGCACCGACAACGTACCGCCGGGCCGGTACGAGCGCGTCGGCGCGATCCCGGGGGCGGGTACCCGCGCCGCGTAGTCCGCGACGGCCTGCGGTACCCGGTACCCGGTGTGCAGTTCCAGCGTCCGGGCCTCGCGCTTGCCGAGCCGGGTGAGCAACCGTGGCCACGAACCAGCCGCCAGCGGATGCGTCGCTTGCCCGAGATCGCCGACCACCGTCATCGACGCGTACTCGGCGCGGCGTACGATCATCCGGCATTCCATCGGAGACAGATCCTGGGCCTCGTCGACAATCACATGCAGGTAGGGGTCCTCGGCAGGCGATTCGTCGTCGGCCTCGGCGACCGGCAGCGGCCCGGCCAGCACCGGCACGTAGCCCTCCTCGCCGTGCGGGTCGAAGCCGTCGGTCCAACCGACCACCCGGTGGCCTTCCCGGAGGATGACAGCTTCGGCCCAGCGTTGGGCGGCGGCGACCGCGTCGTTGTCGATCGTTGGTCCGGCGAGGGCGATCGGGGTGGGATGTCCGGGCGCGTACAGCTGCCATCCGTCGCGCAGACCGCAGCCGAGGACGAAGGTTGCCACGTGCCGGACGCCGGTGGTCAGCTCGCGCAGCCGCCACTCGGGCTCGGGTGCCTTCGGCGCGGCGGGCGGATCGCCGAGCAGTTCGGCCAGCTCGTCGAGCAGCGGCACGTCGTCCACGGACCAGTGGGACCTGCCCCGGTACGAACCGGCCAGCGCCTCGGCGGCCCGGGCGTCCAGGCCGACCACCCGTGTGGTGTCGGCGAGCCAGGACAGCACCTTCGTCGGCCTCAGCGCGGGCCACCATGCCTGCAGGAATCGGCGGAACTCGCCGCGATCACCGACGTCATCGGCGAACAGGTGCCGGTCGAGATGCGGGCCGTCCACCTTGGCCCACAACGCGTCCACCAGGACGGTGGCGGCGGCCGTGCGTGCGGCGTTGGGCATGGTCCCGGTCGCTTCGCACCGGGCGCGAACCCGACGGCGTGCTTGCGCCAAGTCGTCCGCTCCGAGCGTGAGTACCTGCCCCGCGTACACCACGCGCAGCCGATCCGGCGCCGCCGGCGGAGCCTGCCACATCAGCTCGATCAGCACGTCCCGCATCCGATCGCTGCCCTTGATTTCGGCAACCTCCGGCGAGTCGCGGCGGGTGGCGGTCACCCCGTCGACCAGTTCACCGAGCGAGCGAAGGTGCACGCTGTCCTCCCCGAGCGAGGGAAGGACCCGGCTGATGTAGTTGGTGAACACCGTCGAGGGCCCCACCACCAGGATGCGGCCGCCGGTGAACCGCGCCCGGTCGGTGTAGAGCAGGTACGCCGCCCGATGCAGCGCGACCTGGGTCTTGCCGGTCCCCGGCCCGCCGGTGATGACGGTGACGCCCCGCGCCGGCGCTCGGATGGCCGCGTCCTGTTCGCGCTGAATGGTCGTGACGATGTCGCGCATGTGCGGACCACGGGAGCGCCGCAACGCGGCCAGTAGCGCCCCCTCACCGAGCACCCGCAGGTCGCCGGCGTCGTCAGGTGACAGCACGTCGTCGTCGAGGTCCATGACCGTCGGGCCCCGGCAGATGATGACCCGGCGACGCACCACGCCGAGCGGCTCACCCGGGGTGGCCCGGTAGAAGGGCTCGGCGGCGGGCGCCCGCCAGTCGACCAGGAGTGGTTCCAGACCGTCACGCACGCCCAGCCGCCCGATGTGGTACGTCTCGCCGTCGTCCAGGTCGAGCCGGCCGAACACGAGGCCTTCCGCTTCGGCGTCAATCGCCCGCACCTGCGCGGCGGCCCGGTGGACCATCGCGTCACGCTCCACCAATCCGGTGATCGAGCTGGCCGCGGCCCTCCGGTGACCCTCGGCGGCGAGCGCCTCCGCCTGCGCGCGCATCCCTTCGAGCCGCTCGTAGACCCGGTCGACGACCTGCTGCTCGGCGGCGATCTCCTGCGTTCTGACGTCGGGCACAGTGCTCCCCCGGTGCATGCGGGCTCGGGTCCCGACGATCATATGTACAGGTCAGGGGATAGAAATCATTATTCGGGCCGATCCGGCCGGGTTGTCCCACCACTACAATGAAGGTGGCGGCAAACCGCTGGAACACCCCTGGCTTCGTTCGCGGTCGAAGTGCCGTAGCTTGTCGGGGTTGGCGATGGAGTGGATTGACTGGATCAAACCGTCGGCAATATCGAGCCCCATGACCCCGACCGGCCGGTCCTGCGCGTCGATCGCCAGCGCGCCGGGCTGGCCGTTGACCTCGGTGACATGGATGCGCACGCCGAACCGCGCCAGCGCGGACATTCCGGCCGACAAGGTCCGCGCCACGCGCTCCCGGCCGTTGACCGGCCGCGCCAGCGCCGGCACCTTGCCGCCGCCGTCAGCGTGCAGCGCCACATCCTGCGCCAGCAGCGCCTCCAGTGCCCGTAGGTCGCCCCGCTCGGCGGCGGCGAAGAAGCGCGCAGCCAGCTCTGCTCGCTGCCGCCGAGAGGCGTAGTGGCGGGGTCGGCGCTCCCGCACGTGGGTGCGAGCCCGCGCGACCAGGTGCCGCGTACTGTCCACATCGGTGCCGATGATCTCGGCGACCTCCGGATAGGGATAGTCGAACACCTCGCGCAGCAGGAACGCGGCCCGCTGCTGCGGCGACAGGCTCTCCAGCAGCACCAGGAAGGCCAGCGACAGCGAGTCGACGGTCTCGGCGTGCTCGGCCGGCGTGGGCTCGGTGACCAGCGGCTCGGGCAGCCACTCACCGACGTACCGCTCGCGGCGTACCCGCGCCGAGCGAAGCTGGTCGATGGCGAGCCGGGTGACCAGCGTGGCGATGTACGCCCGCGGCGAGGCGATCGGCTCGTCCCGTTGCAGGGTCTGGTGCATCCGCAGGAACGCTTCCTGCACCACGTCCTCGGCTTCGCTGACGCTGCCGAGCATCCGGTAGGCGATGGCGAACGCCCGCGGTCGCAGCTGGCCGAACAGGTCCGAGGTGGACATGTCGAGTCAGCTCAATCCGTCGGTGAAACCCGTACGCCAGCTCGGGTACCGCAGCGTCCAGCCCAGCTCGCGCTTGGCCTTCTCGCTGGAGATCCCGACGGCCCGGGTCATCATGTCCACCGCGCCCCTGCCGGCGACCAGGCGGGCCACCCAGGCCGGCACGCGGCGCGGCGGTCTGGCGCCGAGCACCCGGGCCAGCTCCAGCAGCACCTCGCGTACCGGCGCCGGCTCGTCATCCGCGACGTGGTAGATCCCGGCCTTGCCGCGCTCGATGGCCGCGACCGTGGCCGACGCGGCATCGGTGATGTGCACCATCGACCACACCCCACCGCCGCCACCGACGATCGGGAACCTCCGCTTGCGGATCAGCTCGGCCATGACGGCGCCCGGCGCGGCCTCGATGCCGGTCCCCGGGCCGTAGAAGCCGCCGTAGCGCAACGCGATGCCGTCGGCCCAGGTGATGCCGGTCACCGCGTCCTCCAGGTGGCGCACCGCGTCCACCGCCTCCTTGACGTCCTTGGGTGGGTTCGACTCGATCCGGCCGCTCTCGTCGACGGCCGGCCCTCCGGTGCGTTCCAGCACGGCGAAGTTGCTCTGCGCCACGACCCTGCGGACGCCGACGGCGCGGGCGGCGGCCAGCAGGTGGTCGGTGCCCTCGCTGCGCAGCCGGTTGGTGGCGGCCGCCATCCGCTTGACGTTCCGCATGTTCATCGGTCCGTTCAGCGCGGTGGCCTGATGGACGATCACCTCGGGCTCGGCCGTGGCCACCACGTCGGCCACCGAGTCCGGGTCGAGCGCGTCGACGATGACCGGTTCGGCGCCGAGTGCGCGCAGCGCGCCGGTCCTGGCGGCCGAGCGGGTCGTGCCGACGACCTCGTGGCCGCGCGCCACGAGTTGGGCGACGAGTTGGCTGCCGATCGCGCCGGACGCGCCAGCGATGAAGATCCTCACGACGTCTCCGTTCGTTGTGCTCACCAACACCAGACGGGACGCGCCGGCACCCCATGACCGGCAGTTACCCAGTTCACACTCGGGCGCGGACATGCTGCCGGTATTCGGGGATCGTCGGCATTGATCGGTGACGTCGTCCACAAACGGGCCGCCCCTTGGACGCCGACGGTGCCCGCGTTGTTGCGGCATCTGGCGGTTGCAGGCGTCGACGGCGCCGATCGCGAAACTTCTCGACCGGTCCGGGTCAGACGACGAAGCGCTGCCGGACGACTTCTGGCTGCTTCAGCTCGGATTGTCCCGACGCTTACCGCCGGCGGCCCTCGCACCCCGCGACCGCGATCGGTCAGGCGATCCTCGTCCCCTCGGCGGCCGACGACCGGCGGCCGCCGTTCGTATCATCTCGCTATGGTGCCGGACGTCGAGCCACGGCTCAGCCGGCGGGTAGTGCTCCTGGCCGCCGGCGGGGTGCTCGTCGGTTGCTCCCGGCAGCCCGAGGTCGACCCGGTCCACCTGCGGCTGGCCACCGGGCCGGAGGGGGCGGTGTACCGGCGCATCGGCGGTGCGCTGGCCGAACACATCACCGAGCAGGTGCCGGGCGCCACGGTGAGCACCGTGCCGAGCAGGGCGTCCACCGACAACATCCGGATGCTGCTGGCCGGTGATGTGCACCTTGGACTGTCGAGCCTGGACGCACTGATCACCACCGACGGCAGCGTGCCGGAGGGACTCTCGGCGGTATGCCGGGTCTACGACAGCCACCTGCACCTCGTGGTCATGGCCGGTTCAGCGATCGACGAGTTCCAGGACCTCCAGGGCCGGCGCATCTCCCTCGGTGCCCGCGACTCGGGCACGGAGTTCACCTCGCTGCGGGTGCTCGCGCTCAGATCGGTGGACGCCGACGGCCGGTACCTCAGCCAGGCCGAGTCGGCGGCGGCGCTGCGCGACGGTGAGATCGACGCGATGTTCTCCCTGACCGGCGTCCCGACGCCCGCCATCCTGGACCTGGCGCAGCGGCATCCGATCCGGCTGATCCCGTTGGACGAACAGGCAGACGCCCTCGTCACGGCGTACCCCGGTCCCTACGCTCCGGCCACTGTCCCCGCGACCGCCTACCCCGGCGTCCCGACCACCCGCACCGTCGCCGTGCCGAACGTGCTTCTCGTCCGCAACGACCTGCCGGAGGACCTGGTCTACGCCATCACCAATACAATCTTCACCCGCACCGGCATGATCACCTCTGCCAGCCGCGACGACACCGAAGCCGTTCCCGAAGCGTGGCAGATCAACGTGCGTACCGGGATCTCCACTGCATCGATCCCGCTGCATCCGGGCGCGGCCGCCTGGTTCCGCGACCGCAAGCGCTGACCCAGGACGGCGCGGGACGGGCGACGGGGCCGGGTGCTCAGACCGGCGACGGTGCCGGGGCGCCGGACGACGACGCCACCCGCGGAACGACCGGCAACGCGACCACCGCGGCGAATCCGTGCCCGGACCCGTCCGGACGCGGCAGACCCTCCTCCAGTCGCAGCTCGCCCCCGGCCGCCTTGACCAGGTCGGCGCAGATCGCCAGTCCCAGGCCGGTCCCCGACACGTTCTGGTGCCGCGGCGACCGCCAGAACCGCCGTAGCGCCTTGACCCGCTCGGACGCGCCGATCCCCTGGCCGTCGTCACGGACAGCGATCGTGACCACGCTTCCGGTCACTGCGCCGTTGCCGTGCCGGGCGTCCACACCTCCCGGGACGACTCGGGCGGTCAGGTCCACCACCTGCGCGTCCGACAGCCGCAACGCATTGCTGATCAGCTCGTCCAGGATGCTGCCCAGTCCGCCCGGCGGCTCCAGCAGCCGCAACCCCGGCGGTACGTCGACCGCCAGCGTCTGCCCCGCCGTCGCGGTCAACGCCCGCCACCGGTCCACCCGGGTGGCCAGCACCTCGTCAAGCTCCACCGGCGAGGCCGTCCGCATGCTCTCCATCCGCGCACTCGCCTGTAGCGAGTTCAGCAGCCGCTGCATCGCCTTGAGCTCGTCGACGGCGACGTCGTACATCTGCCGCCCGTTGCCGGCCGGACGCAGATGCGGTTCCAGACTCTCCACCGCGAGCCGGAGGCTGGTCAGCGGATTGCGCAACTGGTGCGACGCGTCGGAGACGAACGCCCGCTGCCGCTGCGCCGCGTTCTCGACCGCGTCCATCATGGCGTTGAACGACTCCACCAGCCGCCGCAGCTCGACCGGGCCGGCCTCGGCGTCGGCACGGATCGTCAGGTCGCCCTGGGAGATCCGCGACGTCGCCGCGTCCAGCTCCCGGACCGGCCGCAGCACCCACGCCGATACCGGCCAGGCGACGGCGAGCAGCGCACTCAACGGCAGCAGTCCGAGCCCGGCGAGCTGGGCCCACCGGACGAGGATGCGACCGCGCGTCTTGGACAGGTCGGAGATCGTCACGACGGCGCCGACGACCTCGCTGTCGCGGCCCACCGGCTCCGCGACCACGAGTGCCGAGTCGTCCCACGGCACCCACTCCTTGGACGGTTCGGACCTCGCCCCGGCCAGCGCCGCGGTCACGATCCGGGGCAACGCCGGCTCCGACCGCGCCGCCTCCTGGTACGCACCGGCTGGTCCGAGCAGCACCGTACCCGACGTGTCGATCACCGCGACCGGGATGCCGTACAGCTCGTGGTAGCGCGTCAGCTCCTGGTGGAGTGCCTCGGTCCGCCCGGTCGACAGGGCGGTCTCCGCCAGCGACGCGAACCGGCCGACGTCGTTGAGCCGGTCGACGTACGTCTCCTGCATCTCCCGCTCCGCCACCGTGACGCTGAGCGGCAATCCGAGCGCCACGACGAGCAGCACCGCGAGTGGCACCAGGACGGCAAGCAGGCGGCGGTGCACGGCGGGTCAGCCGATCAGCTCCGGCCGCTCGGCCAGCAGCCCGTAGCCGAACCCGTGGATCGTGCGGATGAGCACCTCCGGCCCGAGCTTGTGCCGCAACGCCGCGATGTGGGTATCCAGGGTGCGACTCGACGACTCCCAGGTCGCGCCCCAGATCTGGTCGAGGATGATGTCGCGGCTGACCACGTCCGGCGCCCGCCGGGCCAGCAGCAGGAGCAGCTCGAACTCCTTGCGGGTGAGCGTCACGGGCGTGCCGTCGACGGTGACCTCGCGGGTACCGATGCCGATCCGCATCGGGCCGACGACGAGCGGCCCGTCCGGATGGCTGTGGGCGCGAGCCGCCCGGGTGCGCCGCAGGACGGCGTCGATCCGTGCCAACAACTCAGGGACACCGAACGGCTTCACGATGTAGTCGTCGGCGCCGGCGCGGAGGCCACGGACCCGCTCGTGCTCTTCTGATCGCGCGGTCACCGCGATGACCGCCGTCTCCGGGCGGTCACGCAGCTTGCGGATCACGTCGAGCCCGTCGCCGTCGGGCAGACCCAGGTCGACGAGGACCACATCGGACGGCGCGGCCCGCACGGCCTCCGCCGCGGTGGCGATGCGGTGCACCTCGAAGCCCGCCTGGGCCAGGACGGTCACCAGACCCCGCGCCACACGGTCGTCATCCTCGATGACGGTGATCCGCATACCGGCCGATTCTACGGCCCGGATCGACACCGGTGCGATCTCGAATTCTTGGGATTCCTCTGACACTATCCGCGTCCCCGTCGGCCGAGACTGAGGCCGCGCACTCACCGACGATGCGCACGCGCTGACGAGGAGGCCGCGACATGAGAACGACCAGCAGGCACCGGACCGCCGCGCGGACGATCGCCGCGATCGGCGTCCTGTCGCTCATCGCCGCCTGTTCGGACAACGGCGGCGGCGGGGGCGGAGGCGGCGCCGCCAACTACCCGAACCAGGACATCACGTTCGTCGTGCCGTTCAGCGCAGGCGGCCCGACGGACACCGTCACCCGGATGATCGCCGAGCCGATGGCCAAGAAGCTCGGCGCCAAGATTGTCGTCCAGAACGTCGAGGGCGCGGGCGGCACGGTCGCCGCCGGCCAGGTCTCGCGGGCGAGAGCCGACGGCTACACGGTACTCATGCACCACATCGGCATGTCCACGGCACCCGCCCTGTACGCGAACCTCGCCTACAAGCCGCTCGAGGACTTCGAGACGGTCGGTCTCGTCACCGAGGTGCCGATGACGGTAGTCGCCCGCAAGGACTTCCCGCCCGCGACGTTCCAGGACCTCGTGACCTACGTGAAGGCGAACGCCGGCAAGGTCACCCTTGCCAACGCGGGCATCGGCGCCGCGTCCCACCTGTGCGGGCTGTTGTTCCAGGCCGCCGCCGGCGTCAAGCTCCAGGAGGTCCCGTACCAGGGCACCGGACCCGCGCTGACCGACCTCGTCGGCGGCCAGGTCGACTTCATGTGCGACCAGACGACCAACACCACCGGCCAGATCACCGCGAACAAGGTGAAGGCGTACGCGGTCACCACCCCGCAGCGGCTGAAGAGTCTGCCCGATCTGCCCACCACGGCCGAGGCCGGGATGCCCCAGCTCCAGGTCAGCGTGTGGCATGGTCTCTACGTCCCGGACGGCACGCCGCAGGAGGCCGTGCAGAAGCTGTCCGACGCGCTGAAGGCGGCACTGGCCGACCAGGCGGTCATCGACCAGATGGCCAAGCTCGGCACCGCGCCGGTGCCGGCCAGTGACGCGACACCGCAGGCGCACCGCGCGCACCTCGAGGAGCAGCTCGGCACCTGGGCGAAGATCATCGCCGACGCCGGGGTCAAGGCATCCTGAGGTGGAGCGCCGGCGGTCGCTCCCGGACGTCCTCGCCGGGGGGATCTTCATCCTGATCGGTGGCGCATTCGTGGTGGGGTCGCTCGGCTACGAGCTGGGCACCCCACTGCGCATGGGCCCCGGCTACTTTCCGCTGCTGGTCGGCTCGATCGTGGCCGCCCTGGGGCTGGCGGTCGTCGTCAAGGGACTCATCGCCGGCGAGGCGATCTCGTTCGGTGCGATTCCCTGGCGTGCGGTCATCGCCATCCTGCTCGCGGTCGTGTTCTTCGGATTCGCTGTCCGGCGCCTCGGATTCGTACCGACCTCGGCGGTGACCGCCCTCCTCACCACACTGGCCAGCCGGCGTGTGCGACCGCTCACGGCGCTGGCGGTGGCCGCCGGACTGACGGTGGCCGCCACGCTCATCTTCATCGTCGCGCTCCAGCTGCCGCTCCCGCTGTGGGGCCCGTGGCTGGAGTTCTGACGCGCCATCCGGATTGAGACATGGAGCTTCTCGACAACCTCGCGCTGGGCTTCTCCACCGCCCTGCTGGTCCAGAACATCCTGTACTGCTTCGTGGGAGTGCTGCTCGGGACGGCGGTCGGCGTGCTGCCCGGCATCGGGCCGACCGCGACGGTGGCGATGCTGCTGCCGATCACGTTCAGCTTCGAGCCGGTGACGGCGCTGATCATGCTGGCCGGCATCTACTACGGCGCGCAGTACGGTGGCTCGACGACGGCCATCCTGATCAACCTGCCCGGTGAGTCGTCGGCGGCGGTCACCGCGCTCGACGGTCACGAGATGGCCCGACAGGGCCGGGCCGGGCCGGCGCTGGCCGCCGCCGCGATCGGATCCTTCTTCGCGGGTACGGTGGCCACCGTCGCGCTGGCCGTCGCGGCCCCACCGCTGGCCCAGGTCGCGCTGAAGTTCGGCCCGGCCGAGTACTTCTCGCTGGTGCTGCTCGGTCTGATCCTGTCGATCGCGCTGGCGCGTGGCACGGCACTCAAGGCACTGGCGATGATCGCGCTCGGCGTCATGTTCGGCACGGTCGGTCAGGACATCTACACCGGCACGCCGCGGTTCGTGCTCGACCAGCGGGAGCTGTACGGCGGCATCGACTTCGTATCGGTCGCCGTCGGCATGTTCGGGGTGGCCGAGATCCTGCGCAACCTGGAGAACGAGCACACCCGCACGGCCATCGTCAGCAAGGTGAAGAACCTCTGGCCGACGGCTGAGGACCGGCGCCGGATCGTCGCCCCGATCCTGCGCGGCACCGGTCTCGGCGCCGCGCTCGGCGTGCTGCCCGGCAGTGGTCACGTGCTGGCTTCGTTCAGCTCGTACGCCGTGGAGAAGCGGATCTCGAAGCGGCAGCAGGACTTCGGGCGCGGTGCGATCGAGGGCGTCGCCGGACCCGAGTCGGCGAACAACGCCGCCGCACAGACGTCGTTCATCCCGCTGCTCACCCTTGGTCTGCCCGCCCACCCGGTGATGGCGTTGATGGTCGGCGCGTTCATCGTCCACGGCATCACCCCCGGCCCGAACGTCATCACCGACGAGCCGGCGCTGTTCTGGGGCCTGATCGCCTCGATGTGGATCGGCAACCTGCTGCTCGTGCTGTTGAACCTGCCGCTGATCGGCATCTGGGTGTACATGCTGCGCATCCCGTACGGGGTGCTGTTCCCCATGATCATCTTGTTCGCCGCGATCGGTACCTACTCCCTGGGGTTCAACGCCTACGACCTCTACGCGATCGTGTTCTTCGGGATCCTGGGCTACATCCTGATCAAGTGTGGCTGCGAGCCGGCGCCACTGCTGCTCGGCTTCGTCCTGGGCCCCCTGCTCGAAGAGAACCTGCGGCGGGCGCTGATCATCTCCCGCGGCGACGTGTCGGTGTTCCTGACCCGACCCATCTCCGCGGTGCTGCTGGCCCTGGCCGTGGCGGCGCTCGTCGTCGCCGCTCTCCCGACGATCCGCAAGCGCCGCGAGGTCGTGTTCGCCGAGGAGGAGTAGGCGCGGGAGCTCGTCATCGACCCACGCACCGCCCGCGTCGAACGCGCCCCATTCCCGGCAAATGCCCGCGCCGCAACGGGGCCCGGCGAATCACGGGTGGCCCGCCGCGCTGGGCGTCAATACCATCGTCGGGTGCGCGAGACGTGGCAGGTCGGCGTGCTCGGCCCGGTCACCGCCGCCGACGGCGAACCGCTGCCACGACTGGATCGCTACCTGCTCGCGCTCCTCGCCTCGCGCGGCGGTCATCCGGTCACCGTCGACGAGATCACTCACGCGCTCTGGCCGGCGGCCGCTCCGGCCTCGGCGCGCAACCGCGTGCACTCGCTCGTCGCGGCCCTGCGCCGGCGGCTGTCGAGCCAGGCGATCGTGACCCGAGCCGGCGGGTACCAGCTGGCGGTCGAGGTGGACGCGGCCGCCTTCGAGCGGCTGCGCGCTACCGCGGACATCGAGTCGCTCGAGTACGCGCTCGCGCTGTGGCGCGGACCGGCATACCAGGACGTCCCGCTGGATGCGGTGCGACCGGAGGCCCACCGCCTGGACGAGTTGCGGCTGGACGCCGTCGAGACGCTCACCCAGCTCCGGCTGGACCGTTGCGACCACGCATCCGTCCTGCCGGCGCTGCAGCGCCTCGTCACGGCCCACCCGACGCGGCAGCGCCTGCTGGCCCAGTTGATGATCGCGCTGTACCGCGCGGGCCGGCAGACCGACGCACTGAGCGCGTACCGGCGCGGCGCGGCTGAGCTGTCCGACGAGCACGCGCCGGACCGCTGCGCCGACCTACGCCGGCTGCACGACCTGATCCTGCGGGACGATCCGTCGGTCGGGCTGCGCGCCGTTCCGGAGATCGGTCCGGCGATGCTGCCCACCGACGTACCGGCGTTCACCGGCCGCGCCGCCGAGCTGGCTCGCCTGGACCGGCTGCTGGCGGACGGCTCGCCCGGCGACCGCCCGGCCCCCGCGGTGGTGATCTCCGCGGTGTCCGGTACCGCCGGCGTCGGCAAGACGGCCCTGGCCGTGCACTGGGCGCACCGGGTCGCCGCCCGGTTCCCCGACGGGCAGCTGTACGTGAACCTGCGCGGCTTCGACCCGCGCGGCCGCGCGGTCAGCCCGGCCGAGGCGGTGCGCGGGTTCCTCGACGCGCTCGGCGTACCGGCCGGGAAGATCCCGGCCGACCTGGACGCGCAGGTGGCCATGTACCGCAGTGCGCTGGCCGGCAAGCGAATGTTGGTCCTGTTGGACAACGCCCGCGACGCCGAGCAGGCCCGCCCGCTACTGCCCGGCTCGGGGGGCAGCGTGGCCGTCGTCACCAGTCGCCACCAGCTCACCGAACTGGTCGCCGGCGACGGCGCTCACCCGATCGTCCTCGACGTACTGTCCATTGTGGAGTCGCAGACGCTGCTCACCCGGCGGCTCGGTGCCGGGCGGGTGGAGGCGGAACCCGACGCGGTCGCCGCCATCGTCGCCGCGTGTGCCCGGCTCCCGCTCGCGTTGACGATCGCGGCGGCCCGCGCAGCGCAGACCGGGTTCGCGCTGGCCGCCATCGCCGCGGAACTCGGCGACGCCAGGCGGCGTCTGGACGTCCTGGACACCGGTGACGCGGCCAGCCAGGTCCGCACCGTGCTGTCCTGGTCGTACGCGGAACTGACCCCGCCTGCCGCCCGGCTGTTCCGCCTGCTGGGCATGCCCGCCGGCCCGGACATCGGCGCGGCGGCGGCGGCCAGCCTCGCCGGATCACCGCGAGCCGAAACCCACCGGCTCCTGACCGAGCTGACCCGTGCCAGCCTGCTCCAGGAGCACGCTCCCGGCCGGTACGCCTTCCACGACCTGCTCCGGGACTACGCGGCCGAACTCGCCGGGCGTGTCGACACAGAAGACGAACGCCACGCGGCCCGACTCCGCCTGCTCGACCACTACGCACACACCGCGCACGGCGCCGACCGGCTGCTCAACCCGCCGCGTGATCCGATGGCCGTCCCGCTCGCCGCGCCGGTGCCGCACGGCGAACCCGAGTACCTGGCCGACGAGGAGCGCGCGAAGGCGTGGTTGACCGGCGAGCACCGAGTCCTGCTCGCGGCCATCCCGCAGGCCCTCGACGCCGGCTTCCACACCCATCCCTGGCAGCTCGCCTGGGGACTCGACACGTTGCTGGTCCGGCGCGGTCAGTGGGACGACATGGCCACCGCCTGGCAGCTGGCGTCGGCCGCCGCGGGCCAGCTCGACCCGGCCGCACAGGGGTACGGCCACTGGCGCCTCGCGTTCGCCCACGCCAAGCTCGGCCGGACCGCCCGCGCCCGCACCGAGCTGGGCCACGCCCTCGACGCGTACGGCACCGCCGGCGATCTCAACGGCGAAGCACACGCCCATCGCCTGCTCGCCTTCCTCGCCGATCACCCTGCCCGAGCGCTCGAGCACGCCCGGCGCGCCCTCGCGCGGTACCAGCGCACCGGATACCGGCGCGGCCGGGCCGACGCCCTCAACGCGGTCGGCTGGTACCTGGCGCAACTGGGCCGGTACGCCGAGGCCCGGCACGCCTGCGAGCAGGCCCTGACCCTGCTGCAGGATCTCGGCGACCGGGAAGGCGAGGCGGCCACCTGGGACAGCCTCGGCTCGGCCCACCATCTGGCCGGCCGGTACACCAAGGCGGCCGAATGCTACACGTTCGCGCTGCGGCTCAACCATGAGCTGGGCTACCGCGAACTGGTCGCGGAGAACTACGTCCACCTCGGCGACACCTACCATGCCGCCAACGCCGTGACCGACGCGCGCGAAGCATGGCGGCAGGCGTTGCGGATCCTCACCGAGCTCGACCATCCGGACCGGGACACGGTCCGGGCGAAGCTCGGTAGCGTCCCGGCGCCCGCCATCGGCCTCCCGGCGTGCGAACATCGGCGTCATGGTGGGTGACCGGGCCGCGCGGGGATGGCGCAGCTTCGGCGCCGCGTTCGTGGTGCTGGCGTTCGCACCGCCGCTGTTGCTGCTGGTCGGCGGATCGCTGCGCCGGCCCGGCCTGCCGCCCCCGCCGGGACCGGAGCTGATCCCCGATCCGGTCTCGACCGAGGGATACGCCACCGCGCTCGAGCTGGGCGGCCTGGTGCGCGCCTCGCTCGTCTCGCTCACCGTCGCCGCCCTGGCCGTACCGGCCAGCGTGCTCGTCGCGGCGCTGGCCGGATTCGCGATGACCCAGGTGTCACGGCGGGTCGCCGGGCTGGTCGCCGCCGCCTCGCTCGCCGCGCTGATGATCCCGGCGACCGCGCTGCTGGTACCGCGGTTCGCCCTCTTCCGCGCGATCGGCTGGACCGACACGTTGGCCCCGCTCGTGGCGCCCGCGCTGGTCGGCACCTCGCCGCTGTACCCGCTCGTGTACTACCTTGCGTTCCGGACCATCCCGACCGATCTCCTGGACGTCTGTCGACTGGAGGACCTCTCCCCCATGCAGACCTGGTGGCGCGTTGCCATGCCGCTGGTGCGTCCGGTGACCGCCGCGATCGGGGCGCTGACGTTCCTGGTCACCTGGTCGAACTTCCTCGATCCCCTGGTCTACGTGTACGACCGGGATCTGTTCCCGCTGCCCCTCGCGCTGCGCTCGCTCGCGACGCTGGACCCGACGAACTTCCCGGTGTTCCTGGCGGGTGCGGTGCTGGCCACGGTACCGGCCCTCGCCGTGTTCGGGCTCGCCCAGCGTACCTTCCTGCACGGCGACAGGAGGCCTCGATGAGGAGGCTCCTCGCGGCCGGCCTGGCGGCCGGGCTCGCCGCTGCCCTGCTCGGGTCCGGCTGCACCGACCGGGCCGGTGACGGCCCGGTCGAAGACGTCCAGTTGCTCGTCTTCGGCGCGCCGGAGGAACTGGCGGCGTACCGGACGCTCGTCGCCGCGTACGAGCAGGCCCGGCCGGGCAACCGGGTACGGCTCGTGGAGGCGAGCGACCGGGCCGATCTCATCACCCGGCTGTCCACCTCGATCGCCGGCGGCGAGCCGCCGGACGTCTTCCTGATGAACTACCGCTTCTACGGGCAGTTCGCGGCCAGGAACGCGATCGAACCGCTGGACGACCGGCTCCGATCGTCCACAGTGGTCAAGGAGGCCGACCTCTACCCGACGGCCGTTCAGGCGTTCCGCTGGCGTGGCCGGCAGCTGTGCCTACCGCAGAACGTATCCAGCCTCGCGGTGTACTACAACCGCCACCTGTTCACCCGGTACCGGGTGCCCGAGCCGCAGCCGGGGTGGACCTGGAACGACATGGTGGCCACGGCCGCTGCGCTGACCCGGGACGCGAACGGCGGGGTGGTGGTCGCGCCGGTGGAGCCGGAAGGTCGGGCGTCGAAGCGGGTGGCGACGTACGGGCTCGGCATCGAACCGTCGATCGTCCGGCTGGCCCCGTTCGTCTGGTCCAACGGCGGTGAGATCGTCGACGATCCGCGGCGACCGACCCGGTTCACGCTGGACGGACCCGAGGCCCGGGAGGCCCTGCGCAACCTCGTCGACCTGCGCCGGGTGGACGGCGTCGTGCCGACCGACGAGGAGGTGGAGGCCGAGGCCGACGAGTCGCGGTTCGTCAACGGCCGCCTCGCGATGCTGCTCTCCTCGCGCCGCTCCACCACGACGTTCCGGGCCATCACGGCGTTCGACTGGGACGTGGCTCCGCTGCCCGTCTACGACCGGCAGGTCGGCATCCTGCACTCGGACGCGTACTGCATCACGCGCGGCGCGCGGGACAAGGATGCGGCGTGGCGGTTCGTCGAGTACGCGCTGAGCGCCGAGGGCCAGCGGATCGTCGCGGCGACCGGGCGTACGGTGCCGTCGAACATCGAGGTGTCGCGCTCGACCGCGTTCCTGGACGCGACCAGGCCGCCGCGCCGGGCCCAGGTGTTCCTCGACGCGATCCCGACCGTGCGCGCGATGCCGACGGTCTCCACCTGGCCGGAGATCGAGGACGCCGTCGCGGGCATCCTGGAGAACGCGCTCTACCGCGGCGACCCGCTGGACGATGTCGTCCGTGCGGTGGACGAGCAGACCCGGCCGCTGTTCGCCCGGGGCTCCAGCCCGTGAGCGGGCTGGAGCTGCGCAACGTCCGCGCCGCGCGCGGTGGCCGGGAGGTGCTGCACGACATCGACCTCACCGTCGCCCGCGGCGAACTGCTGGTGGTGCTGGGCCCGTCCGGCGCCGGCAAGTCGACCCTGCTGCGTGTCGTGGCCGGGCTGGAGCCGCTCACCGGCGGCCGGGTGGTCATCGCCGGACGGGACGTGACCGGGCTGCGCCCCGGCCGGCGCAACGTGTCGATGGTGTTCCAGTCGTACGCGCTGTTCCCGCACCTGACGGTGGCGCAGAACATCGCGTTCGGGCCGCTGGTCCGGGACACCGGCCGGGCCCGGGCGCGGGAGCAGGCCCGCCGGGCGGCGGCCGCGGTCGGCTGCGCGCACCTGCTCGACCGCCGACCGGACCAGTTGTCGGGCGGTGAGCGGCAACGGGTCGCGCTCGCCCGCGCGCTGGTCCGCGAGCCCGACGCCTTCCTGCTCGACGAGCCACTGTCCAACCTGGACATCGAGCAGCGGGCCGAGACCCGGGCCGAGCTGAAGGCGCTGCACCGCCGGGTCGGCGCCGCGACGGTCCACGTGACGCACGACCAGGTCGAGGCGCTGGTTCTCGGCGACCGCATCGCGGTCCTGCGGGACGGCCGGCTGGAACAGGTCGGTACGCCCGACGAGGTCTGGCACGCGCCGGCGACCACGTTCGTGGCCAGGTTCGTCGGCTCCCCGCGGATGAACCTGCTACCCGGTGACGGCCCGCTGCGCCCGCCGGACGCGCGGCCCGACGCCGGACGCACGCTCGGCTTCCGGGCCGAGGCGGTGTCCCTCGACCCGGACCCCGCGGCGGGCGGTGTCCGCGGCGTCGTGGAACGCGTCGACGTCGTCGGCGAGGACGCGCACGCGTACCTCCGCGTCGGCGAGCACGAGGTGGTGGCCCGGATCCCGGCCGCCGACCGGCGCGCGGTCGGCGAGGAGGTCGGCGTCCGCGTGCGGTGGGCCGCGGGTTACGTCTTCGACGCGGCCACCGGGCGGCGGGCGACGACCGGATGAGGCGCTGGCAGCCCGCGCTCATGCTCGCGCCGTACGCCCTCGGGCTCGTCGCGCTGGTGCTGCTGCCCGCCGCGGTGACGCTGGCACTGGCGTTCACCGACTACGACCTGATCCGCCCGCCCGCCTGGATCGGGCTCGGCAATCTCCGGATGCTCGCCGACGACCCGGTCTTCCGGATCGCGCTGACCAACTCGCTCGGATTCGCGGTGGTGGCGGTACCGCTGCGGCTGCTCGTCGCGCTCGGCCTGGCGCTCCTGCTGCACCGGCGGACCGCGCTGGTCGGCGCGGCCCGGACCACCGCGGCGCTGCCCACCGCGGTGCCGGAGATCGCCTACGGGCTGCTCTGGCTGTGGCTGTTCAACCCGCTGTACGGCCCGATCAACCAGGCGCTGCGGTTGGGCGGCGGGAACGGGCTGACCGTGCTCGGCCGCACCCCACCGCAGTGGCTCACCGACGCGGTGGACGCCCGGGCGGCCATCGTCGTGATGAGCGTGTTCACCGTCGGCGAGGCGTTCATCATCCTGCTCGCGGCCCGCCGGTCGCTGCCGTCGCAGGTGTACGAGCTGGCCGCGATCGAGGACGCCACCGCGTGGGACGTGTTCCGCCGCGTCACGCTGCCGCTGCTGGCGCCGGTGCTCGGCCTGCTGCTGCTGCGGGACATGGTGGCCAGCCTGTCCGTCTCGTTCGTGCCCGCGCTCGTCGTCACCGACGGCGGGCCGCCGCCGTACGCCACCACCTACCTGTCGCTGTTCGTCTACCGCAACGCGTTCGAGTACCTGCGGTACGGCTACGCCGCGGCGGCCACGCTCGTCATGCTGGCGCTGACGGCCGCCGCCGTCACCGTCCAGTGGCGCCTGGTCCGCCGGGCGCAGCGCGTGTACGGGCTATGAGTCCCCGATCGTCGTCTTGAGGATGCTGCGACCGAAGGTCGCGGCGAACAGCGTGTTCGTACCGGCGTGGAAGTGTACGTCGGTGACCGGGACGATCGGGAAGCTCGCGCCGACCCGAAGCCAGTTCCGGCCGAGGTTCGGCGTGAAGAACACGCCCATGTCGGTACCGATGTAGAGCCACTTGCTGTGCTCGGGGTGCCGGATCACGTCGTTGACCGGAGCCTGCGGCAGGTTACCGGAGATGTCGGTCCAGTTCGTGCCGCCGTCGGTGGTCATCAGGACGTGCGGTTGGGTCTCGCTCTCCCACTTGAACCCGGAGTACGTGACCCACGCGATGCTGGCGTTGTCCGGGTCGACGGTGACCCGGGTGACCCACCGGTCGGGCAGGTCCGGATCGGTGAGCCGGGTCCACGTACCGCCGCCGTCCTGGGTCGTCCACAGTCGACCGTCGTCGGTGCCGGCGTACACGATCTCCTTGTTCGTCGGCGCGATGCCGATGGCGGTGATCGTCCCGTACGAGGTCGGGTTGCGCGGCGTCGGTCCACCGGTCAGGTCCGGGCTGACCGCCCGCCAGGTGACGCCACGGTCGTCGGACCGGTTCAGGATGTTCGATCCAAAGTAGACAGTGTCCGGCGATCCGGCGGCGATCTCCAGCGGCGACACCCAGTTGAACCTCGTTCCGGCGAACCGCGGCCGGATGTTCGTGATCGTGTCGCCGCCGTTGTCGGAACGGACGCAGGCGCCGTTCTGCGCGCACGCGTACACGTTGTTCATGTCGACGGGGTTGATCCGGTTCATCATCCCGTCGCCGCCGCGGTAGTTGTTCCAGTCGGTGCGGCCCCACGAGCGCAGCGACCCGTTGTCCTGGGTACCGCCGGAGACCCGGGAGACGTCCTGTGCGCTCGCGTCCATCGCGTAGAACTGCATGTACGGCTGGACGGTAGCGCCGGTCCACGCGCCGATGACGTTGCCGTTCTGGTCGGACCGGTAGAGCCCGCCGTCGTTGCCGACGTACAGCCGGTCCTCGGTGTGCGGGTCCCAGGCGAGCGCGTGCTGGTCGACGTGGATGCCGCGGCCCTGGATCCAGGTGATGCCGCCGTCGCGGGACTCCATCATCGGTACCCCGGCGGAGAACACGTGGTTCGCATCGTCCGGGTCCACCCACAGCCGGGCGAACCACCAGGCGAAGCCGCCGTCGGCGGCGTCGAGCGCGGGCTCGCCGGTCATCGGCCGGGTCCACGTGGCGCCGGTGTCGGTCGAGACGAAGAAACCGGTGAGGTTGCCGATCCGGTCGTTGGTGATGATGTAGGCACGGCTCGGATCGCTGGTGCCCCAGGCGACGCCGATGCGCCCGGGCTCGCTGTCCGGCGCGGGCAGCGGTGCGCCGATCCGCGTCCAGGTCTGTCCACCGTCGGTGGAGAGGTAGGCGCCCGAGCCCGGTCCGCCGTACTCGCGCCCGTCCGGGAAGCGCAGCTTGTCCCAGAGCGCCGCGAGCACGATGTCCGGGTCGGCGGGGTTGACGGCCACGTCGATCGCGCCGGTGGAGCTGTTCGGGCCGGCGAGCACCCGCCGCCAGGTCGCCCCGCCGTTCTCCGACAGGTACAGCCCCCGGTCGCCGCCGGTGTCGAACAGACGGCCCTGCGCGGCCACGAAGATGCGCTGCGGGTTGGTCGGGTCGATCCGGATCCGGCCGACCGCGCCGGTGTTCGTCAACCCGAGGCTGACCCAGGTCTTCCCGCCGTCGGTGGAGCGGTAGACCCCGGTGCCGTAGTACGACCCGCCGCCGCCATGGTCCGGCTCGCCGGTGCCGGCGTACAGCGTGCCGTCCGGAGCGATCGCCAGTGCGCCCATGGACTGGGGCAGGTCGTCAGGCCAGGCAATGGCGAGCGTCGAGCCGCCATCGGTGCTCTTCCACACCCCGCCGGTGCCGGCCGCGACGTACAGCGTCCCCGGCGCGTTGGGGTCGAGGACGAGGTCGATCAGGCGCGCGCCGATGTTCGACGGCCCGAGCAGCGACCAGGTCAGGTCGGACAGCGTGGGGTCGCCGCGGCGGGTTTCCTGGGTGATCCGCCCGGTCTGCTCGACCGCGTCCCGGTACGCCGTCGCGGGGATTGATCCGTCCGGATTCGCCCGTTGCAGCCACATCCACTCCTCGGGCTCGGACGGGTTCTCCTCCTCGGCCGCACCGACCGTTACCGGTGGCGTACTCCCCGCCAGATGTACCAGTGTCACCACGAGCATCGGCACGGCCAGCGCCGCGACAACGCCCACTAGTCGGATCCGGAACCGCCTCGAACGAATGATCCGCATGCCTCACCCCGGGCCCACTCACCGGCGGCGTCGTCGCCGCGATCGGTGCGGACATCGTACTCACGCATGGGAATTCCTGGAACGGAGTGAACGGCTCGCTGTTCCGGAACGTCCGTCGAGCCGGTCGCCGGGTGCCCCGCCGGCGGGCGCGGCCCGCGATCCCCGGTCGGCTCGACCGGTGACGCGCTCTACGGTGGGACACGAGTGGCTCCAGCGCTGGTCACCGACGGCGTGTCGCTACCGGAGGGAGCTTTAATGGGACGTCCACTGCTGGCCCTGTGGAGCGTGCCCCGGGCCAGGTCCACGGCCTTCCTGCGGATGATGGCCGAACGAGACGACCTCGCCGTCGTGCACGAGCCCTTCTCCCGAGTCGCCCATTTCGGCACGGTCGCCGTGGGTGGCCGGACCTGTCACTCTGCGACGGAGGTGATGCGGGCGCTGCAGGTGCTCACGGAGGAGGGGCCGGTGTTCTTCAAGGACACCACGGACCACCGCTATCCCGACGTGCTCGCCGATGGTGACTTCCAGCGGGCGGTGACCCACAGCTTCATGATCCGGCCACCGGAGGCGGTGGTCGCCTCGTACCTGCGGGTCGACCCTGGTGCCACGCGGGACGCGATGGGCTTCGAGCACCTCGTCGAGCTGTACGACGCGGTCTGCGCGTCGACCGGACAGCAGCCGTTCGTGGTCGACGGCGACCAGCTGGTCGCCGATCCGGGACGGACCGTGCAGGCCTACTGCCAGCACGTGGGGATCCCGTTCCGGGAGGCCGCCCTCCAGTGGCCGGCTGGGGCGTTGGCGGACTGGGGCCAGTTCATCCGCTGGCACCAGACGGCAGCGACGACGACCGGCTTCGTGCGGACCGACCCGCAGCCGCTGGCCGCCGAGCTGCGTGGGCTCGGGGAGGCGTTCGTGGCCTACCACCGGCCGTTCTACCACCGGTTGCTCTCCCGGACCGGCACCGCAGGCACCGGATGACGGCGGACCCCGGGGAGACCCATCAAATCAACTTGATGTATTATCCAGGACGTGACCTCGCAGAAGCGAGCCGCCCCGGCGTTCGTACGCCTGGCCGGCCACCCGCTGCGCTGGCGACTGCTGACCGAACTCGCCGGCGGCGACCTGCGGGTCCGCGAGCTGGTCACGCTGACCGGCCAGCCGCAGAACCTGGTCTCCTACCACTTACGGTTGCTGCGCGAGGGTGGCCTGGTCACCGCAACGCGCAGCAGCTTCGACGGACGCGACAGCTACTACCACCTGAACCTGGACCGCTGCGCCGAAGCGCTGGCCGGCGCCGGTGCCGCGTTGCACCCGGCGCTGCGGCTGAGCCCGGAACCACCGGCGCCCCGTCCGGCCGTACCACTCGCGGTGCTCTTCGTCTGCACCGGCAACAGCGCCCGATCACCCATCGCCGAAGCCCTGCTGCGCCGGCGCACCGCCGGCCGGGTCACCGCGACCAGCGCGGGTACCCACCCCAAACCGCGCCTTCATCCCCACACCGCACGGGTTCTGCACGCTGAGTACGGCATCGACATCTCCGGCCAACGCCCCCGTCACCTGGACGGCCTCACCGGCCACCGGTTCGACTACCTGATCACCATGTGCGACAAGGCCCGCGAAGCGTGCCCCGTCGACAGTCCCCGACGGGTTCACTGGAGCGTCGCCGATCCCGCGGCAGCCGGTTACCCGGCCTTCGCCCGTACCGCGGCCGACATCGACACCCGCATCCGGTACCTGCTACCGGTCCTGACCATGAGCAACGGTTAAGGAGGCTCAGCCGTGACCGCATCGAACACGTACGCCAGCGTCCGCTACCTCGTCGACGACGTCGAGGCGGCCGTCGCCTTCTACACCACCCACCTCGGCTTCACCCTCAACAGCAGCGCCGCCCCGGCCTTCGCGGACGTGGTCCGCGGCCCGCTGCGGCTGCTGCTGTCCGGACCCGCCAGCTCCGGCGCCCGGGCCACCCCCTCCGATGCCGCCGCCCCCGGCCGCAACCGTATCCACCTCGTCGTCGACAGCCTGGACGCCGAGATCGACCGGCTGGAGGGTGCCGGGGTGCCGTTTCGCAGCGACGCGATCTCCGGCCCGGGTGGACGCCAGGTCCTGATCGCCGATCCCGCCGGCAACCTCGTCGAACTGTTCCAACCCGCGCGGTAGACCGGCCGTCGTACCGGGCACGCCTACGTGGGAGCGCGCCCGGGCGACATCACCCGTGCGGATCCGCCGACGCGACCGGTGGAGTGCCGTGGGTGTGGAAGGTGTCGATGGTCTTGAGGCCCCAGGCCTGACCCTTGGCCCGCTCGGCCTGGGTCCAGGTGATCACCTGGTGGTCGGGCGCGAGCAGCAGGCGGGCGCCGGCGTTGCACAGCTCGATGCGGTTGCCTCCCGGCTCCCACACGTACAGGAAGAAGGTCTGCTGGATCGCGTGCTTGTGCGGCCCGGTCTCGATGTGGATTCCGGCGTCGAGGAAGACGTCGGCGGCACGGAGGATGTCGCCGCGGGTGTCGGTGGCGAAGGCGACATGGTGCAGGCGCCCGGGAGTGCCGGTCCAGTCGACGGTGTACACCAGGTCGTACGACTTGTCGCTGACGGTGAACCACACGCCGGAGATCGAGCCGTCGTCGAGCTGGATCTGCTCGCTCCGGCGGCCGCCGATGACGTCGGCGAGGAACGCGTCCACGGGTGGCATCTGCGCGGCGAGGTAGTTGACGTGGTCGATGCGCCGGACGTTCGCGCCGCGTCCCGGGAACCGGGCCGCCTGGTTCTTCAGGGACGGCCGCATCTCCGGCGACGGGGCGTACCGGTGGGTGTCCCAGTAGAGGCCGTAGGGGTGGCCGTCCGGGTCGGTGAAGTGGAAGACCTCGCCGTAGTCGGGTTCGTCACCGGTCCAGCCGGCGCCCAGGCCGGCCGATTCGATGATCTTGACGCGCCGCTCCAGCGCCTCGGGGCTGCTCGCCCGCAGCCAGGTACGCCCGATGCCGGAGGTGCTGTGTCCGGTCACCTTGACGGTGAAGCGTTCGTAGTCGTCCCAGGCGTGCAGGTAGACGCTGTCGCCCCGGCGGCCGACCACCTCCATCGCCATGAGGTCCTGGAAGAACGCCACGGTCTCGTCGGGTACGGCGGTGTAGAGCTCCACCGCGGAGACGTGCGCGATGTCTCGGGTCATGAGGGCTGATCACCTTTCGCGAGCGTGGGTCGAGGGTGGACGGTCCCGTCGAGCAGGAGCCGGGCGGTGCTCACGATCGCCGACCGTCCAATCTGGATGCCGTCCGAGCCGGTCGCGACGTCGACCACCGCGTCGAACCACCCGGTGGGGTGCTCCAGCCGCACGACGTCCCCGCCCTGTTCGTGGGGTCGGCTGGCAAGCTCGCCGAACTGCCGGTACACCGCGGCGGCGGCGCTGCCCTCGACCACCGCCGCGGTGGCCACGGTGACCGCGGCGAGCACGCCGATCGAGGTGTGCACGCGATGCGGGATGAACATCCGGGTGCCGAGGCTGCCGCCCGCGGCCGGCGGCGCGACGAGGCAGACCTTCGGCACCGTGGTGGTCGTGACGTCGCCGAGTCCCATCAGCACGCCCGCCTCGAGCCGCAACGCCTCGACCCGTTGGCACAGCGCGCGGTCGGCCTCCAGGTCGGCCGGCGTCTCGTACCCGGTGACGCCGAGCGCCGCGGCGGTGACGATGGCGACCGGCATGCCGTTGTCGACGAGGGTCGCGCTCAGGCCGTCGACGTCGTCGACGACGTTGCCGGTCGGAAGCAGCGCGGGCGCGACCGACCCGGCCGTATCGCGGAAGTCGATGACCAGCCGTGCGGCCGTGCCCGGTACGCCGGAGATCGCGGTCGTGCCGGCGTACTCGACCTGGCCGTCCGGGGTGGGGACATGGACGACGGCGACCGCGCCCGTGTTGACCATCCGGATCCGCACCGGCGTCACCGCACCGCTCGGGGCGACGAGGCCGCGCTCGATGGCGAACGGCCCGACGCCGGCGAGGATGTTGCCGCACGGCTGTTCCGCGCTGACCCGGGGCGCGTCGACCTGCACCTGCAGGAACAGGTAGTCGACGTCGACGTCCGGGGCTTCCGAACGCCGGATGACGGCGACCTTGCTGGTCAGCGGGTGCGCGCCGCCGATGCCGTCGATCTGGCGCGGGTCGGGCGAGCCCATCACCCGCAGCAGCAGGTCATCGCGCTCGGCCGTCGCGTCCGGAAGGTCCTCGGCAAGGAAGTACGCCCCCTTCGAGGTGCCGCCGCGCAGCACCATGACCGGGATGCCCCTCCCCGTCACGGGCCACCGTCCAGATAGGTCACGCCGAGGTCCGCCAGCGTCGCCCGCAGCCCGTACATGTCGACACCGAGCTCCCCCGCCGCCAGCTTGGCCCGTTTGGCGTCCTCGTTCGCGGCCCGCGCCCGCCCGGCCTCGAGTACCTCGGCGCACCGGCTGCGGGGCACCACGACCACACCGTCGTCGTCGGCCACGACCGCGTCGCCGGGGTGGACGATCTGCCCACCACAGACCACGGGCACGTTGACCGAGCCCGGGCTGGCCTTGACCGTCCCCTGTGGATTGACGGCGCGCGCCCAGACGGGGAACTCCATGGCGCGCAGCTCGGCCGCGTCCCGTACCCCGGCGTCGGTGACGATGCCGATGACGCCGTGCGCCCGCAGCGAGGTGGCGAGCAGCTCACCGATCATCCCGTCCGTCGACGGTGAGGTGGTCGTGACGACGAGGATGTCGCCGGGGCGGCAGGTCTCCACCGCGGCGTGGATCATCAGGTTGTCCCCGGGCGGGCACGACACGGTCACGGCCGATCCGGCGATCCGCGCCCCGGTCTGGATCGGCCGGATCGCGGGATCGAGCACGCCCCGGCGGTGGTCGGCCTCGTGCACGGTGGAGACGCCGAGCTCGGCCAGCCCGGCGAGCACCGGAACCGCGGTACGGACGACGTGGCAGACCACGACGTGGGCGTTCACGACAGTTCCTTGGTCACCTGGGGGAAGACCCGCTGGTACGCCTCCGCCACGACGTCGTGCGGCAGCCCGAGGTTGGGGCCCGAGTTACGGGCCGCCTGGGTGCCGCGGCGCCGGCCCAGCTCGGTGTAGTACGTGACGAGATGCGACTGCGCGCCCATGACGTCCATCGCCTGGCGCTTGCGTTCCCAGCCCTCGGTGATGTCCAGCAGCACATCGGGCACGAAGCCGCACTGCTCGGGCTGGTGCGGTTCGAAGCAGAACACCGGCGGAGCACCGATCACCTGGCCCGGCGCCGGCACCCCGGGCGCCTGCGCGTAGACGCGGGCCCGCAGGGCGATCGTGTGCGCGGTCGCGTGGTCCGGGTTGTACGGATCGTTGGGCGCGTGGGTGAGCACCACCGCCGGCTGGAGCTCGCGGTACAGGCTCACCAGCTCGTGGATCAGCTCCGGCGTCTCCACCAGCGGGTAGTCGCCCCGGTCGTAGAACCGGATCTCGGCCCCGAGCGCGGCGGCTGCCTTCTCGGCTTCCTCGCGGCGGTGGGCCTTCACCTGGTCCAGCCCGTACCCCTTGAGCCACAGCGATGCCGACTCACCGCGCTCGCCGAAGCTCATGCAGCCGATCACGACCCGCTCGCCCCGCGCCACGGCTAACGCGATGGCCCCACCGCACCGCCATACGAAGTCCCCCGGGTGGGCCGAGAGCACCAGCACAGCGCGATCCGACATGCTTCCTCCCGGTTGTCAACAATCAAGTTGACAGCGATCTCGGGCCTATCGTCGCTTCCATGAGATCAGAACCTACGCCACGGGTACTCAGGGCACAAGTGTTGACAATCTTGGTTTCGACATGATGAACTGCTGTTCCCAACGTTCGGACCGTTGAGAGGGAGTATGCCTGCGCAGCGCAGAAGCGCACCCCGGCCGCCCCAGCCGCCCGCAGCATCCGCCGACCCCCCGGTCCGCGACGCGCTGCGCAAGGCGATCCTCAATGGCCTCTACCTTCCCGGCGAGCGTCTGGTGGAGGCAACGCTGTGCGAGCAGTTCGGGGCCAGCCGGTTCATCGTCCGGGCAGCGCTGGCCGACCTCGCCGCCGAAGGCCTGGTCGAGGTGCAACGCAACAAGGGCGCGCAGGTCCGGAAGATCTCCTTCGATGAGGCCATCGAGATCACCGAGGTACGGATGGTGCTGGAGGGCCTCGTCGCCGCGCGCGCGGCCACGCTCGTCACCGACGAGCAGGCCAGCGAGCTGGACGAGATCGCGCTGCTGATGCGGCGCGCCGTCTCGGCCGGCGAGTTCCGCCGCTACAGCGACCTCAACCAGCGCCTGCACCGGTTGATCCAGACCATCGCGCGGCACCGCACGGCCGACCGTCTCATCGAGACGATGCGCGCCCAACTCGTGCGCCACCAGTACACGCTCTCGCTCCTGCCCGGCCGTCCGGCCACATCGCTGCCGCAGCACGAACGCATCGTCGAGGCGATCCGGGCCCGCTCCCCCGAGGCGGCCGAGGAGGCCATGCGCGACCACATCGCCAGCGTCATCGAGGCGCTGCGCAGCCTGGAGGCGGTCGGCCTGTCCTGATGCCCGCGCCATGCCCACGCCGCCGGTCCGATCAGGACAGCACCCTCTCCAGGTCGGTCCGGGCGCGTGACATGTCCGCCGGTTTGCCGGTCGACGCCGCCCAGTTCCACAGCTCCAGGGCATGATGAAGGTGGTAGACGGCGATCCGGTCGGCCCAGTCCGGTGGCACCGGGCCGTACCCGCTGAGGAACGCGTCCCGCTCGGCCGGGTGGTCACGCAGCGCGTAGTAGTCGGTCCGGGCGAGGTCGAGCAGCGGGTCGGCGGCGACCGCGCCCTCGACGTCGACGAAGCCGGCGACCCGCCATCCGGCACCGGACCCGCAGACCAGCACGTTGCCGTCGTGGAAGTCGTTGTGGCAGAGCACCGGCCGGTGGCACGCGGCGAACACACCGGTGTGCCGGGCCACGTGCGCGTGGATCGCCCGTGCCAGGGCCGGGTCACCGCCGAGCTCGCCGAAGACCCTGAGCTTGCCGGCGAACTGGTCGGTCATGTACGCGGTGTTGGTGGGTCTCCCGTCCACCACGCGGGTGGTCAGGTAACCCCACTGATCCTGGGTGATCCGGTGTACGGCGGCCAGGAGCTGGCCCATCCGCCGGTAGACGCCGGCGAGGTCCGTGCCGGCGAGGTGGTCGCGGACCTCGGCGAGCGGCCGGCCGTCCAGCCGTGTCATGACGGTGTACGCCAGCGGTAGTGCCGGCACGCCAAAGGGCGCGGCGTGCAGGACCCGCGGGATGTGCCGGATGCCGTGGCGGGCCAGGAGCCGGTAGACGTAGACCTCCTTCAGGAGCTTCGGCCGCCACCGCGGAGCGTAGATCTTGACGATCAGCGGGCGCGCGGAGCCGGCGCCCCGGATCTCGTAGACGGTGCTCACCTCGCCACCCGTGCGGGCCACCACGTCGGTTACCGGGTACCCGGGCTGGACCGGTTCGACGATCGCCTGCGCCGTCTCGGGGCGCAGGCGGGTGCGGTAGGGGTTCACGGCGTGGCGGCGGTCAGGGCATCGGAGCCGGCGACGGCACCGGCACCGAGCGCGACGGCGAAGCCGGGCGGCAGCACCACGTCGCCGCGGCCGAGGTCGTGGACGCCGCCGTGACCGAGCGCGAGGAGGGTGGAGTCGATGCCGTTGCGGAGGACGTCGAGGACGTTCCGCACGCCGGCCTGGCCGTTGGCGGCCAGCCCCCACAGGTACGCCCGTCCGATCAGCACCGCCCGCGCGCCGAGCGCGAGCGCCTTGACGACGTCGCTGCCTCTGCGGATGCCGCCGTCGAGCAGGACCTCGACCTGGTCGCCGACCGCGTCCACGATGGCCGGTAGCGCGCGGATGGTCGCGGGTGTGCCATCGAGGTTGTTCCCGCCGTGGTTGGACACCGAGATGGCGCTGACGCCGGCGTCCACGGCGCGCCGTGCCTCGTCGACCCGGATGACGCCCTTGAGCAGGAAGGGTCCGGCCCACTGCGCGCGCAGCCAGCGAATGTCCGCCCAGGTAGGCGGCGGGGTCTGCAGCCACTGGCCGTACGCGCTGAAGAACGTCGGCGCCGGCCGGCCCTCGTCGGCCATGTTGGGCACGGTGAGGTCGGGCAGGTGGCCGGCGCGCAGGTACCGGAGCAGCCAGCGGGGACGGGTCAGCCCTTGCGGGGCGAGGCGGAGGAGCTCCCGCACGGAGAGGCGCTCGGGGATGCGCGGGCTGCCCCAGTCACGACCGTGCGAGAACGACCAGTCGAGGGTCAGGATCAGTCCGGTCGCGCCGGCGGCGCGGGCCCGTTCGACCCGACGGGTGACGTCGTCCCGGGTGCCGATCCAGTAGATCTGCTGGAGGGTCTTCGGGTTGGCCGCCACCACCTGCTCGATCGGCTTGCTGGCGAAGGCGCTCAGGCCCATGACGGTGCCGCGCGTGGCGGCGGCGCGGGCCACGGCAACCTCCCCGTCCGGGTGCACGGCCTGCACACCGGTGGGCGAGATGACAACCGGCAACGCGATCTGCTGGCCCAGTACCGTCGTGCCGAGGTCTCGCGTGCCGGCCAGGCCGGCCGTGCGCGGGGCGAACCGGATCTCGTCGAAGGCGTCGACGTTGTCGCGCAGCGTGATGCCCTTCTCCGAGCCGGCGAGCAACGCGGCGTACACGGATGTGGGTAGGCGTTTGCGGGCGCGCCGCTGCGCCTCGGCAACCGACTCGAACCAGGCGTTGCTCACGGGCGCCTCACTCTCCTCGGTACCGCTTGTCCCCGGGGCCACACAACGGCGGGACGCAGCGGGGTGGCGGTGCGGTGGTGGACGCAACCCGCCCAGACGCCCGCGCCGTAGGCCATGTCCTCGGTGAGGGCGACCGCCGCGAAGCGGATCGGGTCGACCGCCGGGCGCCGGGTGGCCCACCCGGCCAACGGCGGACCCAACAGCAACGATGCCGCGGCGGCGCGCCGACCCCGGCGGGCCCGGCCGCCGGCCAGCAGGGGCGCGAGGAGCAGCGGCGTCGCGTACCGGGTGGCGTAGCGGCCCACGCCGAGCCAGGTGTTCGTCACCGCGGTGGCCCTGACCCGCAACACGCCAGAGGTGGGCAGAGCGTGCGCCCGCAGCGTGCGGCTCGTGGTGAGCACGGAGAGCGCGAACGCGGCGCCCGCGGCGACCGGGCGGCGGGTCAGCAGGGCGAGCACGGTCAGCGCCGGCCAGGGGTCCAGTACCAGCGCCGGGATGTACCGCGGGTGGCGTACCGCCAGCGGCGCGGCGGAGGTACCGTAACGCAGCCGACGGGCCAGCAGCGCCGACCACGTCGTGGGTTCGTGGTGGCCCACCTGTACGGCCGGGTCGTAGCGGATCCGCCACCCACCGGCGTGCAGCCGCCACACCAGGTCGACGTCCTCGCCCACCGGCATCGCGGGGTCGAACACCCCGCTCGGCCGGGCCACGTCCCGCAGGGCGCAGCGGCGCGCGACGAGCGCGGCGGTGGGCACATAGGACACTCGCGTGTTCGGCGCCACCCGGGCCGGGTGCCCGCCCATGTCGAGGCTTCCGGCCACGCGCGCGTACCGTCCCGCCACGGTCTGCCCGGCGAGGGCGGTGACCCGCGGCGCGACCGCGGCGACCAGCGGATCGGCGAAGTGCCCGGCCAGCCGGTCGATCCAGCCGGGACCCGGCACGCAGTCGCTGTCGACGAACGCGACCAGTTCGGTGGTCACGTGATCCAGGCCGGTGTTGCGGGCGGCGGACGGTCCGCCGTTGGCCGGTCGCCGCACCACCCTCGCACCGTGAGCGGCGGCCACCGCGGCGACCGCGGCCGGGGCACGTGAGCCGTCGTCGACGACGAGGACGGGGTACGAGCCGTCGAGCGCGGCCAGGCACCGGCCGAGGAGCGCGGCACGGTCGCGGACCGGTACCACGATCGTCACGTCCGCCGCACCGGCCGATGCCGCAGGCGGGCACGGGTGGACCAGCCCGGCATCGGTGAGCCGGCGGGCCAGCGTGCCGGCGGCGGGCGAGTCGACCGGGCCGTCCGACAGCCGGCGCCACACGGCACGGCCGGCCCGGCTCAGGCGGACCACCCGGGCCGGCGAGCCCCCGGTCCATACGCCGGGCGCCACCTCGCGGGTACCGCGATCGAGCGTGACCCTGAAGCCGGCCGGCAAGGCAACGACGCCGGTTCGCTCCGCCGCGCTCACAGAACCGCCGGTTCGCTCCGCCGCGCTCACAGTGCCAGTCCCCCGTCCACCGGGACCACGGCACCGGTCATGGCGCTGCTCGCCGGCCCGGCCAGGAAGGCCAGCACCGCGGCGACCTCGGCCGGGTCGAGCAGCCGTCCCATGGGCTGCTGCGCGGCGAACGACTCCGCCGCGGGCAGGGCGTACAGGCGCGCGCTTTCGGCCAGCATCGGCGTGTCGGTCGACCCGGGGCTGACCGCGTTGGCGGTCACGCCGGTGCCGCCCAGTTCGGCGCCGAGAGCGCGGATCAGCCCGGTCACCCCGGCCTTGGCGGCGCAGTACGCGGCCAGCATCGGAAGCCCCCGGGTGGCGGCGGCCGACGCCACGGCGAGGAACCGGCCCGACCGCGGCCGCGGCCGGCGCAGCAACGCCGGGACCGCCGCGTGGGCGAGGTTGACGACACCGCCGAGGTCGACGTCGAAGACGGCCCGCTCCTGCTCGGCCGGCAGCTCCCACAGCGGCACACCGCCGGCCACCACACCGGCGGCGGCAATGGCCGCATCGAGCCCGCCCCACCAGCGCTCCGCGTCCGCCACAGCCGCCCGCACGGCGTCCCGGTCGCGCACGTCGGCGACGCAGGCCCGTACCCGGTCGCGGCCGGCCAGCCGGTTGGCCTCGGCGACCACAGTGGACAGTTCGGCCTTGCTGCCCATCGGATAGGGCAGTGCGGGGTGGTCGGCGGCCAGGTCGACGGCGAGCACCGCCCACCCCTGCCCGGCCAGCGCCAGCACGGTGGCCGCCCCGATCCCCCGGGCGGCTCCGGTCACCACGGCGACCCGCGCCGCTAGCTCAGCCATGTCGCCGCGTACCGGATCAGCTCGGCGGCCAGATCGTCGAGCAGCGCGGCGCCGTCCGCCGCGGTCGCGCTCGTCGGATCGCCGAGGACCCCCGAGGCGCTCACCGCGCGCACGCCGTGTACGCGTAACCGGGGCATCAGCGTGACCAGGGGCCGGGTGTTGCCGGCCGCGGCCCGGTCCATGTGTACCCGTCCCGGGTCGAGGGCCAGCTGCACAGCGGTCTCGTGGCGGCCGGCATGCGCGTCGCCCCCTCGCCAACCGGGTTGGAAGACCGTCACGTCCCGGGACCTCGACCGCAGCTGTTCGACCGCGCGGGTGACCGGCTGGGCATTGCCGCCGTGGGCCGAGACGAAGAGCACGTGCTGGAACGTCTTCGTCGCCGACCGGCCGAGCTCCAGCACGAGCTGCTCGACGGCGGCCTGGCCGATCGAGAGCGTACCGGCGAAGCCGTCGTGTTCTCCGCTGGAGCCGTACGCCACCGCGGGCGCGATCAGCACGTCCGGCCGTGCGGACGCCAGCCGCCGGCACAGCGCGACCGCGATGTCGGTATCCGTGGACAGCGGCAGGTGCGGGCCGTGCTGCTCGGTCGAGCCCAGCGGTACCGCGAGCACCGCGCCCGCCGCGGCCCGCTCCGCGACATCCGGCCACGCCAGGTCGGCAAGCCACATCCCGGCGGCCGGCATCTCAGCGGCCCGCCGGAGCGAAGCCGGCCAGCGGGCTCTCGTCACAGGCCCGCTCGGGCGGCCGGCGTCGACCGATCGACACGGGCACCGGACGCACTCGGTGGGAGTGATCCCGCGACGGCTTCGGTGCGCTGCCGGCCGCGACGCGTGCCAGCGCGGTCTGACCGTGGCCGCGTACGCACTCCGGGTCGGGACCGTCCAGCGGCAGGCCGGTGAAGAACTTCGCCGCCATGCATCCGCCCCGACAGCTGTCGTATGCCGAGCACGCCGTGCACGCCCCACCGCCGGACGGGCGGCGCAGCTCGGCGAAGAGCTCCGAGGACCGCCACACCTGAGCGAACCCGCCGTCGTGCCGGACGTTGCCGGCCAGGAACGAGTCGTGGATGGCGAACGGGCAGGCGTACACGTCGCCGACGGGATCGACCAGGCAGACCACCCGGCCGGCGCCGCACAGGCTCAGCCCGGGCAGGGACTCCCCGTACCCGGCCAGGTGGAAGAACGAGTCACCGGTGAGCACCTGCTCGCCGTGCTCCAGCAGCCAGTCGTAGAGCGCTCGTTGCTGTGCGGCGGTCGGGTGCAGCTCGTCCCACACGTCCGCACCGCGCCCGGACGGCCGCAGCCGGGTCAGCCGGAGCTGGGCGCCGTACCGGTCCGCGATCGCCTGGAACCCGTCGAGCTGACCGGCGTTGTCCCGGGTCACCACGACCGAGAGCTTGACGCCGGTGAGCCCCGCCGCCGCCAGCCGCTGCATCGCCCGGACCGCGGTGCGGTACGACCCCCGCCCGCGCACCTTGTCGTTGACGTCTTCGGTCGCCCCGTCGAGCGAGACCTGGACGTCCACGTAGTCGCTGGCCGCCAGCCGTCGTGCCGCCTCGTCGGTGATGTTGATGCCGTTGGTGGAGAACTTCACGCCGACGCGGTGGGCGGTGGCGTAGTCCACGAGATCCCAGAAGTCCGGCCGCACGGTCGGTTCGCCGCCGCCGATGTTGACGTAGAAGACCTGCATCCGCTCGAACTCGTCGATCAGCGCACGGCACTCCGCCGTGCTCAGCTCACCCGGATCCCGCCGGCCGGAGGAGGACAGGCAGTGCACGCACGACAGGTTGCACGCGTACGTCAGCTCCCAGGTCAGGCAGATCGGTGCGTCCAGCCCGTACTGGAACTCCTCCACGAGCGACATCAGGCGCTCCTCCGGCGGATCATCCGCGACGCGGCCAGCGCGGCCAGCGCGGCGCGGTAGCGGGGCAGCTGCTCGCTCGGCACCCCGGCGTGTACGCAGGCCGCCCGCGCACTGGGCTGCTCGGCGAGACCACGCACCACGTCCAGCAGGATCGGGCTCTTCAGGAACGACAACCGTCGGGTGCCGAAGTGGTAGAGGAGCGCGCCGAACCGCTCGGGTCGTACCGACACCCGCTCGTCCAGCCGCCACGCGCCGTCCAGGTCGAACGGTCCGGCGGCGTCCTCAGTAGACACCACACATGCCGTCGATCGAAACCTCCTCCACCAGGAGGCTCTCGAGCAGCGCGTCATCCTCGTCCGGCGCGGTGGGTCCGGCCTCGACCACGGAGTCTTCTACCACGGCGTCGTCGCTCATCGTGATTCCTCCTCCGCAATTTCGTCACCGTGTGCCGAATATCGGTAGAGTAACCTCCCTCGATGACGGAATCAAGCGATCGGACGCAGGACAAACAGCGATGGCCATCGATGCCCAGGCCGCCAGTGCCCGCCGTCGCGGCCGACCGCGCGGCACCAGCGCCCGCGCCCTGGAACTGATCGCGCTGCGCCTCTTCACCGATCAGGGCTTCGAGCAGACCACCGTCGACCAGATCGCGACCGCCGCCGGGGTCAGCCGCCGCACCTTCTTCCGGTACTTCGACAGCAAGTCCGACGTGCTCTGGAGCGAGTTCGATGCCGAGGTCGAGACCATCCGTGACCTGCTGGCCCGGACACCCGACGAGCTGCCCGTCATGGAAGGGGTCCGCCGCGCCGTGCTCGCGGCCAACCACTACCGGGCCGAGGACGTGCCGGAACTGCGTATGCGGATCGGGTTGCTCAGCTCCGTACCCGAACTCGTCGCCAGCGCGGCCATCCACTACGACGCCTGGGAGCGCGCGGTCGTCGACTTCGTCGCCCGCAGGACCGGACAGCCTGCCGACTCGCTCCACCCGCTCGCGGTCGGCCGCGCGGTGCTCGCCACGTGCCGCGCGGGCTACGACCGCTGGGCCGCCCGCGCCGACGCCGACCTCACCGTCTACCTCGACGCGGCGCTGCGGGCGCTGGCCGCCGGCTTCCACGACGACGTACTCACCGCGGAGCCGGCGGTCGTGCGGGCATCGGGCGGGTCGTCGTCATCCCACCGTCGACGGACAGCACCTGCCCCGTGACCATCCTCGACTCATCGGAGGCGAGGAATACCGCCAGGTTGGCGACGTCCACAGGTTGGCCGAGCGGTGGGATGCCCGGACCCTCGCCGGTCGGCAGGGCGACTCCGCGCCGGGCGAACCCCGCCACGATGCGGTCGGTCGCGGTACCGCCCGGGGCGATCGCGTTGACCCGGATCCCGTTGCCCGCGTAGCTGGCCGCCATCGCCCTGGTCAGCCCGATCACACCGGCCTTCGCGGCGCTGTAGCACGACCGGCCGGGGTTGACGCCCACCAGCGCCGCCGCCGAGGAGGTGTTGATGACGCTTCCACCGGTACCGCGGTCCAGCATGGCGCGGACCCCGTGGCGGCAGACCAGGAAGGTGCCGAACAGATCGACCTGCACAGTGCGCCACCACTCGGTGACATCGACCTCGTGTACCGCGCCGTCGGCGTCCCGGGAGCCACCGGCGTTGTTGTAGACGACATCGACGCGCCCGTACACCTGCACCGCGGCGCCGACCATCGCTTGGACGCTGCCCTCCTCGGTCACGTCGCACTCCACGAACCGGCAGTCCCCGCCCGCGTCGCGGACCAACCGCTCGGTCTCCTCGCCGGGGTCGGGGACCAGTTCCGCGACGACGACGCGGGCGCCCTCGGCGGCGAAGCGCAGCGCGGCGGAACGGCCGATGCCGGACCCGGCGCCGGTGATGATCGCGACCTTGCCGCCCAGCCTCCCGCTCACGAGACCTCGCCGGTGACGTCCAGCGGAATCACCGGTACCGGGCCGGCCAGATCCGCGGGCGACGCGGGCAGGTAGGCGAAGTTCCTGGCTCGCGCCCCACCGTCGACGACGAAGTCGCAGCCGGTGATCAGCCGGGCGTAGTCAGAACACATCCACGCCACGCAATGCCCGATGTCGGTCGGTGTCCCGGTGCTGCCCATCGGGACCATCGGTGCCCGCGGGCCCATCCAGCGCGCCGGGCGCCGCCACGGCTCGGTGCCGCCCTCCGAACCCAGGCCGCCCACCGCCGGCCGGTCCAACACCCCACCGGGTCCCCGCTCGGCGATCAGCTCGGGGTTGTCCGGGGTCGGTGCGGTCGGGGTGAAGCTGTTGACCCGGATCCCGTACGGCGCCAGGTCCATCGCCGCGGCCCGGACGAAGTTGTTCACCCCGCCCTTGTGGAACGCGTACGCGATCACCCCGGCCGAGCCGGACCAGCCGTTCGACGACGAGATAGCGACGATCGAGCCACGGATGCCGTGCTCGGCCATGTACCGGGCGGCGTGCTTGGTGTTGAGGAAGTTGCCGAGCGCGGCGACCCGCACGGCCCGCTCGAAGAACTCCGCGCTCTCGTCCAGCACGCCGCGGCCGCCCAGGATCGCCGCGTTGTTGACGACGATGTCCAGCCGCCCCCACGTCTCGGTGACGGTACGCAGGTACCCCAGCACCTGCTCCTCGTCGGTCACATCGCCGGGTACCGCGATCGCGGTACCGCCGTTGCGCTCGATCCGCTTGACCGCCGCCTGCGCCGCCTCGGCGTCGACGTCGTTGCACGCGACCCTGGCGCCGTAGCGGGCCAGGGCCAGGGCGATACCGCTGCCGATGTTGGGCCCGGCGCCGGTGACGAGGGCGACCTTGCCGGCCAGGGAAATCTCCATTGCTCAACCCCTCCGTATCGGTACCGCGCTGCGCGACCAGCCGGCGAACCCGAACGGCCGCACCACCATCGACATCGCGGCATTGCGGGCGCCGGCGACGACGATCATCAGCTGTTCCGGGGAGGAGAGCATGTGCAACCCGTACTCGTCGATGCCCGGACCGGTCCGCCCGTCGAGACTCTTGCCGACCCGCGCCAGGTCCGCGTGGCTGCGAACACACCGCTCGTAGAGCCACTGCTGCACGTCGCGCTTGGCGAACCCGCTGGCGGCCAGCATCTGCGCGTGCTCGACACCGAGCACCAGCCCGGCCGAGGAGAACGGGACGATCGCCGCTCCGGTCCGGGAGATCGTGTCCGCGAAGTCGGCGAGCAGCTCCTCCGGATTCTGGGTGTGCCGGTTGTCCACGAACTCGCAGGTGCGCAGCAGGGTTGCGGAGACCGCGTCGGTACCGGTGGGCAGGCCCACCTCGGTGGCGAGCGGCTCCCAGGGACTCTCCTCCTCGTTCTCCCCGATGCACAGGGTCCACCGGCCGGGTACGCCCTGGGTGGCCTGTTCCAGCTCCTGCGGCCGGATGCCGAACACGTTGCGTACCACCAGCCCGACGGCCCGGGCGATCGTCGCGTTGGCCCGGAAGCCCGGGCCCAGCACCCCGCCGGTGCAGTTGATCCCGAGCCGGTGCCGGATCGGGCCGTTGACCACGATCAGCGGGGCCGGGCCGCTGGTCGATTGCCACCCACCGCCCACCACGGCGCGGTCCCGGCCGAGCGCCTCCCACGCCGCCAGTACCACCGGGAAGTACTCCGGACGGCAGCCCGCGAGCGCGGCGTTCACCGCCGCCTGCTCGACGGTGCATTCGCGGCTCAGGTGCGGCACCGCGGCGATCACCTCGTCGGCGGGCCGCGAGGTCGTCGCGAGGAACTCCTCGACCATGGGACGGGTAACCGGAACCACCGGCAGGCCGTCGGTCCAGCCCTGGTCGTAGGCGTACTCGATGGCCGCCCGGGCGTAGTCGAGCCGCTCCTGGTCCGCCGTGACGCCGTCCGCCGTGACGTTGTCCGCCGTCACGCCTTCAGCCGTCACGCCGCGGCCCGGGCGTCGCCGGCGGTCAGGGTAGCGACGATCTCGGGCAGCGCGGCGGCCGCGCGCTGGCGCAGGTCCTGCGCGTCGAGCGGGGCAACCGGGTGCGGGATCTGCACGTAGTGGTAGCCCGGGCTGCCCTGCAGCGCGGCCATCGCATCGGCGGTGACGCTGAACGCGTCGCTGCAGACGACGACCGCGGGGATGCCGGCACCCTCCAGGGCAAGCCCGTCGGCGACCGCCGACGCGCTGCACGAACCGCAGTCACCGACGCCGACCACGACGACGTCGCAGGAGGCCACCAGATCCGCCAGGATGTCCGGCGGTACCGGGTCGGTGATGGACAGCTTCTTGCGCCGCACCACGCCCGCGACGCCGTGCTCCCGCCGCAGCAGCGCGCCGACCTCGTCGAGGAACTGCTCGGCATTGCGCTTGACGTTGGCCAGCAGGCCGACCCTGGTGCCCGTCAGGTCGGGCCTGCGGGCGGCGAGGACCGTGGCGCGGGCACGGTTCGCGGGCCCGGCGGTCGGGTCGATCATCGCAGCGAAACGTCTGCTCGTGGCTGCGGGGCTCGCTGGCGCTCGCTCCTCGCGGCTGAACATCATGGCTCTCCTCCGCTACGGCCGGGCGTACTGCCCGGCGGCCGGCGACGGTGCCCCGCTGGCGCGGTCGGCTTCGTCGACCGGCTCGGGGCCGACCGGCTCGGGGCCGACCGGCTCGGGGAAGTGGCAGGCGACCTGGTGACCGGGACCGATGTCGCGCAGCAGCGGGCGCTCCTCGGCGCACAGGTCCTGCGCGCGGATGCACCGGGTCCGGAACCGGCACCCGCTCGGCGGCGCCAGGGGCGAGGGCGGTTCCCCGCTGGCCACCGCGCGCCCGGCCGCCCGTGGCCTGGTCGGGTCGAGGCTCGGGATGGAGGCGAGCAGGTCGACGGTGTACGGGTGCCGCGGCGACCGGTACAGCGCCTCGGCCGGGCCGACCTCGCACAGCTGGCCCAGGTGCATCACCGCCACCCGGTCACTGACCTGCTTGACCAGCGCGAGGTCGTGCGAGATGAACAGGTAGCTCAGCCCGAGCTCGGTGCGCAACCGCTCCAACAGGTTGAGCACCTGGGCCTGGATCAGCACGTCGAGCGAGGACACCGGCTCGTCGCACACGACCAGCGCCGGGTGCAGTGCGATCGCCCGGGCGATCGCCACCCGCTGGCACTGGCCACCGGAGAGCTCGCGCGGGTGCCGCCGGCCGTAGACGTCGGGGTTGAGACCCACCAGGTTCAGCAGGTCACGCACGCGTCGGCGCCGGTTGCCGGCGTTGCCTTCGCCGTACCCGATCAGCGGCTCCTCGACGATGTCCGTGATGCGCCAGCGCGGGTTGAGCGAGCCGTACGGGTCCTGGAAGACCATCTGCATCTGCCGCCGGGCGCGTTGCAGCCGGCGTCCCCGCAGGCCCACCATCTCGGTGCCCTGGAACCGCACCGAGCCGGACTTGGGGCGCGGTGCCTGCAGCACGCATCGGGCCAGCGTCGACTTGCCCGAACCCGTCTCGCCCACGACGCCGAGGGTCTCTCCGGCATCGAGATCGAACGAGACGTCGGAGACCGCGTGCACGACCCCGCCCTTGACTCCGCCCGCGCCGCGCACGGCGAACTCATGGACGAGGTTGCGCACCTCCAGCAGCCTGGTCATCGGGCGGGGCTCCGTCATAGCGGCTCTCCGTCCTTGCAGGGGTTCCAGCAGGCCCACCAGTGGCCGACCGCGTGCTCGACCAACGGCGGGCGGCTCGTCCGGCACTCCGGCTTGGCCCGCGCGCACCGGGGCTCGAACGCGCACCCCGCCGGCAGCGCCATGAGGTCCGGCGGCTGCCCGGGGGTGACCGGCAGCAGCGCGTGCGACATCCGCTCCAGCCGCGGGATCGCGTCCAGCAACGCGCGCGTGTACGGCATCCGCACCTGGGCGAACAGGATCCGCGTCGGCGCGTACTCCACCGCACGGCCCGCGTACATGACGATGACGTCGTCGGCGTAGCTGGCGGCCAGCCCGAGGTCGTGGCTGATCAGGATGATCGCGGTACCGAGCCGCGAGCGCAGCTCGGCGAGCAGATCCATGATCTGCGCCTGGGTCGTCACGTCCAGCGCGGTGGTGGCCTCGTCGGCGATGAGCACCTTCGGGTCCGAGGCGAGCGCGATCGCGATCATCACGCGCTGCCGCATCCCGCCGGAGAGCTGGTGCGGGTACTCGTGGAAACGCCGGTGCGGGTCCGCGATCCGGACCAGCGACAGCAGTTCGAGCGCGCGCCGCTTGGCCGCCGCGGGGTCGCCCCGGGTATGCGCGCGGATGGCCTCGGTGATCTGGGTGCCGATCCGCATGGTCGGGTTCAGCGAGCGGGTCGGGTCCTGGAAGACCATCGCGATGTCCGTGCCGCGGTGCCGGCGCATCTCCTCCTCGGAGATGCCGACCAGCTCGACGCCGTCGATGCGGGCCGACCCGGTCACCGTCGCGTACGGGGGAAGCAGGCCCATCAGTGCTCGCGAGCTGACCGTCTTGCCCGACCCGGACTCGCCGACGATGGCGAGCGTCCGGCCGGCGCGCAACCGGTAGGTCAGCCCGTTGACCGCGTGTACCCGTACGCCGCCCCGCTCGAACCGGACGTGCAGGTTGTCGACCTCCAGCAGCGTGTCGCTCTCTGCTGGCCGCCGCTGCGCTGCGCGCCCTGTGCCCGGCCTTCCCTCGTCGCTGCGCTCCTCAGTCCAGGCCGGCCGGCGCTCCACTGCGCTCATCGCCCGCTCCACCGGCCGCGCAGGGCCTCGCCGAGCTGGTTGAACCCGATCACCGTGAGGAACAGTGCCAGGGACGGCCACACCACGAGCATCGGCGTGGCGGACAGGCTGAGCTGGCCCATCGCGATCATGTTGCCCCAGCTCGGGGCGGGCGCCGGGATGCCGAGGCCGAGGAAGCTCAGCGCTCCTTCGATCACCATCACGATGCCCATCCCGAGCATGGCGAACGTCATCAGCTGGGGGCCGATGTTCGGCGCGAGGTGCCGCACCAGGATCCGCCAGGTCGAGGTGCCCGACAGTCTCGCCGCGACCATGAACGGCTGCTCGCGCAGCCGCAGCGTGGCCGCGCGGGAGATGCGGGCGAACGCCGGGATGGAGAAGAACGCCAGCGCCAGGATGGTGTTGCGCTGGCTCGGCCCGAGGCTCTGCGCGACGGCCAGGGTGAGTACCAGCGACGGGAACGCGATGAAGACGTCGAGCACCCGCATGATGATGCTGTCGACGATGCCGCCGAGGTGGGCGCTGAGCGCGCCGAGGCCACCGCCGACGACCAGCCCGAGCACGTTCACGGAGAGTGCCACGACGAGCGAGGACCGCCCGCCGTAGAGGATCCGCGCCAGGATGTCGTTGCCGTTCGGGTCGGTGCCCAGGATGTGTCCCGGCGAGAACGCCGGCAGGCCCGACTCCAGGATGTCGCCGCCGATCGGCTTCGGGATCGGAGCGACCAACGGCAGCACGAAGCACGCGCCGAAGATGAGCACAATCAGGCCGGCGGGTACGCCGATCTCCAGCCTCCGCCGCCACGCGCGCGAGCGGACCGGTGTGCTCTCGTCATCGACGAGTACCGACGGCGCCGGGGCCTCAGTTACTGCCATAGCGGATCCTCGGGTCGAGCACCGCGTAGAGCACGTCGGTGAGCAGGCTGGCGAGCACCGTGATGATGGCGAACACGATCACGCACGCCTGCACCACGATGAAGTCGCGGGTGTTGATCGCCTGCAGCAGAAGCTGGCCGATCCCGGGCAGCGAGAAGATCTGTTCGATGATCACCGTCGCGCCGATCAGCGCGCTCAGGTTCAGCCCGACGATGGTGATCAGACCGAACGCGGAGTTGCGGAAGGCGTGCCGCAGCAGCACCTGCCATGGCCCCAGACCCTTGGCCCGGGCCGTCATGATGTAGTCCTCGCCCTGCATCTGCTCCACCAGGTCGCCACGCAGGAACCGGGTGTAGAAGCAGAACAGCGGGAACGCGATCGCGAACGCGGGCAGGGTCACCGAGTGCAGGTTCGCGCTGACACTCTCGCTCAACGGTACGAAGCCGATGGCCGGGAACCAGGCGAGCTGCACCGCGAACAGCAGCACCAGCAGGAGAGCGAACACGTAGTTGGCCAACGACAACCCGGTGGTCGAGACCACCATGCTGACCCGGTCGACGAGCCGGTTCGGCCAGCGTGCGGCCACCAGCGCCAGCGGGATGGCGAAACCCAGCGAGACGAGGAAGGCCAGCCCGACGATCTCGCCGCTGACCGCGAGCCGGTCACCGAGCACGTCGGTCACCGGCTGCCGGCTCACCAGCGACCGGCCCAGATCGCCCTGGACCGCGGCGGACAGCCAGTCCAGGTACCGCTCGACCGGAGGTCGGTCGAGCCCCATCTCCGCCTCCAACTGCTGGATCTGCTCCGGAGTCGCCTCCGGTCCGAGCAGCTGCTGGGCGGCACTGCCCGGAATCAGCTCGATCACCAGGAAGGTGAGGATGCTGACGCCGAGGATGATCGGCACCGCGGTCAGCAGCCGCCGGCCGGCCAGCCGTAAGGCCGGTGAGCTCAGTACCGCGGGCAGGACCCGCGGTACTGGGCCGGAACCGGTCACCGCATCGCTCGCGTCATCTCCTCGCGTTGCGCTCGGAGATGCCAGCTTGCTCACGTCTTGCTCATCCATACCTCGTCCCAGATGATGCCCGTGTTCACCACCACCGGCGGAATCTTCGTGGTGAGGCCGGGACCGTGCACGTTCGTGGTGACGACGCTGGCCGGCGCGAACGCGAGGATGAACGGCGCGTAAGCCTCGTCGCTGATCCGTTGTCCAGCTTGCACGTAGAGCCGGTCGCGCTCCGCCGGGTCGGTCACCTCCGCGGCCTTCTGCAACAGCTCGTTGATGGTCGGGTCGTTGATGCCGCTGAACGGCGAGGTCGAGCTGAACCGGAACGCGACGCCGACGCCGACGGCCGGATCCCAGGCACCCGCGGTCTGCAGCATCGCCTGCCACTTGCCACCGTTGAAGTTCTGGATCAGTCCGTTGAGCTGCTCGGAGTGGATGGTTGTCTTGATCCCGGCCGCCTCCCACTGGCTCTGCAGCGCGGTGTTGACCTGATCGGCGACGTACGCCTTGAGCGTGCCGAGGTCGACGGTCAGCCCACCGAGCTCCTGGACGATGTCCTTGGCCTTCTGCAGGTCGTAGGTACGGTAGCCCGGGACGGTCGGGTGGTGGAACAGCCCGCCGGGCGCCGTGAACGTCTGGCTCGCCGGGTACGCGTCCTTGAACAGGCCCTTGCGGATGGCCTCGACGTTGGTCGCGTGGTAGATGGCCTCACGGGCCCGCTTGTTGTTGAACGGTGGGATCTTCGTGTTCAACTGGATGACATAGGGCGATGTCGCCGGCTGCTGGGTCACCACCAGCCTGTTGTTCGCCTTCGCCTGTTCGAGCAGCGGGATGGTGGTCATCCCCTCGTAGGCCTGGCCTTGACCGGCAAGTAGCGCCTGGTATGCGGGCTGGTCGCCGCCGATGGTCCGGACGATCAGCTTGTCCAGGTAAGGACGGTCGGGCACGAAGTAGTCGGGGTTGCGCTCGAGCACGAGCTCCGAGCTGAGCTGGTTGCTGACCACCTTGAACGGGCCGGCACCCACCGGAGTGATCTTGAACTTGTCCGGACCCATGCTCTGCAGCGCCGTCGGCGAGGCGATCCAGTTCACGTTGGACACGACGAACGAGTTGATGACCGCCGCGCTCGCCTGCTGGAACCTGAGCACCACGGTGTCCGTACCCTCCGTGGTGATGCCGTCCTTCTCGGCCAGCTGCCACTGCGGCCGGCAGGTGCAGGTCGACGTGGTGGCACGGGTGATGTTGAAGGCCACGGCGGCCGCGTCGAGCGGGGTGCCGTCGGTGAACTTGATGCCGGACTTAATCTTGATCTTGACCGTCTTCCCGCCGTCGGCGAACTCGAACCCGCTGGCCTGGTGTGGTATCACCTTGGCGTTGCTGCCGTCGTCGTCGGCGACGAGCCGGAACAGCCCGCCGTATATCGCGCTCATCTGGGTGAGGTTTGCGCCGCCGGTCGTGTTGGTAGCCGGATCGAGACCACTCGGCCACGATCCGGAGAACGCGCCGTCCAGCAGTACGGTCAGCTCGCCACCGCGTTGCGGCGGACCGACCCGGCTGTCCGTGGTTTCCGTGCCACCGGAGCCACATCCGGCGACGACAAGTGCCCCGGCCAGCAAGAGACATACGTTCGTCCTGATTCTCACTGCGCTCTCTCGCTTCCTCACGGTTACGTGGGGCTCACGAGGTGACTGAGCTCACCTCACGGGATCCAGGTTCGCGACCCGCGCCGAAGTCGATACAGTCACCTTCCGTCCGATGGAAGAGAACTTCGGCTGCCGGAGTGTCGCCAACGGCGCTCACGAGCCGGCCCAGCCCGACGGCAAGGGCTGGACGTCAATGTTCGCAACACTGTAGACAATCCCACGGGACACGTTTAGTGTTCCTAACACGGCCGTAACACAACGGAGTCCGGCAGCACCCCTCGTCGTGGTGGTGTCTGTGGCGCGGCGAGCATGCTCACCCGACCGTCCGGTGCTGCGCGCCGCCGCCGGTCGCCACATCCGCTGCCACGGTGCCCGCCCCGGGTTGAGCCCGCGGAGGTAGGAGATGACGACCACCGGCCATACTTCCAAGGACGGCCAGTTGGTCCGGCGCACTGCGCTCGGACGTGCGCTCGCGGTACTCAGCGCGTTCGGACCGCAGCACCGCCTGTTGTCACTCAGCGAGATCGCCCGCCGGGCGGACCTGACCCTACCGACCACCCACCGGCTCGTCAGCGAGCTGGTCAGCTGGGGCGCGCTGGAACGCCACCCCTCGGGGCACTACTTCCTCGGCCTGCGCCTGCTCGAGCTCGCCGCGCTCGCCCCGCGCGGTCTCCAGTTGCGCGAAGCCGCCTTCCCCTACCTCGACGACCTGCACCAGGCCACCCACTCCAACGTCCACCTCGGGGTACGGGACGGGCACGAGGTCGTCTACGTGGAGACCATGCGTTCGCGGGTGAGCGCCCAGATCTCCAGCCGCGTCGGCGACCGCTGGCCCTTGCACGTCAGCGGGACCGGACTGGTGCTGCTCGCGTACGCCGATCCCGCGGTCCAGGACGAGGTCCTGCGGGGCCCGCTCGTGCGCTACACGCCGAAGACCGTCGTCGACCCGCACGAGCTACGGCGGAACCTCGCCGAGATACGCCGGACCGGCGTGGTCATCGCCCACGACCAGATCACCATGCACGCGGTCGCCGTCGCGGCCCCGGTACGCGGCCCCCGCAACGACGTCATCGCGGCGATCAGCTCGGTCGTCGCCACCAACGAGACGCCGTTGAACCGGCTCGCCGCACGGCTCACCGACACCGCGCACGCCATCTCGCACGCCCTCGGCGCGCAGACCCCCGCGCGGGTAACCCCGCGCCGGGGGCGTCTCACCGCGGTGGCGTGACACCGAGGAACCGGAACGCGTTGTGCCAGGTGATGTCCTGCAGCACAGCCGGATCGAGTTCCATGGATCGCAGGGTCGCGCCGGCCTTGTCCTCGCGGGGCATGGCCGGAAAGTCCGAGCCGACCAGCAGCCGGTCGTGCCCGAGCAGGTCGATGAGGTAGCGCACGGCCCGGCGATCGAACACCAGGGAGTCGTAGTAGAAGCGGCGCGCGTAGTCCACTGGGGACGGTCCGTCGTCGGGCATGATCGCCCGCTCCGGCACCTTCGGCTCCTCGTTCCAGGTGCCGCCCCAGAAGTACTGTGCCCGGGGCAGCATCAGCGGGAACCCTCCGGCCCCATGGCTGAACGCGATCCGCAGGTCGGGGCAGGCGGCCGCGGTGCCACCGGCCACCATGGACGCCGCCGCCAGCGTGCCCTCGATACCGACGACGTAGGTGCCCATCGTCGAGGCCGGCAGGCGGTCGGTGGGCGCCGGCATCGCGTGCACGAAGACCGGCACACCGAGCCGCTGCGCCTCGGCGAAGAAGGGCAGGAACCGCTCGTCACCGATGGATACGCCGAGCACGTTGGAGGCGATCTCCACGCCGTACAGTCCGAGCTCGCGGATCGTCGCCAGCTCGGCGGTGGCGAGGTCCGGCTCCTGCATCGGCACCATCCCGAAGCCGAACAGCCGGTCCGGAGCGGCCGCGCACAGCGCTGCCGTCGACTCGTTGACGTGCCGGGCAAGGGCGACCGCATCGGCCACCGGAAGGTCGTGGCGCAACAACGGCGGCATCGGGGTGAGTACCTCGGCGTCCACATCGGACTCGTCCATCGCCGCCACCCGCCGTTCGGCGTCGAAGAACGCGTCGCGGGCCTTGAACCGGACCTGCCCGAAGACGAGCAGCCGGGCCGTCTCGCCGTCGACCGGGTCCATCCGCGGGAAGCACTCCGGAGCGTCGGCCGGGTAGTCCCGCGGCAGCAGGTGCGCGTGCACGTCGATCAGCATCGATACCTCTGACTTCCCGCCGCGGGGCTCGCACGCTGGCTGGTCGCGCTCGTCACGCCATCGCTCCAGGGTGGACGGAGACGTGGACGGCGGCCTCCCCGGCGACCTCGCCGGCGAGCGTCTCGATCGCCAGGACCGTGTCGTCGAGGCCGAACGTGTGGGTGTGCAGCTTCTCCAACGGGAACCGGCGCGACTCGATGATCCGGATGGCCTCGGCGTACGCGCGGGCGTCCACCCCGAACGCGCCCACCACGGTGAGCGCCCGGTTGATTATCAGGTCCGTCTGCAGCGGTACCTCGGTGCCGCCCTTGAGCCCGGCCAGCACCACCCGGCCACCGTGCCGGGTCGCGAGCAGCGCGTGGGTCACCGGCGCGGTCGCCATCGGCGTGAGCTCCAGCGTGACGTCGGCGAGTTGGCCCCCGGTCAGGTCGGCGACCTGCTGCACGGTGTCGGTCACTCCCCCACCCGCCTTCGCTTCCCGCCCGATGTCGGTCTCGTCGACGACGATGGTGTGGTCGGCACCGAACTCACGGGCCAGCGCGAGCTTGTGGGCGTCGGCGGCCAGCCCGGTCACGATGATCGTGCCGGCACCGGCGGCCCGGGCCGCGATCACCGCGGCCAGCCCGCGCTGCCCCGGACCGAGCACCAGGACCGTGTCGCCGAGACCGACGCCGCCGAGATGGCAGGCCCACCGGACGCCGGCACCGATCGGGTTGAACATCACCGCCAGCTCGGCGGGCAGAGTCTTGTCGATCCGGTGCAGGATCGCGCCCGGCGACAGGTAGAGGTACTCCGCCAGTCCGCCCCAGAGTCCCGGTGCGACCTTGAGCGGGGTCACCCCGTGCCCGACCGTACGGTTGCGGCACGACTGGTACCGGCCGGTCAGGCACCGATGGCAGGATCGGCACGGCACCAGGATCTCCAGCGCGACCCGGTCACCGGGCTGGACACCCCAGCGCAATGCGGCCCGCTCGCCGATCTCCTCGATGATCCCCAGCGGCTCGTGTCCGGGGATGAACGGGTCGGCGGCGCTCCCGAGGTGACCCTTGTACGTCTCCACGTCGCTGCCGCAGATGCCGTTGGCCTCCACCCGCAGCAACCCGTTGTCCGGCCCGATCCGCGGCCGCCGGAACTCCTGGATCTCGATTCGCCGCGGGCCGAACTGGACCGCCGCGCGCACCGTGTCAGCCATGTCGGGGTCGAGCCCTTCTCATACCGCGTGCCGGGTCAGCCGGCTCTTCATCTCCGAGCGCTCGATCGAGCCGGGCGGCACCAGGGTGACGCTCGCCGGGATCGACAGCCGGGACCGGATGGTCGACTCGATCGAGCCGCGGAGCTCCTCGTGGTCGCCGGGGTGTGTACCCCATTCGGCCTCGACCCGCAGCGGTGGTTCCACCCGCGGGCCCTGCGCCGGCAACAGGATCTGCACCGCGCCGGAGGTGCGCGGGTGCAGCCCCTGCACGACGTCGCGCACGGCGGACGGGAAGACGTTGACCCCGAGCACGATGAGCATGTCGTCGGTACGCCCGATGCAGCGGATCAACGGTGCTCCGTCGCCCGCCCGGGCGGTGACCCTGACCAGGTCGCGGGTACGGAACCGGACCAGCGGGCAGCACTCCCGGTCGACCGAGGTGTAGACCAGCTCCCCGGTGACCCCGGGCTCGGCCGCGATCGGCTCTCCGGAGTCCGGGTCGACCAGTTCGACCAGCACGTGCTGGCCGCCGGTGAACCGCATCCCGCCGCTGGCGGGCGCCTCGCCGAAGAGCACCGGAGCCATGTCGGCGTTCCCCAGGCCCTCGGTGACCCGGGCGCCCCACTCGGACTCGAGGTGCTCGCGGAACGCCGGCTCACCGCCGCCCGGCTCGCCACCGACGAACACCTTGCGCAAGCCGAACTCGCGCGGGTCCCGGCCGACCTTCTCCCGTACGTAGTCGGCGAGGTAGCGGGCGTACGACGGGGTCGAGTGCAGCGCCGTGACACCGAGCGTGTTCATCGCCTGCACCGCCTTCTCCGACGCCCCGGTGCCGATCGGGACGACCGCGGTCCCGATCCGCTCCAGCGCGTCCTGGATCGGCAGCCCGCCGACGAACAGGGTCAGCCCGGAGCCGTGCACCACGACGTCCTCGCGGGTGGCGCCCATGGTGCGGAACGCGCGCGCGACCATCTCGGTCCACGTGTGGACGTCCCGCCGGGTCACCCCCACCCAGCTCGGGGTACCCGTGGTGCCGGTGGACGCATGTACCCGGATCACCTTGGTCATGTCCACCCCGGCGTGCCGGCCGAGCGGCGGCGCCGCGGCCTGGCTGTCGCGCAGCATCTGCTTCTCGGTGAACGGGAACCGGGCGATGTCGGCCAGCGAGTCGAAGTCTTTCGGGCCGACACCGTGCTCGGCGAACAGGTCGGCGTAGAAGGGCGACCGGGCCGGCAGGTCGGTGAGCTGGGTCCGCAGTGCCGCGACGACCGCGTCGGCATCGGCGGGGAGGACGAAGGGCGGGGTGACTGCCATCTTCACCAACGCCGCTCAGCCGGCTGTGCTCGCGACTGCGGGGCTCGCTGACGCTCGCTCCTCGGGCTTCGCGCCGTGCTCGTGCACGATGACGCCGCGGATGTTCTTGCCGTCGAGCATGTCCTGGTAAGCCTGGTTGACCTCGTCCAGCCGGTACCGGCGGGTGATCAGCTCGTCCAGCTTGAGGTCGCCGGAGCGGTACAACCCGAGCAGCCGCGGTACGTCGTAGAGCGGGTTGCAGTCACCGAACAGCGCGCCCCGCAGCTGGCGCTGGTAGCTGATCAGCAGGCCGGCGTGCACGTGGACCGCCCTCTCGGTGGCCTTGCCGACGGCGGTGATCGTCACCTTGCCACCCTTGCCGGTCACCTGGGCCGCCGCGAGGACGATCTCCTCGGTGAGCACCCCGGGCGTGCAGATCGCATGGTCGGCGAGCTGGCCGTGGGTGGTGTCCACGACGAACTCGTGGGCCTGCTTCGCCTCGGCGAACGTGTGCGTCGCCCCGAAGACCTTCGCCATGTCCCGCTTGAACTCCACCGGGTCGACCACCACGACGTTCTTCGCCCCGGCGTACCGCGCACCCTGCACCGCGTTGCTGCCCACCCCACCGGCCCCGTAGATCACCACGGTGTCCCCGGCCCGCACACCGGCCGCGTACACGGCCGAACCCCAGCCCGTGGGTACCCCGCAGCCCACCAGCGAGCCGATCTCGAACGGGATGTCGTCGGGCAGCTTGATGCAGGCCCACTCCGACACGACCGCGTACTGGGAGAACGTGCCCAGCGTGCAGAAGCCGCCGAGGTCCTCGCCGCGGTCGTCGTGGAAGCGGAACGTACCGTCGGCGAACATGCCGGTACCGGCGTTCTTGCCTTCGTCGCACATGTTCTGGTGCCCGGTCGAACAGGGCCGGCACTTGCCGCAGGCCGGGATGTAGGAGCAGACCACCCGGTCGCCGGCCTTGACCCGCCGGACGTGCGGGCCGACCGACTCCACCACGCCGGCACCCTCGTGTCCGCCGACGACCGGCAGGCGCACCAGTGCATCGCCCTCGGTGATGTGGTGGTCGGAGTGGCACAACCCGGCCGCGTGGAACTTGACCCGGACCTCGTGGGCGCGCGGTGGATCCAGCCGCAGCTCGGTGATCTCCCAACCGAGGTGCGGCGCGCGGGTGATCGCGGCCCGGGTGCTGATGGTGCCGGTCGTTGGCTCGCTCACCGGTGGTCCCCCATCTCGCGCAAGACTTCCGCGCCGAGCAGCGCGACGTGGTCCAGGTCCTCGATGTCGTAGATGTGGAAGTAGATGGTGTCCGCGCCCGCCTTGCGCAGCTCCTCGACCCGGTCGGCGACGAGTGCCGGCGAGCCGATCGCGGCGTGCCGGCGGATCAGCTCCGAGCCGATCACCCCGGCCCGCCGGGTCACCTCGGCCGGGGTGCTCGCGCAGACCACCGGCAGCACGGCCGAACGGCGGGCCGTGGCCGGGTCGCGGCCGATCCGCTCGCAGGCCCGGTCGAACCGCGCATAGCTGGCCCGCAGGTCGTCGCTGAGGGCGCCGTTGAACTCGTCGGCGAACCGGGCCGCGATGGCCGGCGTGCGCTTCGGTCCGGTACCACCGACGATGATCGGCGGGTGCGGCCGCTGTGCCGGTCGGGGTGGGGTGTGGTTCGTCTCGACGCGGTAGTGCTTGCCGGCGAAGCTGAACGCCTTGCCGGATCCGGGTTCGGTGCGCCACAGCCCAATGATGATCTCCAACTGTTCGGCCAGCCGGTCGAACCGCTCGCCGAGGGGCGGGAACGGTATGCCGAACGCGTCGTGCTCGCGCTGGTACCAGCCGGTACCCAGGCCCAGCTCGACCCGCCCGCCGCTCATCTCGTCCACGCTCGCGACGATCGTGGCGAGCAGGCCGGGCCGGCGGAACGTGGCGGCGGTGACCAGCGAGCCGAGCCGGATCCGGCTGGTGTCCCGGGCGAGTCCGGCCAGCGTCGTCCAGCAGTCGGTCGGCCGGTACGTCGGGTCGTTCGGGTCCACCCCGAACAGGTGGTCGGAGCGGAAGAACGCGTCGAAGCCCGCGTCGTCGGTCGCCTGCGCGAGCGCCAGGATCTGTGCGTACGTGGCGCCGTGCCGCGGCTCCATCAGGACCCGCAGCCGTGGCGGCCCCTCAGCGGGTGCCACGGATCGACACCGTCTTGATCTGGGTGTAGTTCAGCACGGCGTCGGCACCCATGGTGCGACCGAACCCGCTGCCCTTGTAGCCGCCGAACGGGCCGCCGATCACACCCGCGCCCAGCGCGGCGTTCACCGCGACCTGGCCGGCCTGAAGGCCACGCGCCATCCGTACCGCGCGCCCGACGTCATTGGTCCAGACGGAGGCGACGAGACCGTAGTCGGTGCTGTTGGCGACCTCGAGGGCGTGGTCCTCGCCGTCGACCGGGAGCACCGAGAGCACCGGCCCGAAGATCTCCTCCTGCGCGATCCGCATGCCGGGTTCCACCCGGTCGAAGATCGTCGGCTCGACGTAGAACCCGCGTTCGTACCGCTCCCCGATCGGGATACCGCCGCCGGTGACCAGCTCGGCACCTTCCTCGCGACCGATCCGCAGGTAGTTCAGCACCCGGTCGTGCTGCTTGGCGTTGATGAGCGGTCCCATGTCGACGTCTTCGGTACCCGGCCCGACCCGTACCGCGGCGAAGGCCTCGGTCATCCTGCGCACCACCTCGGCGTGGATGCTCCGGTCGACCACGATCCGCGAACCCGCCGCACAGACCTGCCCGGTGTTGAGCGTGATGGCGCGTACCAGATGCGGGATCGCCGCCGCCACGTCCGCGTCGTCGAGCAGTACCTGCGGCGACTTGCCGCCCAGCTCCAGGTGCAGCGGTGTGAGGTTGCGGGCGCACGCGGCCATCACGGCGGAACCGGTGGCCGGCGAGCCGGTGAAGCTCATCCGGGCGATGCCGCGGTGCGCGGGGATCGCCGCACCTGCCTCCGGCCCGTACCCGGTGACGACGTTGACCACGCCCGGCGGGATGCCGGCCTCGACCGCGAGCCGGGCCAGCGCCAGCGGGGTCAGCGGGGCGTCCTCAGCCGGCTTGATCACGATCGTATTGCCGGCGGCGATCGCCGGGCCCACATCGTTGACGAACATCGGCCCCGGGGCGTTCCAGGGGATCACGCTGCCGACCACGCCGTACGGCTCCCGCAACGTCAGGCCGAGCACCTGGGGGCTGTGGCTCGGCAGGCTCAACCCACTGACCTTGTCCGCCTGCCCGGCGATGAACCGCAGCATCGGCGCCATCGGCGGCGGACCCCAGTGCGGGCGGCCGACCTCGCTGATCTCCAGCAGGTCCAGCTCCTCCTCGTGCTGGCTGATCAGCTCGGCCCACCGGAGCAGGAGGCCGGCACGGAAGCTGGGGCTGGTATCGCGCCAGGCCGGGAACGCCTCGGTCGCCGCGCCGACCGCGGCGTCCACGTCGGCGGCCGCGCCGCGCGGGACATGCATCAGGATCTGGCCGGTGGCCGGGTTGAGCACCTCGATGGTCTCGCCACTGACCGCCGGTACCCACTCACCGCCGATCAGCGCGGTGTTGTCGGTAACCAGCCCAGCCAGGCGCGGGTCGACAGGCGCGATGGTCATTGGTCCCTGCTCCCGTTCAGTGCTCGTGGATGAGGACGCCGCGGATGTTCTTGCCGTCGAGCATGTCCTGGTAGCCCTCGTTGACCTCGTCCAGCCGGTACCGGCGGGTGATCAGCTCGTCCAGCTTGAGGTCACCGGAGCGGTACAGCCCGAGCAGCCGCGGTACGTCGTAGAGCGGGTTGCAGCCGCCGAAGATGGCACCCTGCACCCGGCGCTGGTACCCGATGAGCAGTCCGGCGTGTGCGTGCACCGATCCGTTGCCGACCGCGGTGATCGTCACCTGACCGGACTTGCCGACCACCTCGATGGCCGACTGGATCACCGCGTCGTGCAGGATGCCGACGGTGATGATCGCGTGGTCGGCGAGCTGGCCGTGGGTGGTGTCCACGACGAACTCGTGCGCCTGCTTCGCGTCCGCGAACGTGTGCGTCGCCCCGAAGACCTTCGCCATGTCCCGCTTGAACTCCACCGGGTCGACCACCACGACGTTCTTCCCGCCGGCGTACCGCGCGCCCTGCACCGCGTTGCTGCCCACTCCGCCGGAGCCGTAGACGACCACCGTCTGCCCGGCCCGTACGCCGGCCGCGTAGACCGCCGAACCCCAGCCCGTCGGTACCCCGCAGCCGACCAGGGCGGCGACGTCGAACGGGATGTCCGGCGGGATGCGGATGCACGACCACTCGTGCACGACCGCGTACTGGGAGAAGGTCCCGAGTACGCACAGCCCGCCGAGGTCCTCGTCGCCGTCGTGGAACCGGAACGTTCCGTCGGGGAACATGCCGGTACCGGCGTTCTTGCCCGCGTTGCACAGGTTCTGTTTCCCGGTCGAGCAGTACCGGCACGAGCCGCAGGCCGGGATGAACGAGCAGACGACGTGGTCGCCGACCTTGACCCGGGTCACGTCCGCACCGACCGCGTCCACCACACCGGCGCCCTCGTGCCCGCCCACCACGGGCATCCGCATCGGGGCGTCGCCCTTCTGGATGTGGTCGTCGGAGTGGCACAACCCGGCCGCGTAGAACTTGATCCGGACCTCGTCGGCCTTCGGCTCATCCAACCGAAGCTCGGTAATCTCCCAGGGCCGGCGGGGCTCCCGGCAGATCGCGGCACGGGTCGTCACGCTCATGTGGCCACCATCGCTCCCGCGTGATCAGCCGAGCAAGGCGCCTTTCATGACGCGGAAGTGTGGTCGGCCCCGCAGCGACGGCGGCCTTCGCGGTCTACCTCGCAAGATCGGCGTGGTGGTCTGAATAGGCAGGCGTGGCCGCCCCGGGTCGCTGCCGGCGAGGGGCGGCCATCGCTTGGTCTTACCGCGGATCCGGATGTTGCTTCTTACCGTAGGTTTCCGCCGAGGTTGAGCCAGGGGTGCCAGCCGTCGCCGGGAACGTATCCGCGTTGGTAGAGGGCGTTGTTGGTACCGCGGGCGTAGACGTTGAGGTTGTCCTGGTAGGCGATGGCCACGGGGTCCGAGACGATGGCCCCGCCGAGGTTGAGCCAGGCGTGCCAGCCCTCGCCGGGAACGTATCCGCGTTGGTAGAGAGCGTTGTTGCTGCCGCGGGCGTAGACGTTGAGGTTGTCGCTGTAGACGACGGCACTGGGCGTGCCGAGCAGGCCGCCGCCGAGGTCGAGCCAGGGATGCCAGCCGTCGCCGGGAACGTATCCGCGCTGGTGAAGGGCGTTGTCGGTACCGCGGGCGTAGACGTTGAGGTTGCCTCGGTAGGCGATGGCAACGGGGTCCGAGGCGATGGCCCCGCCGAGGTTGAGCCAGGGGTGCCAGCCCTCACCGATGACGTAGCCGCGCTGGTAGAGGGCGTTGTTGGTGCCGCGGGCGTAGACGTTGAGGTTGGTTTTGTAGTTGACCACGCCGGGCGTGCCCAGGACGTTGCCGCCGAGGTTGACCCAGGCGCGCCAGCCCTGTCCGGGAGCGTAGGGCCGGTAGACGACGTTACCGGCGCTGTTGCGGGCAAAGACGTTGAGATTGTCGTTGTGGACGATGGCCACCGGGTCCGAGGCGATCGGCCCACCGAGATTGAGCCAGGCGTGCCAGCCTTCGCCAGGAACGAAGCCGCGTTGGTAGAGCATGTTGTTGGCGCCGCGGACATAGACGTTGAGATTGCCGTTGTAGGCAACCACACTGGGCGTGCCGACAACGCCACCGCCGAGGTTGGCCCAGGACCGCCACCCCTCACCGGGCACATAGACCAGCTGCAAAAGGTTGGAATCGGCGTTGTTGGCCACACCATAGACCTGCAACGTCGTGCCGTAGAGCACCGCCGGCCCACCAGGCAACCCGAAATCCTTGTTGCTGACGGGGTTCGCGGCGGTCCAGGTGCCCATCAAGGGGTAGGGGTTGACCAGGACACCGGCGTCCCAGATCTGGATGTGCAGGTGCGGCACCGAGCAGGCGGCGTTCCCGGTACTCCCGACGAATCCGACGGTCTGACCCTTCGCCACCGGGATCCGGTCCCCGTCCTCGTACTCGATGCCAGCCGGGAAGGCGGGCGCGAACGAGGAGAGGTGACCGTAGTAGTAGCGGGTGCCGCTGTTACCGAGCAAGCTGACCCGATTGCCGGACTTGTCCCCCGGCCCGCTCGGGCACTGCCATGCACTGGACTGCGGGCGCGTGTAGTAGATCCACCCGGCTTCCGCCGCGATCAGTGGCGTGCCGGCAGGAGCGAAACAGTCCGTGCCCTCGTGCCCGCCCGGCGAAAAGTTGTTGACGCAGCCGGAGCTCGCCCGGGTATGTCCGGCGATCGGGAAGTAGTTGTTCGTCGGTACCGCCGCTGCGGCGGCCGATGCCCGTACCAAGACGAGCGCAGAGGCCAGCAGCACAAATGAGATGGCAAACGTGGCAATTCGCATCGTGGTCGCGGGTAGCTGACGATGTTCGGTCATGGTTCACGCCTCTTCGATCATGATTCCGGGAGTGGCGAGTGCTCCAACCACGCGAGCCCCTCGCCAGGCGCCGGCCACGCGCCCGCACGTATCGTCAAGCCGTCAGCCATGCAAACGGCATGCACCTGCTCATCTGAACGGCATACGCCATCAGACGAGCGGGCCGAGGCGCTTTTGCTGCGTGGCCGCTCAGAGCGGGTTCAGGGCTACATGTCCGGCAGCTGGACCGCGACGGCCTGTCCGGACCATAGGCCGAAGACGCGTACCACCATGGACATGGCCGCGTTGCGCGAGCCCGCCACGATCACCGGCACGTGCTGCGGAGACGGCAGGATCCGCTCGAACTCCTCGTCGCGATCGGTCGCCGCGTCGGCGTACCGGACGTTGTTCTCCCCCACCCCGTTCTTGCCGGCCCGGCGCAGGTCGGCCCTGGTCCGACCGCAGTGTTCGACGAGCCACGACTGGACGTCCGCCCGGCGGTAGCCGGACTTGGCCAGCAACCCGGCGTGTTCCGGGCCGAAGACCACGCCGGCCGAGGTGTCCCGGAAGATCAGCGAGCCGGTACGCGAGATCGTGTCCGCGAGATCCCACAGGACCTGCTCCGGGTCCTGGGTGTGCCGGTTGTCGACGAATTCGCAGGTGCGCAGCAGCATCGCGGAGACCGCGCTGGTGTCCTCGGGCAGGCCGGCGTCGACCGCCAGCGGCGGCCAGGGACTCTCCTCCTCGTTCTCGCCGACGCAGATCGACCACCGCCCGGGAAGACCCTGGGTGGCCTGCTCCAGCACCTGCGGCACGATGCCGTACACGTTGCGCACGATGAGCCCGATCGCGCGCGCCACGGTCGCGTTGGGACGGAACCCCGGGCCGAACACGCCGACGCCGCAGTTGAACCCGAGCCGGGCCCGGACCGGGCCGTTGACCACGATCAGCGGCGCCGGCCCGCTCGTACTCTGCCAGCCGCCGCCACCCGCCGCCCGGTCCCGGATGAGCGCCTCCCAGGCGGCCAACACCACCGGGAAGTACTCCGGCCGGCAGCCGGCCATCGCGGCGTTGATCGCGGCCAGCTCGACCGTGCACTCCCGGTCGACCTGGACGTTGCGGCCGATGACCTCCTCCGGCGGGCGTGTGGTCGTCGCGAGGAACGCGTCGACGAGCGGCCGTGAGGCCGGTACCAGCGGCAGGCCGTCCGACCAACCCTGGTCGTAGCAGTACTCGATGGCCGCCTGCGCGACGTCGGGATCAGGGGTCACCCGCCGCCCCCGATCGCGCCTCCGGTCAGCAGCGCGACGACCTGGGGCAGCGCCTGCTCCGCGCGCGTGCGTACCTGATCCGGGGTGAGGACGGCGACCGGGTGGGCGGTCGTCGCGTAGCGGTAGCCCTTCGCGCCCTTCACCACGGCCATCGCGTCGGCGGTCACGGTGAAGGCGTCGCTGCAGATGACCGCCGCCGGGATCCCCCGCCGTTCGAAGGCGACCCCGTCGGCGACCGCGGACCCGCTGCACGAGCCGCAGTCGCCGACCCCGGTGACCACCGCCTGGCACGTGGTGGCGAGCTCCTCGAGCAGGTCATCGGGGACCGGCAGGGCGAACGCCTGCTTCGTGCGGGCGACCACGCCGACCGCACCGTACCGGTCGACCAGGAGCTTGCCGAGCTCGTCGAGGAACAGCGACGCGTTCTGCTTCGTGTTCTCCAGCAGCCCGATCGTGGCGCCCTGAAGCCGAGCCCTCGGCGTGGCGAGCAGGACATCCTCGCGGACGCGTGCGGCGCCCCCGGTCGGATCCAGAATCGGGTTGACCATGGGTCGAATCAACAGCTCAGCCGCCGGTCGTGTCAACGCGCCTTCCAGCTCACGGAAACTCTGCTCGCAAAGGCGAATCAAGGCGCCTTAGGGTGTGCCCATGACCGTGGTAGGGACCAGAGTCACGCGCGTCGAGGACCACCGGCTTCTGGTCGGAGCCGGCACCTACGTGGACAATCTGCGCGAGCCCGAGCTGAGTGGGGCGGCGTTCGCGACCTTCGTGCGCAGCCCGCACGCGTCCGCCCGCATCGCCGGCATCGACACCACGCGGGCACGGGCCGCGGCCGGCGTGCTGGCGGTGTACACCGCCGCGGACGTCGACCTCGCGCCGGTGGTACCCGCGAATCTCAGCCACGGCACCAGCGCGATGGCGCAGCCGTGCCTGGCGGAGGACGTCGTGCGGTTCGCCGGTGAGCCGGTCGCTGTGGTGGTGGCCGAGGACCGTTCCCACGCGGTGGACGCGGCCGAGCTGGTCGAGGTCGACTACGAGCCGCTGCCACCGGTCGTCTCCGTCGAGGCCGCGGCGACCGATGACGTGCTGGTGTTTCCGGCGGCCGGGAGCAACCTCGCGCACGCGGCCGGTGCCGAATGGGACGACGACCCGTTCGCCGGCTGCGAGGTGGTGGTGACCCGGCAGATCACCAACCAGCGGCTGGCACCGGTACCGATGGAGACCCGGGCCGCGGCCTGCGCGCCCGACGGCGACGGAGGACTCGTGCTGTGGCTGTCCACCCAGACACCTCATGCCGCCGGTGACACGCTGACCCAGCGGCTCGGTCTGGTGCCCGGCCAGGTGCGCGTGATCGCGCCGGACGTCGGCGGCGGGTTCGGCGGCAAGATCATCACCGATGTCGACGTCACCGTGCTGTGCTGGACCGTGCTCCGGCTCGGCCGGCCGGTGCGCTGGGTCGAGACCCGCAACGAGTGCATGCTGGCCATGAACCACGGCCGCGGCCAGCGCCAGCGCGTCACCCTCGGCGGCCGCCGCGACGGCACGCTGCTGGCGTACCGGCTCGACGTCCTGGCCGACGCGGGTGCCTATCCCCATGGGGGTTGGCTCCCCGGGATCACGGTGATGATGGCCACCGGCGCCTACGCCATCCCGCGCGTGGGGGGCACGGCGCGCACCGTGGTCACCAACACCACGCCGATCAACGCGTACCGCGGCGCCGGGCGGCCCGAGGCGGCCGCCGCCATCGAGCGCGCCGTCGACATGTTCGCCGCCGAGATCGGCATGGATCCGGCCGACGTGCGACGGCGCAACCTCCTGCGGCCCGAGGCCTTTCCGTACACCACGCCGACCGGCATGGAGTACGACACCGGTGACTATCCGGCGGCGCTGGAGCAGGTCCTGGCCGCGGCGGACTACCCCGCGCTCCGCGCCGAGCAGGCCCGCCGCCGGGCCGAGGGCGATCGTCTTCAGTACGGCATCGGGCTGGCGTCCTATGTGGAGGTGACCGGCTTCGGCAACGAGGAGCACGGCCGGCTCGAGCTGGACGCACACGGCTCGATCACCGCTGACATCGGCACCTCCGCCCAGGGGCAGGGACACGCGACCACGTTCTCGATGATCATCTCTGACCAGCTGGGCGTACCGCTGGACCGCATCACCGTCCGCCACACCGACACCGGCGCACTGAGCCACGGCACCGGCACCTTCGCGTCGCGGTCGTTGCAGCTGGGCGGCTCCACGCTGCACGAGGCGACGGAGCGGCTGCACGACGAGGCGCTGCCGTTCGCCGCGGCCGCCCTCGACGCGGACGAGCGCGACGTCGTCCTCGACCGCACCACCGGGCACTGGCGGGCCGGCGACGACCCGGACCGACAGATCTCCTGGGCCGAGCTGGTACGCAGGTCCCGGCCGGGCGGCTCGCTCGCGGTCGAGGTCAAGTACGCGATGCCCAAGCTGACCTTCGCGTTCGGCGCACATCTGGCGCTCGTCACGGTCGATGTCGAGACGGGTCAGGTGCGACTGATCCGGCTGGTGGCGGCTGACGACGCGGGCCGCCTCGTCAACCCGCTGCTCGCCGACGGGCAGCGGTACGGCGGGATCGCCCAGGGGGTCGGGCAGGCGCTGTACGAGGAGGTGGTCTACGACGACGACGGGAACCCGCTCACCGCGACCCTGGCCGACTACACCCTGCCCAGCGCGGCGGACCTGCCGAGCTTCCAGCTACTGGCCCGGCAGACGCCGACACCGAACAACCCGTTGGGCGCCAAGGGAATCGGCGAGGCCGGGACGATCGGCGCCGCGCCGGCCGTGCAGAACGCGGTCGTCGACGCGGTGTCCCACCTCGGCGTACGCCACGTCGACATGCCGTTGACGCCGGAGCGGGTGTGGCGGGCCATCCGGGAGGCCACCGGTTAGGACGAGCCTGCCGGTTTCACGGCTTGGCGACGGACTCGTGCCACGGGATGACGAAGCGCTTGGCCAGGCTCACCGCGAGGAACAGGACCGTCCCCAGCACCGCGAGCAGCACGATGACGGCGTACAGCGCGGGCGCGTCCAAGGCGTTGAGACTTGCCACGACGAGGAAGCCAAGACCCTCGTTGGCGCCGAGATACTCACCGACGATGGCACCGATGACCGCGAACACGATGCCGACCTCGGCGCCGGCGAAGACGTACGGCAGGGTGCTCGGCAGTTCGAGGTCCCGGAAGGTCTGCCACCGGCTCGCGCCGAGCCCGCGCATGACGTCGTGGTGGCCGGGGTCGACCGAGCGCACGCCCAGCAGCACGTTCAGCATGATGGGGAAGAACGCGAGGATGACCGTGATGACGATCTTCGAGGTGACGCCGTACCCGAAGAGGATCACGAAGATCGGCACGAGCGCGATCTTCGGTACCACCTGGAACGCCACCATCGCCGGCTGAACCGCCCGTTCCAGCCACACCATGCGACCGAGTACCGCGCCCAGCGCGGTGCCCAGGACGACCGCGAGCGCGAAGCCGACCACGACCTCCACCAGCGTCACGCGGATGTGACCCCAGATCGCGCCGCCGGAGAACATCGTCACCAGCGCGTCGCCCACCTCGGCCGGGGCCGGCAGGATGAACCGCGAGACCCCGAGCACCGACACGGCGAACTGCCAGGCGGCCACGAACACCACCAGCAGGATCGGGGAGCTGATCCAAGGCAGCAGCCGGTTGAACCTGTCGCGGTCGCCCATCAGGTCTCCTCGTCCAGTTGGACCCGCAGCTCACGGACGATGTCCTGGAACTGCGCGCTGCTCTGCGTCTCCAGCGACCGGGGCCGGGGCAGCGACACCGACGTGACCGACCGGATCCGGCCGGGCCGCGGGGTGAGCAGGACGACGCGGTCGGCGAGGAAGACCGCCTCGGTGATGGAGTGGGTCACGAACACCACGGTGGCCCCGGCCGCGGCGTGGATCGCCTGCAGTTCGAGGTTCATCTTGTCGCGGGTGAGCGCGTCCAGCGCGCCGAACGGCTCGTCCATGAGCAGGATGGACGGGTTGTAGCTCAGCGCCCGGGCGATGGCGGCCCGCTGGCGCATGCCGCCGGAGAGCTCTCGCGGGTGGGCGCCCTCGAATCCGGTCAGGCCGACCTGCCGGCACAGCTCCGTCGCCCGGGCGGCACGCGACCTCCTGGGTACCCCGCGCAGCTTCAGCGGCAACGCGACGTTCTCCGCGACGGTGAACCACGGGAAGAGGTTCGCGTCCTGGAACACCATGCCGAACCGCTTCAACGCCTCGTCGTCGCGGTTGGCGCCCTTCCAGATGCTCTGCCCCTCGGCCAGCACCGAACCCGACGACGGCGGCAGCAGGCCGGAGAGGATCCGCAGCAGCGTCGTCTTGCCGCACCCGGAGCGCCCGACCAGCGAGATGAACTCGCCGGGCCCGATCGACAGGTTGATGTCCTTGAGTGCCTCGACCGTGCCCCTGCGGGTCTGGTACGTCCGGTTGACGTCGGCCAGCTCGAGTTCCACCGCCGACTGCCGCGGCAGCGTCGTTTCGCCCACCCTCACGCGGACGTCGGCGAGAACTCGGTTGTCATCCATTGCGACGGATTCTTGCCTCCGGCCACCAGCCCCGAACTGACCAACTCGTCGTACGTTCCCTTCCAGGTCTGCGGGTTCATCTGCACCAGCTTGTCCCGCCCGTCCGCGGTCCACGACTTGACGAACTCGCGCAACGCGTCGGCCGCGATCGCGGGGTCCTTCAGCGCGGGCACCTCGTAGCGCTTCATCAGGTCCATCGTCTTCGTGAAGCCGCCCGCCTCGTCGTCGATGATGAGCTTGATCGCATCGGCGATGGCCTGCAGGAAGCCGCGGATCTGCTGTTGCTTGCGGGAGTCCTTGGCCTGCTCGGTCGAGGTCGCGTACAGCTGGGTCCCGGCGGAGAGCACCGAACTGGGTGCGAACGAGACCGCGTCCGGCTCCGCCTTCAGCACGGTGAGCGAGGTGTCCAGCGAGACGACGTAGCCGTCGATCCGGCCGGACTTCACCAGCTCGAAGACGCCCGGAGCCAGGCCGACCACCTGGCGCTTGACCTCCTCCTTCTTGATGCCGGCCGAGGCGAGGACCAGGTCGAGGGTCTTCTCGCTGGTACCGCCGCTGGACGGCAGGCCCATCATCGCGCCGCGGAAGTCCTCCGGCTTCTGCAGCGGCTTGCGCTTGCTGGACAGGAAGCGCAGCAGGCCCTCCTTCTCCACCCCGCCGAGGTTGACCAGCGGCGCGTTCTTCTCCACGATCGCGGTGATCGTCTCGATGTCGCCGATCTTGGTCAGCAACGCGCCACCGGCGATCACCGTCTGGATCGCCGGCGGAGATCCCTGGGTGTTCTGGAAGCGGACCTTCACGCCGTGCTTGGTGAACAGGCCGCTCGCGTCGGCGACCAGCTCCGGTGAGTTGGCGATGTTCGGCAGCGGGATGACACTCAGGAACGTCAGTTCCTGCACGCCGCCGCCGGATGCTCCGGCACCGTCGTCGTCGGATCCGCCGCAGGCGGACAGCAGGGGTGCACCCACCCCGATCGCGATGGCCCCGAGCAACGCGCGCCGGCTCCGGGAGAACGGCGGGAACCCGGGTCCCCGGGGGACAGAACCGGTCATCGACTTCTCCTATCGTCTGCCGCCTGCGGCCCGAAACGCCGTACCGGCACGCCATCGGCGCACCGACCGCGACTGAGCTATGTGGAGCGACGTACTCCGGAGGTCGCCGTCCCGGCACGTCTCCTCGTCGTTAACCTATGAAGCCGCAGCGTCACAGGTCGATATACAAATGACCGGGCGGCCGTGGACAGGCCGGTTCGTTCGGCTACGTCATTTGACCCGGTCGATGCCCGTCGTGCTCAGCGAGGCAGATTGTCAACATGTCCGTCAACACAACTCTGGTACGGTCGGGGACGTCCCACCAGCGGAGGCCTCGATGGACAAGGTGGTTTCCTCTCCGGCCGCGGCGGTGCACGACATCGTGGACGGCTCGACCGTCGGCATTGGAGGGTTCGGTGTCGCGCACCGATTCCCGTCGAGCCTGGTGACGGCCCTGCGCGACAAGGCCGTCACCGGGCTCACCGTCTACTGCAACGGCCTCGGCCAGCCGGGCCACCCGACCGCGCACCTGCTCGCCGACGGAGGGCAGATCGCGCACCTCGTCACCTGTTTCTCCGCCCGCCCGGGCATCGTCTCGGAAGCCGAGCGTCAGATCCGGTCGGGCCAGATGACGGTGGAGATGGTTCCGCAGGGCACCCTGGTCGAGCGGATGCGAGCCGGCGGCGCGGGCCTCGCCGCCATCTACACACCGGTCTCCGTCGGTACCTCGATCGCCAAGGGCAAGGAGGTGCGCTACTTCGACGGGCTGCCGTACGTTCTCGAACGCGCCATCACCACGGACTTCGCGCTGATCCGGGCGCACCGGGCCGACCGGATGGGCAACCTGCAGTTCCGCGGCGGCAGCCGCAACTTCAACGTCAGCTTCGCGAAGGCCGCGCGGGTGGCCATCGCCGAGGTCGACGAGATCGTGGAGATCGGCGAACTGGGTCCGGACCAGGTCGACCTCCCCGGTGTCTTCGTCGCCCGGGTCGTGCGCAGCGTGCTGCAGATGGACGTCAGGAACCTGCCGATGCGGCCGAGCCGTCCCGCCGACAGCGCGCGCGGGTACCTCGGCAAGCGGGCGCTCACCCGCGGGGAGATCGCCCGTCGCGCCGCCCGCCTGCTGCCCGACGGCGCCGTGGTCAATCTCGGTGCCGGGCTCCCCAACCTCGTCTCCAACCACGTCGGGGAGCGCCCGGTCGTCCTGCACAGCGAGAACGGGATCCTCAACTACGGCGCCATCATCTCGGGGTCCGAGTTCGATCCCGACATCCACGACGCGAGCGGCTACTTCGTCACGTTACGGCCGGGTGCCTCGTTCTTCGACAGCGTGACATCGTTCGAGATCGCCAGGTCCGGGCGGCTGGACGCGGTCATCCTCGGCGCGTACCAGGTCGGCGCCAACGGCGACCTGGCCAACTGGGCCACGCCCGGCATGATCGGCGGCGGCATCGGTGGCGCCATGGATCTCGCCGTCGGTGCCCGGCGCGTCATCGTCATGCTCGAACACACCGACTCGGCGGGCCGGCCGAAGCTCGTCGAGCGCTGCGACTTCCCGCTGACCGCACCGACGTGCGTCGACACCGTCGTGACCGACCTGGCCCTGCTCACGAAGGAGGACGGCGGCTTCCGGCTCGACGAGGTGGCCCGTGGATTCACCGTCGACGAGGTGCTGTCGCTCACCGGCATGTCGGTCCGGGTCGCCGGCACGGTCGGCATCATGCAGGACAACTGGTAACCCCCGGCGACCGTCACTCGTGGACGATGGCGCCGCGCCTCAGGCGTGCTGAGCCCCGTGCTCGACCGTCGTCAACGACCGCATGTCCATGAACTCCCGGACGCCCTCGATGCCGAACTCGCGACCCATGCCGCTGGACCGGAAACCGCCGAACGGCGCCCGCCGGTCCACGAACGGAGCGCCGTGGGCGTTGATCCAGCAGTATCCGGCCCGCAGCGACCGCGCCACCCGCTGGCCACGCTCCTCGTCCTGGCTCCAGACCGAAGCGCCCAGGCCCGCCCAGCCGGAGTTCGCCGCCGCCACCGCGTCATCCTCCCGGTCGAACGGGATCACCGGAACGCTCGGGCCGAACTGCTCCTCGGTGACCAGCGCCAAGGTCTGGTCCGGGTCGAGCGCCAGACTCGGCCGGAGGAAGTGCCCGTCCGCCAGGCGCGGATCGTCCGGGAGTTCGGCGAACTCGCGGACCTCGGTGCCGTGCGCCGCGGCGTCCTCGACCAGCTGCCGGACGTAGTCGCGTTGCCGGCGCTGGTGCAGGGGACCCATGGTGGTGCGGGAATCCAGGCCGTGGCCGAGCTGGACCCGGGACAGGCGCTCGGACAGCCCGTCGACCACGTCGCCGTACCGGGACCGGTGCACGTAGATGCGCTTGACGGCCATGCAGATCTGGCCGGTGGACGCGAAGACGGCGCCGTAGAGCCCGTCGAGCGTGGTGTCGTCGAGGTTCGCGTCGTCGAGCACCACGGCCGGGTCGTTGCCGCCCAGTTCGAGCGTGACCCGGGTGAGGGTCTGCGCCGCCATCGCCATGATCCGCCGGCCGCCGGCCACGCTGCCGGTGAAGCAGACCTTGGCCACCGCCTCGTTCTGGATCAGCGGCGGCCCGATCACCTGGTCCTCGCCCGTGATGATGTTGAGCACTCCCGGTGGCAGCGCGGCGGCGATCTGTTCCACCGCCCGGACCGTCGCCAGCGGCGCGCTGAACGGCGGCTTGACGATGACGGTGTTGCCCGCGAGCAGCGCCAGCGGCAGCGAGGCGCCGAGGATCGCCAGCGGCCAGTTGAACGGCAGGATGATGGTCACCGCGCCGAGCGGGATCCGTTCGACCGTGGTCGCGGAGAACGGACTGGCGTACCTGGTCGGTTCGTCCATCTCCGCCGCGAGCGCCACGGTCTGCTGGAAGAGCCGGCCGAAGTCGGCGATGTCGAGCATCGACTCGAACTGGATCTTGCCGTTCTCCAGGGTGAGCAGCCGCATGATGTCGGGCGGGGGCGGATCCAGGAACGAGGCCGCGGCCGACATCGCTTCGGCCCGCTCCTTCGCGGTACGCCCGGACCAGGCCGGGAACGCCTCGTTGGCGGCGGCGACAGCCGCGAGCGCCTGTTGCCCGGTGGCGGCGGCCGCCTCACCGACCACGAGGTCGGGCCGGGCCGGATCGATGATGGCGAGGTACCGATCCGCGGACCGGCTCTCCCCCGCGATGAACAACTCGGTGCGTACCACGTCAACCGGTGCGTCGAGGGCTGTCGCCATCGCCGTAGTCTCGCCACCGGCCGGACGATTGTCAACATCTTGGGCGGCGATCCGTTGACTTCCGCGAATTGCGCGGAATATGTTGTGCGCATCGCCGATCGAGGGCGGGTGTTCCATGTTGGAGCGCGGACGACCGGTCACCTCCGCCGAGTTGACCCGGCGCGGGGACTGGATCCGGCTGCAGACCGTGGAGCTCATCGAGCAGGCGGGGCTCGGACACTACTCGAGCACGTTCTCCTGCGCCGAGATCATCGCGACGCTCTACTACCACACGCTGCGGCTGCGGCCCGACGATCCACAGTGGCCGGACCGGGACCGGTTCCTGCTGGGCAAGGGGCACGTCGCGACCGGTCTGTGGCCGGTGCTCGCCGACCTCGGCTACTACCCCGAGGAGTGGCTGAAGCAGTTCGGCAAGATCGGGTCACCGCTCAACGACCACCCCAACATGCGACTGGCACCGGGGATCGACTTCAGCTCCGGGTCGCTGGGCCACAACCTGTCGGTCGCGACCGGGATCGCCTACGGCGGCCGGCTGTCCGGCCGGGACTACCGGACGTTCGTGCTCACCGGCGACGGAGAGCTCCAGGAGGGTCAGGTCTGGGAGGCCGCCATGGCGGCGAGCCACTACCGGCTCGGCAACCTGGTGGCGATCGTGGACGCCAACGGGTACTCCGGAGCCGGCCCGACCTCCGACGCGATGAACATCGAGCCGCTCAGCACGCGGTTCGAAGCGTTCGGCTGGCGCGTCGTCGAAATCGATGGACATGACGTCGATCTGCTCACCCGGACATTCGACGAACTCCCCGATCCGTCGAGCACCCGACCCACCTGCGTCATCGCCAGGACGCGCAAAGGCAAGGGCGTGGCGATGATGGAGGAGTCGCCCCAGGCATGGCATCTGGGCCTGCTCGGCCCGCGGTTGCGGGACCAGGTGGTCGCGGAGATCTCCGGAGCGCTACCTCGAGCTGGGCATCGCGGAGACCAACTCGGTCTCCGTCGCCGCCGGGCTCTCCACGTGCGGCTACCTGCCGTACATCTTCCCGATGGCACCGTTCGGCATCCTCAAGTGCGCCGAGCAGATCCGCACCGACCTGGCGTACAACCACCTGCCGGTCCGGTTGGTCGGCCGGCTGACCGGCCTCTCGATGGGCATCTTCGGTACCAGCCACCACGCGGTCGAGGATGTCGCGATCGCCCGGACGCTGACCAACATGACGGTGATCGCCCCGGCCGACAGCCACGCCGTGCTGAGCCTGATGCGTTCGACCGAGCAGCACCAGGGGCCGATCTACATCAGGATCAGCGAGGGCGCGGGACAGGTGTACGCGGCACCGCCGACCTTCGAGTTCGGCCGCTGGCTGAGATTGCGGACCGGCGCCGACGTCAGCCTGATCGGTCATGGCATGGGCGTGGGCCTGGCGGTCCGGACCGCGGACGAGCTCGCCACCCGAGGTGTGCAGGCCGATGTCTACGACGCGGCGTTCCTCAAGCCGTTCGACCGGGACGCCATTGTGGAGACCGCGCGGCGTACCGGCGCGGTGCTGACCATCGAGGACCACAACGAGGTGGGTGGGTTGGCCAGCATCGTGGCGGAGACGTTGGGCCGCACCGGCCTGTCGGCCAGGGTCGACCGCGTGGCCCTCCCGGACGAGGACCTCGAGGTCGGCGTCCCGGCCGACCTGTACGAGTACTACGAGCTCACCCCGGACGGCGTGGTCACCAAGGCGGTGGAGCTGGTTCAGGGATAGCGGATCATTCCCCGGATGTTGCGATGCGTGCGCATGTCCTGGTAGCCCTGGTTGACCTGATCGAGCGGGTAGGTCCGGGTGATCAGCTCATCGAGCAGCAGCTCGCCCTGCCGGTACAGGTCGAGCAGCTTGGGTATGTCGTAGCGCGGGTTCGCGTTGCCGAACAGCGAGCCGACAATCCGCTTCTGGAACGCGGTCACCTCGAACATCGGCAGCACCGCCTGGTTGTCGGTGACCGAGGCGAGCGAGGCCAGCGCCACCGTACCCAGCTTGCCGACGAGCGAGATCGCCTCGCCGAGGATCGCCCCGGTCGCCAGGTCGACCGTGACCAGCGCAGCGTTGGCCATCCGGCCGCGGGTGAGGTCCGGCAACGCGGCCCGGGCGTCCTGCGCCGAGGCGAACGTGTGGGTGGCGCCGAACCGCTTGGCCTGCTCGCGGTTGAACGGCGAGGGGTCCACCGCCAGGATCTGGGTGGCCCCCGCGATGCGCGCACCCTGGACCGCGTTGGCGCCGACACCACCGATGCCCAGCACGACCACGGTGTCCCCGGGCGAGACGTCCGCCGCGTACACCGCGGTTCCCCAGCCGGTGGTCACCCCGCACCCGACGAGCGCGGCCTTGTCCAGCGGGAGGTCATCCTTGATCTTGATGACCGACGTCTCCCGGCACACCGTGTACGGCGAGAACGTTCCGAGCAGACACATCAGCCGCGCGTCGTGGCCGCGCACGTGGTGGCGCGCGGTACCGTCGCGTGCCAGACCCACCGACAGCTCCGCCCCCTCGTCGCAGAGGTTCTGATGTCCCTGGGCGCAGGAGGGACACCGCCCGCACGCCGGGATGTAACTCAGCACGACATGGTCGCCCTCGCGCACGGAGGTGACGGTGGGACCGACCTTCTCGATGACGCCGGCGCCCTCGTGACCCCCGATCGCCGGCAGCGCCTGCATGGGGAGGTCCCCGACCCGGACGTGCTCGTCCGAATGGCACAGGCCCGACGCCGCGAGACGCACCATGACCTCGCCCTCGGCCGGGTCGTCGAGCTCGATCTCCTCGATCTGCCAGTCCTGGCCGTACTCCCACAACACGGCGGCTTGTGTCTTCACGAGCCCCTCCTCGCGTGGTCGGGCGCGGGTCGAGCATAGGTTTCGCCGACGCGCGCGGACGAGACGCGGCAACGGACTTACGTCAAATGCCCTAGCCGGCATGACCGCATCCGCCCACCCGCTTCCCCCGGACTGTCGACAATCTTGTTCACGCGGGCATTGCATGATTTGCTGGGCGAGTGGGACAGCGGGAGACACTGCTCGACCCGACCGGCGGCGGCGACGGCAGCACGGACACCCAACTCGCGCCACGGCTGCGCAGCCTCTCCGGGCTGCGCGTCGGGCTCCTCGACAACACCAAGCCGAACGCGTCGGTCCTGCTGGCCGCGGTCGCGGACGAGCTTCGACGCGACTGGGGCGTGCGATCGTCGACGGTACACACCAAGAGCTACTTCGGCACGCCGGTCGAGCAGAGCCAGATCCAGCGGATCCTGGCGGACTGTGACTTCGTCGTGGCGGGAATCGGCGATTGAGGCTCGTGCAGCGCGGCCAGTCTGGCCGACGGGATCCTGCTGGAACGGGCCGGTGTGCCGACCGTCAGCATCTGCACCGACGCCTTCACGGCGCCGGCGCGGGCGATGGCCAAGGCCTACGGTTTCCCCGGCTTCGAGTTCGCCACGGTGCCGCACCCGGTGGCGAGTCTCGCCGTCGAGCAGATCCAGGAGCGGGTGCGTGAGCTGATGCCCGACCTGGTACGCATCCTCGGCGCCGCACCCGACCCGGCGGCCCCGGGCGGTGCGGCCCGGACGGAGGAGCGCCGGGAGCGTGGCGACCGGAGCGACGAGGGAAGGCAGCATCCCGAGAGCCCCGGGTCCGCGCGAGCGGAGGCGAGCGCCGACATTGCCGAGTACTACGCCGGCCGCGGCTGGACCGACGGGCTTCCGGTGGTACCGGTGACCGAGTCCTACCTCGGCCGGTTCCTGGCGGCGACCGCCCGCGACCCGCAGGACGTCGTCTTCGCCATGCCCCACCTGAACCGGCACTGCACGGTGCGGGTCGCGGCGATCAACGCGGCCCTGGCCGGCTGCCGGCCCGAGTACTTTCCGGTGGTCCTCGCGGCGTGGGAGAGCCTGGCCAAGGAAGGGTACGCGACGAAGGGGGTCTGGCAGAGCACGACCGGCTCGGCACCGTTGCTCGTGGTGAACGGCCCGATCCGCGACGAGATCGGCCTGAACTGCCGCGGCGGCATATTCGGCCCCGGGTTCCGGGCGAACGCCACGATCGGGCGGGCCCTGCGGCTGACCGCCATCAACTGCTTCGACCTCCACCCGCACCAACTCGACCAGGCCACCCAGGCGACCCCGGCGAAGTACACCGCGTGTTTCGGTGAGAACGAGGAGGACAGCCCGTGGCCCGGCCTGCACGCCGACCACGGTTTCGCGGCATCCGACAGTACGGTCACCGCGATGTCGGTACGGTCGGTGATCCACATCGAGGCGCGGCACACGACCGTACCCGAGCAACTCGGCCTCGACCTGGCCGGGACGCTGTCGCGTACCGGCGCGCTGGTGCACGAGACGATCAGCGGCTGCCTCGTCCTCGGTCCCGAGCACGCGGCGGTCTTCGCCCGGGCCGGCTGGAGCAAGTCCGACGTCCGGCAGTACGTCTACGAGCACGCCGTCCGTACCCGCGAGGAACTCGCCGCGGTCGGCAAGGACGCGATATCGCGCAGCACGCGCTGGCGGCTGCCCGCCGACCATCCGGATGCGATGCCCGACCGGCACACCGAGGAGAGACGGGAGGGACCGGTCCGGGTGCTCAACTCGCCGGATGCGCTGCTCGTCGTCGTCGCCGGAGCCGGCAATGCGGGTGTCTCCGCGGTGGTGGAGACCTTCGGCCCCCGCGGCGGTCCGCCGCCGATCACCCGCATCGACACTCCACAGAGGATGGCGGTAGATGAGCACTGACGCGATCGAGGCGGCGTTGCGGGGACTTCGGGACACGCTGGCAGCCGACGGGTACCAGCTGGTCTGGTCCATGGAGGAGGAGAACCGGATCGGGATACAGGTGGTCCCCGGCTCCGACGCCTGTGCCGAATGCCTGGTCCCACCCGAGCTCATGCGGGCCATCGTGGACGACGAGCTCAGCGGGAGCCGGTACCGCGTCGGCAGCATCACCCTGCCGGGCAGCACATGATCGTGGAGCCCGGCAGGACGACGCCGGTGTACGGCGAGTTCGATGTCGTCGTCGTCGGTGGCGGACCGGCGGGGCTGATGGCCGCCGCGGCCGCCGCCCGCAGCGGCAGGTCGACCATCCTGCTGGAACGGTACGGTTACCTGGGCGGGGCAGGCACCGCCGGAGGGCTCAGTACCTTCTGCGGCCTGCACGCCAGGGTCCACGGCGAAGATCGCCGGGTGGTCCACGGGCTGGCCGACGAGTTGCTCGACCGCCTGGAGAAGCTGGACGCCCTGGCCCCGCCGCACCTGACCATCAACGACGGCATCGCCGCGCAGGCGTACGACATCTCCGCCTACAAGATCGCCGCGGACCAGCTGGTGGTGGGCTCGGGGGCGAGAATCCTCTTCCACGCCCTCGCCGTCGGCGTGGTGATGTCGGACCGGGACCGCATCGACGCGGTTCTCATCGAGTCCAAGTCGGGTCGGGCCGCGGTCCGGGGCCGGATGTTCGTCGACGCCTCGGGCGACGGTGATGTGGCCGCCTGGTCCGGGATCCGCTACGAGAAGTCCCCACCGCTGGGTGGGCTGCTGTACCCGTCGCTGATGTTCCGGATCAACGGGGTCGACGCGACGGCCGCCGGCGACGCGCCGTGGCGGACGGTCGAGCGGCTCATGGCAGAGGCCGAGCAGGCCGGTACCCACCGCTTCCCGCGCAAGCGGCCCATCGTGCGCCCGCAGCGCAACCCGCTGGAATGGCGGGCCAACGTCACGCAGCTGAGCAACCCCGACGGCAGCGCGGTCGACGGAACCGACGTCGACCAGCTGACGCACGGCGAGCTGACGGGCCGGCAGCAGGTCCTCGACGCCTTCGCCTTCATCCGGGACCACACCCCCGGCTTCCACCGGTCCTACCTGGTCGACATCGCGCCCCAGATCGGCATCCGCGAGACCAGACGGATCGTCGGGCGCTACCGGCTGACCGAGGACGACGTGCTGGACTGCGCCGATTTCGACGACACGATCGGCGTCAACGGCTGGCCGGTCGAGGATCACGTGGCCGGAACGGTGGAGTTCCGCTGGCAACGCGGGGCCGACCCCAGAGGCTTCAACCAGCTGCCGTTCCGGATGATCGTGCCGGAGCGCGTGGACAACCTGTACGTCGTCGGCCGGTGCGCGTCGATGACCCACGGGGGCCAGTCCTCGGCCCGGGTCACCGGCCCCTGCTTCGCCATGGGTCAGGCGGCCGGCACCGCCGCCGATCTCGCCCTCTCCGCCGGTCTCGCCGGTGGCGCGGTCGACATCGCCGAGCTGCAGCGCCGGCTCGAGCGGGGCGGCGCCTATCTCGGCCGGGACGTCTGATCGTGCCCGGACTGCGCAGCAACCTGGAGCCGGGTACCACCGTCTGGGCCATGCGCAGAGCCCAGTGGACCGCCCTGGGTCTGACCGACGCGGACTTCGAGAAGCCCAAGATTGCCATCGTGAACAGCTCGTCCGGCCTGGCGAGCTGTTTCAGCCACCTGGACGGCATCGTCGGACCGCTGCGCGACGCCATCCAGAGGGCAGGAGGCGTCGGGTTCGAGATCCGTACGGCCGCACCGAGCGACGCGATCACCAGCGCCGGCGCGGCCGGGCGGTACATCCTGCCCAGCCGCGACCTCGTCGCCAGCGACATCGAGGTCGCCGTCGAGGGGGCGTTGCTCGACGGCATGGTCTGCCTGTCGTCGTGTGACAAGACGACGCCGGCCCACCTGATGGCGGCCGGGCGGTTGGACATCCCGACCATCGTGGTCGCCTGCGGGTACCAGCCCTCCGGCCGCTACCGCGGCGAGGACGTCGACTTCGAGGACGTCTTCCGCTACGCCGGGCAGGTCGCCGCGGGCCGGATGACGGTCGGGGAGCTCGCCGAGATGAGCGCCTGCGCGGTGACCGGTCCGGGCGTGTGCGCGGGGATGGGTACCGCGAACTCCATGCACATCGCCGCCGAAGCGCTGGGCATGGCGCTGCCCGGCAGCACACCGGTGCTGGCGAACAGCCCCAGGATGTGGCAGACCGTGGCCGAGGCCGGCCGGCGGATCGTCGAGATGGTCCCGGCTGGCCCCCGTCCGCGCGACATCATGACGCCGCACGCGTTCCGCAACGCGGTCACCACGATCCTGGCGGTCTCCGGCTCGGTGAACACGCTGAAACACCTGCAGGCGGTCGCGGTCGAGGCGGGCATCGACGTCGACGTCTACCGCATGTTCGAGCAGCTCGCACCCGACGTGCCGCTGGTCGCGGCGGTACGGCCGAACGGTCCGCGCCGGATCGACGAGTTCGAGGCGGCGGGCGGAGCACTCGCGCTGATGTACCAGCTGCGGTCGCTGCTCGACCTGGACCAGCGTACGGTCGCCGGCTCGACCGTGGGCGACGCGATCACCGATGTCGAGGTCGCCGATGTGGACGTCATCCGGCCCGTCGACAACCCGCTGGCCCGGCATCCGGGCATCGTCCTCCTCCGCGGCTCGCTCGCGCCCGACGGCGCGGTGGTCAAGCGCACGGTCGCCGACGACGGGGTACGTCGCTTCGCCGGTCCCGCCAAGGTGTTCCACTCCAGACAGGAGGCCCTCGACGGGATCCGGGCCGGCGCGGTGGCGCCGGGGCAGGTGGTCGTGCTCACCGGCCTGGGCCTGCGCGGCGCACCGGGCATGGGGCTGACCTCGGCGGTGGTCTTCGCCATCGCGGGTGCCGGTCTCGACGAGCAGGTCGCGGTGGTGACGGACGGGCAGATGTCGGGGCTGGTGAACAAGGGACTCACCGTCGCCGAGGTGAGTCCGGAGGGTGCCCTCGGCGGCCCGCTGGGCCTGGTCCGCGACGGTGACCTCATCAGCGTGGACGTGGCGGCCCGCACGATCGACCTCGACGTGCCGGCGGAGCTGGTGGCGGAGCGCCGGGCGCACCTCCCGGCGCCCGGGGTGCCTGCCGGCTGTGGCTGGCTTTCGGTCTACGCCCGCTCGGTGCGGCCGCTCACCGAGGGCGCCACCCTTGGCGGCTGAGCCCGGCCGGTCACCGCAGACCGAGCAGGCGGGCCGCGTTGTCCTTGAACAGTCCCGGCTTGACCTCCTCCCGCACCGAGGTTGTCGCCAGATCCGCCATCCACCGCTCCGGGGTCAGCACCGGAAAGTCCGTGCCGAACAGCATCTTCTCCTTCAGCAGGGTGTTCGCGTACTGCACGAGGATCGGCGGGAAGTACTTCGGCGACCAGCCGGACAGGTCGATGTACACGAGTGGCTTGTGCAGCGCCACCGCCAGCGCCTCCTCCTGCCACGGGAACGACGGATGAGCGAGCACGATCGGCAGGTCGGGGAAGTCGACCGCCACGTCGTCGAGGTACATCGGGTTGCTGTAGGCCAGCCGGATGCCGCCTCCCCCGCGCTGCCCGACGCCCACCCCGGACTGTCCAGTGTGGAACAGTGCCGGGATACCGGCCGCCTCGATCACCTCGTAGAGCGGGTACGCGGTCCGGTCGTTCGGCCGGAACCCCTGGACGCTCGGATGGAACTTGAACCCGCGGACGCCGAACTCCTCGATCAACCGCTGCGCCTCGCGGACGCCGGCCGCGCCGCGGGCCGGGTCGATGCTCGCGAACGGGATGATGACGTCCGCGTTCGCCGAGGCGCGGACGGCGACCTCCTCGTTCGTCGGCCGCGCCGGATCATCCGGCCGATCCTTGACGTCGACGATGAACGTCACCGCGGCCATGTTGCGCTTCCGGTAGGAGGCGGCCAGGTCGTCGACCGTGTAGCTGACCGCCTCGGTCCGGAAGTAGCCGGCCAGCGCGGCGATCTCGGCATCGACCGATGTCGCGGGGGCGGAGACCGACCGATGGACGTGGGTGTGGACGTCGATCGCGACGAGCCGGTCGAGGTCGATGCGTCGCTCGGATGGGTCGGTCACGGCAGCCGTCCTTGTCCTCGGTTCACCCGCACTGGCCAGTTGCAGACTTTCATGCTGACAGGATCGTTGACAACAATTTCCGGCCGCGACTAGGCTTTTGCGGCACCGGTCCCGACCACGGAGCTTGGTGGATGAAAGCCATCGTGTGCGTGCCAGGCGGCGTCGAGGTTGCCGACGTCAAGGATCCGGTGCCCGCCCCCGACGAGGTCGTGGTCGCGGTCGAGGCGTGCGGGCTGTGCGGATCCGACGTGCACGCCATCGAGTCGGGAGTCACCACAGTCGGTCAGATTCTCGGCCACGAGTTCGCCGGCCGGGTGGCGGACGTCGGTGACTCGGTCAGCGCCGGCTGGATCGGGGCAGCGGTCGCGGTCAACCCGCTCGGCTCCTGCGGCTCGTGCCGCGCCTGTGCCCGCGGCGTTCCGTTCGGGTGCCCGGCAGTGCCGAACCTGGGGATCACCGCGCCCGGGGCCTACGCGCAGTACGTCGCCGCGCCCGAGCGCCAGCTGGTCCGGCTGCCCGACGGGCTACCGGTGGAGCAGGGTGCCCACGCCGAACCGCTCGCGGTCGCCCTACACGCGGTGGACCGGGTGCTGACCCGGCCGTGGGACTGAGACACCGAGGAGTCCAGATGGACGAGTTCGCCGGCAAGGTCGCCGTCGTCACCGGCGCCGGCAGCGGCATGGGCAAGGCGTTCGCCAAGCGCTTCGCGGCCGAGGGCATGAAGGTCGTCGTCGCCGACGTGCAGCGGGACGCGCTCGCGCAGACGGCCGAGGAGCTCCGCGCCGACGGAGCGTCCACACTGGACGTACTCACCGATGTGTCCAGCGCCGCGGCGGTACGGTACCTCGCCGAAGCGGCAAGGGACGAGTTCGGCGACGTCCATCTGTTGTGCAACAACGCCGGCGTCGAGGGATACCTCGACGGCGCGGTATGGGAGGCCACCGACAAGGACTGGACCTGGACGGTCGGGGTCAACTTCTGGAGCGTGGTGCACGGCATCCGGGCGTTCGTCCCGCACATGCTGGCGCACGGCGAGCCGGCACACGTGGTCAATATCGTCGACCGGCACCGCGCCATCCTCGCCGGCGCGGCCGGCCCCGCCGCCGTCTCCGTCGACGCGAAGGAGGCGGTCCGATGACCGGTGGATTCGAGGGCAAGGTCGCCGTCGTGACCGGCGCCGCCGCCGGGTTCGGGCGGGCGGTGTCCGCCCGGCTGACCAGACAAGGCGCCCGCGTGGTCATGGTGGACCGCGCGGCCGCTGCCCTGCCGGAGCAGGCCGCGGCACTCGCGGGGGCGGTGCCTGACGGCGCAGCTCGATCCGGACGACCCGCGGGGAGTGTACGAGCGGGTGGCGGCCTCGGTACCCCTCGGCAGGCGGTACGGCACCGCGGACGAGGTCGCCAACCTGGCCGTCTGGCTGCTCTCCGACGAGGCGTCGTACGTCTCCGGCTCGACCCACCTCATCGACGCGGCCGTCAACGCCTAGTCCTGCGGACCCCTACAGCTCGAGCACCAGCGGTCCCCGACGGCAGCGCGAGACGCAGATCAGCATCGTCCTGGAGGCCTCGCGCTCCTCCTCGGTCAGCAGCGCGTCGCGATGGTCCGGCAGGCCGGCGAGGACCTCGGTCTCGCAGGTACCGCAGATGCCCTCGGTACACCAGGAGAAGACGTCGATACCGCACTCCCGGGCAACGGACAGGATGGACCGCTCCGGGGGGACGGTCAGCGTGACACCGGACCGTACGCACACGACCTCGAACGGCTGCTCGTCGTTCGCGGCCTCCCGGAGCCGCATCATGCCCCGACCCTAGGTGGGCCCGGTTGCCCCGACCACACGCGGATGGCGCCGGTCACCTACGACGAACGACGTACGCCGCTACTGCGGTCCCGGCACGAGGCCTTCCCGGATCGCCATCAGTGCGGCCTGGGTACGGGAGGTCAGGTTGAGCTTGCTCAGTACGTTGCTGACATGGGTACGGGCGGTCCGCTCGCTGATGACGAGGATGTTGGCGATCTCGCGGTTGGAACGGCCCTCGCCGAGCAGCGCGAGTATCTGGCGCTCCCGCGGGGTCAGCAGGGCCGGTCCGGCGGGCCCGCACCGCAGGTCCTGGGTGAGCCGCCGGGCTATCTCCGAGTCGAGGTGCACCTCGCCGCGGACGGCCGCCCGGATGGCGGCGGCCACCTCGGCGGCCTCCGCATCCTTGAGCAGGTACCCGACCGCGCCGTTGCGTAGCGCCGCGTTGATCCGTTCCACCTCACCGAAGCTGGTGAGGACCACCACCCGGCAGGTCGGGAAGCGCTCGACGATGTGCGCGGTGGCCTCGATCCCGTTCATGTTCGGCATGACGAGGTCCATGAGCACGACGCCGGGCAGCGAGTCGCGGGCGGCCAGCTCCGCCAGCCGCCGCAGCGCCTGCTCGCCGTCGGCCGCCTCGCCGACGAGGGTGAAGTCGTCGATGAAATCGAGGTAGGCGGCGAGGCCACTGCGGACGACCGCGTGGTCGTCGACGATGAACACGCCCACCGGTGCGTCACTCACGGCCGGCCCCGAACCCTCCGGGCGGTGAGCCGGGCATCTCCGGCAACGGGATCGTCACGCGGAGGTGGCCACCCGCGCCCGACCGGCTGCGCAGGACGACGCTGCCGCCCCATCGTTGGGCCCGTTCCCGCATGGAGAGCATGCCGAGAGAACCGGCCGACTGCAGCGGCCGGCGGAATCCCACCCCGTCGTCCTCGATGTCGACGACGAGCAGGCCGTTGCCGCCGCCACGGACGGCGATCCCCACCGTGACCGCGGTCGCCTCCGCGTGCTTGACGACGTTGTGCAGCGCTTCCTGCACGATGCGGTACAGGTCGTCCTCCATCCCGGAGGGGAGCGCCACGAACTCCAGCTCGCTGCGGAAGGTCACCGCGATGCCGGCCCGGGCGCCCACCGACTCGACCCAGGCCGCCACCGACCCGATCAGGCCTTTCTCGGCCAGGCTTCCGGGACGCAGCTCGAAGATCAGCGCCCGCAGGTCGTCCAGGGCGAGCCGAGCAGACGTCGCCAGTGCCTCGGCGTACTCGCCCAGGATCTCGGAGGACACCTCGCCGTCACGCGCGATACCGAGCCGCAGCGCCTCGGCCCGCATCTTGATGGAGAACACCTGCTGCACGACCGAGTCGTGCAGGTCCGCCGCGACCCGGTGGCGCTCCTCCCGGCGCGCCTGCATCTCGGCCGCGCTGACCAGTTCGGCGCGGTCGACGGCGAGGGCAGCCTGTTCGGCCATTGCCACGAGGAAGGCGATGTCCTCCGCCGTCGGCGGCTGCTCCTGCGGGGTGCAGAAGGCGTTGAGCACGCCGACCGTGCGGCCGTCGACGATCAACGGTACGCCGACGTAGCTGTCCCAGTCCGGCTGGTCCATGATCTCGTGAAGCGGCTCCCACCGCGGGTCGGCCAGCACCTGCCGCTTGCGATGCGCGACCGCGACGACCTTCCCCGTCGCCGCCGCCGACAGCATCATCAGCTCGGCCCCGAGCTGCTGGCAGCGGTGCAGCCGGGGAATGAACTCGCTGGTGTCGCCGGCGAAACCGGCGGCACCCAGCAGGCGGACCCGGGCTCCGGTGTCGTCCAGCGTGATGACCTGGACCGCCGCGATCTGATCGGCCCGCACCACTTCGGCGGCCACCGCATCCACCGTCGCGGCCAGGTTGCCGACGGCCGCCACGCTGGACGAGGCCTGTGCGATGGCCGCGAGCCGTCGTTGCACCACTCTGGCCCGGGTCACGTCGGTCAGCCAGGCTGCCCGCAACGGTGCCAGCGACGGCGCCGACACGAGCCGGCACTCCACCTCCAGCCGGCGCAGACCACGCTCCACGACGACCGGATCGCCGGCCGCGGCGATCCCATCCACCGTTGCCCCGTCCGGGTCCCGCTCGAAGACCGCCCACAGCGCGGCGGGAAGCCGGTCCACATCGCCGAGGATCCGCGCCGCCTCGTCGTTGCGCAGCCGCACGGTCCCATCGGGGTCGACGACAACCAGGCCCGCCGGCGCGGAGACCGCCAGCCGGTGGTAGAGCTCGTCCTGCCAGGGTGACGATCCGTTGTCGTGCGCCGGTCCCCCGGCCGCGCCGCTCGGGGGCGGCGGGATCGGCGCGCTTCGGATCGACCGGGCTGACACCGCGGGACCACTATCCCCAGGCCGCCGGCGGCATCACCGGCGACGGGCGGCGCGCCTCGGTGATCTCGATCGCCTCCTCGAGCGTGACCGGTCGCACCCGCGCACCGCGGTTGCGCTCACGCACCACGAGCCCTTCGTTGCTCAGCGACGCGAGAGCCTCGCGCACGGCCCCGCGCGAGGCGTCGTACCGACTGGCCACGTCCGCCTCGACGAGGCGCTGGCCGGGCGTCAACTCGCCCCGGTGGATCGCCATCCGCAGCGCGTCGAGCAGGCTGGCCGCGTCAGGCAGTTGCTGCTGCTCCACCACGCTCCGCACAGTGGCATCTTCCCCTCATCCAGGGCGGAAGGCCAGAGCCCTGCCGCCAAGATTGTCCCCCAAACGTTCTCCAGAATCTCCGACAATCATGTCAACATGTATCGATCAGCCACTCCACGTGCGGGTGGCGCAATGCCCAGCACCGTCCCGGGAGGAAGGCATGAGGACTCTCACCCCGTTCCGCGTCGCCGCATTCGTCGCGGCGGTGTCTCTGGCGTTGAGCCTGAGCATCAGCTTCGTCGTCATCCAGGACGGCGATGCGCAGGCGCGGGCCGTCGATCCCGCCGGCAGCGTCCAGGACTCGAAGGCCTGCGTGCGCAGCAAGCACCACCTGGAGCGCAACAAGCGCAACGCGGTGGCGTTCTACACGGTGGCGTTCAACGACAAGAACCCCCGCCGCGCCGTCGAGCTCTACGGCGGTGCCGAGTACATCCAGCACAATCCGCTGGCCCCCAACGGCTTCGAGGCCTTCATCGCGTTCGTGGAGAGCTTCACCACCGCTTTCCCGGACGCACACATCGACATCAGGCGAGTCGTCGCCGAGTGCGACCTCGTCGTCACCCACGCCTTGGCCACCGGCGCGGTCCCCGTCTACACCGAGCGCGGCAGCAAGTTCGTCGACATCTTCCGGCTCGACGCGAACGGCAGGATCGTCGAACACTGGGACGTCGGGGCGGCCATCTCCCCCACGTCTGCGAACGGCAACCCCGAGGTCTGAGGCCCTCCTCGCGGCCCTCCTCGCGGCCCGTTCCGGGTGATCATGGAGTGTGCGGGCGCGTCGCGCCGCACATCCCATGATCGCCGCGCGGGGAGGGCGGGGCTACCCGAAGACGACCGTCGTGTTGCCGTCACGGATCACCCGGTCGTCGCAGTGCCAGGCCACCGCGCGGGAGAGCACGAGCCGCTCCACGTCGGCTCCCTTGCGTTGCAGCTCCCGCACGGACTCGTGGTGCGACACGCGGATCACGTCCTGCTCGATGATCGGACCCTCGTCGAGATCCTCGGTCACGTAGTGCGCCGTCGCCCCGATCAGCTTCACGCCACGCTCCTTGGCCCGCAGGTAGGGACTCGGGCCCACGAAGGCCGGCAGGAAGGAATGGTGGATGTTGATGATGGGTACCGCCAGCTCGTCCAGGAAGTCACCGGAGAGGATCTGCATGTAGCGGGCCAGCACGAGCAGGTCCACATTGCCCTTGAGCAGCTTCAGCTGTTCCTTCTCGGCGGCCGCCTTGTTGCCGCTGTCCACCGGGACGTGGACGAAGGGGATACCGAACTGCCGCACGTCGTCGTGGAGGTCCGGGTGGTTCGACACCACCATCGGTACGGTCATCTCGACGTCGCCGCGCCGCTGGCGCCAGAGCAGGTCGAGCAGGCAATGGTCCGCTCTGGACACGAAGATGGCGACCCGCTTCCTCCGCCTCGCTTCGACGAGCCGGAAGTCGAGCCCCAGCTCCGCCCGCAGCTTCAGGTCGAGGACCTGGTGCAGCACATCCACCTTCACGGCCAGCCCCGGCAGGTGGAAGACGGTGCGCTGGAAGAACCGCCCGCCGGACGGATCGCTGGAGGACTGGGCGAGCGAGACGATGTTGGCTCCGTTGTCGCTCAGGACGGTCGACACCCTCGCCACGATCCCGGGGCGGTCCGCGCCCTGCACGATGAGACGCCCGAAGTCGGCATCGTTGGTCACGCGTGACCGCCCGCCTCGCCGAGCGACGAGAGCAGCTCACGCCGCCAGGTCTCGGTCCTGGCCAGCTCGTTGAACGTGAAGATGTGCAGTCCCTGAACGTTGTTGCTGGTCCCGGTCAGCGCGCTGGCGAGCTGCTTGGCGAGCCTGGTGGGGCGGTACCCGCCGGGCAGCAGGAACCGCCACAGCAGGCCCTGCTGCCCGTGCAGGAACCGCGCCGACTGACCCAGCCCGAGGCGCGCCGAGATCCGCACCAGCCGCTGCCGGTTCACCGGTCCGGGCAGGCCGACACGCACCGGCAGCCCGACACCGAAGGCGGCGATCCGCGCGGCCCACGAGCTGGTCGCATCGGCATCGAAGCAGATCTGGGTGATGATTCGGGTCGCCATCGATGCCTTCTCCTTCAACGCGAGATCGACCGCGTCCTGCGAGATGGCCGCGTGGCCCTCCGGGTACCCGGCGATGCCGATCTCCTCGAAGGAGTGGCCGACCGCCTGCATCGCCTGCATCAGCGAGTACGCGTCGGGAAACCGTCCCACCGGCTGGGCAGAGTCGCCGCCGATGACGACGACCGATCGGACCCCGGCCGCGCGCAGGCGGGCGACCACCTCGGCGACCTGGTTCCGGTCGACGAACTGCCGTGCCGCCAGGTGCGGCGCGACGCGGTACCCGTGCGGCAGCAGGCGTTCGGTCAGGTGCAGGGTGGCCTCCATCCCTCTCGCCTCGGTGACCGTGACGGTCAGCGGGATGGTCGTCGGCACGCTGGCGAGCACCGCCTCTTCGGTGCTCTTGAACGGCATGACCTCGTAGCTGACGTTGCTCAGCAGCTCGGCGAGCTTGCTGCGCCCGCGCCAGGAGTCGGCGGCCCTCCGGCCTGCCCGCACTGGACCGTTGCTCACGCAAACCAGTAGAGCCGAGCGGAGATCGCGTTTCGTCCGGCATCGAGAGGCAGTTGACCGCGACAAATGACCCGCACGGGGCGGCCGATCGCCGTACCCATCGGGCGGTGCGCGGGCGGCCGGGCATCCGGTACGTCAAATGACTCGGTCGCCGTATCCGGCCGCGGCAGGTCGACTCGCGCCTTTCCTCTGTGTCAACGGCTATAACGCCTGCGTAGCTTTAGGCCGGACGGATCGCCACAGCATCGACGAGAACGGGCGGCGGCAGATGAGCGCGAAGAATCTGCAGGAGTTGTTGGACCAGGCGGGAAACACCGTAGAGTTGCTGCGCAACTCGCAGCTCGGGGCCTACATCTACCCGGTCGTGCCGGCCGAGTTCACGAACTGGCGGCGCGAGACGATCTCCTGGCGCGAGGCGGCGGTGCTGTACGACCAGACGCACCACATGGTCAACCTCTTCATCTCCGGCCCGGATGCGCTGCGCCTGATCTCGGAGACCGGGATCAACAGCGTGGCCAACTTCCCGGTGGACATGGCCAAGCAGTTCGTGCCGGTCTCCCCCGAGGGAGGCGTCATCGGTGACGGCATCCTCTTCCACCTGGCGGACGAGGAGTTCGTCTTCGTCGGGCGGGCGCCCGTCGCCGACTACCTGACCTTCCAGGGCAGCCGGGGGTACCACGTCGACATCCACCGGGACGAGCGGTCGCCGTCGCGGCCGTACGGCAAGGCGGTCCGGCGCGACCTGTGGCGCTTCCAGATCCAGGGACCGAAGGCGTGGGAGGTCATCGAGAAGATCAACGGCGGTCCGGTCGAGCAGGTGCGCTTCTTCCGGATGGGGCACCTGAACGTGGCCGGCGAGCGGGTCCGTACCTTACGCCACGGCATGGCGGGCGCCCCGGGTCTGGAGCTGTGGGGCCCGTACGAGAGCTACGAGAAGGTACGGGAGACCATCCTCGAGGCGGGGCGCGAGTTCGGTATCGAGATGTGCGGATCACGCGCCTACTCCGCAAACACGCTGGAGTCCGGCTGGATCCCCTCGCCGCTGCCGGCCATCTACACCAGCGACGGGCTGCGGGCGTACCGCGAGTGGCTGGGTCCGGACAGCTACGAGGCGACGAACGCGCTCGCCGGCAGCTTCGTCTCCGACAACATCGAGGACTACTACACGAACCCGTTCGAGCTCGGCTACGGTCCGCACATCAAGTTCGACCACGACTTCATCGGCCGTGACGCGCTCGCCGCTATCGACCCGCAGACCCAGCGCCGCAAGGTGACGCTCGCCTGGCATCCCGAGGATCTCGCCAAGCTGCTGGCCTCTCCGGCCGACCCGGAAGGCCCCGGCTACCAGTTCTTCGACCTGCCCAACGCCAACTACGGATCGTCCAACTTCGACTCGGTGCTCGACGCGGACGGTACGCTCGTCGGGCTGTCCATGTTCGCCGGGTACAGCGCGAACGAACGCCGGGCGCTCTCGCTCGCGACCGTGAACCCCGACGTCCCGATCGGCGCCGAGGTGACGGTGCTCTGGGGAGAGCCGGACGGCGGTTCGCGCAAGACGACGGTCCAGCCCCATGAGCAATTCCCGGTGCGCGCCGTGGTGAGCCCGGCTCCGTACTCGGTCGTGGCCCGCGAGACCTACCATCCCGGATGGCGTACCGCCGTCAAGGTCTGACGCCGGCCGTGCTGACCACCGTTCGCGAAACGACCTACGACCTGCTGCGCACCTGGGGTCTCACCACGATCTTCGGCAACCCGGGCTCCAACGAGCTTCCGTTCCTCGACGGCTTCCCGGCTGACTTCCGGTACGTGCTCGGCCTGCACGAAGGTGCGGTCCTGGCGATGGCCGACGGCTACGCCCAGGCCACCGGCCGGCCGGCGTTCGTCAACCTGCACTCGGCAGCCGGGCTGGGCAACGCGATGGGCAACCTGACCAACGCCCGCGCCGCCCACACGCCACTGGTGGTCACCGCCGGACAGCAGTCCCGAGCGATGATCGGGCTCGGTGCGGTGCTGGCCGAGCCCGACCTGACCCGGGTACCCGAGCCGCACGTCAAGTGGTCGTTCGAGCCGGCCCGGGCGCAGGACGTACCGCGGGCGCTCTCCGAGGCCGTCCACCTCGCCGCGCTGCCACCGGCCGGTCCGGTCTTCGTCTCCCTGCCGCTCGACGACTGGACCCGAGAGGTCGACCCGCAGGAGGTCGCACGGCTCGCCGACCGCAGGGTGCGCTCGGCCGGCGCCGCCCCGGCTGAGCTGGTCTCGGAGCTGACCGACCGCCTGCTGGGCGCCCAGGCTCCCGTACTCGTGGTCGGGCCGGAGGTGGACACCGAGGACGCCTATCCGCTGGTCGTCGCGCTGGCCGAGCGCCTCTCGGCGCCGGTGTGGACGGCGCCCGTACCGCCGCGCTGCCCGTTCCCCACCCGGCACCCGCTGTGGCAGGGCGTGCTGCCGCCCAGCATCGCCGGGGTGAGCGAGAACCTCACCGGGTACGACCTGATCGTGGCGCTCGGCGCCCCCGTCTTCCGCTACCACGTCTACCGCCCCGGGCCGTGGCTGCCGCCGCGCGCGGAGTTGATCGCGGTGGGCAGCGACCCGCGCGAGGCGTCCCGGGCCGCGTTCGGGGACGCGGTCGTGGCCGACGTCGGGGCAGTCGTCGAGCAGTTGCTCGACCAACTCCCCGCCGGACCTTCCAGGCTGCGGCACCCGGCCCGCCGGGTCGCCGAGATGCCGGCGCCGGACCGGGCACCATTCTCCGCGGAGGCCGTGTTCGCGGAACTCGCGCGCTGCCTGCCGGTCGAGGTACCGCTGGTCAACGAGTCGACGTCCAACAGCGTCGCGTTCTGGGCGCAGCTGAACCGGAGCCGGCCGCGCAGCCTGTTCTTCCCGGCCGCGGGTGGGCTGGGTTTCGGGCTGCCCGCGGCGGTCGGGGTAGCGCTGGCCGACCCGGCCCGTCCGGTGGTCGCGGTGCTCGGGGACGGCGCACTCCAGTACGGCGTGACCGGCTTGTGGACGGCGGCCCAGCTCCGGTTGCCGGTCACGTTCCTGGTCCTGCGCAACGGCGGGTACGAAGGGCTGCGCAGCTTCTTCGGACCGTTGGGCGTCACCGGTGCGCCCGGGTTGGACCTGCCCGACCTCGACGCCGTGCAGATCGCGGCCGGCTACGGCGTACCGGGCGAGCAGATCACCACCGGTGAGCACCTGGGGGCGGCGCTGCGGGCCGCGGCGACAGCCAGCGGCCCGCAGCTGCTCGAGGTACCCATCGAGCGGATCAGCTAACTCTCCGGCGCCAGGCTGTACCTCCCGTCGGCGAACTTGAACAGCTTGGTCACGTTCACCGGCGACTTGCCCGCGGCGGAAGCGTCGACCCCGACCCCGGGCAACAGCATCGGAATGTCGTCAGCCTTGAGCTTGCGCACGGCGTCCATCAGGTTCTGGCGGGTCAGGCCGTCCATCGTCTCGAGCGCGCGGACGAACGTGGCGGCGGTGGCGTAGCCCCAGACCGCGTTGGGGAGGTTCGCGTTGGCCTGGGGGCTGTACTGCTTCATCCGGTTGCCGAACTCGACGACGGCTGGATCGGACGCCCACTGCGGGTCGCTGGGTACCTTGACGAACCCGGTGGTGTAGATCTGGTCGAAGTACTTGTCGGCACCCGACGGCTGAAGGACCGTGCTGAACCCCTGAGTGAAGCCGGGGAGCAGGACGGCCGGTTTCCAACCAAGTTCACGGGCCTTGGTCAGGGCAGAGATCTGCAACCGGACGACGGCCACCGCCGACAGAAGCACCTCGGCCCTGGTCGCCGCGAGGTTCGTGATCTGGCTGTCCACTGTGGTGTCGGCTGCCTCGTACGTCTGGATGGTGCCGACGGTCTTTACCTGCGAACCCTGGATCCCCTTGGTGAACCCGTTGAGGAACGCGTTACCGAGGTCGTCGTTCTGGCGGATCACCGCGACCGTGACCGGTCGGTTCAGCGCGACGGCAGCCTGTGCAAGCGCCTCGCCTTCGGCCTCGTAGGTCGGTTGCCAGCCGATGGTCCACGGGTTCGCCGACGGGTTGGCGCTGAACAGGCTCGCGCCGCTGGCGACGAACGCCTGCGGCACGCTCAGTTCCTTGGCGACGGGCAGGACCGCCGCATTCTGCGCCGTCCCGAGACCGCCGACCACGGCCAGCACGCCGTCCTGTTCGACGAGCCTGCGGAAGTTCTGCACCGACCGTCCGGGCTCGTAGCCGTCGTCGTACGAGGTCAGCTCGATCTTGCGGGTCTTGCCGTCGCGCATCTTCACGCCACCGGCGGCGTTGATCGCCTCGTAGAACGCCTTGGCGCCGCCGAGCTGGGCGGTACCGGCGTCGGAGACCGGCCCGGAGAGTGGGACGCTGATACCGATCTTTATCGTGGTGTCGGTGATCCCGGGAGTCTGCTGGGACCCACCGCCGCCGCCCTCGTCGCGTCCGCAGCCGGCAAGAGCCATGCCGAGCACCGCGGTCACCGTCACGAGCACGAGGTACCTGTTGCGTTGTCGCACCGCGCACCTTCCTTGTCTCCGGGGCGCCGACGCACGGCGCCGCCAATAGTCACCTAGGTCCTGGTCACCGCCTTGGCTGGGTCGCTGCGCGGCGCAGGACGCGCCGAGCCAGCCATGGCGAAGGGGACGCCGCCTGCTCCGCCATCGCCACGGCGCGGGGATCCGGCGGGCCCGTGCCGCGCCCTGCCCGCGGGCCGCCGAGCCGGTCGCCGGCCCGGTGCAGCGCCCGAGCGATACCCCCCGGCGCGAAGAAGAGCACCAACACGAGGATCGCGCCGTAGAGCAGGGTGGTGCGGACGGGGTCCACCGTCCCGGCCACAATGGGGATGTATACGTACAGCACGCCGCCGAGCAGCGAGCCGAGCACGCTACCCATTCCCCCGACGATCATCATTGCCAGCAGGTTGATGCTGAGCAGTAACTCCATCTCCACCGGGGAGATGAAACCGATGGTGTAGACGTACAGCCAGCCCGCCGCGCCGCCGTACGCGGCGGCCATGGCGAACGCCAACGCCTTATACCGCTGCGGGGAGATGCCCATCGAGACGGCGACCACCTCGTTCTCCCGGATGGTCGACAGCGCGCGGCCCAATCGCCCGGTGACCATGTTCCGGCCGAGCAGGAACAGCGCTCCGGCGATCGCCAGCACGACGTAGTACGTCCACTGGTCGGTGTCGAGCCCGCTCCACGCCGGCGCCCGGGAGATCCGCGCGCTCAGTCCCTCCGAGCCTCCGGTCAGGTCGAGGAAACGCTTGGCCAGCGCCACCCCGATCAGGGGCAGCGCCAGGGTGAAGATCGCCAGCCCGTGGCCGCGCAGCCGTACGGCCGGGATGGCGACCAACAGCCCGACGGCCGCGGGGAGCGCGCAGGCGAGCAGGAACGAGGCCGGCTGGGGCCAGCCGGCACGCACCGTGGCGATGGCGGCGCAGTAGCCCCCCAGCCCGAAGAACGCGCTCTGGCCGAGGGAGATCTGCCCCGCGTACCCGCTGACCAGGTTCAGGCCGAGGATCGCCACCGCATAGGTGGCCACCAACGCGACCTGGTAGTTGGTGTACGGAGTGGAGTTCAGCGGCAGCATGGCGAGCACGATGATGCCGGCGGCCAGCGCCGTCGCGCCGAACCAGCGCCTGCGGCTGTTCATACCCGCACCACCTCGCGCCGGCCGAACAGGCCCTGCGGGCGCAGCAGGAGCACCAGCACGGTCAGCAGCAACGGAACGGAGATGCGCAGATCGTTGCCGATGAGGTCGATGTAGGTGGCGGCCAGGTTCTCGCTCACCCCGATGATCCACGCGGCCACCACCGCGCCGAGCGGGCTGTCGAAACCGCCCAGGACGGCTGCCGCGAGGGCGTACACCAGCACCCCGGCCAGCATGTTCGGATCGAGGTAGAGCTTCGGGGCCACCAGGCATCCGGCGATGGCGCCGAGTCCGGCCGCGAGGCCCCAGCCGACCATCAGCAGGTACCCCACGGGAAGGCCGGACAGCGCGCTGGAGTCGGGGTTGTCCGCCACCGCCCGCAGCGCCAGGCCCAGCCGGCTCCGCATCATCAGGGCGTAGAGCACCAGCACCGCGGCTACCAGGACCAGGAAGGTTCCCAGCGCGGTGATCGAGACCGCGGCCCCACCGGCGCGCAGGGTGCCACCGGAGAAGACCGGTGGGAACGCCTTGAGGTCGTAGCCCCAGATCAGGGAGCTCATCCCGTTGAGGAGGAGCAGCAGCCCGACGGTGGCGACGATGGTGATCATCGGCGATTCGCGCTCGAACCGGCGCATCACCACGCGCTCGACCGTGGCCCCGAGGATCAGGGAGGCGGCGACGGTCACCGCGACCGCGGGGATCACGCCGAGCCCGGCCTTCACGAGTGACCAGGCGAAGAAGGTGGAGAAGACCGCCATCTGACCCTGGGCGAAGTTCACCACCCCGGTGGCCCGGTGGGCGAGGACCAGCGCCAGCGCGAGGGCGCCGTAGATCGAGCCTGTCGCCAGGCCGTCGATCACCTGCTGTACAGCCCGCACCGTCGCACCCTTTCCGAACCAGTCAGCTCCCGAGGTAGGCGCGCCTGACCTCGTCCATCCCCGCGAGTTCCGCGGCCGGGCCGCGCAGCGTGACGCGCCCGGTCTCCAGCACCACCGCGTTGTCGGCGATGTCCAGGGCGACGCCGACGCTCTGCTCCACGAGCAGCATGGTGAGACCCCGTTCGGCGCGCAGATCGCGGAGGACCCGGAACATCTCCAGGCTCACCCGCGGTGCCAGGCCGAGCGACGGCTCGTCCAGCAGCAGCAGCCGGGGCCTGCTCATGAGCGCGCGGCCGATCGCCAGCATCTGCTGCTCGCCGCCGGACAGGCTGCCGGCCACCGCGTCGCGCCGGTACGCCAACGCGGGGAACAGGTCGTAGCAGCTCTGCAGGTCGGCCCGGACACCCGGGTGGTCGCGCCGCCGGAGCGCGCCGACCATGAGGTTCTCGGCCGTGCTCAGCCGAGCGAGCGTTCCCCGCCCCTGCGGGACGTGCGCGATCCCGAGCCGCGCCACCTGGTCGGGCCGCAACCGGGAGATGTCCCGGCCGTCGAACCGGATGGTGCCGCGCCGCCAGACCATGCCGCTGATGGCACGAAGCGTCGTGGTCTTGCCCGCTCCGTTGGCCCCGAGCAACGCGGTGACACCGCCCCCGGCGACGTCGAGGTCGACGCCGTGCAGCACCTGGCTGCGCTGATAGCCGGCGACGACGCCGGCCACCTCGAGGATGGGAGCTGCCGTGGCTGATCGTTCGTTGACGAGCTCGCTCACGCGACCATCCCCAGGTACGCCTCGACCACGGTCGGGTGCTCCCGGACCTGGGCGGCCGTGCCCTCGGCCACCTTGCGCCCCTCGACCAGGGCGACGACCCTGTCGGTCACCGCGGAGACCAGGCCCATGTGGTGCTCCACCAGCAGGATGGTCAGGCCCAGCTCGGCGCGCATCCGCTGGATCATCCCGGCCAGGGCGTCCACCTCGGCGTGGGTGACCCCACTGGCCGGCTCGTCGAGCATCAGCAGGCGCGGCTCGGCGAGCAGCGCGCGGGCGATCTCGACCCGCTTGGCGGTGGCGAACGGAAGCGATCCCGCCAGCCTGTCCGCGGCGTACCCGAGGTCGAGGTACTCGAGCAGGTCCAGCGCGCGCCGGCGCAGGCGGGCCTCGTCCCGGCGCACCAGCGGCAGCCGCAGGGCCAGCGAGAACGGCCCGCCGCGGATCCGCGTGTGGCCGCCGACGAGGACGTTGTCCAGGACCGTCGCGGCCGGGTCCAGCCACGCGTGCTGGAACGTGCGGGCCAGGCCGAGAGCCGCGAGGCGGTGCGGCGGTACCTCGAGGGTGTCGGTGCCGGCGATCAGGATCCTTCCGCTGTTCGGACGGTAGAGGCCGTTGACGCAGTTGAACAGCGAGGTCTTGCCGGCGCCGTTCGGCCCGACCAGGCCGCACACGATGCCCTGCGGTACGGTCAGGCTGATCCGGTCCAGCACCCGCAGGCCGCCGAAGAACAGGGTCAGCGAGTCGATGCGCAGGAGGCCTGCGTCGCTCTCGTGCTGCTGGTCAGCCATGACGCCAGTCCTTGCTCATGGGTGGAGAGCATGGTCAGCGGTCCCGCGATCGCCTCGTGCTGCGTAGACGATAACCGTCCCGATGATCGCTGACAATATCGTCGGCAAAACCATCGTTACGGTTCTATGTACGCTGCGGCTTCTACAGCCGGATCACGCGGCCGGTGACGACGACCTGGACAACAGCGGCGGGTGATCGCGGTCGAGCCGGCCCGGGGCGTCCCCCGCGCACCTCGGTGCGGGTGGCGCGGGCGCGGCCGCCGCGGCGCCAAGTCCGACTGCACCGTCACCACCACGCTGGTGTCCACTGAGGACACCGGAGCTACCCGGCGCACGCTGCTGCGGTGGGAGGCGGGCGACGCCCACCGCGGAGACCGTAGAGTCGCAGGCACCATGGTGTCCCTGCTGGATCTGTCCGCTGTGGAGTTGGCTCGGCGGATCGCCGCCCGCGACGTCTCCTCGCGGGAGGTCGTTGCCGCGTGTCTCGCCCGCATCGACGGCGTCGACCCGATCCTCAACGCGGTGGTCGAGCGGCGGGCGGCAGCTGCGCTGGCGGAGGCGGACGCCGCCGATCGCGAGCTGGCACGCGGCCAGCTGCGCGGGCCCCTGCACGGCGTGCCGTTCAGGTCAAGGACTGGATCGACGCGGCCGGGCTGCGCTGCGCGGGCGGCAGCCGGCGCATCACGAGCGCCGGCCGGCCCGGGACGCCACCGCGGTCGCCCGGCTGCGAACGGCCGGAGGCGTCCTGCTCGGCAAGACCGCGGTGGGCCCGGACAGCCAGGTGTACGGCCGCACGAACAACCCGCACGATCCGCGTTTCGGGCCGGCCGGTAGTTCCAGCGGCGAAGCCGCCATCGTCGCGGCGGGCGGGTCACCGCTGGGGCTGGGCAGCGACTCCGGAGGTAGCATCCGCCAGCCGGCCCACTGCTGCGGCGTGGCCGGCCTCAAGCCCACCACAGGCCGGGTACCGCTGACCGGGCACTTCCCGTTCGTCTGCCCGACCAGCGATCCGCGTACGGTGATCGGGCCACTGGCGCGGCACGTCGAGGATCTCGCGCTGGCGCTGCGGCTGATCGCCGGACCCGACGGATCCGATCCCAGCGCGGTCCCGGTGCCGGTCAGCGATCCGGCGCAGGCCGAGCTCTCCGGCATGCCGGTCGCCGTCTACACCGATCACCCCGGCACGGTGCCGGACCCGGAGGTGGTGGCGGCGACCCAGGCGGCAGGCCGCGCGCTGGACCGGGCCGGCCTGGCCGTCGCTCCCGCGCTGCGGTGACCTCCGATGCCGGCGAGCCAGGGCTCAGCCGTGGTAGCTGAGCCCGTGCCCGAAGGGATAGAGCGGACCCGACCCGTCGGCCCGTGGAATCGTGACGGGCAGCCGGCCGGCGGGGTTGACCTCCCCGAACAGCACACGGGTCAGCGACTCGACCGAGCCCGCCGTGTAGCCGTACGTGGCGAGGAACGTCGGCACCCCGGTGAGGCGTGAGACGTCGTAGGGGTTGCGCATGGCCGAGACGACAACCGGCTTGCCGGTCGCGAGCAGCGCCCGGACCAGGGCCTGCTGAGCCGCCGCCGACGCGGTCGGCAGCCCGGTGGTGACATCCACGTTGGCCGCGTTGTTCGTCGACACCACCACGAGGTCGGTCGCCCCGGCCGCCGCGACCACCTGGTCGATCCTGGCCTGACCCGGCGTCAGACCCGTCTCCAGGACGGTGACGGTCTGCCCGCGCTGGCCGATCGCGGTGCCGAGCGTTCTGGTCGTCGTCACGCCCCAGCCGGTCACGAGAACGTTGCGGGGGCTGCCGGTCAGCGGAAGCAGCCCGGCGTCGTTCCTGACCAGTGTCGTCGTGTGGTCCGTGATGGACTGCGCGTCCGCCAGGTGGGCGGGTGCGCCGACGACCGTCTCCGCCAGCGATACCTCGACGAAGGGGTCGGCGAAGAGGCCGCGCGTCATCTTCAGGCGCAGGATCCGGTACACCGACTCGTCGAGGCGCCGCTGGGAGATCTCGCCGCGGTGCACCGCATCGAGGACCGCGTCATAGGCGACGTCCATCTGCGGCGCGAGCACGAGCTGGTCGGCGCCGGCCCGGAGCGCCTCGATCGGCGCGACGTGCGGCGGGTACGTGCCGGTGGCCCCGCGCATGTCCAACGCGTCGGTGACGATGAGCCCGTCGTAGTCGAGCTCGTCCCGCAACACTCCGGTGAGGACAGGCTGGGACATCGTCGCGGGTGCGCCGCTGGGATCAACCGACCGGAGTACGACGTGCGCGGTCATGATCGTGTCGACGCCGTTGGCGATGGCCGCCCGGAACGGGGGCAGGTCGATCGCCTCGAGCTGCTCACGGGTGTGGGTGACCTCCGGCAGGCCGAAGTGGCTGTCCACCGCCGTGTCGCCGTGCCCGGGGAAGTGCTTGGCCACCGCCGCCACCCCGCCGGCGTGGTAGCCGTCGACCTGGGCCGCCACGAGCTCGGAGACCAGGTCCGGGTCTTCGCCCACCGACCGGATACCGATGACCGGGTTGGCCGGATTGACGTTGACGTCCGCGACGGGCGCGTAGTTCTGGTTGATGCCGACCGCCGCGAGCTCGGTACCGATGACCTCCGCCGAGCGGTGTGCCTCGGCGGCCGAGCGCCCCGCACCGAGGGCCATGTTGCCCGGCATCGCGGTGGCCGGTGCGGAGAGCCGGAAGACCAGGGAGCCGCCTTCCTGGTCGGTGGAGATGAGCAGGGGTACGGGTATCCGCTGGCTCGTCGCGGCCGCCTGGAGGCCGTTGGACAGCGTCGCGATCTGCCGCGGGTTGCGCAGGTTGTCCGGACCGCGGGCCTCGGTGAAGTAGATGACGCCGCCGGGCTGGTACTTGTCGATGACCTGTGCCGGGGTGCTGACGCCGTACAACCTCGTGTTGGCCGCGGCCGCGGCGTCGGTCACGGTGGTGGCGTCCTGCCCGTAGACCTCCACGACGAAGAGCTGCCCCACCTTCTCCTGCACGGTCATGTGCCGGAGCATCTTGATGATCTTGCCGCGAAGCCGCGCGTCGTCCGAGTGCCCGGGCCCTGCCCGGTATGCCGGGCTGATGGCCATGGCCTGGTCGGCGACGACCGGCGGCAACGCTACGGATGACAGCAGCACACCGGTCAGCACCACGGCGATGCGGGCTCGCCGATCGAAACGGTGACGCATGACGACCTCCCCAGGCGGAAACGCAATCGGAACGACCGTACTCATGAGGTATACCCAGTGGGAATACTCAATTCTCGAAATTGCATCCGTTCGCCAGGTGCCGGGACCCGGACGGTATCGCTAGAAGAAGTCGAATACCGGCGGGAAGACGAGGATCACGGTCCAGGCCCAGGCGGCGTAGACGGCCAGGTAACGGGTCTGCCATCGTTCCAGGTGCTCGAAGGGTCGCCGGTGCCGAACGAAATCGGCGAGGAGGAACGCCGTCCAGGCGAGGTTGGCCAGCAGGATGACGTTCACACCCAGTGCGGCCGCCTTGTTCGGCGTGGTCCCCCATTCCGTGATGCGGCCGGTGATCGCCAGCAGTACCAGCGCGTCGATGAGCGACGCGACGACGGCGAGCAAGAGCTGCAACCGGTCGAAAAGCCTGGGCGGGGTGGTCGGATCCCGCGCGGATATCGCGTAGAGCAGGAGTCCGAGCACCACCACCAGCAGGAGGTCGAAGAGGATCAGTACGTCGCGCTCGACCTCGATGACCTTGCCGGTCCAGAGTACGGCGCCCAGGAACGCAACGAGGGCGGCGGTGAACAGCGGCGTGAACAGGCGGGTCAGTACCGGCGCCATGTTCTCCACGACGCTCTGCTTGGCTTCCACCAGCCAGGCGGCGACGACAACCGCGGCCATGGCCCCGCACGGCAGCAGCCAGCCCTCGATGACCTCGCCGACATCGATGCCGATCGCATCGAAGACCCCGAAGGTCATGCCGATCAGGGTGCCCCCGCCCAAGGCGATGAGGACGAAGTAGATCAGCCATTCACCGGTGAACCGGATGAAGTCCATCCGCTTGCGGTCGGAGCGCCAGTCGCCGCCGATGTAGGCCAGCCCGACCACCAGCCACAGCGCCAGCGGCAGGTGGATCACGGTGAGCACGATGCTCTGCGAGTCCTCGGCCAGCGGGTAGGCGTTGGCGCCGAACCCGGCGAGCGTGAACAGCGCCACCATGATGCCGATGACGGCGACGCCGACGCGACGGCGCAAGGCGAAGTATGCCGCCAGGGGTACCAGCGCGAAGAGGCCGAAGTTGCGTGGGTAGAAGATGTCGTCGTCGGTGGCGAGCTCGGCGCCGAACAGCTCCGGTACCTTGATGCCGATCGCGGCGGCCGCCGCGCAGCCCACCATCACCAGCAGGTCGCGGCGCGAGCCGCCCGGAGCGGGTGCGTCCGGCTTCTCCGCCAGCACCAGCTGTTTCCACAACCGTTCGGAGTGGACCCGGGAGAACTCCCGGGACAGGTCGTCGAGGTTGCCCATCCGCATCACGGCGACCAGGAACGCCTCCTGCGGGCGCAGACCGGCTGTGACGAGGTCCGCCACGGTCGCCCGAAGGTGATCTTCCAGCTCCTCGACGTCGGCGTCGTGCACGGCGCGGCGGCGACCCATGTAGGCGCGCCACTCGTCGATCTGTTGCTCCAGATCCCGGTCGCTGTCGACGGTCACGTCACGCCCCCAGCCGCTGGCGCAGCGGATGGCGGCAGCTCCCGTGCGGTGTGCCAGATGTTCTTGAGCGCGTCGATGACGGCCGCCCACTGGCGGCGTTGTTCGGCCAGTTCGGCACGGCCCTGCTCGGTGATCCGGTAGTACTTCCGCCGGCGGCCGCCGGGTGAGGTATGCCAGCTCGATTCGATGTGGCCCAGCCGCTCCAGCCGGTGCAGCAGCGGGTAGAGCAGGCCCTCGGTCCAGGCCAGCTCGCCGCCGGACATCTCATCGATCTGCTTGAGGATCGCGTATCCGTAGCTCTCGCCCTGGACGAGGATGCCCAGCACCATCGGCGTGGCCGATGCCGCGACGAGATCCTTCGTGACGTGCACTGCCGGCTCCCCAACCCTAGAAGTACGATGCATAGTACTGTTAGGTATCGCGGGGCCGCCCTCGGTAGAACGGTGGAGTCCCCGTCATCCCGGATCGTCGACGCCCCGGGGTGCAACCTGCCCACTGGCGGTGTGCCGGATCGCCTCGGCGAGCCGGTCGCGGTCGAGGTCCGTGGCGGAGCTTCCCGCCACGGTCGACACCGGTGGCGAGGTGGGCCTCGACGCGCCGTTCACCCGTGGCCGCGGATCACCAGAGCGCACCAGGCGGTGACGACCGGCTCGCCGTCGGCGGTGCAGACGTCCGCCCGGGTGGTGAGGAAGTCGGCGCCATCGATCATCCTGATATTCGTGATGGTGACCGGGCAGCACAGCCGATCGCCGGCCAGGACCGGGCGGGTGTACTCGAACCGCTGGCTCCCGTGCACCAGATGCCTCGGCCCGACGCCGAACTCGGCGAGCAGCGGCAGGTTCGCCGCGTAGGTCACCACGATCGGGAACGTGTGCGGCGCGATCACATCCGGGTACCCGAGCACCCGTGCGGCTTCCGGCTCGCGGTACGCCGCGTGCGGATCCCCGATCGCGTCGGCGAACTCACGGATCTTCTCGCGTCCCACCTCGTACGGGGGACCGGACGCAAACCTGCGGCCGACGTGTACCGGGTCGAGTGGCATGGCCGGCTCCGCGCCTCCCTCACCGATCTTGAGCGGACGCCCCGTCCAGGGTAGCGGCGCCCTGCCTGCGGAGAACCGCGTGCCGGGTACCCGTTCGACATGGTCTTGGCACGTACCGCCGGGAAGCCTTGACCACCGCGCGTCACGTCGATCTAATGAGGACTTCGTGGATGTCGATCTGCCACAGGTTTGCGAAACGACCGTGACCTCAGCAGGAGGTGGTTGTCTGCGTAAGCGGCGATGACGACAGCGATACTTTTCGCGGTGAGTAGTCCGTGATCAACGAGGCGGCCGGTGACGCGGGCAGATCTACCGCCCTCCCTTGCTTGCGTTGATCCGCCCGCAGAGGCGGATGGGGGAAGGCCGTTCTCGCACAGGCTTGGGCGCAAGACCCCGGGCGCGGTGGATCTCCTACGTGTGGTCTATCACGAATGATCGTGACCGCCGAGGGGGCGACCTTTGAACAACGGGCAATCCGTGGATCACTTCGACGTGGTTGGCGCCGGGCTGGGTCCGTTCAACTTGAGCCTCGCTGCCCTGCTCGAGCCGCTGCCCGACATCCGCGCCCGCTTCTTCGAGGCGCACTCCTCGTTCCAGTGGCACTGCGGAATCATGGTTCCGGGAGCCCAGCTCCAGGTCTCGTTCCTCAAGGATCTGGTCACGCTGGTCGACCCCACCAGCCACTTCTCCTTCCTCAACTACCTGGCCCAGGTGGGCCGGCTGCACCGCTTCCTGGTCGCGCATGCCGACCGGTGCTCCCGGCAGGAGTTCGAGCTCTACTACCAGTGGGCGGCGAACCAGCTCGACAGCGTCCGGTGGGACCACCGGATCGAGCGGATCGAGCTCTCCCGGGACGGATTCACCGTGCACTGTTCCGGGCCGCTCCCGGTGACGGCGGGCAACCTGGTGCTGGGCTCGGGTCGTGAGCCGTGGATGCCGGACTTCGCGGCGAAGCTGCGCGGCCAGACGGTGCTGCACAGTGCCGAGTACCGCACGGTAGGACCGGCGATCCGCGGTCGCGACCTGGTCGTGGTCGGCGCCGGGCAGAGCGGCGCCGAGGTGGTGAACCACGTGCTCAGCGGTGACCTCGGTCTGCCACGCTCGCTGACCTGGATCTCCAGCCGCCTGGGCATACTCCCGCTGGACGACTCTCCGTTCAGCAACGAGTGGTTCCACCCCGCGTACGTCGACCACTTCTACGGGCTGTCGGCCGAGCGCCGGCGGGTGTTGTTGAGCCGCCAGCGGATGGCCAGCGACGGCGTCTCGGAGTCGTTGCTGCAGGAGATCTACCGCCGGTTGTACGACCTGGACACGTTGCAGCACGGGCAGATGCGCCACCGCCTGGTGGTGTGCCGCAGGGTCATCGACCTGTTCCGCCGCGACAACCGGCTGGCGGCCGTCATCCACGACGAGGACACCGGCGGGATCGAGACCTGCGAAGCGGACGTGGTCATCTGCGCCACGGGCTACCGCAACCGGTTCCCCGGGTACCTCGAACCGTTGCGGGCACGGATCGCGGGCAGCGACGGCTCCATGCGGATCCGGCACGACTACTCCCTGGAGTGGGACGGTCCGTCGCACCTCGGCATCTACGTGCAGAACGCCGCGGAGAGCACGCACGGCATCGCCGACCCCAACCTCAGCCTGGCCGCGTGGCGCAGCGCCAGGATCATCAACTCGATCTGCGGGCGTACCGCCTACCAGATCGAGGGGCAGCCGTCGACGATCTCCTGGAACGGGGCGGACCCGTACCGGCTGGAGCCGTCCGAGGCGACCGAGCGCGACCTGTCCACGCCCGACCCGGCGGAGGTGAACATCCTGTGACTCAGCCTGCGCGAATCTCCTACCAGGACCCGGACCCGAACGACGCCAGGATGGTGATGGAGGAGGTCGACGAGGCGACCCCGGGTGCGACCGGCTGGCCGTTCCGGGCCGCCCGGTTCGAGGTACCGCCCGGTGCCACCACCGAACGGGACGAGCACGATGTCGCCGAGCTGTGGATGGTCAGCACCGGCACCGGCACGGTGACCTCGAACGGATCGGTGCTGGATGTCCGGCCGGGTGAGATGGTGTACTTCGCCAGCCGGGTGCCCCACCAGATCACCAACACCGGGCCGGACCGGCTCCGCCTGTTCACCGTGTGGTGGCCGGCGTCATGACCGCTGACCTGGCCGTCGACCTGGCCGCTGACCTGGCCGCCGACCCGGCCGCCGACCTGGCCGTCGTGGGCGGCGGCGTGATCGGGTGCTGCACGGCGTACCAGGCGGTCCGGTCGTACCCGGACTGGCGGGTGCTGCTGCTCGAGCGCACGGCGATCGGCGCCGGAGCCACCGGATGGTCGGCCGGCGTCAGCTTCCCGCTCGCCGCCACCCCGCGGCACCGGGATCTGGTCCGCGCGAGCGCGGCCGGCTACGCCGCGCTTCACGACACCGCGGCCCGGCGGTACATCCGCCCGGTCCGGATCGTCTACGTGGTCGGGCGCGGCGCCGAGGCAGAGCTACGGCGCCGCCTGGTCGACGCCGTCGTCCGGGCGGCGACCGGCGAGGAGCACCGTCAGGTGGAGCGGATGCTCCCCGAGGTGCGGCTCGCCGCGGACGAGCGCCTGCTCACCCACGACGGGCACGGGTTCGCGGTGGACGCCCGGGCACTGGCCCGGACGCTGGTCGCCGCGACGGATGGGCGGGCGGAGGTCCGGCTGGGCGAGGCGGTCACCGCGGTGGATCGCCGCGCCGACGGGTACCGGCTGCTGACCGGTACCCGGGAGTGGTCCGCCCGGCGGGTGGTCCTCGCGTCCGGCCCGTGGGAACCACCGACGCTGCGCCCGGTGCCGCTGCCGGATCCACCGGGCGCGCGGCGCAAGCGGATCGCCGCCGTCCACGTCCGGCTGCCGGTGGTCCCGGACGATCCGCTGGTGTACTTCCTCGACGACGACCTGTTCGTCCTGCCGCTGGCGGCGGGCGCGGCGCTGGTGAGCTTCTACCGCGAGGTGTGGGACACCGACCCGGAGACCGTCGACGGCACCCCCACCGACGCCGACCTGCGATCGGGGACCGACGCGCTGCGCCGCCGCAGCGTCCCGGCGGCCGACGCGGTCACCGGGGGGCGGGCCTTCTGCGACCTGTACACCGAGCACCGGCTGCCGGTGGTCACGAGCGACCCGGCGGTGCCCGGGCTCGCGGCGGTGCGCGGCGGTTCCGGCTCCGGTGTCCGGCTGGCACCTGCGCTGGCGGCGGAGGCGCTGCGCGTCGTCGGCACCCGTACCCCGTCCATGGTCTAGCCGTCCAAGGAGGCAACAGGTGACCGCCAGTACCGTCGACGCCGCCGCGACCCGCTTCGACGGGCGGCCCGTGTTCGTGTTCTCCACGCCGCCGACGCCCAACGGCGACCTGCATCTCGGCCACCTCTCCGGGCCGTACCTCGGCGCCGACGTGTTCGTGCGGTTCCAGCGGATGAACGGCGCCACCGCCTGGCACCTGACCGGCAGTGACGACTTTCAGAGCTACGTGGTCGGGCGCGCGCGGGCCGAGGGGCGCGACCCGGCCGCGACCGCGGCACACTACAGCGCCGAGATCGCCGCCACGCTCCGGCTCATGGATATCGAACCCGATCAGTACACCGTGACCAGCGTCGATCCCGCGTACCGGTCCGGGCTGCGGGCGTTCTTCGCCCGGCTGGTCGGGTCCGGATCGGTTGCCCTGCGGGAGGATCCGGGCCTGGTCGACGCGGTGACCGGGGCGTACCTCTACGAGGTCGACGTGTCGGGTGGCTGCCCCCACTGCGGCGAGCCCACCGGCGGCAACATCTGCGAGGAGTGCGGCGAACCCAACGCCTGCGCCGACCTGCTCGCGCCGCGGTCCGCGCGGTCGGACGCACCGCCCCGCCGGGACAGCGTCACCCGGTACTCGTTGCCACTGCACGAGTTCCGGGCGCACATCGCGGCGCACCACCGTACGGCACGCACGCCGGCGCGACTGAAGGAACTGGCCGAGCGGCTCTTCGCCCGCGACCGCGTGGACGTCGCCGTCACGCACCCGTCGAGCTGGGGTGTGCCCCCACCGGAGCCGGGCGCGGACGGCCAGGTCATCTGGGTGTGGCCGGAGATGGCCTACGGCTTCCTGCACGGCATCGAGTCGCTCGGCACCCGCATCGGCCGGGACTGGCGGGCCGACGCACCCCAGGCCGACTGGAAGATCGTGCACTTCTTCGGGTTCGACAACAGCTTCTACCACGCCATCCTCTACCCGGTGCTGTACCGGCTGGCGCACCCGGACTGGACGCCTGACATCGACTACCACGTCAACGAGTTCTACCTGCTCGACGGCGAGAAGTTCTCCACCAGCCGGCGCCACGCGATCTGGGGCAAGGACGTTCTCGGCCCGCACAGCGTCGACGCGGTGCGCTTCTTCCTGTCCCGCACCCGTTCCGAAGGTCGCCGCACCAACTTCGAGACGGCCGCGTACGAGGCGGTGCTGCGGGATCGACTGGTCGGCGCCTGGCAGCGCTGGCTCAACGACCTCGGCGCGCGCATCGACGAGCTCTACAGTGGAGCCGCGCCGGAGCCGGCGACCTGGACGCCGGAGCACACCGCGTTCCTCGGGCGGCTGGGCACGAGGCTGTCCGCGCTGACCGAGTGCCTGAGCCCGGACGGCTTCTCGCTCAACCAGGCCGCGGAGACGCTGGACGGGATCGTCGAGGACGCCATCCGGTTCTCCCGGTCGGAGAGCCCGGTGGCCCGGATCGGGCGCTGGCGGGACGAGGCCCGTACCGCGACCGCGCTCGAACTCGCCGCGGCGCGGTTGCTCGCGTACACGGCGGCACCGGTCATGCCGCGCTTCGCGGCGGGTCTGGCGGCCGCCCTCGGAGTGGCCGTGCCGGCGAACTGGCCCCGGGCCGTCACGCTGGTCGAACCGGGGACGCGGATCGACCTGGCGCACCGGACCTTCTTCGGCGGCCAACCGGGAGACCGCCAACCGGGAGACCGCCAACCGGGAGACGGCCAACCGCCGGTACGCGCCGGGCTGCCGCCGGCCAGCTTGCTGCCGTGGCTGCGCGGGCTGGTCCGCAGCACGTTGCAGCTTCCCGAGGACGAGCCCGTCGACGACCGGGCGCTGGCCGACCTCGGCATGGAGTCACTGCACGCGGTGGCTCTGCAGTACCAGATCCTCGAGGAGATCGCGGTCGACATCCCGGTCGAGGACCTGTTCGGCGCACCAGATGTCGACGCCCTGGCCAGGTTGCTGGACGAGCGCACCGCCGAGGACGCCGCCCGGCCGGTCACGCAGGGGGTGCCGGGATGAGCCACCTACAGGTCCTGCGGGAGATCGAGTCGCGCGGGCTGCGCATCTCGGCGGCCGGCACCGACCTGCGGCTGCAGGGACCGCGGGAGCGGATGGACTCCGATCTCATCGGGCGGATCAAGGCGCACAAGGAGGAGCTCGTCCGCCACCTCACCGGGGCCGCACCGGACCGGGCGGAGGGCTTCGGGCTGACCCCGCTGCAGCGCAGCTACCTGCTGGGGCGGGGTGACCTCTTCGAGTTCGGCAACGTGGCCAACCACATCTACCGGGAAATCGAGGGCTGCTGGGACCTGGATCGGCTGGAAGCGGCGCTGCGCTCGGTCGTCGAGCGGCACGGGATGCTGCGTACCCGCTTCACCGCGGAGGGGCGGCAGGTCGAGCAGGCCTCGGTGGCCGACGTGCGCATCCCCCGCCTCGACCTGCGCAGGGCGAGCGAAGCCGAGCAGCGGCGGACCCGCCAGGCGCTGCGCGAGGAGCGGTCGCACCGCATCCTGCCCACCGACCGCGCGCCCCTGCTCGCGATCGAGGCGACCATCTTCGCCGACGACCGGATGGTGCTGCACTTCAGCCAGGACGGGCTGGTGATGGACGCGGTCAGCGCGATGCTCTTCATGCGCGCGTGGTGGGCGGCCTACCGGGAGCTACCCACGGATCCGCCCGCGGAGACGCCGTTCGAGGCGTACGTGGCGGCGGTGGAGGCCGCTCGCACCAAGCCGCCGTACGAGCGGTCCCGCGCGTACTGGCTCGCCCGGCTCGACGACTTCGCCCCGCATCCGGACCTGCCCCTGCGGATCAGCCCGTCAGCGGTGACCCGGCCCCGGTTCACGCCCCGGTCGATCCACCTGGATCCGGCACGGTGGGCCAGCCTGAAGACCCGCGCCGGGCAGGCGGGGATCACCCCGTCCTCGGTGCTGTTCGCCGCGTACGCGGAGACGCTCGCGGCATGGGGTGCCGGCTCGCGGTTCGCCATCAACACCACGGTCACCCACCGGCCTCCGATCCATCCGCGCATCCTCGACGCGATCGGAGCGTTCTCCGACACGATGCTCGTGGAGATCGCGATCGACCGGCGCCTCGGCTTCACCGACCGGGCCCGGGCCCTGCAGGCCCAGCTGCGCCGCGACCTCGACAACCGCCACTTCTCCGGGATCGACGTGATCCGCGAGCTCGGCGTGCGCAGCGGCGCTCCCCAGGTCCGCATGCCGTTCACCTTCACCAGCGCGCTCGGGTACCCCAAGCGCGACCTCGACGGCGCGACCTTCGAGCTGTTCGGACCCGAGGTCTACAACGTGAGCCAGACACCCCAGGTCTGGGTCAACGTCTTCGCCCGGGAACAGCACGGCGGCCTGCTCCTGCAGATCGACGGGGTCGACGAGCTGTTCCCGGAGGGGTTGCTCGACGCCGTCGTGGACGGGTACCGCACGATGCTCGACCGGTTGCTCGACGGCACGGCCTGGTCCGCCACGGCGTTCGACCTGCTGCCGCAGGCGCAGCGGGCGCGGCGGCGCGAGTCGAACGACACCGCCGGTCCGGTGCCCGAGGACCTGCTGCCGGACGCGTTCGTCCGGCACGCCACGGCCCACCCCGCCGCTCCCGCCATCCTCACCACCCGGGGCGAGATGAGCTACGGGGAGCTGTTGCAGCGGGCCCGTCACGCCGCGGCCTGGCTGCGTGCCCGGCAGGTCGGGCGCGGCGACCTGGTCGGGTTGGTGATGACCCGGGGTGCCGAACAGGTCGTCGGCATCCTCGCCACGGTGCTGGCCGGTGCCGCCTACCTGCCGGTCGACGCGACCACGCCGGTCGACCGGCAGCGCTACATGCTGCGCGACGGGCAGGTCCGCTGCGTCATCACCAACACCGACCGGCACCCGGTCGACGAGGCCTGGGACGTGCTCCGCATCGACGCGACACGACCCGTCGAGCCGGCGCCGGAGGTGGCACGGGCGGCCGGTGCGAACGGCGAGGACCTCGCCTACGTGCTGTACACCTCGGGCACCACCGGCGAGCCCAAGGGTGTCATGGTCAGCCACCGCAGCGTGGCCAACGTGGTCGCGGACTGCAACTCGCGGTTCGGTATCGACTCCCGGGACCGGTTCTTCGGCATCAGCGCGTTCACCTTCGACCTGTCCGTCTACGACGTCTTCGGCGCGCTCTCCGCCGGCGCGTCGATCGTGCTGCCCGACGCGGACCTGGCCGCGGACGCCTCGCACTGGCTGCAGTGCTGCGAACGGTTCGGGGTCACCGTCTGGAACTCGGTACCGTCGATCGTCGCGCTGCTGCACGACCAGGCCGTCGCGGACGGAGCCCGGGCGCTGACCGCGCTGCGGCTGGTGATGATGAGCGGCGACCGCATCCCGGCGGCGCTGCCGGCCGCGCTCTACCGGCTCACGGACGGCCTCCGGGTGGTCTCGCTCGGCGGTCCGACCGAGACCACCGTCTGGAACATCGTCCATCCCGTCGACCCGGGCGAGGACGGCTCGCGGAGCATCCCGTACGGCAGGCCCAATGCGAACAACCGCTTGTACGTCCTCGACGCGTACGGCCAGGACGCGCCCGACTGGGTGCCGGGCGAGATCTGTGCGGCCGGGATCGGCCTGGCGCGCGGGTACTGGCGGGACGAGACCCGCACCGGCGAGCGGTTCTTCCACGACGCGGGGCGGGGCGAGCGGCTCTACCGGACCGGGGACATCGGCCGGTACCTGCCGGACGGCAACATCGAGATCATCGGCCGCGGCGACCACCAGCTGAAGGTCAACGGGTACCGCATCGAGGCCGGCGAGGTGGAGACCAGGCTGACCGCCATCGACGCGGTACGGCAGGCGGCGGTGATCCGCCAGGAGAGCGCGAACGGGGCACGGCTCGTCGCCCACCTGGTCCCGGCCACGGACGTCCGGCCGCCGGACGAGTCGTTACGCACCGAGCTGGCCACCCGGCTTCCCGACTACATGATCCCGTCGGCCTTCGTCTGGCACGATCACCTGCCGCTGACCCGCAACGGCAAGGTCGACCGGGCCAGGCTGGCGACCGCCGCGCCGGCGTCCCGGCCGATTCCGGCGGCTGCCGGGGACGGGCCGCTGTCCGAGACCGAGCAGGATCTCGTCGACCTGTGGGCGTCCGTCCTCAAGCTGGTCAGCGTCGGGCCGGACGACCACTTCCGGGACCTCGGCGGCGACTCGGTCGGCGCGGCGCGGGTCGTGACCGGGGTCCGCAAGCGGTTCGGCATCGCGATCCCGTTGCACCGGCTGGTCGACCTCGACACGGTCCGGGCGATGGCCGCCTACATCGAGACCGTCCGGGCCGGCGGGTGATCCCGTGACGTACTCGGTCATCAACCAGGTGGTGACGGCACCGCCACCGCCGGGCCACCGGATCTCGTTCACCCGGATGGGCGGGACCGACTCCCTCGACCTGGGTGACCTCTACGAGCGCGCGGGCCACCTGGCGCGTCGCCTGACCGGGCTCGGGGTGCGGCCGGGAGACCGGATCGGCATCCAGGGGGCCAACTGCCTCGAATGGGTGCTGCTCGACCTCGCCGCGCTCCGGCTCAAGGTGGTGACCGCCGGCTTCGAGCCCGGACGGTTCGAGCCGCGGAGCACCCTTCCCAGCCGGTACCGGCTCAGGCTGTTCTGCACCGACCAACCGTGGGACGGTCCGGGCGTGGTGCCCTTCTCCGAGGTGCGCCGCCTCGCCGACGGGGCGAGCACCGCGCCGGCCCTGCCGCCGGTCGGGTACGCGCCGGACGACGTCACCACCCTCAAATTCACGTCGGGGAGCACCGGGCAGCCCAAAGGGCTGGGCGCGACCGTCGGCAGCATCGACAGCTCGCTGCGGGCCGTACAGCAGATGTTCTCCCACGCCCCGGGCGACGACCTCTTCGTGTTCCTGCCGCTGTCGTTGCTCCAGCAGCGGTACTGGATCTACTCGGCGCTGTGCTTCGGGCACGACGTCACCGTCAGCACCTACCAGGCCGCCTTCGCGGCGCTGGGCACCGCGCAACCGACCGTGGTGATGGGGGTGCCCGCCTTCTTCGAGGCGGCCAGGACGCACATCGAGGCGCAGGCCGGACCGGCCGGCACGGACGATGTGCTCCGCCGGGCCGCGGTACGGCTGTTCGGCGACCGGATCCGCTACCTCTGGACCGGCTCCGCGCCGGCCAGCGGCGCGATGCTGCGGTTCTTCACCGCGCTGGGGATGCCGATCTACGAGGGGTACGGGCTCAACGAGACCTGCATCGTCACCAAGAACCACCCCGGCGCCTGCAAGGTGGGCAGCGTCGGGCAGGTGCTCCCGGAGAAGCAGGTGCTGTTGGACCCGGACGGGATCATCAGCGTGCGCTGCGACTACCCGGTGAACCGGCGGTACGAGTACGCCGCACCCGGCGAGTCCGAGCGGGTCTTCGGCACCGACGGTGTGGTGCGGACCGGGGACGTCGGCTACCTCGACGAGGACGGGTTCCTGTTCGTGCGCGGCCGGGCCGACGACGTCATCGTGCTGGCCAACGGCAAGAACGTCACGGTCAGGCCGATCGAGGAGCACATGCGGGAGAGCCCCGCGATCGAGGAGTGCGTCCTGGTCAGTCCCACCAGGACCCACCTCGTCGCGGTGGTCTCGCCGGCACGCCAGCCGGCCGACGAGGCGGCCATCGCGAGCCAGCTCGCGCGGACCAACTCCGTCTTCGGCGCGGAGGGGCGGATCAGCAGGGTGGTCGTGGCCACGGACCGTTTCAGCGTGGAGAACGGCCTGCTGACGTCGCAGTTCAAACCGAGACGGGCGCGGATCGAGGAGATGTACCGGTCGCAGATCCAGGACAGTGAAAGAGGAATTCATGCATGACGACATCGAACGTGCGGCGCGCGACCACCTGACCCGCGTCCTCGACTCGGGCGTGTCGCCGGACGCGATCGATCTGGACGTGAACCTGGCCGACGGGTACGGGTTGACCTCGCTGAACATGGTCCTGTTCCTCACCTCGCTGTGTGAGCAGGCCCGGGTCGCGCTCTCCCACCTGACCGAGCAGGACGTCGCCCGGATGCGGACCCTCCGCGATGTGATCTCCACGCTCGGCCCCTACGCGGAGACGGGGTCGGCGCGATGACATGGGCCGACATCGCGGCGACGAGGCTGGAGAACGAGCACGTCCTGCTCCGCCCGATCACCCCGGAGGACCGCGGTCCGCTGCACGCCATCGCGATGGACCCGGACATCTGGCGGTACTTCGTGACCGCGGTCAGCACGGACGCCGAGTTCGACGCGTTCTTCGACGGGTGCCTGAGCGACCACGCGGCGGGACGCCGCGCCGTCTACCACATCTCGGACAAGCGCAGCGGTCGTACCGCGGGCAGCATGAGCTTCGGCAACCTGGCCGAGGCCGACCGACGGGTCGAGATCGGCTGGTCCTGGCTCGGCCGCGACTTCCGCGGCCAGGGCGTCAACCGCTGGGCGAAGTTCCTGCTCATGGAGCACGCGTTCGAGCGGATGCGGGCCGAGCGCGTCGAGTTCAAGACCGACAAGCTGAACGAGCCGGCGCGGCGGGGCCTGCGCAACATCGGGGCGACCGAGGAGGGCACCCTGCGCAGCTACAACCCGATGCCCGGCGGGCGCCGTCGGGACGCGGTCTTCTACAGCGTGCTGCGCGCGGAGTGGCCGCAGATCAGGGAGCAGCTGTTGAGGTCGCCCAAGGTCCGCAAGCCGGACGGCACCGGGTGAACGGGGGCGGCATCGCGTTCGTCCGCGCGGCAGGCGACCACTTCACGGTCGGCCGGCGGCACGGCGAGGCCCGCCGGGCCGCACTGCGCGCGTTCCTCGACGACGGGCTGTGCCGGCTCAACCACGTCATGCCGGCGCGCGTCTCGATGGACACACTGCGGCCGACGGTCGACGCCTACCGCGAGGCCATCTCCTCGGCCACGCCCGGCCTGGCCGAGGAGATCCGCGGGTTGGCGTACGGCGCGGGGATCGACCCGGACGAGGCCGTGCTGCTGCAGCTGCGCCGGGAGATCATGGGGTACCTCAAGGTCGGCGCGGCGGCCGAGTGCACCACCTACGCGAGGGTCGGCTCCGCCGGTACCGGGGACAGCGTGCTCGCCCAGACCATCGACCTCAACGGAAACCTGGACGACCAGGTCGGCGTGCTGGACGTGACCGTGACCGGGGCGCGGCACCGTACCCTCGTGCTCAGCTTCGCGGGCCTGCTCGGCTACCTGGGGTTGAACGGCGCCGGCCTGGCCGTCGGGCTGAACCTGGTGCTGGGCGGTGAATGGCGGCCGGGGCTACCGCCCTACCTCGCCATCCGGCACCTGCTCGACACCGCGTCGAGCGTCGACGAGGCGATCACCGTCCTGCGCGGACTCCGGCTGGCGAGTTCCCGCAGTATCACGGTGTGCGACCAGGAGAAGGCAGCCTGGGTCGAGGTGCTCGGCGACGAGATGCGGGTGGTCGAGGCGGCGCAGAGCATGCACACCAACCACGTCCTCCATCCGGACCTGGTGCCGTACGACGAGATCAACATCTTCGCGCGCAACTCGTCGGTACGCCGGCTCGACGCGTGCGCGAGCGGCCTGGCCGGGCTGCCACACCCGGCCACGGTCGAGGAGCACTTCGCCCTGCTCTCCACGGAGCCGATCCGCGTCCCGGACGAGGGGGACATCCGCAGAGAACGGACGGTGGCCGCGGTCGTCATGCTGCCGGGGCGCGGGGAGCTGCACCTGCGGCCGGGCGACCCGTCGCACAGCCGGACGCACGTCTTCAGTCTTTCCTAGGTGAGTGTCATGGTGAGAGCCGTTGAGCAGCCGCAACTGGACCTGGTTGCGGACCGTGCCCCAGCCGACGACGACGTGGAACGCGACCTGTTACGGGCCCGCGCGCTGGTCGAGCGGGCGATGTTCAAGCACCGTCGCCGGTCGGCCGGAGACTCCGTCGTCGAGTTGTCGCCGGACGACGCGACGATCCGGCCCACCCTCTCGCGCCTGCTGGCGACGGCTCGTGCGGAGGTGAACTGGATCGCACCCGTCAGCCGCCTCCAGGAGGCGCTGGGCGGGGTGCTCCCGCGGGTGGGTGCGCTGGCCGCCCGGGGGATCCAGGTGCGGCTGCTGTGTTCGGAGCACAACCTCCTCGGCCCGGAGGGGATGCGGTTCCTCGACGCGGCGTGGACGCATGACCTCCAGCTCCGGGTGGCCAACTCGCCGCTGCACGAGCTGGTCCTGGTGGACGAGCGGATGGCCGTGCTGCGGTGGGACGTCGACAGATCCGGCGAACAGGCCCTGGCCGCGCAGGGTCACGCCGTACTCCGTGCCCTTCATGCGGTCTTCACCTGGGTCTGGAACTCCGCGGTCCCGGCGGCGGACTACCGGCGGCTCGGCGAGCGGGTCCAGGACGACCTGACCCAGCAGATCCTGGTCCTGCTGACCGCCGGGTACAAGGACGACGCCGCCGCGCGCCAGCTGCGGCTGTCCGTGCGCACGTACCGCCGGCACGTCGCGGAGCTCATGCGGGACCTCGGTGCGGC
>Ga0209481_10000012_pt1 | contig 115752 bp, 101 predicted proteins | sample SoiMetdeltSBSDD3_FD_187598 | JGI IMG/M metagenome (GOLD analysis project Ga0209481, IMG submission 187598) | Bulk soil microbial communities from a Populus tree surrounding site in Tennessee, USA - Soil MetaG P. deltoides SBSDD3 (SPAdes) (version 2) | ecosystem: Environmental > Terrestrial >...
TCGAGGGGCTCTGCAAGCGCTTCGGAGGATTCCTGGCGGTCAATCAGGTGTCCTTCGACGTGCACGAGGGCGAGATCCTTGGTCTCATCGGGCCCAACGGCTCCGGCAAGAGCACGACTTTCAACCCGATTGCCGGCAACCTTCAGCCGACCGCGGGCTCGATCCGCTTCAAAGACAAGGAAATCGGCGGGCTGCCCGCGCACACCATCTGCCACCAGGGCATCGCGCGCACGTTCCAGATCCCGCGGCCGTTCCGCAAGCTTTCGCTGGTCGAAAACGTCGCCCTTGCCGCCTATTACGGCGAGGCAGGCCATATCTCGCGCGACGAGGCCACGCATCGGGCACGCGAGGCGCTCGAGATGGTGGGGCTGCCGTCGGACGCCTCGGCGCAGACCGGCGGTCTCGGCGCAGCCTCGCTCAAGAAGCTCGAGCTAGCGCGCGCACTCGCCACCAAACCGAAATTGCTGCTCGCCGATGAAAGCCTGGGCGGGCTCGATCACGCCGAGATGGAGCGTGCCGCCGACATGCTCGGCGCCATCCGCAGCCGCATGGGCATCACCATCGTCTGGGTCGAGCACATCATGGGCGTGCTGATGCGCATCGTCGACCGCGTCATCGTGCTCGACCATGGCGAGAAGATTTTCGAGGGCACGCCGGCGTTAGCGGCCGTCGATCCGCGCGTCACCGAGGTTTATCTCGGCAAGAAAAAGGCGGCCTCCTGATGCTTTCGCTCGCCGCTGTCTCTGCCGGCTACGGATCGTTCCAGGCCCTGTTTGGCGTCTCGCTCGAGGTGCCACAGGGAGAAGCGGTCGGCGTCATAGGACCGAACGGTGCCGGCAAGAGCACGCTGATGCGGGTCATTTCGGGGCTGCTGCCGATGCGCGACGGCTCAATGATATTGGACGGGCGCTCGGTCAGCGGCCTTCCCGCGCACCGCATGGTCGAGCAGGGCATTGCGCACGTGCCCGAGAACCGACGCCTGTTTCCTCGGCTCAGTGTCGAAGACAATCTGCGCATCGGTGCCTTTATCCCCCAGGCACGGCAGCGCTTCGCCGAGCAGCTCGACAGGGTCTACAACCTGTTCCCCCGGCTGAAGGACCGTCGCGACCAGCTTGCCGGAACTTTATCCGGTGGCGAGCAGCAGATGTGCGCCATCGGCCGCGCCCTGATGTCCAGGCCGAAATTGTTGCTCTTGGATGAACCTTCCGCCGGCCTCGCGCCGCTTGTTGTTGCGCAGGTGTTCGAGCTGGTGCGGCGCATTCGCGCCGAAGGGCTGACGGTTTTGATCGTAGAGCAGAACGTCCAGCAGGTGCTGGAGGTCGTCGACCGCGCCTATCTGCTTGAGGTCGGCGCCATCAAGCTCGCCGGGACCGCGGCGGAGCTCAAGGACAATAGTTTTATCCGCAAGTCGTATATGGGGCTGTAGCCGGGATGGACATTTATCTACTCGAGGCGATCATCAACGGCATCCTGCTCGGTGGCGTGCTAGCTCTTCTCGCGCTTGGCCTAAACCTGATCTTCGGCGTGATCGACGTTGTCTGGATCGCCTATGCCGACATTGTCATGTGCGGCATGTACGTCATCTATTTTCTCTACGCCCAGTACGGCGTGCCGCTGCCGCTCGCCTGCCTGATCGCGATCGTGGCCATGGCCGCGTTCGGCGTCCTCGTTCATCTGCTCATCATTGCGCCGGTCCTCAACTCGCCACCGATCAACCAGCTGCTCGCGACCGGCGGCCTGCTGTTTTTCCTGCAGAGCTTCGCGACACTGCTGTTCGGAACCGATTTTCGCAACATCGGCGTGCGGCTGCCTATCCTCGAGATCGCAACACTCTATATCAGCTTCTCGCGTCTCATCGCCTTCGTTGTCGGGTTGGTCGGTGCAATCGCGCTCTATTTGTTTCTCAAGCGCACGTATATCGGCACCGCAATTCGCGCCATCGCGCAGGACCGTGAAATCGTCGGTCTCATGGGTGTCGATCAGCGTCGAATTTATCTGGTGACCTCGGCGATTGGTGGCGCACTGGCCGGGCTAGCCGCCTGCCTGCTTGCTTTGCAATACGATGTGCATCCATTCATCGGTAACACATTCGGCCCGGTCATTTTCATGATCTGTGTGCTCGGCGGACTCGGAAACATGATCGGCGGCTTCATTGCATCCTTCATCATCAGTCAGATCATTGCGATTGGCGGATACTATTCCAATATCGAGCTGTCCTACGTGCTCGCGTTCACATTTTTCATCGTGCTGATGTTCTTTCGCCCGCGGGGGATATTCGCGCGATGAGCCTTTCACGCATGTCCATGCTTGTGGGGCTCGCGATACTCATTGCGCTGCCGGCAGTCGTCCCTCCCTATTTTCTGCACCTGCTGATCCAAATTTTGCTGTGGGCATTCATCTACACGGCGTGGGCGCTGATGGGACGCTTCGGCTTCGTCTCGTTTGGTCACGGTGCGTTTATGGGTGTAGGCGCCTATGTGCCGGCACTGCTCTGGAATTATTACGACGTCACGCCATGGATCGGCATTCCGGTCGGCATAGCACTTTCGATTCTGCTGGCGATCATCATCGGGTACCCTTGCTTCCGGCTTAGAGTCGTCGGCCACTATTTTGCGCTGGTCACGCTCGCGCTCAGCCAGGTCGTGCTGCTCTCGCTGACAGCCGCACGCGACATCACGGGTGGTTCGCTCGGCTTCACGCCACGGGCCGTCGGTCATTCCTGGTACGCGCTCCAATTTCCGGACAAGGCCTATTTCTACGCCATTTCAGTGGTGCTGTGGCTTATCGGACTTTATGTCTGGCGGCGCATCGATCTCGGTATCAACCGAGAGGCGCTTGAGGCAATTTCCGAGGACGAGGATGCCGCCGCCGCGGTCGGCATCAACGTGCTGCGCGAAAAGCTGCGCGTGACCATCATCAGCGCTGCGCTGACCGCATTGGGCGGCGCGATCTACGGCCAGTATTTCATGTATCTCAATCCCGAGACGGTGTCGGGCATTGCGGTATCGCTGCAGATCGTTTTCGCGGTCATTGCGGGCGGCGTGTATTCTCTGCTGGGGCCGACGGTCGGCTCGCTGCTCACGCTGTCGCTGACTGAAGGACTGCGCGTGTGGTTCGGCACCAACTTCATTGGGGCCGCCAATACGATCTACGGCATTCTTCTCATTCTCTGCATCATCTTCATGCCGCAGGGCATAGTCGGAGCGCTTCAAGGTCTGAGGCCGCGCCGATCGCAGACCAAAGTGGCCCCGGCGGAATGATCGCGTTCACAGCGTGACCCGCCGCCCTTCATCGGCTGACCAGTATCCGGCGTAATTTATCTTGATCGTTTCGTATGCCAGATCGAGTCCGGCGAGGGGCTGGCGTCCACGGGCGACGCATTCCATGAAATCCTGGATCTCCTGCAAATAACCCCGCGTCCATTCCTCTTCCAGGCAGACGTATTGCCAGCCTGTCTTGCGGTCGACCTTCTCGGTGATGTAGACGCCGGCCAGCTTCTCTTCGTCGGTCAGGTAGCTCATCAGATGGTTGTTCGGCGTGATATTGGCGAACAGTGATCCGCCGCTGGTGTAGGTTTCGACGAGGTTGCGCACGCCGCCCATGATCATGTCGCCGGAGAATACCGTAGCTTTTGTGCCATCGGAGAAGGTCAGCGTGAGAACTCCCCAGTCCTCGACGTCCACCGGATTGGCCTTGATATAGGCGCGTTCCTTGGTTGAGAGGCAGGCGGCGATATTGCCGACGTCGCACGTTACACTCGACACGGTAATCGACTCGCCGCGCGCCTTTGCCTCGACCTGTTTGAGATAAAGAACCGCCGAAAGCGGGTGACATCCCATGCGGATGAGCGAGCCGCCGCCGGTCATCCCCCATTGAGCGGCGTGAGCAGCGTGCGAGCCGCTGTGGCTCTCTTCGGCCTTCATGAACAGGACTTTGTCTTTTGTGGCATTGAGTATTTCGACAACTTTCGTCACCGCTGGCGCGTAAATCCAATCCTCCGCGTACATGAACAGCCTGCCGCTCGCCTTGATCGCTGCGCAGGTTTTGTTCATCTCCTCGATCACGAGCTCGTACATCAGAGATTTCGGCACATGCTTGCCGATGGGGCTCTTGTCGCCCTCGCGTCCGAAATAGCCGGCGAAAGGTTTTTCGCAGATGACGTGCTTTCCTGCCTGCATTGCCTCGACGATCATCGTTGCATGCAGCATCGGCGGCGTGCAGATGTCGATGACGTCGATGTCCGGGTCCGCGATCAGATCGCGAAAGCTTCGATACGTGGTCGGAATCTCGTTTTTCTTGGCAAAATCCACAACGTGATCGCCTCGCGCGGCGACCGCCTTGACCTCCACGTCGACACCGTAAACGCGCTTGTAAGCGTACATATGCAGGTGCGCGACAAACCCGCACCCGACCATACCGACCTTCACCGTCGCCATTGTGAGCTCCCCTTCGACCATCAACAGTTTGGCAGCGACTCCAGACGGATGCAAAGCAAGGACGTCAGCGGCCCCTAGAGGATTGTCTTGCATCGCCTCTCAATCCAGAGTCAGCGGAAACATCGAAGGAGATCGCGATGACGATTTTCAGTCTGCAAAACCGCGTTGCTTTTGTAACCGGCGGAAATGGTGGGATAGGGCTTGGAATGGCCAAGGGACTGGCTGCGGCGGGCGCTGCGGTTGTCATCGCGGGTCGAAACAAGCAAAAGGCTCAATCGGCATTAGCAGAGCTGCGTTCGGTTGGCGCTCCGGCCGAATTTATCGAACTTGATGCAATGGAAGAGGCTTCGTGCCATCAGGCGGTCCAGCGCACCGTCGAGCGATTTGGCCGTCTCGATATTCTGGTGAACAACGCGGGGACGACAGTTCGAAAGCAGCCGGAGGAGCTGACGGCGCAGGAATGGCATCTTGTCATGGATACCAATCTGACAAGCGCATTTCTTTGTTCGCAGGCCGCTTATCCGCACATGGTCCGCGCCGGCGGCGGCAAGGTCATCAATATCGGATCGATGATGTCGGTGTTTGCGTCGTCCTATGCAACGCCCTACGCGGCGAGCAAGGGCGGGATCGTGCAACTGGCGAAATCGCTCGCGGTGGCCTGGGCGAAGGACAATATCCAGGTGAATGCCATATTGCCGGGCTGGATCGATACGGATCTCACCCGAAAGGCGCGTGAGCAAGTCCAGGGCTTGAACGAAAGGGTATTGGCACGCACGCCGGCTCAACGTTGGGGCATGCCGGACGATTTCGCAGGCATCGCTGTTTTTCTGGCAGCGCCCGCCTCGAATTTCATTACCGGCGCGGCAATACCCGTCGATGGCGGTTATTCGGTGCAGACTTAGGGGTAATCAATGCCAGTTCGCAGTATCGATCACATTTTGATTGCAATGCCGCCCGGACGGGAAGACGAGGCGAGGGCGTTCTGCCAAGGCATCCTCGGCTGGTTGAAAAGGCGAAGCCACCGCAACTGATTGCGCGCGGCGGCTGCTGGTTTGTAAGCGGAGGCTTACAGGTCCATCTGGGCGTCGAGAAGGATTTTGTCCCGGCGCGCAAGGCGCATCCGGCTTTCATCGTCGACGACCTTGCCGGCATGGTGGCGGAAGCAAAGCAGGCCGGTTACAAAATTACGGCAGACGAGCCGATCGAAGGATGCGAGAGACGTAACATCGACGATCCGTTCGGCAATCGAATCGAACTAATCGAGCCGCACGCTCGATGACAGCTCACTGCGGGCAGATATAGCCCGGTCCACTTGGGCTCTTGAAACAGCCGACCGATTCCGGCAGCAGCAATTTCGGCAGATAAAGGACGATGTCGGGGAACAGCACCGTAAAGGCGATGGCGACGAAGAACACGACATAGATTGGCAGCGAAGCAAACATTGCCCGCGAGAATGCAACGCCGACAAATTTCGAGGCCACCAATAGCGACAGACCGTAAGGCGGTGTGATCAGACCGAAAACGAGCGTCGTGATTAGAACCACGCCCATGTGGAGTGGGTTGATATTACCCAGTTCGTTGAGCTTGATGACGATCGGCATGAAGATGATGATGGCCGGAACCGCATCCATGAAATCTCCGATCACGATGAACAGCAGCACCAGCAGCAGCATGATGATGCGGCCATCATGTCCGGCGACCAGTTCTATCCACCCCGAGACGATATCGGGCCCGCGCAAATAGGCCAGCATCCAGCCGAAGGCGGACGCGGCCGCGACCAACGCCAGCGGGATTGAATAGAGCAAGCCGGTGTACACAAAGTCGCGCGGCAGGTTCGGGATATGACCGCGGGCGAGGAGCGGCACCAGCACCAGCAGGATGTAGACCGAGGCCACCATGCCGGCCTCGGTCGGCGTGAACCATCCGGTCAGGATGCCCCCCATGATGATCAATGGGATCATCAGCGGCAGTATGGAGGCGCGTACCGCATCGGCGAATTCGCAAAGCGAAGCGCGTGGCTTCTTGAGACCGACAGGGCCGAAAAAGTGGGAATAGATCATCAATCCAATGCCGACGACGAAGCCAGGCGCGATGCCGGCCAGAAACAGCCCGCCGATCGAGACATTGCCGGTCGCGCCGTAGACCACTGCCATGATGCTCGGCGGGATGAGGTTGGCCATGGTCGAGGCGCAGGCAATGAGCGCTGATGTAAAGGCCCGGTCATAGCCCTCCCGGGTCATTTCCGGCGCGACCGTGCGGCTCAGCACAGCGACATCCGCCGTGGATGAACCGGAAATGCCTGCGAAAAACATGCTGAACAAAGTGACGACCTGGGCCAGGCCACCCCGCATGTGGCCGACCATGGTCTGCGCCAGCCGGATCATCCGGTTGGTGACGTCGGCCGAGGTCATCAATTCACCGACCAGCAGGAAGAACGGCACCGCCAGCAGGATTTCGGAATCGATGCCATGGAACATTTGCCCGATCATCGACTGCATGCTGATCGGGGTGAGAGCGCAGGCGACGAGCACCCCTGCCATCAATGCAAATGCAACCGGCACGCCCATATAGCCAAAGATCAGAAAAAGGGCCGTCATCAGCAGAAGGATCATGCCGTTCGTCATTTCACGATCCCCGCAAAATCGTCGGCGTCTTCAGGGCCCTCGAAGCCGTGACGCCAGCCATTGACCAATTGCTCGACGCAGAACAACACGATCAGCGCGCCGGCAATCGGCACGCTGGCGGTGTAGGTCGCGAGCGGAATCAGTGAAGGCGCTCGAAAGCTGCCGAGATCGTTCATGAAGTTCTGGATGCCGAACACCACCATCGCCAGGGCGACCGATAAAATAACAAGCCGGTTAAACGTCTCCAGAAACGTGCGTGTTGACCCGCTCAGGCGCTTGGTGATCTCGACCAGATTGAGATGGTCGATGCGCCGTGTTGCCACGGCCATTCCGATGAAGACTCCCCAGGCGAAGAACCCCGTGGTGACGAGTTGCAGCCAGAGGAACGGAGTTCCGATCGTGCGCGTCACGACGTCGAGGAACACCGAACAAGTGAAACCTCCGATCGACACGCCGCACAGCACCATCAGGACATGCTCGAGCGGATCCAGCACCTGCCATTTCAGGTGCCGGTGGCGCGCGACCACGAGCGGTGGCTTGGCCAAAAGTCCCCCCAACAGTCAGGTGGCATGCGATGGGCGGCGATTTCGCGTCGCCGCCCAGGCCGCAAGCTACGATTGGATCATTTAACGTTGCGAACGAGCTCGAGAATCTTCACCGCGTGCGGACCAAGCTCCTTGGCGAGCTGATCCTGGATTGGCTTGGCATTGGCCATGAAGCCCGACTTGTCGACGTTTTCGACAATCTTGACGCCCATCGTCTTGAGCTTCGCGGCCGAATCCGCCTCCAGCTTGAGCCCGAGCGCCGGCTCTTTCATGGCGACCTCGTCGGCGGCGGCCTGCACCCATTGCTGTTCCTGCGGGCTGAGGCTCTTCCAGGTTTTATCGCTGACCCAGAGGCAGTTGTTGTTCGCCTCATGCTCGGTCATCGAGAGCACCGGCGCCACCTCGTAGTGCTTGTTGGCCATGTAGACGTTGACGCCATTCTCCGCGACGTTGACAACGCCGGTCTGCAACGAGGTGTAGACCTCGCCGAACGGCATGTGGACGGTCTGCGCACCATAGGCCGGGAAATGCGTATCCTCGGTTTTGGTCGCTTGGACACGGATCTTCTCGCCTTTGATGTCGGCGACCGACTTGATCTCTTTCTTCGAATACATGTTGCGCAGGCCCATCGTGAGCAGGCCAAGCACCTGCGCGCCCTGCACCGAATCGGCGATCATCGTGCGGAATGCCTTCGACACCTCCGGATCGGCGAGTGACTTGGCAAGGTGATCCTTGTCGCGGAACAGGAAGTGCAGCGAGAAGACGCCGGCCTGCGGCGCCACCGTGGAAGCATTGGCGGTGGAGGTGATGACGAAGTCGATATCGCCGGTGCGAAGTTTCTGTAGCATCACCGGCTCCTGGCCGAGCTGCGCGCCGGGGAATTGATCGATGCTCAGCTTGCCGCCGCTCACTTCCTTGAGCTTGGCCTCGAATATATCGGCCGCGATGCCGTAAGCCGTCGAGCGCGGTTGATCGTACCCAAATGTAAATTTTCGTTGCGCATTCGCATCGGGTGACATGCCAATCGCGATGACACCAATGACAAACGCCGCGCATCCGAATTTTGTGATGGCACTCCTCATAAGCACCCCCCTTGTCATTTGTTTTTGCGTTTTAGGCAGCAGTCAGAGCGAATCTTCTCCGGTGGACGCGGGCGACGGCATTCAAAAAGGCTTGTCGCCGATGATCGTGCATCGGCGCATGACGCGCTTGAGGCGCGCCTCGTCAAAGCCCGTAGCGCGGTGCAGCGTGCAGCGATTGTCCCACACCATGCATTCACGCGGGGCCCAGCGGTGAGTGTAAACGCGCGCCTGCGGCGTGATGATTTGGTTGAGTTCCTCGATGAACGCACGGCCTTCGGCGTAGTCCATGCCTTCGATCGACTCGGCGTGATCGCCGAGGAAAATGGCCTTGCGTGCGGTATCCGGATGCGTGCGCACAATCGGATGCGCGACCGGCGGCACCTTGGCCTTTTGTTCCGCTGTCAGCGGATCCTCGCCGTGGCGGCGCGTGCGTGAAAAGTCGAAATTGTGAATAGCGCGGCGGCCTTCGATCCTGGCCTTCATGGCAGTCGGCAGGAGGTCATAGGCGGAATACATGTCGGCGAATTCGGTTTCTCCGCCGGCGTCCGGAACAATCTCCGAGTACATCATGGTCGCCTGCCCCGTGCGCTCCTTCCAGGAGCCGTCGGTGTGCCAGTACAGCGTGCCGCGGTCCGGATGCTTGCCGCTCGGATTGCCGTCCTTGTCGAGGTTCGACAGCATGTAGATCTCGGGGTGCTCTTTGTAGCCGTGGTACTGGCTGAGCACATGGATCTGCACCTCCCCGAAATTGCGTGCGAAAGCGACCTGCGTTGCCGGCGGCAAATCAACGTTACGGAACAAAATCAGCTCATAGTCGAGGAAAGCCTCATAGACCTTGGCAAACATCGCCGGCGACACCGCTTCCGCCAGCGTGATGCCGGTGATCTCGCAGCCGATGACCGGGTGGAGTGGCGTAACCTTGAATGGCCAGTCACGGGCCTCGCGTTGCGGTTTAAGCTGGGGTTGAGCCATGACAACCTTCCGGCAGGTTTGGCGTCGTGGCGATTATGGCAGTACTCGCGTGCGCTTCCTAGACTTTTTGCAGCGTGACAATTTTTAGGGGAAGTGACTGGAAAAAGCCGTCGCAATACTTAGATCTCGCGCTGCGCCAGAAACTACGCAACCAGCCAGGATCATTGCCAATGTCGTTCTTGTCCTTCTTGCTCAACGTGCTTTGGATCGTATCGGGCGGTCTCTGGATGTCGGTCGCGTGGGTTGTCGCGGCCGTCATCATGGCAATCACTATTATCGGTCTGCCCTGGGCACGCGCGGCGTTCAATATCGCTCTCTACACGCTCCTGCCATTCGGCCAGAAGGCGGTGCCGCGCGATCGATATTCAGGGAATGAAGACATAGGCACTGGGCCGCTCGGAGTGCTTGGCAACATCATCTGGCTCGTGCTCGCAGGCTGGTGGCTTGCGTTGGGCCATTTGATCACCGCCTTTCTCCTTGCGATCACGATCATCGGCATTCCTTTTGCCTGGGCGCACTTGAAGCTTGCGGGGCTGGCGCTGTGGCCGATCGGGAAAATGATTGTGCCCGCGGACACCGTGCCGCTGCGCTACTAGGCTTGCTGCGCGGCCAGGGCCGTCCGCCGGCCGATCGATTGCGCATCGAAGTTATAGCGATGGCCTCGTCGAGGTACGACAGCTGCTCGCTGTCGTTTGTTTCATCGTAGGTCATGGAGCGCCCTCTCTGGAGGTGGCTCGACCCAAGATTGTTCATCTTTGCCACGAGCAGGTCTCTGACCGAACGAGATATCCGCGCCATGTGAAAAGCGACGCGTCGGCAAGGGGTGCCGGGCCGCATTCCGTTTGCACCGTTCGTTCTGCAATGTTGGAATGGCGGACCAAAGGGGTCGGCTAAATGCGGATGACAATTAATTGCGACATGGGCGAGGGATTCGGCCTTTATCGGTTGGGGGACGATGCGGCGATCATGCCGTTCATTGACCTCGCAAACGTTGCCTGCGGATTCCATGCTTCCGATGCCACGATCATGCGCAATACGGTACGGCTTGCGAAAAAGCATGCTGTCAAAGTGGGGGCACACCCGTCGCTGCCGGACCTGCAAGGTTTCGGACGAAGGGCCATGGTTATCTCACCGGCAGAAGTGACGGATCTGGTAACGTATCAGGTCGGCGCGCTGAAGGCGTTTCTCGATGCCGAAGGCATTCCCCTCAACCACGTCAAGCCGCATGGAGCGCTATATGGCATGGCCGCCCGCGATGAAAAAATCGCCGCTGCCATCGCGGATGCCGTGCGACCGTTTGGCGTCCCGATCCTTGGCATGGCGTTTACCGCCCATGAAGTGGTTTACAAAGACAAAGGCATCGAGCTCATTCCAGAGTTTTACGCCGACCTCGAGTACGGCGGTGACGGCAATTTGATTCTCAGTCGCCTGCACGATGCAGTGGATCCCGTGAAAGCCGCCGCGAGGGTACTGCGCGTAATGCGTGAGCACGTCGTCACCACAACGACCGGGAGAGATATTGCCGTAAAAGCAACCACTGTGTGCGTGCACTCAGACACTCCGTCGGCAGTAGCCATTGCTGCGGAGCTAAGGCGGACTCTCGAGGGGACCACGATTCAGCCTTGATCGGTCCCGAGCAACGATCACTCGCATACTTACCCGAATAAGGGTCGAGGTTGTTCGGTACACGCCGCCTCCTGATTGGTCGTTCCGAGCAAACCATACGCCGACGGCCTAAGCCGCCGGAGCTCGGGCGGCTACGCGGCCTTTTGCGTGCGCATCTGCCGCGGTGTTTTATTGGTCCATCGCTTGAAAGCGTGGGTAAAGGAACTGACCTCCTGGTATCCAAGCAGCCACGCTACCTGAGAAATCGACAGTGCTTCATCGGCTAAATAACGTTCAGCCAGATCCATCTTCAGATTTTCCAGCACGCCGGAAAAGCTCATTTGTTCCGTAGAAAGACGACGTGCCAGGGTTCGCTGGCTAACTCCGAGCCGGCGTGAGATGACATCGGCTCGCGCCTTGCCATGCGGCAGCAACGGCACGATGGCGTTTTCAACGCTTGAGCGGAATGGGCTGCGTTTTGCCGGACGCTGGGATAATGCCTCTTCACAGTAGCCGGTCAGTATCTTGTTCAGGTAATGGTCGGCGCTGACGATGGGCAGAGCTTGGGTTGCGGGCGAAAGCAAGAATTCATCCGAAGCGGCACCAAACTCGACTTCGGTTCCGAAGAATTCAGTCATCTCGGCGGATTTCGCCTCGCGACGATGAGCCAGCCTGACATGGGTTGGCACAACTTTAATGCCCGTCAATTGCCGGCACAGGCGGACGAGAGCGGTCGTGAAGCACTCGAGCTGGTGCCGATCCAGGTGACGGCTGACGCCCATGTAGCGGTAGGCAATGCCAAAGTGTTTGCCACCAACACACCTCAGCGCTACGCCTTCATTGGCGATCGACGCGTACCGGGCAAGTTGGTGCAGGGCGTCGCCCAAATTCTCCGCCGACGCGGAAACATAGTAGAGGAACCCGAACTCGCGAAGGTCCGGCGACTGCGCAAGATGGAATCCGAGTAGATCATCCTGCAGTGCGTCGGCAACAAAATTCAAAAATCTGATCTGGTCACGAGCGCTGAGTCGCAGGTTCGTATCCTTGACCTGTTGAAGCGTGAGATTTGCTTTCTTTAGCAAAGAGCGGGGATCGACCCCCTTTGCTTTCGCGTGTGCGTAGGCGATTCGAGTCAGAGTCCCGGTGGCGTTTGGAATTGAGCTGAAGCGAGCGGGATCAGAACGGCCCATGAAGTACCCTCATGTCTGCCTCGTATGGCACGCAGGGACAACGCTTTGGCAGATAATAACAAGACGCAGATCGGAAGTCGCGTCTATCAAACCGACTTCGCGGGCATGCCCGCGCACAATCTCACAGCCCCGGATGGCGAGTCAGCTCCTTCAATGTCGAGCCCAACCGCCGCCTGGTGCACTTGGAAATATCATGGTGAACGGTAAAAAGACTGTCGCAGTCGTCGATGACGACCCCGAAATGCGCGCAGCGATGGCAAGCCTGCTGACTGCCGCCGGGTACTGCCCAGAAACCTTCGATTCGGCTGAGACATTTCTGACTTGCGCTTCGACAAGCAAGGCGATCTGCCTCGTTGTGGACATCGAGCTTGGCGATGTTTCCGGTATCGAACTGGCGCATCAATTGGTCGCGGACGGGTTCAGCTATCCGATCATCTTCATGACCGGGCTCGATGACGAGCTAATCCAGAGCCAGGCTGCTTCGGCAGGCGCAGTGGCCTTCTTGCGCAAGCCATTTCCGGCAAAACTGCTCTTCGAGGCGATTCAAAAGGCGGCCGGTTAGCCAACTAGGGCGGTATCGGCTGGCATCGCCGATTCCATGACTTTTTGATGCAGCTCGTGTCGGGCTGCGATCTCACCTTTTGTTCTGGCCAGAACGTGCGCGGATACCGCCTTGCGCGCGTCGCTGAGAACGGGCCGCAGTTGCTTGCGTGATTGCGGTACGTAAGACTAGAGCCAATCGGCAGGCCCCCCTGTCGCATCAGTCAATGCGATTGGCTCAAAATAATGTCGGAAATCTCCCTTGGAAATATCGGCAGGATATTCGTCGTACTACGGATCGAGTAGTTCGCTGCCCGCGAGATCGTGGAGAACAAGAAACGAATGATTGCCGCCGTAGATGTCTTTGACCATGAACGATGACAGCTCGTACTTTCGTGTGCACGCGCTCCCGTCAAGAAAGACCCGACGCCGGGGCTTGAGCGGCGTCGTGAACTTGTCCAACACCCGGCCATAGTTTTCCGGTCGCTTGCTTCACGGAGCTATTGTATGCGCTCCACTCCCAGATCGCCGCAACGATCGCGACGATGATCAAGCCGGGGCCAGATGCCTGTGTCGTACTTCCATCTGGTAGCGAATCCCAGGCGCGCCATGACCCAACCGCAAAGCGCAGTGGCAATAAAACTCAAAATGATGCCTATACAAATGTGGCCGAACTGATCGGCCAGCCACATGCATGAGTAGATGGCCGCTGATTGCACTTCCTTGCCGTAGGCATCTGCCCAAACTGCTGCAAAAGATCCTTTGAGGTCAGCTTTGGATGAGTCGGCCCGCTGGCCACTGTTTTGGACTTCACGACGTGCTCATTCTCGTTTGCCCGGAAGCGCTTACCGCGAACGGTCAAATAAAGCGCAATCGGACTGACTGCCGGATTTACGGTTAAGCCAGACTTATCTTTCCTAATCGCCAATATAAAAGCACGGGTCTCTATAGCGGTTAAAGTCTCTGGCGTGTTCAGCTATTCTGATAGTGGCCGCCACGAGGATATTCTGGCGGGCACCAGGTTCGTTGGGGGAAAGCATGGAATTTCTAAAGCATACGGAATGGCCCATGTGGTTCGGCTATGCGGCCGTAGCGTCCAGCGTCATCACGTGTGCGATGAAAACAATGATTCCGCTGCGAATTGTCAGCATGACATGCAACGCGCTTTTCATCGTTTACGGATTCTTTAGCGGAATTTATCCCACGCTTATTTTGAACCTCATTCTTCTGCCCCTTAACACCTTGCGCCTCCAGCAGATGAGGAAGCTCATTGAGGACGTCGAGGCCGCGGCATCTTATGGCGAAACATCAATTGATTGGCTGAAGCCATTCATGTCCCGCGGCAAGTTCCGCAAGGGTGATATCGTATTCCGCAAGGGCGACCAAGCTGATGCTATGTACTATAGCGTCAGTGGTCGATATCGACTTCAAGAGATCGGAATCGAAATTCCTACAGGCCAGGTGTTCGGAGATCTGGGGCTACTCGCGCCTGATAACCGTCGCACCCAGACAATCGAATGCATCGAGGACGGGGAGGTGCTCACCGCGACCTATCAACAAGTCAAGGAATTGTACTTCCAGAATCCGCAGTTTGGATTTTATTTCCTGCGCCTGACGACTGAACGTCTGTTTGACAACATCGGGCGTCTGGAAAAGGAACTGGCGAAAAAGAATGAAATGCTCGCCGGCCTAAGCCAAAATCCGGCGTAGGGATAAACCGACGGGGCGCTCGCCTGCGCGAACGGGATCTTCGCCTCGGTTCTTTAAAGTTCTACAGAAACGTGAATTCGACCCCTCAAATAATTGAGTCCCTGTGTGACCGTCTGGGCCGCTGTCCATCGCCGCTGCCGGTCGACCTGGCGAACGGACACAAAATCGGAATTACATTCGCATAGAGAAATAAAGAGCCGATCCGGACTCAATCCGCCGGTCTAGGCCCGCTGCGCAGCATTCTCGTGGATGGCGGCCTCAGGTTTCCCTGGCAGCATGTAAGTTCTGGTTCGCTTGCACGAATAGCAGACGAAAGTATTTCGTTGCATGTTCCGCACCACCGGATGCGGCGTTACGGCAACATGCACCATCTGGTCCTGCACTGAGGGCAGGTCGCCTCGCTATCGATTGCATCAGAAGCAAACATTGGGTCCCGCAATTCTTCACGCACCCAGGAAGTTAGACGAGGAAGTTTAAGAATTCATTCACGAGCAAACGGCTTGATTTTCAAGCCCAATTAATCGACACGCGTGCAGAACGGTCTAAAGACCGGTCCGCAAGCAGCTACTCCCGTTCGACAGCAGGCGGACAACGTTGCCCGCCTGTTCTGGCTCCGACCAGGTCAGTATGCGTCAAACTGCTGGCTTGGAAGCGATTTCGCACCGACTGTCGTATGCATCGCGCCAGGTTCCATCAGTGCGCGCGCGGCTTCGGGCGACCCCGCGGTGGCATGCGGGGCGGGACGGAAACTCAGTCCCACGATGATGATTGCGATTGTCGCGACGGCTATAGCTATTACACGCATTGCATCCCTCCATGACTGGGTTCAGTTGGGGCCATGGCCTTTGATTTCTGCGACCTTTTGCCTTAGGGCTGCGGTGGCTTGATCGATCCGCTCGAACTCAGGGCGCACGAATTGTCCAAGATGCGTCAAGCGGACGATCGATTTGCTTCGCTCGAACAGCAAGCCGCCGAATTCGCTTTCCAGCGTCTGGATTGCGCGGGTCAACGATGGTTGCGCGATACCGCAGCGTCGCGCGGCCCGGGTGAAGCTTTGTTCCTCACACAACGCGAGGAAGTAGGAAACCTGGTGCGTCTTGACCGGCATGTCCCGCCTATCGAGTCGCAAGCTGCATCGCATCCGAGATGAATGGCGATGCAACGGCGGCTCCAAGCAAGAGGACGTAGAGAACAAGCCAGATTGTGGCGACTACACTTTCACCACGGTTGGACTTTTCGAGACGATGCCAGCGAGACCCGCTTCCTGTCTTGATCGGTCGCATGGTCGGCCTCCAATGCTAACGTCCGCTACCATGCGTGCCGCCCTATAACGGTGAAGTAGCTCACATTGCCGTGGGATTTTGCGGCCGGGATCCATAGACAGAAGCAATAAGAGTAGAGGAGATTAAGGAGACGGCCTGTCCAACGCTTCAAGTTGCCGGTGCAATGACACGTTTTACCGCTTGTTTTGCCAACTGGGGTGCCGGGGTGGCAATTTTGGCCTATGTTACTTTCATCTGGACAGTGATTCTGGTGAGTTGTGATGCCTACGGGGGCGACTACTCAAACGCAGTCTGCCGACAAGCATGGCGTGCTTCGGTCCCATCCTTTTTTCAGGGATTTGGGCAGCACGATCATTGATCGGTTGGCCCCCCGCGTCATTGCGACCAAAATCAAGAAAGGCGCGGTCATATTCCGGAAGGGCGATATTGGCTCGAAGCTGTATGCCGTTCGGACAGGCGCGGTAAGGATCAGCACCCCATCCGATGAAGGAAAAGATGCGATTTTCAATTTAGTCGTTCCAGGCGAACTTTTCGGAGAAATTGCGTTTCTCGATGGCGGACAGAGGACCGCTGATGCCGTTGCTATTGAGAACTGTGAATTGCTGGTCATTGAGCGCCGCGATTTCACGCCTTTGCTGAGAGACAATCCTGAAGTTGCTGAAAGATTGATCAAGGTCCTGTGTGCGCGCATCCGAAAAACGAGCGAGCAGGTGGAAGACATTGTATTTCTTGGGCTGCCCAATCGGCTCGCCAAGGTTCTTCTGCATCTCTATCAGCCCTCGTCCGACGCCTCGCCCGGCAAGATTCATGTAACCCAGCGGGAAATAAGCCAGATGATCGGAGTTTCGCGCGAAAGCGCGAACAAGCAGTTGCAGGAATGGCAGCGCAAGAAGTGGCTGAAACTGGAGCGCGGTGGCGTAGTGATTTTTGCGCCACATGCGTTGCGCGACCTCGTATCCAAGAGCTTGGGCTGATGAATCGCCAGGGCGGTTTTATTCACCGCCGATAAACGTGAGCGGGCGGGCGACGTCCTCCAGAGACTTGCGCTCGGCGTCGACGCCCCAGCGCCAGGCAATCCAGCCAGCAATGATCATCAGTGCTGAGCCAAGGAGATATCCCCAGAACACGCTTACCCGAGATCCGGTATCAATCAGGAGTCCGAACAAGGACGGTGCAAAGATGCCCCCAATCCCAGTTCCGACTGCATAAAAGAATGCGATCGCCAACGCGCGAATCTCGAGCGGAAAGGTTTCGCTGACTGTCAGATAGGCGGAGCTGGCCGCACACGAAGCGAAGAAAAAGATTATTGTCCAGCAGGCGGTCTGCGTCGTGGCGTCAATAGCGTTGCGCATGAAAAGCCAACCGGTCAGGGCCAGCAGGAGGCCTGAGACGATATAGGTAAATGCGATCATTGGTCTACGACCGCGAGTGTCAAACAGACGGCCTAGCAGCACAGGTCCAAGAAAATTTCCGATCGCAAAGGGGAGCAGATACCAGCCGACCTGGTCGGATGCGACGCCGTAGAAGTCGGTGAGAATCAGCGCATAGGTGAAAAAGATCGCGTTGTAAAAAAAGGCCTGAGCCGCCATCAAACTTAGTCCAACAAGCGTTCGGCGGCGATGACTTTTGAACAGCGTTTGCACCACCAGACGAAGTGGTGTCGACTTTCGACTGCGCAGGCGGACGCGGGGCAAACCTTGCGTCTGAGGAGGGGGCAAAAACCGGCTTTCGATGCCGGCGACCACACGCTCGGCTTCATTGACGTAGCCGTGGGTCATCAGCCAGCGTGGGCTTTCGGGGATCCAGAACCTCATCAAAAAAATCAGGCAGGCGAGTCCGGCACCGATCAGAAATGCGAGTCGCCAGCCGAGATCAGGGTCGATCAAGTTTGGATCCAGCAGCACCAGCGAGCCGAGAGCTGCGATGGCGGCACCGATCCAGAAGCTTCCATTGACTACGAGATCGCTCCAGCCGCGTACGCGCGCCGGAATAAGTTCCTGAATTGCGGAATTGATCGCTGCGTATTCGCCGCCGATTCCTGCGCCGGTAACAAAGCGAAAAAAGGCGAAGCTCTCGATGTTCCACGAAGTCGCCGTCGCTGCGGTTGCCGTGAGATACACGGCGAGCGTTATGAAAAAAAGTTTTTTTCGCCCCAGGCGATCGGTCAGCCAACCGAAGAACAATGCACCAAGCACTGCTCCGGCCAGATAGGCACTGCTGGCAAGCCCGATATCCGTATTGGAAAAACGTAGCGTGGAACTTTCTTTCAGAGCCCCGGCAATGCTTCCGGCCACCGTCACTTCCAGCCCATCAAGGATCCATGTGATGCCGAGCGCAGCAATAACCAGCGTGTGAAAGCGGCCCCAGGGCAGCTGATCAAGCCGCGATGGAATGTCCGTCTCGACGATATGCCTGTCTTGCATCGTGAATGCGATGTAAACGCCGCAGCTTGAATTAACTTGTTCCCGGTTCCCTGATTGGCGATACCGCCTGCTTCAGGCGCGCCAAGGACATAACGCAAAATAAATCATTAATCGCCGATCAGTCATTCTTTAAAAGCGCGCCTCGCGTGTGCGCGCTGCTGATGCAACTAACGGAAAATCAATTGGTGTCCGCTAATTGTTTGAAATAATTGATAATGATGGCTCTGAAGCACCGGCGACATCCATCGAATGATGAACGTCACAAGAAATTGGCAAACGCCGATCAAGCATCGTTCGGTGGTGCTTGGCGCCATCCTCATTGGCCTTGTCTGGATGGCTTTGTCTTTTTTTCTGAGCAACGAGCACGACAGTGCCGAGCGAGCGGCAATCCAGAATTCAACGAATTTGGCTGGAGCCTTCGAAGAGCATCTCTCGCGCTCGTTAAGCGAAATTGACAGATCTTTGAAGATCATTCGCACCCTTCAGGTGCGCGATGCAAGCAAGTTCAAACTGGCCGATTGGTTGAAGTCGAACAGGGTTCTCGCTAATGACGTGTTGCAGATTGCCCTTATTGACCGCGAGGCAAACGTAAAGGTCGGCGGTGTCGAGGGCGAAGCGCAAACCCTTTCAGCTTCTCGTTTGGGCGAAGCCTATAAAGCTCACGCAGACACGCGTGAAGATCGCCTTTTAATAGGCAAGCCCGTTCTCGATTCGGCAACGGGGCGGTGGTCTCTCCAGCTTTCTCGCCGAATTCATGACAGTCACGGATTGTTCAACGGCGTGATCGTGGCTGAACTTGACCCGGCTTATCTCACGCGCATCTACAATTCGGTCGACATTGGTAAGGACGGCTACATTCGGGTCGTCGGTCTCGATGGGGCCGTTCGCGCAACAAGTGGCCGCACGTTTTCCATTCTGGAAAAAGACTTTTCGAGGTCCGATCTCATCAGGAAACTTTCTGCAGCGCCGGACGGGTGGTTCTATACGAGCAGCTCTCTAAGCGACAATGTCCGACGCCTCATAGCCTATCGCTCGGTGACCGACTATCCGCTGGTGATTACCGTCGGACTTGCGGCGCATGAGATTTTCGCGAGGCTGGAAGCTCAAAGGCGATCTGGCTATTTGGTCGCCGCGGCGCTGTCACTGATAATTCTGGTCGTTACAGGCTTCAGTGTGAGAGGGCAGCTTTTGCGTGATGCGGCGAAAAAGCGTCTCGAGCACGCCAACATGCTGCTGAGCGCGACGCTGGCAAACATGCCCCACGGAATCTGCATGTTTGGTGCGGACAAAAGGCTCGTTCTCGCCAACGATCTCTACAGCACGATGTATGGGCTCGATCCGAACAAAATGAAGTCCGGCACAACCCTGCCTCAGATTCTGGAAGCTCGGGTCGCATCCGGATGCTGCCCGTTAGATTCGCAAAAATACATCAGTGACCGGATGGCGGAGGCGTTCCGTACCGAGCCGGGTTACGTCGTCAATGAGCTTCAGGACGGACGCACGCTGGCAGTGAGCCGTCGATCAATGCCGGATGGGGGGCCCGTTTCGGTTCATCAGGACATCACGGCGCACCTGCATGCTGAAAAGGAACTCAATGAAACAAAGCAATTCCTCAATTCCATCATTGAAAATATTCCAATCGCCGTCGTCGTGAAGGACGTAACGACACGAAAGTTTATTCTGGTCAATCGAACATTTGAGGCGATGCTAAAAGTCTCGCGAGCCGAAGTTCTCGGCAAGACGGTATTCGACATCTATCGCACGAAGGATGCGGAACGAATTGATGCCGCCGACAACGCCGCTCTCGCGGCGGACATAGGGGCACATTCCAACGACTATGAGATCGAAATGCCGGGCGGCGAGTCACGCATTCTTGCCACAAATCGCATTGTCGTTCGTGACAGCGAGGGCAATGCCAAGCATCTGGTGGTTGTGATCGACGATATTACCGAAAGAAAAAAATCAGAGCAGCGCATTGCATTCATGGCCCATCATGACGTTTTAACGGGTCTGCCAAATCGCCTGTCGGTTATGGAGAAAATTGAGGAGGCAGTCGCACGGCATCGAAGGCGCGGCGACTCGTTTGCCATATTGTTGTTGGATCTGGACCGGTTCAAACACGTCAACGACACGCTTGGTCACGCAGTAGGCGACGCCCTGCTGCGAGAAACGGCGTCGCGGCTCAAGGCATCGCTGCGCGAAACCGACGTATTGGCAAGGCTGGGCGGCGACGAATTCGCGATCGTTCAGGACAGCGAGAACAACCAGCGCGAGGCCGCGAGTGCGCTTGCAAACCGTGTCATCGAGATCGTCTCCCGGCCGTTCAAAATAGAAGGCAACGAGGTCAACATCGCGACAAGTGTCGGCATTGCCTTGGGTCCCGAACATGCGACCAATTCCGACAGCCTCATGAAAATGGCCGATTTGGCGCTCTATCGCGCGAAGTCGGCCGGTCGGAATGGATATCGGTTCTTCGATCCCGAAATGAGTCTGGCCGCAAGCGCGCGGCACGAGCTTGAGAATGAGTTGCGCCGCGCGCTCCAGCAGGATGAATTTGAACTTCAGTACCAGCCAATAGTGGACACCAAAACGCTTCAGATCTGCGGCGCGGAAGCGCTGATCCGGTGGCGACACCCCACCAAGGGCACCATATTGCCTGACCAGTTCATTCCGCTTGCGGAAGAAACCGGAATGATCACCCAGTTAGGCGAGTGGCTGCTGCAAACCGCCTGCGCGGACGCTGCCAGCTGGCCGGTCGACATCAAAGTGGCTGTAAATCTGTCAGCCGTGCAATTTCGAAAAAATAACCTTGTCGATGTCGTGCTGTGTGCGCTTGCCCAGACTGGATTGCCGCCGGAGCGGCTAGAGCTTGAAATCACTGAAACCGCCCTCATCGAGTCGGCGACGGAATGTCTGCCGGTATTGCGGCAGTTCAAGAATCTCGGGATCGCGGTAGCCTTGGACGATTTCGGAACCGGATACTCGTCGCTGAGCCAGCTGATGATGTTTCCGTTCGACAAGATCAAGGTCGACAAGTCGTTTACGCAAAACCTGACGAAGCGCACTGAATGCGCCGCCATTATTGCAGCAACCCTGACGCTGGCCCGAAGCCTGGACATCGCAACAACCGCCGAAGGCGTGGAAACTGTCGCACAATATCGGCTTCTGCGACTCGCTGGCGTGACATCGCTGCAGGGCTATCTGTTTCAGCCGCCTTGCTCATCAAGCGAAATAGACTTCGCCAGCGCCTACAATATCCCCGAGATCGAAAATGCCGCCTAGCACGAAGCCAGGGCCGGAAGCTTTGGACGATCGGCGGGATCGGATTTCCACCGAGCAAAAGAGCGCGCCGCGCCGCCAGTCGCTAATCGACGAATTGGAAGCGTCAATCTCGCAAAAGAACATTGGCTCGCGAGCCGAAATCCTGCGCCAGATTACGGATTTGTTCGTCGCCGGGTCCGGTCACTTCGACGGCGAGCAAATGGCGCTCTTTGACGATGTGATGGATCGTCTTGTCAACGAAATCGATCATTCCGCCCGCGTCGTCTTCGGGGAAACGATTGCCGGCCTCGCGAATTCACCCCCCAAGGTCACCAAAACGCTCGCGCTTGACGATTCCATTGACGTGGCCGGCCCTGTGCTTCGCCGGTCAGAGTGTCTCGATGACGAGACTCTGATTGAGGGGGCGAAGACCAAAGGCCAGGAACACCTGCTCGCAATCTCCCAGCGCGCTCGCCTGAGCGAAGGCGTCACCGACGTGCTGGTGGAGCGAGGGAACCAGAAAGTTATTATCAGCACTGCTGCCAATGCCGGCGCGCGCTTCTCTGAGTTCGGCTACTCCACCCTGGTCACGCGATCTGAAGACGATACCGAGCTTGCATTGCTGATTTGGGCGCGCCCTGAAATTCCCCGCGAGTTCTTGTTGACCTTGTTCGAGACGGCATCGGAAACCGTACGGCTCAAATTCGAGACCACGGATAGGGCCAAAGCGGACCTGGTAAGGGAAATGATCAAGCAGGCGGCCGACCAGATTCAAACAAAATTGCGCGACCATTCCGCAAAATATGCGGCTGCCCGCGCATATGTCGAGCAATTGCACAAGAACGGCGAGCTCTCCGAAGCACAGGTGTGCAAGTTCGCCGAGCTGCGCAAATTCGACGAGACTGCAGCAGCGATGTCTTTGCTGATGGACCTGCCGATTGGAGCAATCGAGCGTGCATTGGTGCACGATACCGGCGATCAAATTCTGGTATTGGCGAAATCGATCGATTTCTCCTGGAAAACGACCCGCGCCATTCTCATGCTGGACGGCGGCGTCAATGCCGAAGAATACCTGGATCGATATAAGAAGCTGCGGCAGGAAACAGCCCGGTCCGCCATACAGTTCTATCGATTGCGCGAACGCGCCGCGAAAGCGCAGGCGAAGTAGCACGCCGTTCGTGGCGGCGAAATAGCGGCTACGCGGGCATCTGCGCAGCGCGCTGGCCGGCCGTGGTGCCGGCAATCCTGCCGAATACCGAGCCCGCCATGAGGCCGGTGCCGCCAGGATAGTTGAAGTAGAATAGCCCGCCGACCAGCTCTCCCGCCGCGTGCAGTCCGGCGATCGCCTCGCCGTCGGTGTCCAGGACGCGGCCTGTTGTATCGATCTTCAGTCCGCCGAAGGTAAAGGTTATGCCGCAGGTCACCGCGTAAGCCTCGAACGGCGGCTCATCGATCGTATTGGCCCAGTTCGATTTATTGATAGCCAGGCCTTCGGTCCGCCTCCCATCCTTAACATTCGGATTGAAGGCTATGTCTGTGCGTACAGCTTTGTTGTACATCTTGATTGTATCAAGCGCACGCTTGGCATCGACGTCATCGAGTTTCTTCACCAGTTCTTCGAGGGTGTCAGCCCGCGCTTTGGTCACCTGCTTGATACGATATTCGTCGCGCAGCATTGGGATAATCTTTTTGTCGAAGACCTGCCACGCGAATTGACCGGGCTGCATCAGGATAACGCGCCCGTATTTCGCATAGGTGTAATTGCGAAAATCCGCGCCCTCATCGACAAAGCGATCGCCATTGGCATTGATCATGATGCCCCATGGGTAGGAGTGCTTCTGAAAGTTATCGCCAACCGCAAGATCGCCGAATTCGGGCGCGTTGCGATCCCAGCCGACAGCGTGACAGCCGGACCAGTTGCCTGTCGGCATGGCCCCGATATCAAGGGCCATGCGAATCCCGTCGCCGGTGTTGAAGCGGGTGCCGCGTATCTTGGCGAGTTCCCATCCGGGACCAAGGTACCGCGTGCGCATCTCGGCGTTGGCCTGGAAGCCTCCTGCCGCCAACACCACGCACCTGGCTTTAACCTCGACCGTGCGCCCATCGTGTTTCACGCGCACGCCTTTCACGCCATCGTCGTCGGCAATCAGCGACACAGCCCGCGCGTTATAAGCGACATGAACGCCATTCTTGCGAGCGATCTTGGTGTGGGCGTCGACTAGTCCGGGCCCGCCGCCCCAGGCTTCGACCGTCAGCCCGCCCCAAAACTTGAACTTGCCGTTGATCTTGTAGGCCTGGCGTCCGTAGATCGGAATGAAACGGATGCCTTTGCTTTGCATCCATCGCATCGTTTCCTTGCTGCGAGTGACGAGCAATTCGCACAGATCGGGATCGGTGCGGTATTCGGTGACACGCCCCATATCGTCGAAGAACTTGTCTTCGGCGTAGGTGCCAAAATCGGTATTGGAAATCTCTTCATCGGTCAGATCGGGCATCAGCGTGCGCAAATCATCAACGCCATCGTAGACGCAGCGAAAGGCACCGGCAGTGAAACGGCTATTGCCCCCGGATTCTTCTTCCGGCGCGCGCTCGATCATCAGGACCGAAACGCCATGCTCAGCCGCGGCATGGGCCGCGCAAAAAGCGGCATTTCCGGCACCGACAATCACGACATCGCTGGAGGAGGGAAGCATGCGTTCATATCCGTTCTTGTTGCGCCGAAGACTACCGGCGTTTGCTCAAGCCGCAAGACGCGCGGGGGCAGGAGATGCCCCGAGGGCCGAACTTTCCCGCGCAAAACCTCACTTTCCGTCGGTTTTCAGGGAAATCCGGCGGGGGTGGTTGCTCAAAACCCGAAAATCTGCCGAACCAACAAGCCTTTTCCAATGTTAAAAGCAGGGGCCCTATGTAACCAGAATAATCATGCAATGAGCGGCGTGCTGGCAGTCATCTGCGTCGTGGTGTGGATTTATCTTCTCGCGGGCCGCGGCAACTTTTGGCTTTGCTGCATACGCGACACCGGCCGCCCGGTGCCCGAATTACGGCGTTGGCCCGTCGTCGTTGTCGTCGTCCCCGCGCGCAATGAGTCGAAATACATCGCAGCAAGCGTGCGGTCTCTGCTGGGGCAGGATTATGCGGGCGAGTTTGAGCTTATCGTTGTTGACGACGATAGCAGCGATGGCACAGCAGCGAATGCCATGCACGCTGCAGAATCCTTTCCCGACGGCCGGATGACGGTGATCGAGAGCAAAGGGCCGCCGCCGGGCTGGACCGGAAAGCTGTGGGCGCAGAACCAGGGCATTGCGGCGGCCGAAAACCTTCGGCCCGAATATCTTCTGCTTACCGACGCCGATATCGAGCATGCCCCCGATACGCTGACCTGGCTCGTAAGACAATCATCCGCTAGCCAATTTGAGTTGACGTCACTGATGGCGAAGCTGCGATGTGAGAGCCTGGCCGAACGAACTCATGTGCCGGCGTTCATATATTTTTTTCAAATGCTGTTTCCATTTTCATGGGTGTCTCAACCAGGACCGAGCACCGCAGCTGCAGCGGGGGGCTGCATGCTCGTGCGCGCGGATACGCTTGCGAGCGTTGGCGGCATTGCGAGCATTCGCAACGCACTGATCGATGATTGTTCATTAGCGGCCAAGATGAAAACAATGGGGCCAATTTGGTTGGGTCTCAGCGACCGCGTGCACAGCAATCGGCCCTATCAAACTTTTTCCGACGTGAGGCGTATGATCTCACGGTCCGCCTATGCGCAACTTCGTTACTCACCGTTTCTGCTGGCAGCGACGCTCGCCGGCATGGCGATAACTTTCATGGCTCCGCCGCTTATTGCGATCTTTGCCGCCGGACTGCCGCGTTTTTTGGGATTGCTTGCCTGGCTGGCGATGACGATATCTTTTCTGCCGACATTGCGGTTCTATAGACTGTCGCCTTTATGGAGCCTCTCGCTCCCGGCAATTGCCGGACTATATCTCTATTACACACTCAGCTCGGCCTATCAGTTTATCAAAGGGCAGGGGGGTGAATGGAAGGGACGCATTCATGCCGATGCGACGAGTCTGCAATGACTTCTAGCGGACAACTTCGATCGGGCAAGGGTGCGCACGATGAGAATTTCCCGGTCGCATCGCGCCTCATTAAGAGGCAACACCGGCCTGTCATCCTGGCGTTCTACGAATTTGTTCGGGTTGCCGACGATATTGCCGACCACCCTGAGCTTGCGAGCACGGAAAAAATTGCACGGCTTGATCGGCTGGAGGCAAGCCTGCTCGGCAAAGGCGGCGACGATCCTGAAGGCCTGCGGCTCCGTGCAATTCTGGAAGAGAGGAACCTTTCCCCGCGTCATGCTCAGGATTTGCTAAGCGCTTTCCGTCAAGACGCGACCAAGCACCGTTACGCCAGCTGGGACGAACTCATCGACTATTGTTCGCGCTCGGCGATGCCTGTCGGTCGCTTTGTGCTCGACGTGCATGGCGAAACGCGGGCAACCTGGCCGGCGTCGGATGCCCTCTGTGCGGCGCTGCAGGTCATCAATCATGTGCAGGACTGTGCCGAGGACTACCGTGCGCTTGACCGGGTCTATATTCCGCTCGATGCCCTGGCGGCGAGTGGCGCCAGTGTCGAACAGCTGGACGGCAAGGAGTCGGCACCCTCGTTGAAAGACTGCCTTCGCGGGGTGGTGGCTCGCACTGGGGTTCTATTGGACGAAAGCCGCGGACTTGAGGCTAGCGTCAGCGATACGCGGCTTGCGCTCGAGATCTCGGTCATCCAATCGCTGGCCAGCCGCCTGATCGCAATTCTTATGGTCCGCGATCCATTGGCCGAGCGCGTGCATCTCACCAAAGCCGAAGCGCTTGCGACCGCTTTAAGTGGGGGTGCTCGGGCTATAGTTCGCCGGCTGGTCCGCACAGTGTCGCCGGCACACCGATATCAGACCCCATGAACCTCCAGATTCCAGAATCCTTAACAGATCAGTCATCGCCGGCCAGCCGCGCAGGCGGGAGCTCTTTTTATCTCGCCATGCGTCTCCTCAGCCGCGAAAAAAGGGAAGCGATTTTCGAAGTGTATTCGTTTTGCCGGGAGGTCGACGACATTGCCGACAATGACGCGCCGCGTCCGCAACGGCTCGCACTGCTGTCCGTATGGCGACAGAACATCGACGCGCTCTATTCCGGGAATATTCCGAATGGACTTGAGCGGCTTGCGAAGATCATTGCCCGTTTTAGTTTGCGCAAAGAGGACTTCCTTGCGGTTATTGACGGCGTGGAAATGGATGCGCGGGAGGATATTCGCGCCCCCAGTCTCGAGCACCTTGAGCTTTATTGCGATCGCGTCGCCAGTGCCGTCGGGCGGTTATGCGTGCGCATTTTTGGCATGAGCGACGCCGACGGGAAATTGCTCGCGCATCATCTTGGTCGAGCGCTTCAATTGACAAATATCTTGCGTGATATAGACGAGGATGCCGGAGTGGGGCGCCTGTACCTGCCGCGGGAGGCGTTGGCGCTTGCCAATATCAACACAAGCGACCCAAGCGCCGTCGCGTCAAGTCGTCACCTCGCCCCCGCCTGTAACTTCATTGTCGACCGAGCTCGCGCACATTTTAAGAACGCAGACGAGATCATGGCGCGCTGTCCGCGCCAGGTCGTGCGAGCGCCTAGAATCATGGGAGCGGTCTATCGCCAGAAGCTAGAAGACATGGTATCGCGCGGCTGGACCCCGCCGCGGAACCGCCTTCACGTGAAAAAGTCTTATTTATTGTGGATTGCGTTGCGGCATGCGTTCGTCTGAAGACGGCACGGTACACATTATCGGCGCTGGACTGGCGGGGCTTTCTGCCGCGGTGCGCCTTTGCGGAATACGCCGCGGAGTTGTTGTGCACGAGGCGACCACGCACGCGGGCGGCCGGTGCCGTTCATATTTTGACCAGGCCACCGATATGATGATCGATAACGGCGCACATGTGCTGCTGTCGGGAAATCATGCCGCCCTATCCTTTGTCGAGACTATCGGATCGAGCGCAGGCCTGCACGGGCCGAGCGAGGCGGAGTTTGATTTCATTGATCTGCCAAGCGGCGAGAAGTGGACCTTGCGTTTTGGCGACGGCCGATTTCCATGGTGGGTTTTCGACAAGGACCGCCGCGTGCCGCAGACCGACGTCGTCGATTACCTGCCGCTGGCGCGTCTCCTCTGGACTTCGGCCGATAAGCCCATTGCAGAAGTCATAAGTTGCTCGGGGCCAATTTACGAGCGTTTGCTCGAGCCTTTGCTGCTTGCCGCACTCAATATCCAACCCCGCCAGGGATCAGCGAAATTGGCCAGCGTGCTTATCCGTGAAACGCTCGGTCTCGCCGGGCAGGCGTGCCGGCCATTACTCGCGCGCGAGGGGTTGGCAAACGTATTTGTTGAACCTGCGATTGGCTATTTGAGCGAGCGTGGCGTCTCGGTCGTGTTTGAGGATGAATTGACCGCAGTCAAATTTAACGGTCGGCGCGCGTTGCGACTCGATTTTGCAAAAGGGAATGTCGATCTCGGGATCAACGATGCGGTGATCCTTGCCGTTCCCCCCTATGTGGCAGGGAATTTTGTGCCGGATTTGCGGGCTCCGTCCTCATTTCGTGGGATTGTGAATGCGCATTTTCGTCTCGATCCCCCTGCTGGCTTGCCACCGATACTGGGGGTGATCAACGGCACCTGTCAGTGGATTTTCGCGCTGCCGGGCCGGATTTCGGTGACCATCAGCGACGGCGGCGAGTACTTTACTATGCCGCGCACCGACCTGGCGCAGACGATCTGGGGCGAAGTCGCGAAAGTGTCGGGCCTTCCGCCCGCGTTGCCGCCGTGGCAGATCGTTCGTGAGCGCCGTGCGACGTTTGCCGCCACACCGGAACAAAATGCGCTGCGTCCGCCGGCAGAAACGAAATGGGATAACCTTTTCCTCGCAGGGGACTGGACCGCGACCGGCTTGCCGGCCACGATTGAAAGCGCAGTTCGCTCCGGCTATCGCGCCGCCAATCTCGCCGGCCAGCGCCTTAAGGCTGTCGCATGACGTTGGTGGAGAAATCGCATTCCTCGCCCGGTATCGGCGATGCGGCCGACGGGGCCGGACAGGCGCTGCTCGAATGCCAGCAGAGCGACGGGCATTGGGTGTTTGAACTAGAAGCCGACGCGACGATTCCCTCCGAATATATTTTGCTTCGCCACTATCGCGGCGAGCCGAGAGACGCGGTGCTTGAGCAGAAGATTGCCAACTATCTGCGACGCATCCAAGGCAAGCATGGCGGCTGGCCGCTTTATCACGACGGCGATTTTGACATGAGCGCGAGCGTCAAAGCGTACTTTGCGCTCAAGATGATCGGCGACAGCCCGGATGTCCCTCATATGAAACGGGCCCGCGAAGCTATTCTCGCGCGCGGTGGGGCCACCCGCTGCAACGTATTCACGCGCGCGTTGCTGTCGCTCTATGGGATTTTGAGCTGGCCCAGCGTGCCGGAAATGCCGATCGAAATTATGTTGCTGCCGCGGTGGTTTCCGTTCCACCTCTCGAAGGTTTCGTATTGGGCGCGAACTGTCCTTGTCCCGCTCCTGGTCCTGCTGGCGTTGCGTCCGCGGGCAAGGAATCCCCTTGGGATCAGGATAGACGAGCTTTTTCTGCAGCCTCCGCTCTCGATCGGGTCTGCGGCCAAGGCGCCGCATCAGCGCTGGACCTGGTTTATTCTTTTTCGCGCGCTCGATGCCGTGCTCCGTCCGGCAAGTAAACTATTTCCCAAAACCTTGCGTCGCCGATCGATTGATAGAGCCGTTGGCTTCGTGACCGAGCGTCTCAATGGCGACGATGGATTGGGCGCAATCTTTCCGGCCATGGCCAATGCCACGATGATGTTTGATGTGCTCGGCGACAGCGAGAAGGCTGCTGTCGCGCGCGGTTCGGTGGAGAAATTGCTGGTTGTCGGAAAAAATGAAGCCTATTGCCAGCCCTGCGTATCGCCGGTTTGGGATACGGCGCTCACGTGTCACGCATTGCTGGAACTGGGGAGCAATGAATCGCGCGCGGCCGCTCTGCGCGGGCTCGATTGGCTGTTACCGCGCCAGTTGCTCAACGTTGTTGGCGATTGGGGGTTCCGGCGCCCAAAGGTGCGGCCGGGCGGCTGGGCTTTTCAGTATGCCAATGCGCATTATCCCGACCTCGATGACACGGCCGTCGTTGTCATGGCGATGGACCGAGCCCGCCGGATCGGGGCAGGGGCGCGCTACGACCACGCCATCGAGCGCGGGGTGGAATGGATCAAGGGCATGCAGAGTCGTAACGGGGGCTGGGCGGCTTTCGACGTAGACAATGTCTATGATTATCTCAACAACATTCCATTTGCCGACCATGGCGCCCTGATCGATCCGCCGACGGAGGATGTCACGGCGCGTTGCGTCTCGATGCTGGCGCAGCTCGGCGAAACATTGGACAACAGCGAGTGCCTTTCGAGAGGCATCGACTATCTTCGGACGACGCAAAGGCCCGACGGGAGCTGGTATGGACGTTGGGGCCTCAATTATATCTACGGCACCTGGTCTTCTCTCTGCGCCCTCAATGCTTGCGGCATTGACCGACGTTCCGCGGAAATCCGCAAGGCCGTTGAGTGGCTTCTGTCTATTCAGAATCCCGATGGCGGATGGGGCGAGGATGGCACCAGCTACAAGCTCGACTATCGCGGCCACGAACCAGCTCTTAGCACGCCATCCCAGACCGCCTGGGCTCTGCTCGGCCTGATGGCCGCTGGCGAGACAAATAATCCGGCGGTCGAAAGGGGCGTCCGCTACCTTTCCAAAACACAGACTCAAAGCGGTTTGTGGGATGAGGAGCGATTTACGGCAACCGGCTTTCCACGCGTTTTCTATCTGCGATATCACGGCTACCGGAAGTTTTTTCCGTTGTGGGCACTCGCGCGCTATCGCAACCTGAAGACCAAAAACGATCCCGGCATTATTTTTGGGATGTAACTCTCAGCGGCTAGCCATCGCGTCAAAGCGCGCTTTTTGATCGTTATTCAGCTTCACATAAAATTTGTCGAAGGTGATTTGCACAGTCGTTGCTGCATAATTCATGGCAGTCAAGTGGTCATTGGCAGCATCCAATCGTGCGATTGGATCCGCGGGTATCGGCTGCGCGCAGGAAGCGATCAGCATTTTGGCCATATCGGAAGCGGTTCTGTGCAAAGTTTCGAAGCTTTGGGCCTGATCCTTGTCCGGCCGAACTCTCATTTCGATTTCCTTTATGAGTCGTTCCGCTCTTTCCGCGTTTTGAGCGGCGCATGCCTGAAATTGCTTGTTCATGCCGGGATTTGCAGCGCCGGAATCGGGTTGTGGTGCTTTGTCAGGCTGAAGCTTCGCAAAACTGTTTTTCTGCGCATAGGTAAGCGTCTCATAGAAATTCTTTAAGGGCTCGCGCAGGAAAACGCCGCCATCGCGGACCGTCCAAAGGGTCTGCACCAATGCCCGTAGTCGGTCAGGCGGCGAGAGTGTGCCGACGCCTCGGCAATCGGCCCTAATTTTACTGGCGGCTTCTGCTGTAGCAGTCTGCACTTTTTCGAGCGCCGTCCGCTGACTGCCGGACAACTGGACTGTTTGTTCGACACGCGATGACGGCCAGTTGGTGGATGAGGCCGAAGGACCGCATTTGTCCAGCGAACTATCGTTGTCCGCGTCGGTTCTGACAGCTGAACCGGTGGTCGCAGTGCGAGGCAATGATCGCCGCAAATCAAGACGCCCGGTGATTGTATCTGCAATCACATCGAACCCATGACCGCGCAGGCGCAAGGCGTAGTCATCTGGCCAGAACGTAAATCCCAGTGCATCCTCGTAAGCGCTTGGCCAGGCGGGAGGACCGACCCATCCCAGACGGGCGCCTGAAGGGTTCAGACTTTCCTGGGACGCGGCTGCCCGCTCAGCGGCTGCGGCGCGAGCGGCAGCAGCGCGGGCGGTGCGACCCGAAGCGGCGCGGTTATAGTGGCGAGCGCGGGGACGATGGCCAATGTGGCCGAGTGCATGGCGAAAAGGCCGTGTAAGACCGCCGATTATGCCTTGTGGCGACAGTTGTGCACTAACCGCATCGGGTGCGGCCGTTGCACCCAACGCCACAAATACAAGGATGACGCGCCCGCGCATGGCCGAACCCCGAAGGTGTTTGGCGCACAATTGAACGATGGTCTTTCATAACGAGCCACCAAGCCCGTGAGTTCCATCTTATCGAATTTGGCGCGCTCGTCACTATTCGGCGCGCCTTGCGCGACCCGTTATCCCGCTTTAAGCAGCTCGGGCTTGTCTTTGTTTTTCCGAATTTCCTCGAGCTTTTGCTCAACGTGCTTCGAAAAGACGTATTGCGCGGGCCTTTGACGATCGAGTGGTAATTCGGGCTTCATCTCGCCCTCGGTACGCACCCCTCCCAGACTTACGGCCAAAGCCTTCAGTGGGTGGGCGATCGCATCATTGACGGCGGAAGCCTCATAGCCTGAATGGACCATGCAGTCGGCGCACTTCTCGTAGTTGCCGGTGCCGTAAGCATCCCAATCGGTCTCGTTCATAAGCTCATTGAAGGTTCGTGCGTAGCCCTCGCCGAGCAGGTAGCAGGGCTTCTGCCAGCCGAAAATTGTGCGGGTCGGATTGCCCCACGGCGTGCAATGGTAGCTCTGGTTACCGGCGAGAAAATCGAGGAACAGGCTCGATTGGCTGAACGACCATTTGTCTTTACTTGCTCCGCGCTTGAATATGTCGCGGAACAGCTGCTTGGTCTTGCCACGATTGAGAAAGTGCTGCTGGTCGGGCGCACGCTCGTATGCATAGCCCGGCGACACCGTGATGCCATCGACCCCTAACTCCATCACGGTATCAAAGAACGCCGCCACACGGTCGGCCTGCGCCGTGTTGAACAAAGTGCAGTTGATGTTGACGCGGAAGCCGCGCTCCTTGGCGCGCTTGATTGCCGATACAGCGCGGTCGTAAGTGCCCGGTTGGCAGACCGACTGGTCATGCATTTCCTTGTCGCCATCAAGATGCACCGACCAGGTGAAAAAGACGCTCGGCTCGTACTGCGAAAGCTTCTTCTCCATAAGCAGTGCGTTGGTGCAAAGGTAGACGAATTTCTTGCGCGCGATGATGCCGCGCACGATTTCCGGCAGTTGCTTGTGCAGCAACGGTTCGCCGCCGGCGATCGAGACAACAGGCGCACCACATTCGTCGACTGCATGCAGCGCGTCCTTGGCGGACATATTCTGATGCAGGATCGGATCGGGATAGTCGATTTTCCCGCATCCGGCGCAAGCCAGATTGCATCGGAACAACGGCTCGAGCATCAGCACCAGCGGATAGCGCTTTCGGCCGATTAGACGCTGGCGGATGACGTAGCTACCGACAAATAGTTTCTGAAGAAGAGGAATGCCCAAGATCACTATCCTTGCTGATTTGCTGGGTGCCGGTCACGTCGAGTAGCTCTACGGGCACCCTGAATTCGATGTGCTCATCCTGGCCAGGGAGGGTGAAAACTTCCACCGGTCCGATGGCGCGCAACGCATTGATCACGTCACGCACCATGATTTCCGGCGCCGAGGCCCCCGCTGTAATGCCAACAACCTCCACGTTGTGCAACCACTCCGGCTTTATTTCGCTTCCGTTCGCAATCAGGTGGGTGGGAACGCCGGCATCAACGCCGATTTCGCGCAGGCGGTTCGAATTCGAGCTGTTTTGCGCCCCGACAACGAAAATCACGTCGGCCAGCTTTGTCAACTCCAGCAGAGCGGTTTGACGGTTCTGTGTTGCATAGCAGATATCTTGTGTGCCCGGTCCGACGACATCCTTAAAACGGCGGAACAGCGCCGCAATGATCCCTTTGGTGTCATCCACGCTGAGCGTGGTCTGCGTCACGTAGGCGATCGGCGTGTCGTCCGGCAAGTCGAGGCCATTCACGTCTTCTTCAGTCTGCACAAGAATTACAGGCCCTGGAATTTGTCCCAAGGTCCCTTCCACCTCGGGATGGCCAGCGTGGCCAATCAGGATGACCGTGCGCCCGTTCCGCAAATAATGCCGACCTTGCGCGTGTACTTTAGAGACGAGCGGACAAGTAGCGTTGAGCACGCGCAGGCCCCGCTCGGCTGCCTCTTCCTGGACCTTCTTCGCTACACCGTGGGCGCTGAAGATTGCTATTGCGTTTGGCGGCACTTCGGACAGTTCTTCGACGAACCGCGCACCGCGTGCCTTCAGCGCGTCGACCACCCACTTGTTGTGAACAATCTCGTGCCGCACATAGACCGGCGGCCCGTATTTATCGAGCGCACGCTCGACGATCTCAATAGCGCGCACAACCCCCGCGCAGAAGCCGCGAGGTTTCGCCAGAATAACCTTCATCCCGCTGCCCCCTTGGCGTGCCGGCTGGCTTGCCGACGACGCGCCGCCCGCTCGGCGAGAAACTGGATGTCGGCAGGTTGCAATTCCGGCGCCTGACGCCCGAACACCTCGAAGACCTTGTTCACGATGCCCGTCGCATCCAGCCCGGCCTTGGCATACATCGCGGGAGGGCTGTCGTGATCGATGAAAATATCCGGCAAGATCATGCTGCGAATCTTGAAGCCTAAACGCTCCAGCGCTCCCGTGTCGCTCAACAATTGCATGACTTGCGCGGCAAATCCGCCGATGGCACCTTCCTCGATCGTTATGAGCAGTTCATGCTCGCGCGCCAGCCGCAGAATGAGCTCGCGATCAAGCGGCTTGGCGAAACGAGCGTCGGCGACGGTGGTTGAAATGCCGTGAGCCGCCAGTGTCTCGGCCGCTTTTGTGCATTCGGCAAGGCGTGTGCCAAGCGACAGCAACGCGACCGTATTGCCCTGCGCGATGATGCGGCCTTTGCCGATTTCAAGCGGTATACCGACTTCAGGCATTACAACACCGACCCCATCGCCCCGCGGGTAGCGCACAGCGCACGGGCAATCATCGATTCCCACGGCAGTCGCTACCATGTGCACAAGCTCCGCCTCGTCGGCTGCGGCCATCAGGACAAAGCCGGGCAGGCAGCCGAGATAGGCGAGGTCGAAGGAGCCGGCGTGTGTCGGACCGTCGGCACCGACCAACCCGGCGCGATCCATCATGAAGCGAACCGGCAATTTCTGGATCGCAACGTCATGCACGACCTGGTCGTACGCACGCTGCAGGAAGGTCGAATAGATCGTGACAAATGGCTTATAACCCTGCGTCGCTAGGCCTGCCGCGAAGGTCACTGCGTGTTGCTCGGCGATGCCGACGTCGAAGGCGCGTTGAGGGAACGACTTGGCGAAGATATCGACGCCCGTGCCGCTCGGCATTGCCGCGGTAATGGCGACAATCTTCTCGTCCTTGCGGGCTTCCTTCACCAGACTTTCGCCGAACACTTTCGTGTAAGACGGGGCGTTCGAAACGCCCTTCTGCTGTTTGCCCGTTGCGACATCGAATTTCACAACGCCATGATATTTATCCTGTGACGCTTCTGCCGGTGCATAGCCTTTTCCCTTCTGCGTACGGACATGCACGAGGAAGGGACCATTGTCGGCGTTGCGAACATTCTCCAGGACAGGCACGAGCTGGCGCAGATCGTGTCCGTCGACGATGCCGATGTAATAGAAACCGAGCTCTTCGAACAATGTCCCGCCGGTGACAAACCCACGAGCGAGCTCTTCAGCGAGGTATGCCTTTTCTTTGAAGAACTGCGGAAGGCGATCCGCAAACTGTCTGCCGATATCACGTATCGACATGTAAGTCGGGCTCGACAACAGCCGCGTGAGATAATTCGACATGGCACCGACCGGTGGTGCAATGGACATCTCGTTGTCGTTCAATATCACAATCAATCGCCGGCTCGTTGCCCCGGCATTGTTCAGTGCTTCGTAAGCCATGCCTGCAGACATGGCGCCGTCACCGATAACGCAGATCACGTTGTGTTTTTGGCCGGCGAGGTCGCGCGCCACGGCCATACCCAAGCCCGCCGATATGGAAGTTGAGGAATGCGCGGCGCCGAAGCAGTCGTATTCGCTCTCAGAGCGCTTGGTGAAGCCGGACAGACCGCCACCGGTTCGCAAAGTTTTGATGCGATCCCTGCGGCCGGTCAGGATCTTGTGTGGATAGGCTTGGTGACCCACATCCCAAATCAGCTTGTCATCCGGGGTATCAAAGACGTAATGCAGGGCAACGGTCAGCTCGATCACGCCGAGACTTGCTCCCAGGTGTCCGCCGGTAACTGCGACCGCATTGATCGTCTCGGCGCGCAATTCATCGGCAACCTGCTGGAGGTCCCGCGCATTGACACGGCGTAAATCTGCAGGGCTCTTGATCGAGTCGAGGAATTTGGTGGTGGATTTTGTCAGGAAGTCATCATTGGGCGCCGTCATGCTTTAATTACCTTCCCACTAACTCGGAGGCGCTTGTGCGTTGTTGGCAAAACCTCTCAAAACATTTTTTGTCGCCCAATACGAGCTTTGCCGGCTCTGCCACGAAGTCTCTCAGTCAGCGTCAATCAATAACGAGTGGAAAAGTTCCACGCGGAAAGCATTGATAATATTGCATCAGAGCGCAAGTGGGGGGTAACTCCCTGTAGCCGGAAGGCAACATTTGGCATGCTAGGTTCAGCTGTTACCGGAATCGTCAAGTTCTGCACGCGATTCCCTTGGCCAATCATCGTGTTAGCGGTTATTGCGGCGGCAGGGTCGGCGGTTTATGCGGCCCGCCATTTCGCGATCAATACGGACGTCAACAAACTGATTTCGCGCGAACTTGATTGGCGCAAGCGCGAGGCGGAATTCGAAAAAGCTTTCCCAGGGCATTTCGGTTCAATTTTGGTGGTTGTGGATGCCCCAAGCGCCGAGTTCGCGGTTCGAGCCAGCGCCGAATTGGCGGACAAGCTTAAATCCCGGCCGGAATTGTTCCGGTCAGTGGACGACATTGAAGGTAGCGAATTTTTTGCGCGCAACGGATTGTTGTATCGGCCGACTGAAGAGGTGGCGAACTTCGCCAAAGGGCTGGGGCAGGCGGCGCCGGTCGTCGGAACGCTTGTCGATGATCCCAGCTTGCGTGGGCTCACGCGAATGCTCTCTCTCGGCCTGGTCGGCGTGCAAAACCGCATGGTCACGCTCGACGGGTTGGCCCGCCCGTTAACAATGGCGTCCACGACATTGGAGAACGTGCTTGCAGGCCGACCCGCGACCTTCTCATGGCAGGCGATGGTGAATGGGCAGGACCCGAAACCGGCCGATCTTCGCCGTCTCATCGAGGTCCATCCTGTTCTTGACTTTTCCGCTCTTCAGCCAGGCGAAGCCTCAAGTAATGCTATCCGTCAGGCAGCATCGGATCTTCAGCTGAAAGACAAATACCAGGCGCGGGTCCGGCTGACGGGTTCGGTGCCGATGGCGGACGAAGAATTCTCAACCGTTCGAGAGGGCGCGCTCGAGAATGCCATTGCCACCATCCTCGTCGTCCTCGTGATCCTTTGGCTCGCGCTCAAGTCAGGGCGTCTTATTGTCGCAGTTTTCCTCACACTATTCGTGGGACTTGCGATGACTGCCGCGCTGGGCCTGATGATGGTTGGCGCGCTGAACATGATATCGGTGGCCTTTGCCGTCTTGTTTGTCGGCCTTGGCGTCGATTTCGCCATTCAGTTTTCGGTGCGATATCGCGCCGAGCGCCATGACAAGCCTGAACTTCATGCTGCGCTTGCCCAGGCTGCAGAAAAAATAGGCGTCCCGCTGACGTTGGCGGCCGCGGCGGTAGCAGCCGGGTTTCTGTCGTTCCTTCCCACGGACTATCGTGGCGTCTCGGAGCTGGGTGCAATCGCCGGCGTAGGCATGTTGATTGCCTACGTGACAAGCATCACGTTGCTGCCGGCTCTTCTCGCTGTGCTTAATCCTCAGGGTGAGGCCGAGCCAATCGGATACCGTGCGCTCGCTCCGATAGACTGGTTTATCCAGGAATACCGTGTTCCTGTTATTGTCAGCACGCTGGCGCTTGCGCTTGCGGGGTCGCCATTACTCTATTTTCTCACATTCGATTTCGACCCAATCCATTTGCGCAGCCCGCAAACCGAATCAATTTCGACATTGCTTGATTTGCGGGGCGATCCGCGGGGCGGGACCAACTCTGTCAACATCATAACCGCCTCGGTTGAGGAGGCTTCGGCGGCCGCAGATAAATTACAAAAGCTGCCCGAGGTTCTGAAGGTAACGACTCTGCTCAGTTTCATACCCCAGGATCAGGATAAAAAAATTGAACAGATCGCGGACTTTGAGGAGCAGATTGGCCCCGCCCTGGAAAAGCCCGGCTCTGCCAAACCGCCAAATGATGCTGAAAATATTGCTGCCCTCAATGGCATGGCTGACCAGCTTAAAAAGATGGCCGGAAACGCCAAAGGTCCCGGAGCCGATGCGGCGCGACGTCTGGCGGAAAACCTGCTGAAACTGGCGCGAGCTGATCAGCAGACGCGGGCACGCGTTGCAAGAGTGTTCATCGTGCCTTACGAAACCGATACCGCCCAATTGAGAGAATTTCTGAAGGCCGAAAAGATCACCCAAGACAATCTGCCGCAGTCGCTCAAAGGGAAGTGGGTGACGCCTGATGGTCGCGCACGTGTCGAAGTCGCGCCAAGCGGCGACACCGACGATACCGAGGTGCTCCGCACCTTTGCGCGGGCCGTTCTTGCCGTCTTTCCGAACGCCACCGGCGGTCCAATTTCAATCCTTGAATCGAGTCGTACCGTTATCAGAGCATTTTTCGAGGCAGGATTTTATGCGCTGGTTTCGATTGCCATCCTGCTTTGGATCGTGTTGCGCCGCTTTGGCGATGTCTTGCTGACTCTCGTGCCCCTCTTGTTGGCGGGCGTGGTGACACTTGAAATTTGTGTACTGATAGGCATGCCGTTGAATTTCGCAAATATCATCGCGCTGCCGTTGCTTCTGGGCGTGGGCGTGGCTTTCAAAATTTATTACATCATGGCCTGGCGCTCCGGCCGCACCAATCTTTTGCAGTCGAGCCTCACTCGCGCGGTTATTTGGAGCGCTTTGACAACGGCAACCGCGTTCGGAAGCCTGTGGCTTTCGCAACATCCGGGCACATCCAGCATGGGCAAATTGCTGGCATTGTCCCTCGTGTGTACTTTGGCGGCCGCGGTCCTATTTCAGCCCGCGCTCATGGGAAAACCCCGTAGAAGCCGGCGTCTTTGAGCAAACATCATCGTGCGACTCCGGTTGTGTGCTTGCCGTTCTCCGGCTACCGGAGGTCGATGGCTTTGCAGGGGTGCGTTGCGTCGAGGCGGTTGAGGGCGGATCTTGCGATTCGAAACGCGTCCAATTTTCGCCGCCGCACAAAAAGCCCAGGAAACATCCCTGGACGCGCAGAGTATTTGGATCAACCAGGCTGATGCTGGCCGAATAAGTGTTGCCATCTTCCGAGTTATAGATTTTTCCATCCCATTGGTTCGGTTTGCTTGGCGCCATTCCGAGCAGGATCGGCATTCCTAGCGTAGGACGGGATCTCAGATTGGGATCCGGATTTTTCTTGTCGATGCCGCCCGGTTGCGCTTCCCATGCGACGATCCCCCACAAGCGGCCATCGCAGTCGGCGATCTTGATGCGGGCATATTGTTTGGCGACCAGCCATTCACCCGTCGCGTCGGTGGGCGTCCGACCCGGCTGTGCAAATGCGATGCCGCACGCGATCAGCGACAGCGCGGCGCAAAAAGCTGAAAGATGGACTGTTTTTGGGCTCATTCGAATTTACACCTCGGATGCAACCCCAAATCCCCTCGGTTGGTCAGGACGTAACATCGGAAAATGGACGAAATGACGCCCAGTTCCCCACTTTAGACTAATCAAATTGCAGCATAATGGAACTCGGACGGTCGGTAACCCGTTGGGCCATGGTTCCAATTCACTGTATTCGCTCGGATCATGCCTTCTACGGAGTAATTTATTGCTAGATTGTCCAGCGGAGCTAAGTCCGCCGGCCCCCATTCCCAGAGAGCACGCTTTAGGACCGATTGCGTTGCTGCGTGTACTTGCCAGCAACCCGCTCGAAGCGTGGACGGCAGCCCATTTTGAGGAACCGATCGTAACGACAGGATTGTCGATCGGCCGCGTTGCGGTGGTCAATGAGCCGGCCGCCATCCGGCGGGTCCTGATGACAAATACCGCAAACTACCAGAAAGATTGGTTGCAGCGGCGTGTGCTTTCCGCAGCTCTTTCAAACGGCTTGCTGACTGTGGAAACCGATCAGTGGAAGCTTCAGCGCCGGGCGTTGGCGCCACTCTTCTCGCGCAAGACCGTGTTGTCCTTCTCGGCTGCGATGATCGAAGCCGCCGAGACGCTCATCGACCGACTTTCGCAACGTGAAGGTCAGATTGTCGACTTCTCGGACGAGTCGACACGCATCACGGTGGACGTGCTCGAGCGCACGATTTTTTCGGACGGCTTCGGGCGCGATCCGAATGAAGTGCGCGCTGCGATGTCGGCGTATTTCAATACAGTTGGGCGCATCGATCCATTCGATGTTCTAGGCCTGCCATCCGTCGTGCCGCGGCCAACGCGCATGAAGTTGAAGCCGACGCTTAGGTTCTTCGACAAAACTGTCGGCGACATTATCGCGATGCGTCAGCGGCGCCTCGCAGCGGATCCCGAGAACGCTCCACGCGATATTCTCACGCTGTTGCTGGAGGCGCGCGATCCGGAGACCGGCGGTGCGCTTAGCGACATTGAGATTCGCGCGAACATTCTAACGTTCATCGCGGCCGGTCAGGAAACCACAGCCAATTGCATTACCTGGACTCTGTATTTGCTCTCGCAATCGCGCGAATCGCGGGAGCGAGTCAGGGCCGAGGCGGACCAGGAGTTTGACGGTTCGCTTGAGGGTCTTGCCGATCGCCTTCCTGTCACGCGAGCGGTTATAGACGAGACCAATCGTCTCTATCCACCTATTACGGCGATCAGCCGAACGGCCTTTGGTCCGGACGAACTTGCCGGCGAGCCGATCAAGCCAGGCACCATGATCGTCATCGCACCTTATGTCCTGCATCGTCATCGAGCTTTGTGGGTAAAACCCAACCATTTCGATCCCAGCCGTTTCCTTGGCGATGAGCGCACAAGAATTGATCGTTTCGCCTATCTTCCTTTCGGCGTTGGGCCGCGAATCTGCATCGGCGCGACATTCGCAATACAGGAAGCGTCAATCATAGTGGCGGCGCTCATGCGCCATTTCACCCTCGAAATGGCGTCGGGGTGCATTCCGTGGCCGGTACAAAAAGTAACGCTCCGTCCGAAAGACGGGTTGCGGATGATCGTGCGGCGACGTCGATGAGCGTCCAGCGATTCGAAATGCTTGGTGTGATCCGGTGCGGGCGAGAATGCGGCGAAGCTATTGGCCGTGATCCTCAAGAACCTTCAGGCAGGCCCTTCTCAGCTTGCGACGGTTCTCCTGTAGGCACGAAAGAACGCGAAATGTGTCAGGAATTGCGTCGCGGCAGAACTTATTCGAGTCGGGCGCGCATGCCGCCTGCTCCTCCGCCGTGCCCTGCAGAACACCGCCCGACTTGCTTGCCGGCGGCCGCTTGTCATCGACGGCAAAGGCGCTGCCAGCAAACATTTGTAACAGCAGGATGACCGCGCAGATTTTTAGATACATTGTCAGGTGCCTCAGTTTCGTGCATTGTTTTAACGCGCAACGGCTGTATCGAGTTGAGAGATGTCGGTGCCGTTACGAGGGGCGATTGATGTGGTGCGCGGCACTATTTTGGCCATAGCGCTTGCGTTTTCCTTTGCAGGGGCCTCCTACGCACAAAGGATAGCACCGTTTGACCGACTGGCCGGACAGTGGTCAGGGTCGGGGACAATCGAGCTATCCAACGGCTCACATGAAACGATCAGATGCCGCGCAGCTTATGACGTTTTGCGCGAACATAGCAAACTTCAGCTCAACATCCGATGCGCCAGCGAGGGCGCCAACTTTGACCTACGTGCCAGCGCAGATTACTCCGCCGGTGCGATTTCAGGCTATTGGAGTGAATCGTCACGCGGCGCCTCCGGAACAATCTCGGGCAGAGCGGAAGGTGACCGTTTCCAGGTGGTAGCCAGGGCGGCATCGTTCGTGGCTACACTGACGCTGGTAACCCACGGCGGGCGGCAAACTGTCTCAATCAGGTCGCAGGATCCTCAATCCACCATCAAAGCCGTCTCGGTAAATCTCAGGCGTACAAGCTAAAGCACTTTCGTTCTATTTGACTGGCGATCGCAGCAAGGAGTGCCGTGACAAACGACGCACGACCTGGCTCAGGAACATTGCGATCGGCCGCAACATGAACAGGTCCGCTATCAGTGCCGCCACCATCGCAAAAGCGCTGAGCCAGCCGAACAGCCGAAGTGACGGCAACCCTGAGAGTACCGTCATGGCGAGACCACAGGCCAGCACGGCCGATGTGAGGATCAAGGGCGGTCCGACCAGAATAGTGGCGCGTTCGACGCCGACCGCAGGGTCGGGATCAATGTCCTCGATCTGCAGGCGATTGAGAAAGTGAATGGTCGCGCTCAACCCAAGGCCGAACGATACCGTCAACGCGATGACGCTCGCAAATTGCAGGCCCTGACCGGTCAGAAGCAAAATGCTTCCGGCAAGCACGATCGGAAAAAGTCCCGGCAATATGCTGATAAGCATGACGACAGGTGACCAGAAGGCAAGGCCGATAAATGCCGCCACAAAGACGATTTCAATCGTGAGGCCTCTGCTCAGCTTGTCGATCATCAGGGCACTGTTGCGGGCCGAGATAACCGAGAGGCCCGTGACCGCGATCTTGTAACCAGGGTATTTCTTTCGCACGCTGTCGAGTTCCTGGTCCGCACGATCGACAATGGGCAATAGTTGGCTGGCGTCAGAATCCGGTACCCGGCCGCTAATGATGACCGCATCCTGCTCCGCTGAAATGAATCGACGGGTCAGGTAGGGCGGCAGCAGATCGACGTACTCCTTCAGCGTTTCGAGGTCGCTTTTGTTCATCTTCTCGGCAAGCCAACGCCGCAAGGTCTCCAATGACCACACATTGCCGACGCCGCGTTGGCGTTCGAGCAAGGCGTGCACGTCGGCAATTACCGCCAGCGATTCGGGCGCATAGAGCGATGCGCCTTTCGGAAATTGGATATAAACCTCGAACGGGTTTGCTCCTGTCAACTTAACATCGAGGCGTTCGCTGGCTTGAACGGCGCGCTGTCGGTCCGGCACCTGGTCCGCGAGACGATAGCGCGCCTGAAGCTGGGCGTAGCCGAGCGACAACAGGACGACGACAATGAGGCTGATCGCGGAATAGAGTCCCGGCCGAGCCACCATCCGCACCGCGATCCAGCCGCAAAATCTGCGCAGAACGTTCAGTGCAGTGTCCATGTTCCGGACGCCCGCCACGAATTCGGCCTCGTTGCGGATCAGCAGCACGCCAAGCAACGGCAGACCCATCAAAACAGCGAACAGTGCGACCGTTACTGCCACCAGGCCGGCCTCGCCGAACGTGCGAACGAGGTCCGACTCCGAGAACTGCAAGGCAATAAATGATACGCCCGCCGTCGCGTGCGTCAGTACGCAGGCCGGCCCGACGATGAGAAGGGCATTACGAAAGGCAGTAACCTTATCGTCGCCTGCCAGCAGGCGATCGCGAGCGGCAAAGGTAAGCTGCATGCTGTCGGAAAAACTGATGACCATGATCAGTGGGGTCATCACGTTCAAAAACATGTTCAAACTGAACCCGAACCATCCAAGTGCGCCGAGTGCGAGAAGAATGGCGATGAGCGGCGGACCGGCGGCGATAATCATGAACGAGACGCGGCGAAAGAACATGATCGCGATGAGACAACCGACCACGAAACCGAGCGTGTTATAGACCAAGCGGTCTCGCTGGATCGCGGTGCGAATCTCATGTTGCATCACCGGGACACCGGACAGCTCACCTTTTAATCCGGTGCCTTCCAGATGGGTCCTGACTTCGTTGCGGACCTCATCGACTATCTTGCCGAGACGATCCGGTCCGGTGGCGCTGGGCTCCAAGGCCAGCACCATTAATGTCAGCTTGCCGTCTGGCGACAGCATCTTGTCGCGAATGATTTCGTTCGACATCACCCGCTTCACGAGCGCTTGATATTCGGCGCCTTCCGGCAGCGGGTTGGGAAACAGGGGAGGCGGGATTTGTCCGTCCTTGGGCGGCTCGCGCGCGGAAAAAATCGAAATCAGGCCCCGTGTGCCATCGATCAGCTGCAGCTCGATGGCCAGTTCACGCAGTTTTTCGAGGGACGATCTTTCCAGTAACCGGTCTCCCTCGATCACAATCAGAATATCAAATTCGTTCGAGGGAAATCGGCGCGTAACCTCTTCGTAAGTGCGGAACTCTTCAGTATCGGATCGAAATAGCTGGCTAAGCGAATCGTCGACCTTCACGCGCGCGAAACCGAATGCCGCTATGATGCTGAGTACAACGAAGACGGTCGCGCACAACATTCGGTGCGACAGGGCGTAAAATCCAAGGCGCTCAATTCCCAGTGCAAGATTGCGCGGCTTTATGGCGCGTGGCTGGTCTGGCGAGACGCTGTCAGATGGCGGAAGGCTGCTCACTGATCCCCCGGTGGAGCTGCGATAGAAAAATGATGGACTGCCGAATGAAAAATTGCCACTAGGCGAAGGATGAATATTCCTCCACGTTTGATCGGCCCGTCGTGGAACGGCCGGTTTTACCCCATCGCCGCTCGATATAGTCGATGACCATCTGCTTGAAGTCGGCGGCGAGGGTGGGCCCGCGCAGGGTGGCGGCCTTCTTGCCGTCGATGAACACCGGGGCGGTCGGCTGCTCGCCGGTGCCGGGCAGCGAGATGCCGATGTCGGCGTGCTTGGATTCGCCGGGCCCGTTCACGATGCAGCCCATCACCGCCACGTTGAGCGTCTCCACCCCGGGATAGCGCGTCTTCCACTCCGGCATCGATGAGCGGATGAAGCCCTGGATGTCGGCGGCAAGCTCCTGGAACGTGGTCGAGGTGGTGCGCCCGCAGCCGGGGCAGGCGGCCACCAGCGGCACGAAGGTGCGCAAGCCCATGGTCTGCAGCAATTCCTGCGCCACCTGAACCTCGCGCGTGCGATCGCCGGCGGGCTCGGGGGTGAGCGAGATGCGGATGGTGTCGCCGATGCCCTGCTGCAGCAAAACCCCCATGGCCGCCGCCGAGGCCACGATGCCCTTCGAGCCCATGCCGGCCTCGGTCAGGCCCAGATGCAGCGCGTAGTCGCAGCGCCGCGCCAGCTCGCCATAGACCGCGATCAGGTCCTGCACCGCCGAGACCTTGGCTGAGAGGATGATGCGGTTTTTGGCCAGCCCGAGCTCTTCCGCCCGCTGTGCCGAGCCGAGCGCCGACTGCACCATCGCCTCGTGCATCACCACGCGCGCATCGCGCGGGCTCGTCGATTTGGCGTTCTCGTCCATCAGCCGCGTGAGCAACTCCTGGTCGAGCGAGCCCCAGTTGGCGCCGATGCGCACCGGCTTCTCGTACTTGAGCGCCATCTCGATGATGGCGGAAAACTGCCGATCCTTCTTGTCCTTGAAGCCGACATTGCCGGGATTGATGCGGTATTTGTCGAGCGCTTCCGCGCAGCCGGGATGATCGGCCAGAAGCTTGTGCCCGATATAATGGAAGTCGCCGACCAGCGGCGCGCTCACGCCGAGCTTGAGCAGGCGCTCCTTGATGCGCGGCACCGCGGCTGCCGCCTCGTCGCGGTCAACCGTGATGCGCACGAGCTCGGAGCCGGCACCCGCCAATGCAGCAACCTGCCGCGCCGTTGCCTCGACATCGGCGGTGTCGGTGTTGGTCATCGACTGCACGACAATCGGCGCTCCGCCGCCGACCGTGACGCCGCCAATACTCACCGCGACCGTTTTGTGGCGTTGCGCGCTCGTACTCATGACCTTTCAGCACCAACCGTGTGCCAGACAGATATAGCAGGATGATCGCAGGCGAAAGTCCCCCATTTGCCTGATTCCTAGGCCCGATTCACCAGCACCAGTCCTGTAGCAACCAGCGCCACGGCCGCCGCGAAGGCAGGCGTCAATGGATCGCCAAGCACCAGGTGGCCTGCAGCGACGCCGAACAAGGGCGTCAGAAAGGTGAAAGCTGAAAGCCGGCTCGCCGAATACCGAGCAACGAGTGCAAACCAGATGACAAAGGTGACGCTGACGACCCAGACGGTTTGATAAGCCATCGACCCGATGGCCACCGCCGACGGCACGTGTGTGATGCGTTCGCCAAGGAGGATGGCCGCGATCGCCATGACCGGTGCTGAAACGACAAGCTGATACAACATGACTTTTTCGGCCGAAATTCGGGTGAGCGGGCTTGCTTTGATCGTCAAGGTAGTTGCGGCCCAGAACAGCGCAGCACCCACCATCATCACATCACCGATAAGCTGTCTTGGATCCGTCGCCGGTGTAGGCACGCCGAACGCGATGACCATACCGATGAAGGACAGACTAAGGCCGAGCCACTGGGCAGGCTTGAAACGATCTGCGGGCAATACAATACGCGCACCAAGGACGACGAAGAACGGCGCAAGATATATGAATAACGTCGCGCGCGAAGCCGTGGTGTAGAGTAGACCTTGAAAGATCAGAATGAATTCGACAGCGAACAAAATTCCTGCGGCAATCCCGAACCACAAAGTGCCGTCGCGCTTGAAGAGCCCAATGCCGCGCAGCTGACAGTACGCCGAGATCAACAGCGCCGCGACAGCCGATCGGACTGCAGCTTGCGTCACCGGAGGGATGTCATGAATTGCAAGCTTGGTTGCGACCTGGTTAAAGCCCCATGACAGGCACAACACAACCACAATGCTGGCCGCAAGCGCGTCAAGCGGGCGCGTGGTCGATGTGTAGGACTTCGAGGACAATGGAGAGGCATTCCGGCGCGTGGCGCCACATTCCTACCGTACCGACTTAAGGATGTCATGGCCGACGTTCGCCGGTGATGACAAACTTGTCACGCCGCCTTGCAATGCGCGCAGATGCCGGAGATCTCGATAACGGGTGTCTTGGGTGAAAAGCCGGCCGCGCGCGATGCGCTCTTGATGGTGTCGGCAACCGCGGCTGAAGCAGCCTCGCCAACCGCGCCGCATTTTTCGCAGATGAGGAACACGACCGGATCGGCGCTTTCGTGATTGTGCACGCAGGCGATGAAGGCATTCCGGCTTTCGATGCGGTGCACGAGCGCCTGCTCGCGCAGAAAATCAAGCGCACGATAGATGGTGATCGGCGCGGGCCTGGCGCCAGGCACGCTCAGGCGGTCGATCAGCTCATAAGCGCCGAGCGGCTGGTGGCTGGCCAAAAGCGCCTCCAGCACCTGCCGCCGGATCGGCGTCAGTCGCTCTTTTCGTGCAGCACAGATCGTTTCGGCGTGAGCAATAGCGTCGCTCGCACACCGTTCATGATCATGATCCGGCTTCGGAAATACGGCGCGTGCAAATGGTTTGCTGGCCAAGGAACCTTCCGCCTTCGACACAAGTCTAACGTCAAACCGCTCCAAACCCTACGCGCCGAACATATATATTGCACTGCAACAAAAATAGAGGCAGGTTCCGCCCGCGCTCCTAAACCCCCGTTCGCTGCCCACCAAATGAGGACCGCATGCTGAAAGGCAAGACCGCGCTGATTACCGGCTCGACATCGGGCATCGGGCTCGCAACAGCCCGCACCCTCGCCCAGGACGGCGCCAACGTCATCCTCAATGGCTTTGGCGACAGGGCCGAGATCGAAAAGCTGCGCGCCGGAATCGAGAAGGACTTTGGCGTCAAGGCCCGTTACTCGGCGGCCGACATGACCAAGCCGACCGAAATCGCCGATATGGTGCGCGCAGGCGAAAAAGAATTCGGCGCGATCGATGTGCTGGTGAACAACGCGGGCATCCAGCACGTGGCGAACATCGAGGATTTCCCGATCGAGAAATGGGACGCGATCATCGCCATCAACCTGTCCTCGTCGTTTCACACGATCCGCGCCGTGGTCCGCGGCATGAAGTCGCGCAAGTGGGGACGCATCGTCAACATCGCGTCGGCGCACGGTCTCGTCGCGAGCGTCCAGAAAGTCGCCTACGTGGCGGCCAAGCATGGCCTCGTTGGCCTTACAAAGGTGGTCGCGCTCGAAACCGCCAACGGCGGCATCACCTGCAATGCCATTTGCCCCGGCTGGGTGCTCACTGAACTGATCAAGCAGCAGATCGAGACGCGGGCCAAGGCCAACAATCAATCGTTTGATCAGGCGAAAGTGTCGCTGTTGTCGGAAAAGCAGCCGATGCTCGAATTCACCAAGCCCGAAAGCGTCGGCGCCCTTGCCGTGTTCCTCTGCAGCGATGCCGCTGCAACGATTACCGGCTCTGCCTATTCGATCGACGGCGGCTGGGTGGCACAGTGATCCAGTTTCTTTCGCGCGCCTTTGGCGTCGACAAGCCGGAAAAGCCGAAAGCGGGCAAGCACATCAACCTCGCCTTGCAGGGCGGGGGCGCGCTTGGCGCCTTCACCTGGGGCGTGCTTGACCATCTCCTCGAGGATGGCCGGCTGACGATCGAAGGAATTTCCGGTACCTCGGCCGGTGCGGTCAACGCGATCATGCTTGCCGACGGGCTGGCGCGCGGTGGTCCGGACGAAGCGCGCAAGCGGCTTGCCGATTTCTGGCGCGCGGCGAGCCTTGGCGGAAATCTACCAGAAGTGCAGCGGCGCGCAGTCGATCGGCTGTTTTCGTTCTGGCCGATCGAAGACACGCCAGTGGGCCTCTGGATGCAGGCGCTCACGCGCTATCTGTCGCCGTACGACTTCAATCCGCTCAACATCAATCCGCTGAAGGATTTGATCGAACGCTTCGTTGATTTCAACGCCGTGCGCGCCTGCAAGGATCTGCAATTGTTCGTCTCCGCCACCAATGTCAGGAGCGGACAGCTCCATGTGTTCAGGCGCGAGGAAATGACTGCGGACATGATCGTCGCCTCGGCCTGCCTGCCGCATCTGTTTCGCGCTGTCGAGATCGACGGAGAGCATTATTGGGATGGAGGCTACGTGGGCAATCCGGCGCTCTATCCGTTGGTTGGCGCCACGCAGACCGAAAACCTGCTGCTGGTTCAGATCAATCCAGTTCGCCGCAAGCAGGTGCCGAAATCGCAGAATGAGATCATGGCGCGCATCAACGAGATCACTTTTAATTCCTCTCTGATGTCGGAATTACGCGGCCTTACCTTTGTCGGCAAGCTGATCGACGAGGGCAGGTTGCCGCGCGGCACCGGCGCGGGGCAATACCGTCGTATCAATCTGCATCGTGTTGCGCTCACTGGGGCAGCGCAGACACTTGACGCCGCCAGCCGACTCCACACTGATTACGATTTCTTCGAGATGTTGCGCACCAACGGCAAGCGCGCCGCTCGGCGCTTCCTTGATGCGCATTACGACGACATCGGCGCGCGCTCGACCGTCGATTTTGAGGCTGTGGCGCCCGAAGCCGCGAGCGCGTGATATAATCGGGCATGACGGAACTAGCCGCCGAGATCGGTCAGAGCATTCTCGAGGTCATTGTCGCCGACATCACCACGCTTGATGTCGATGCGATCGTGAATGCGGCGAACCGCGCCCTGCTGGGCGGTGGTGGCGTCGACGGCGCGATCCACCGCGCCGCCGGGCCGGAGTTGCTGGAAGAATGCCGCGCCCTCGGCGGCTGCAACACCGGCTCAGCCAAGATCACCCGCGGGTACCGTTTGAAAACCAGGCACGTCATCCACGCCGTCGGACCTGTATGGGCCGGTGGTGGCAAGAACGAAGAGGCCCTGCTGGCGGGCTGTTACCGCACCGCCCTCGATTTGGCCGCCGCCAGCCGTTTGACATCGATCGCATACCCGGCGATCTCGACAGGCGTCTATCGCTTTCCAGCCGAACTTGCCGCGCGCGTCGCGGTCGGTACCGTTGCGGCCGAGATCGCCGCCCGGCCGCGCGGCATGACGCGAGTGATCTTCTGCTGTTTCGCGCCGGAGAGTGCCGAGCATCACAAGAATGCGTTTGCGGAACTGGGGCTGGTCTAAGCCGCCATCCATTCGTCTCCGCGCAAATTAGACGTCATGCCCGGCAGTCTCACCGAGCCTAAGGAGCATGTTCCGAGCGAATGCATCAGCAACGTCATGGCCGGGCTTGTCCCGGCCATCCACGTCGTTGCTTGGGTAACTCCGAGAAGACACAGGGCCGGGCATGACCAGCGCCGGCGAAATAAACAATTTGTGGGCAGCAATCAAACCCTCGGCTCGACATCCAGCCGCACGATCCAGTTTTCCAATCCCTGCTTCACCGCCGGATAAAGTTTCAGAACCTCGGGATCGTGACCCGGCACGATGTGGCGGCGCGAGGAGGCGAGCTTCTGCAATGTCTTGTAGCCCTCGAGCGTATCACCGACGCTGTAGGTTATCGGAAACACGCGGCCTTCATCGATATGCGAATAGAGATGCGCGCTGTCGGAGGCGACAACGACATAGCCGCGTCTGGTCTTGACGCGCACGCATTGTAAGCCTTTCGAGTGTCCTCCGATCTTGTGTACCGTGATGCCGGGTGCGAGCTCGTCGACACCATCGTGAAATTCGACGCGATAGGTAAATACCTTGCGCACCATTGCCAGCACATCGCTTTCGCTGAACGGAATTCGCAACATCTGGTGGCACATGCAGCGACCGGTGGCGTAGGCCATTTCGGTATCCTGAATGTGGTAGCGCGCATTCGGAAACAGGTCGTAGTTGCCGGCGTGATCCCAATGCATGTGGGTAGCGATGACGTGATCGACCTTGTCGGGCTGCAAGCCGAGTGCCTTTATGCCGTCGCCCACCGGGTGAGTGATCTTTCGCGCGCGTTCCTTCGCGGCAGCCTCATCGAAGCCTGTGTCGCATACAAAGGTGCCGTGCGGCCCCTGAATGACCCAGACGTAGTAGGCAATCGACGTCATCTCGTCGTGAGGATCGCCGAAGATATAATTCTCGGAACGCTTGCGCGCGTGAGTGCCGTAACAGATAGCGTAGACTTCGTGGACGTCGCCGTTCATGCCTTTTTCTCCGAACCCACAATGATCCCCGCGCGTCGCTCGATCATCTTAACAATTGCCGTGAAATCGGTATCCCCGCCGAATTCGGAGTTGGTCGTTTCCCACTGATGGAGCACCGCGCGCATCACGGCATCGGGTACGTCCAGCGCTTTCGCTTCCTCAGCGCACAGCCGAACGTCCTTGAGCATGAGACCGGTGGCGAAGCCGTAGTTGAAAGTTCGTGGCAACACCGATTGCGGAAATTTTCCATCCGAGGCGGTGGTTCGACCTGACCCGGCATTGATGACGTCAATCATCACCGCCGCATCGAGGCCCGCCTTCACGCCCATCGCCACCGCTTCCGAGGTCGCCGCCATTGCTGTGGCGGACAGGAAGTTATTTGCGAGTTTCATGGTCTGCGCCATGCCGGGCTTCTCGCCGATTACGAACACCCTGCCGAAGACCGCGAGCACGTCCTTCATCATCTCAATTTCCGGCTTGGGACCCGAGACCATCACCGCCAGCGTGCCCTTGCCGGCACCGCCGACGCCGCCGCTCACTGGACAATCGATCTGCACGATATTTTTCTTTGCCAGCGCCGCGGCGATTTTTGCCGCGACGCGCGAACCTGTGGTCGACAGATCGATGAATCGCTTGATGCGCTTGCCATGGATAACCCCTCCCTCCCCGATGGCGACCTTTTCGGAAATCTGCAGCGACGGCAGGCTGGCCATCACGGTCTCGACCCGGTCAGCAACATCGGCCGGCGAGGATGCGAGTTGCGCGCCGAGGGCAATAAGGGGCGTCACGGCGTCGTTGCGCGTGTCGTAAACGACCAGCTTGTGCCCCGCCTCGATCAGACGCCGAGCCATCGGCTGTCCCATGTTCCCCAATCCGATAAAGCCGATCTCCATGTCCTTGCCTCTGCTGTGCGCTTTTTTAGGAGGGCGACTTTGCCCGACGGCCAAGCGCGCGTCACCGGCGCGCGAGCCGGATAACTGCCCTGCAAAAATCACATATTGTTGCTTATTATAAGTTTGAGGCTGTCGCGATCGACTGATCCTATTTCAGGAACTCTCTCCGGATCAGCTCGGTGTGTTCGCCCAGCGCCGGGATCGGGCCATAGGCGCGCTCCTCGCCCGCACGCAGGGGAGCCGGGGCCGGCATGCTCACCGGCCCGCTCGGTGCACCGACGGTGATCCGCCGCAAGTGAGCGTGTTTGGACAGCAGCTCCCAGTCATTAACGCGCGCGAAGGCTATCTCGGCTGATTCCAGTTTATCGATCAGCGCTTCGACATCGTAGCACGCGAAACTCGCGGCAACCTTTGCGTCCGTGTCGGCCCGATTTTCCACCCGTTTCGGATTCGTGGCGAATTTTGGATCTTTCCCTAGCGTGGCATTGCCCAGCACTTTCTCTGCCAGCACCCGCCATTCGCGATCGTTCTGAATGGCGATCAGAATGTCGGCGCCATCGCGGCTCTTGAATACGCCATAAGGCGCGATCGCTGCGTGGGCCAGACCGATGCGCTTGAAGGGTACGCCGCCTTCCCCATGCAGCAGCGGCACCGTCATCCATTCAGCCATGGCATCGAACATGGATACGGAAATCTCGGTGCCTTGGTTCGTTTTGGCCCTCGCGACCAGCGCTTCGAGAATGGCCTCGTAAGCATTGAGGCCTGCGGCGATGTCGACAATCGACACGCCAACGCGCGCGGGCGCTTCGGACCCGCCAGTCACCGACGAGACCCCGGATTCCGCCTGGATCAGAAGATCGTAGGCCTTGCGCTGGGCGTAAGGGCCGCTCTCGCCGTAACCCGAAATGGAACAGCAAATGAGCCGTGGATAGTTCTTCCGCAGCCGAGTCATCGCGAAGCCGAGCTTGGCGATCGCGCCGGGCTTGAGGTTCTGCACGAAGACGTCGGCCTTTGCCACCATCGCTTCGAGCAGCGCCTTGTCGTCAGGCTTGGCCAGATCGAGCACAACCGACTGCTTGCCGCGATTGAGCCAGACGAAATTGGCGCTTTCGCCATGGACGACGTGGTCGTAGTCGCGCGCGAAATCGCCTTCCGGCCGTTCGATCTTGATCACCCGAGCGCCCGCATCGGCGAGACGGCAGGTACATTGCGGCGCCGCCACCGCTTGCTCGACCGAGACGACGAGGAGCCCTGAAAGCGGGAGCATGGTTACCTCTCCCCGCTTGCGCGGAAAGGTAAAACCCCGCGCGTCAACAACAGGCTTTCAAGCGGAAGCGTCATCTCAATACGATCGCGGCAAGCCGAGAACATGCTCGGCCAGATACGACAGGATCAGGTTGGTCGAGATCGGTGCGACCTGATAAAGCCGCGTCTCGCGGAACTTGCGCTCGATGTCGTATTCTTCGGCAAATCCGAACCCGCCGTGCGTCTGCACGCACATATCGGCGGCGGCCCAGGACGCATCGGCCGCCAGCAGCTTGGCCATATTGGCTTCCGCGCCAATGTCTTCACCGGCATCGTATTTGCGCGCCGCCTCATGCACCATCAGTTCGGCGGCACGCATCTGCGCATAAGCGCGCGCGATCGGAAACTGCACGCCCTGGTTCTGACCAATCGGACGGTCGAACAGCTCGCGGTCCTTGGCGTATTGGGTGGCTTTGGCGATGAACCACTTGGCGTCACCAATGCATTCGGCCGCGATTAGGATGCGTTCGGCATTCATTCCAGACAGGATGTAGCGAAAACCCTGGCCCTCTTCGCCGATCAGATTCTCCGCCGGCACGCGCAGATCATCGAAGAAGATCTGGGTCGTGGCATGATTCATCATTGTGCGGATCGGGTTGATGGAGATGTTGGCACCTTGTGCGAGCCGCATATCCACCAGAAATACCGAGAGGCCCTCGGTCCGCCTCTTCGTCTGCTCCTTTGGCGTCGTCCGCGCCAGCAAGAGCATCAGGTCGGAGTGCTCGGCGCGCGAAGTCCAGATTTTCTGACCATTGATGACGTAATGATCGTTGCCTTCGCGCCGCGCCATGGTGCGCAGCGAAAGCGTATCGGTGCCCGACGTCGGTTCGGTAACGCCAAAGGCCTGCAGGCGAAGTTCGCCGCTCGCGATCAGCGGCAGATAACGTTCTTTCTGCGCCTTGCTTCCATGACGCAGGATCGTGCCCATGGTGTACATCTGCGCATGACAGGCGGCGCCATTGCCGCCGGACGCGTGCACCTCTTCCAGAATGGCCGCTGCCGCACCCAGATTGAGGCCGCTACCCCCGTATTCCTCAGGGATCAACGCAGCGAGATAGCCGGCTTTGGTGAGTGCGGCGACAAATTGGGTCGGATAAGCGCGCTCACGATCGAGCGCGCGCCAATATTCGCCGGGGAACTTGGCGCACAATGCACGCACGCCGGCGCGTACATCGGAAAATTCATCCTCGGCTGCGCGCTTTTTCATAAATCGTCTTCACTCGCATGCTCGGCACTCGGGTCCTGCCTTCGGCCGGCCCGAGCTCAAGCCTTGTGCCGGGCATCCACGTCTTCTCTTACGCTAGTTGTAAAGACGTGGATGGCGGGGACAAGCCCGGCCATAACAAAATCAGATCGGGTCCCAGTTGAACACGTCTTCCGAGCGTTCCAGCGGGGTAAACGAGGTCGCCATGGCCGCTTTAAGCTCGACGGCAATGCCCTTCGGGGTCCATCCCTCGGCGCGGTGAATCGTTTTGATCGGCCGCGGCTGGTTGAACAGATAGATTTCGTTGTTGCGAACGGAAAAGATCTGCCCGGTGATGTCCGCCGCCGCATCAGAGCAAAGATACACCGCAAGCGGCGCGATCTTCTCCGGCGTCATACGCTGAAACGCTTCGATGCGCCGGTTGTCCTTTTCCGATTGTGCCGGAATCGATTCAATCATGCGCGTGAAGGCGAACGGCGCGATGCAGTTCGAACGAACATTGAAGCGCGCCATATCGAGCGCGATGCCTCGTGACAAACCCATGATGCCGAGCTTGGCGGCCATGTAATTCGCCTGGCCGAAATTTCCGACAAGCCCCGAAGTCGACGTCATATGGACGAAAGCGCCCGAGCCCTGCTCGCGAAAAAGCGGCGCGACCGCACGGCTCATGTTGAAAGAGCCGTTGAGGTGCACGTCGATCACATCGGACCAGTCCGACCAGCTCATCTTGTGAAAGATGACATCGCGCAATATGCCCGCGTTGTTGACAAGAATGTCGATGCGACCGAAGGCATCGAGCGCCGCTTTAACGATGACCTCCGTGTTTTTCGGTTCGGTTATCGAGAGCGTCGAGGCTATAGCCTGGCCTCCGGCTTTCTCGATAGTCCGCACGACATCTTGCGCCGGACCTGCATCGGAACCGTCGCCTTGCAGGCTGGCGCCGATATCGCACACCACCACGCGCGCGCCTTCCTCGGCGAGCAGCATGGCAATGCCGCGTCCAATCCCGCGACCACCCCCGGTAACGATAGCGGTCTTGCCTTTGACGATGTCCGGCATGCGAAATCCAACTCTGCAATTAAACCCGTTCGTCCCCGCGAAATCTGGGACCCATTCTTATCCTATGCCGCTGGATTCCCGCTTCGCGGGAATAGACGGAGTGGTGTGCACCCTAGCCCCAAATTTCCTCAGCCAGCTCGACAATCATCCTCAGCTTCGCCCACTGCTCTTCTTCCTCCAGGACGTTGCCCTCCTCGGTCGAGGCAAAGCCGCATTGAGGCGAGAGGCTCAGCTGATCGAGCGAAACAAATTTGGTTGCTTCCTCGATGCGGCGATGAATCTCGTCTCTAGGCTCGAGTCGCCCGCTTTTTGAGGTGACCAGACCGAGAACAACGGTCCGGTCCTTCGGCAGCATTCGCAATGGTTCGAAGCCTCCGGCGCGCGCGGTGTCGTACTCCATGAAGAAGCCATTGACCTTGATCTTGTTGAACAGGATTTCCTGCACGGCTTCGTAGCCGCCCGCGCCCATGTAGGTAGATTTATAATTGCCGCGGCACATGTGCATGGTGATCGTCATGTCGGGCGGAATGTCCGACATCGCGATGTTGATGAGATCGCCATACAACTCGCCAAGCCTTTCCGGATCATCGCCACGGTCTTTCATGGTCTGCCGATATTTTGGATCGCACAGCATGGCGATGAATACTTCATCAAGCTGGAGATAACGGCAGCCGGCATCGGCGAAGGCGCGCACCGCTCTCCTGTAGGCCTGCCCGAGATCATCGAAAAACTTGTCCAGCGTTGGATAAACCTTCGCATCGATTGGTGTGGGCATCGGCCGGCCATAGGCCGCCGATGGGGCGGGAATCGTGATTTTCGGCGTGCGCTTGGTGTGGGCGGCGACGAACTTGAAGTGCTCGATCATGGGGTGGCCGGAAAAGGCGATCTTGCCGGTCACCTTGAGACCTTCGTTGCGTGTCGTCACGCCCGCGAAAGCGATACCGGTATCCATCACGTGTTTCTCGATGCCGTCGAGACCCCAGAGGAAATCCAGATGCCACCAGGAGCGGCGGAATTCGCCATCGGTGATCGACTGCAGGCCGACCTCTTCTTGTTTCCTGATAACGCGCTCGATCTCGCGGTCCTCGATCTCCTTTAGCTGCGCCGGGGAAATTTCGCCCCGAGCGCGCTGCTCGCGCGCTTTCTTCAAAGCGGCCGGCCGGAGCAGGCTGCCGACATGATCGGCGCGGAATGGCGGCTTGTTGCGTCGTGACATTCTTCTTCCTCCTCAGCCGTTCGTCTCTGCGAAAGCGGGGACCCGGCGGATTCCCGCTTCGCGGGAATGAACGGATCAATGTTAGCTTGTCCCCCAAACCTCGTCGGCTAGTTCCACAATCATCCGCAGCTTCTCCCACTGCTCTTCCTCGGCGAGAAGATTTCCCTCCTCGGTGGAAGCGAAGCCGCATTGCGGCGACAGACACAATTGCTCCAGCGGCACATACTTTGCGGCTGCGTCGATACGGCGCTTGAGAACGTCCCTTGATTCAAGCCGCCCCGATTTCGACGTGACAAGTCCGAGCACCACCATCTTGCCCTTGGGCACGAAGCGCAGCGGCTCGAACCCGCCGGCGCGGTCGCTGTCGTACTCCATGAAATAGCCGTGCACCCTGGTCGCATTAAACAGGATCTCCGCGACCGGCTCATATCCACCTGTTGCGACAAACGTCGATTGAAAATTGCCGCGGCATAGATGCATGGCGATTGTCATATCCGAAGGAACATCCGAGATCGCGGCATTGATCATGCCGGCATAGACCATGGGAAGTTTTTCGGGGTCATCACCGCGGGCGGCCACCTGCGCGCGCAGATTTGGATCGCAGAGATAGGCGAGGTTCACTTCGTCGAGCTGCAGATAACGGCAACCCGCATCGGCGAAAGCGCGAATGGCCAGACGGTAGGTCTGGCCGAGATCGCGATAGAACTCGCTCATGTCGGGATAGATCGATTCCGGCACTGCTTCCCGGCCATATCGAAAATGCAGCGACGATGGCGAGGGGAGTGTCATTTTAGGCACTACCCGCGCACGAGCCTTTGTAAATCGAAAGTGCTCGAGCATCGGATGGCCGGAAAATGTGCCGAGCTTTCCGTTCACTCGCAACATCATGGGTTTCGGATTGACGCCCTGAAACTTGATCTTGCGCTCGCCCAGGTAAGCTTCGACCCCGGGCAGCGCTCCAAGAAAATCGTAGTTCCAGAACGCGCGCCGGAATTCGCCGTCAGTGACAGCCTGAAGTCCGATGTCTTCCTGTCTGCTGATTGTGGCCGCGATCTCGCGATTCTCGATCGCCTTGAGTTCATCGGCGTCGATTTCGTTTCTTTCCCGTCTGGCACGAGCTTCTTTCAGGGGTTTGGTGCGCAATAGACTGCCGACATGGTCGGCGCGGAACGGTGGTGTCTGACGTCTAGCCATTCAGTTTTCCGGCAAGTTCTTCCCCCACACCTCCTCCGCCAGCTCAACGATCATCCGAAGTTTCGCCCACTGCTCGTCTTCCGCAAGCACATTGCCTTCTTCGGTCGACGCGAACCCGCATTGCGGCGACAGGCAAAGCTGATCAAGCGCGATATATCTGGTGGCTTCATCGATCCGGCGCTTGATATCGTCTTTCGCTTCGAGCCGGCCCGATTTCGACGTGACGAGCCCCAACACGAGCTGCTTGTTGCCCTTGGGAAAATGGCGCAAAGGGTCAAAACCGCCGGCACGCTCGGTATCGTATTCGAGGAAGTATCCATCAAGGTTTGTATTGCCGAGCAGGTGCTCGGCGACGAATTCGTAACCACCCTGCGCGATCCATGTGGAGCGGAAATTGCCGCGACAGGAATGCATGGTGATTGCCATGTCGGCCGGCTTCCCTTCGAGCGCCGCGTTGGTCACTTGCGCATAGATCGCCGGCAGTTTGTCCGGATCGTCGCCGCGCCCTTTGGATTGCTCGCGCTCCTTCGGATCACACATCATGGCCCAGGCGGTATCATCGAGCTGGAGATAGCGGCAGCCGGCGTCATAAAAGGCGCGGATCGCCTTACGCCAGGCCGCTGCCACATCGGCAAAGAATTCGTCGAGGTTGGGGTAAACCTCCCTGCTCACCAGCGCCCGGCCCTGCCGGAAATGAAACGTGCTGGGAGCCGGAATGCACATTTTCGCTGCCACGCGGCAATGCGCCTTTAAGAACTTGAAGTGCTCGACCTGTGGATGGCCGTGGAAGTCGATCTTGTCCGAGATCTTGATGCCTTCGTGCTTGGTCTCGACGCCGTGAAACTGAATGCCGGTGGCGGTGCTGATCGGCTCAACGCCCTTTAGCCCGCGGAAGAAATCGAAATGCCACCACGAGCGGCGAAACTCGCCGTCGGTGGCAAGTTTCAGCCCGACGTCTTCCTGCTTCCTGACGATTTTTTCAATCTCGCGGTCCTCGACCGTTTTCAATGCCGCTGCATCGATCTCTTTCCTTGCGTATTTTGTCCGCGCCTCTTTCAGAGGCGCGGTACGCAGCAGACTGCCGACATGGTCGGCCCGGAAGGGCGGCGTGGTGCGTAGGGACATGATTGTTTCGTTTCCTCACTCAAACACTTGCGCCAAGCGGTCCTGTCCTCCCGCGAAAGCGGGCCGCCGTTTTGCTTGCGACTCGATTCCGCTCCGGTCGTGTGGCTAATTTCTCCCCCAAACCTCGTCCGCCAACTCGACGATCATGCGCAGCTTGGCCCACTGCTCGTCCTCGGCAAGCACGTTGCCTTCCTCGGTGGACGCGAAGCCACATTGCGGGGACAGGCAAAGCTGTTCGAGCGCGACATACTTGGTCGCCTCCTCGATACGCTTTTTGATATCAGCGCGGGGCTCCAGCCTACCGGACTTCGAGGTGACCAGGCCCAGCACCACGATTTTTTTGCCCTTCGGCAGGAAGCGCAGTGGCTCGAAGCCGCCGGCGCGATCGGTATCGTATTCGAGGAAGTAACCGTCGTAGTTGCACTTGCCGAGCAGATTCTCTGCAACGGGCTCGTAACCGCCAGAAGAAATAAAGGTCGAACGAAAGTTGCCGCGGCAGACATGGGTTGTGATTGTCATGTCGGCCGGCTTGGCCGCAAGGCCCTTGTTGATGCAGCGGACGTAAGTTTCCTGCAGGTGATCGACATCAAGACCCCGCTCCTTGGCCTTCGTCAGCTGCTCCTGCGAGCATAGATAGGCCCAGGCCGTGTCGTCCCATTGCAGATAGCGGCAGCCAGCATCGTAAAAGGCACGCACCGCTTTCTGATAGGCCACCGCCAAATCGTCGAAGATGGCATCGCGGTCAGGATAGGCGGATTTAGCCACGGCGCCGGGCTCGAGGCGGAAATGAATCACGCTCGGCGAGGGGATGGTCATCTTCGGAGTGACCTTGGCGTGTGCCTTCAGGAACTGGAAATGTTCCACCATGGGATGATTGGAGAAGCCGATCTTGCCCGTGACGCGGATGCTCTGCGGCTTGGACTGGACGCCCTTAAACTGGATGCCGTGATCGAGCTCGTAGAGCTCCACCCCGTCGAGCATGCTGAAGAAATCGAAGTGCCAGTAGGCTCGTCGAAACTCGCCATCAGTGGCAAGCCTGAGCCCGATTTCCTCCTGCTTCTTGATGATCTTTTCGATTTCGCGGTCTTCGACCTCCTTAAGTTGATCACCGCTGATTGCCCCCTTCTCGCGCTTGGCACGCCCGTCTTGCAGAGGCTTGCTGCGTAGGAGGCTGCCCACATGATCGGCACGAAAAGGTGGGGTCAGGTGGGCCATCGGCATACTCGGGTTTATTCTTGGTTGACGAAATTCTGCGGCCGGCATTCACACCACTTCTCGGCGTGCGCGTCAATTTTCCGCTCTTTTCTATGGCTGAGTTGTCAGGCTAATGTGCCGCCCGATTGAGAATTGTCGATTAGCTGAAGAGGAACGTCAGTATGGCTTACAAGAATCTGGAGGAAGCGATCCAGGCTTCCGGTGGCGATGTCGTCGGAATGTTGCGCAATTCGCAAATCGGCGCCTACGTGTATCCGGTCGTCGCACCCGAATTCACCAACTGGCGCGATGAGCAGCGCGCCTGGGCCGAGACCTGCGTGTTGTTCGACCAGACGCATCACATGGTGAACCTGTTCGTCGAGGGTCCCGATGCGCTCAAACTGCTGTCGCATCTTGCGACCAATTCCTTCAAAAACTTCACCGTCAACAAGGCGAAACAGTTTGCGCCGTGCAATTACAACGGCCAGGTGATCGGCGACGGCATCCTGTTCTATCTCGGCGAAAATTCGCTCGTCTTCGTCGGCCGCAACCCGACCGCGAACTGGATTCAATTCAATGCGCAGGCGGGCAAGTATGACGTGAAAGTCGAGTACGACGATCGTTCGCCGTCGCGTCCGATGGGCAAGCCGGTGTTCCGGAAATTCTACCGGTACCAGATCCAAGGTCCGAACGCCGAGAGTGTCATCAAAAAACTGAGCGGCGGCGCATTCCCGGACATCAAGTTCTTCAATATGGGCCATATCACCATTGGGAGCCGCAAAGTTCGCGCGTTGCGCCACGGCATGGCGGGGGCGCCCGGCCTCGAGGTCTGGGGTCCCTACGCGGAAGGCGACGAGATCCGCGCCGCCATTCTCGAAGCCGGCAAGGATTCCGGCATCGTGCAGGTTGGCGCGCGAGCTTACGCGACCAACACGCTCGAATCGGGTTGGATTCCCTCGCCGGTGCCGGCGGTCTATTCCGGCGAGAAGATGAAGCCCTACCGCCAATGGCTGCCGGGCACGAGCTACGAAGCGAACGCCTCGCTTGGCGGCAGCTTCGTGTCGAAAAATGTGGAGGACTATTACACCACGCCCTATGAACTCGGCTACGACGGCTTCACCAAGTTCGATCACGACTTCATCGGCAAGGAGGCGCTGCAGGCGATGCAGGGCAAGGTTCACCGCAAGAAAGTGACGTTTGCGTGGAACAATGACGACGTGGACAAGGTGATGACGTCGATGTTCGCGCCGCCCGGCGAGAACTACAAATTCATCGACCTGCCCCTCTCAAACTATGCCTCGAGCTCATTCGACGCCGTCGTGAGCGGCGGCAAGGTTGTCGGCGCGTCGATGTTCTCCGGATACAGCTTCAATGAACGCAAGATGCTGTCGCTTGGCTTCGTGGAGGAGCAGTACGCCAAGGCTGGCACCAAGCTGACGCTGGTCTGGGGCGAAGAAGGCGGCGGCACCAGGAAGACGACCGTCGAGCGCCACAAGCAGACGGAATTGCGCGTCGAGGTTGGCCCGACCCCCTACGGTCAGCAGGCGCGCGAGACCTATCACCAGGGATGGCGTACGGCTGCCGCGGGCTGACAAAGTAAGTCGTGCAATTGCGGCGTGCTCTATCAGGAGTGCGCTGCAGCCTTTTGATCGGTGCTGGCCTGGGCCAAGTCACGCGCATAGCGGGCGGTTGGAACCACGCCGCCAAATGAGAAATAGTGCAGATGCGCGTCACCGAGCTCATGCTGCGAGGTGCGCAGTATATCGATGATGCGGTCCGGCCCGACATTGCCCACAAGGCCGGTCGCCGCCCCCGACATCAATCCGCGCAATGAGGCCGCTACACCGCATCGCTTGGCATAACGGATAAGCGCGGGCACGCTAGTTGGCCCCGCAAGACCGATGCCGACCGGATGCTTGATGCCGCTGCTGCGCAGCCGCTTGAACCAGGCGATGATGTGCTCGCCGGAGAACGCGAACTGGCTCACAATGTGCACGCGCAATCCTTGCGCGGTCGCACTTGCAATCTTCTCGTCCATCGAGGCTTCGAGCCGCTCGGACGAAATACGCGGATGACCCTCCGGGTAGGCACCGATACCGATTTCCTCGATGCCGCGCGCGCGCAAATCGCCCTTCTGAATTAGAGCCAGCGCATCGACATAGGGTCCCGCAGCGTCGGTGTCGCCACCAATGACCAGGAGGCGGCGCACGCCGGCTTCGCCGGTGAGGCGTTTCAACATATCTCGTAGCGCCTCGGCACTCTTCAGTCGCCTGGCCGCAGCATGAACGACCGGCTCGAGTCCTGCGTTGCGCAGTGCGATAGCCGCTTTTACGGTTTCTTCGCCAGCGCCAGTTGGAACGGCAGTCACATAAACCGATGTGCCCGGCGCGAGAATTTCACGCAGCTGGGCAACCTCATCAGCGCTTGGCCTGGTCGCCTCGACCGTAAAGTTGCGTGCAAGATTGTCGGTGATCATGCGCGAGCCCGCGTTCATTCGCGTCGACGCGAAATGACAAACGACTCATCGTAGAACCAGAGGCCGCCATGTTGCTGGAGCACGTCGCGTGTCGCCTCGATATAGCGGCGATCGCTGTTCACGTCGGAAAGACGGTCGTCTTCGACCTGCCCCACGTAGATTGCCGCATTCCAGGCCGCCAACAGTGTCGAGGTCCCAATCGACGATGAAATTTCCGACGGGAGCGTATGCATATCGTAGCGGAACAATGAGCGCTGATCGGAATAGGCGTTGAAGTTCAGATCGCGGCCCGCGGAACCGAGCTCGTGCTTCGCTTCCTTGAGCAGGTCGTGGCGGCTGTGGGTGAACGGATTATCGTCCGGCCAGATCCGTTTGATGATCTCCATTCCGGGATCCCGCCCGTAGGAATGAATTGCGATCATTCGGCCGCCCGGCCCCAGCGCGCGGGCAAGCGGCGCAAGCACCCGCTTTGCCTTGAACTCAAGCGAAGCGCGCGCGCGATAGGGCTGGGACGCAATGACGAGGTCATAGTCGGCGACCGTACCGCCCGGCTTCGGCACGATCTGGTCGAGTAGAAACCGGTGGTCGCTGCGATAGATCACCAGGATCACCGGCCGCTCATAGACCGGATTTCCGCTTTTCGGGCTGACGCGCGCCTTCCAGTTGTCGGTCAGGAACGGTTCGAGATCGGTGATCTGCTTTTCGAAGCTGTGCGCGGTGTTGCCTTCCATCGCCAGCTCTTTCCAGACCAGACTGGTGGCCGCACTCAGCGATTTCACCGCCAGCCAGGGCGCTTCGGCATAGGCGAGGTTTGTAAGCACAAGCACGCTCGAAGGATGCTCGACAAAGCGATCTGCCATCTTGTGCAGCGTGAGCCGGATATCCTCGAGGCTGATTTCCTTGCCGACGATGTAGAACGGCGTGGTCGGGAAACGGTCGTGCATCGAGCGCATCACGCGCGCCAGCACGGTGCCGTCGCCGACGCCGGCATCAAAAACGCGCACCGCAGGCGGGCGCGGGTGAATGTTGGCCAGTTCAAGCCCCACCCGCGATGCGATTTCCCATTTCTCCGAACAGGTGTTCACGAACAGCAGGTATTTCTGCCGATTGTCGAAGAAGCGGAAATTGCGCTGCGGATCGTCGCTCGCCACTCCCGATGCGACAGGGGGCACCGCCGCAGGGCGCATGACCGGGAGAACGCCGGGCGGCGTCGGCTCGAACAGGACGCGGCGTCGCGCCGGCGCGCCGTCCAGATTGCGCGCCATGAAGGAGCGGATGCGCTCGAGTGTATCGGTGGTGATGCGGCCGCCGTTGCGAAGACGGCTCGCCAGCTTGCCGTCGTTGACGGCGCGGCGGCCGAAGGTCGATTCGGCCAACCCGCGGGCGCGACAGAATTCGCTGATCTCCTGAAGGATCTGTTCGTTCATGGCGGCGCTTCCTCGTCGGCTCTCAGAGGCCGTTATGCCGTGAAGGAACCAATTTGGCCCCCTGCCGTCAACCAAAAATACAGAATTGGGAAAGGTGGGCAAAGTGGGTGGGATATTTCCCACATACGAAAGCGTTGATCTGCGGCAATAGGACTAATCGCTGCGACTGGTTATGGGTGCCGAGGACCAGTTAGTAGGTTATTGCCCACACTAGCGCCACTGGTAGTGGGCAGAGTTGGGCGCACGGTGTCGAGCCACTCGCATCACAAAGCAGCCGCCGTAGGCGAATTTCAGATGTCGAAGAAAACGGTCTCGTTCTCGCCCTGGACCCGGACGTCAAAGCGGTAGACAGGCAGCCCGCCTCGGACCTCTTTGTGGGCAATGAGGGTCCCACGCCGGTCAGCCGGCACCAGCGACAGGATGGGATCGCCGTCGTTCGCGGCCTCGTCGGCAAAATAGAGACGGGTGTAAATCTGCCGCAACATTCCGCGCGAGAAGATGCAGAAGACAATGTGTGGTGCCTGGGCCTTGCCATTCGGTCCCGACACCGGACCCGGTTTGATGGTATCGAAGCTGAAGACGCCGTTCTTGTCGGTTGCCGAGCGGCCGAAGCCCATAAACTTGGTGTTCGGCCGGGCGCGGCTGTCGCTCGGATGGGCATAGCGGCCCTGGGCATCCGCCTGCCATACCTCGACCATGGCGTCGTTGATCGGCATCCCATCGCCGTCGAGCACCCGCCCCTCGATGCGAATCTTCGTGCCCGAGACGTCAGGCGTTAGAAGATTCGCGCCCACGGTGTCCTTCCAGTCGTAGATGTCGCTCGGCTTCCAGTCGCAACGGCTGTGCGGCGCCAGACCATAAGCAAAGAACGGGCCGACGGTTTGTGAGGGCGTGATGTCCGACATTTAGTGTTTATCCGTGTCCTGCGGGGTAGCTTCGCGTCCGCGCAAAACGATATCAAAGCGGAAGCATAGCGCCCAATCGGGAATAGTGTTCTCCAGGTCGAACGTCGAAACCATTCGCTGTCGCGCCTTTTCGTCCGCCACCGAATTGAAGATCGGGTCGAACGGAAACAGCGGATCTCCGGGAAAATACATCTGCGTGACCAGGCGGGACAGGAATGAGTGGCCGAACACCGAGAAGTGAATGTGGTTCGGCCGCCAGGCATTGTGATGATTGCCCCACGGATAAGCGCCCGGCTTCACGGTGACAAATCGGTAGTAGCCCTTCTTGTCGGTGATGGTCCGTCCGGCGCCGGTAAAGTTCGGATCGAGCGGAGCCGGATGCTGGTCGACATTGTGCACATAACGGCCGCACGCATTGGCCTGCCAGATTTCCACCAGCGTGTCCGGAACCGGCCGCTTGTCCTCATCGAGCACTTGACCATGCACAATGATGCGCTCGCCCAGTGGCTCCCCCTTGTGCTGCTTTGTGAGATCCGCATCGCTTTCCTGCACGGCGTCGTGGCCATAGACCGGGCCGGTCAGCTCCGACAGCGTGTGCGGTACGACGATCAATGGCTTCGATGGCGAGCGCTTGACCGTGCTGCGATAGCCGGGCGTGAGGTGCTTGGGAAAAGCACTCAGGCTCTCTTTTGGAAAAACCAGCGTCATTTCATTTTCCTTACTCTGGCCTTTTCAGCTGACTCGTTCGATTGCAAGCGAAACGCCTTGCCCAACACCCACACACATCGTGGCAAGAGCAAGCTTGCCGCCGTTTTCCTCGAGCCCGTGTGCCGCCGTCAATGCCAGGCGGGCGCCCGACATTCCCAGCGGATGACCGAGCGCGATCGCACCGCCATACGGATTGACATGTTCGGCATCGTCGGCAAGTCCCAGCTGCCGCAGACACGCTAGCGACTGCGAGGCGAAGGCTTCGTTGATCTCGATCAAACTATAATCATCAATTTTATGCCGGAGCCGCGCCATCAGTTTTTGCGTCGCCGGCACCGGTCCGATGCCCATAATCCGCGGCGGCACAGCCGCCGAAGCCATGCCGAGAATGCGCGCACGCGGCTTGAGGCCGTGCGCTTTCACCGCTTCTTCCGACGCGATGATAATGGCGGCGGCGCCGTCATTGACGCCGGAGGCATTGCCCGCAGTCACCGTGCCGGGACTGCGGAAGGGAGTCTTGAGCTTGGCGAGCTGCTCGATCGTCGTATCGGGGCGCGGATGCTCGTCCTTGTCGACCTTGGTCGGGCCCGCCTTGCCGCCGGGCACTTCGACCGCAACAATCTCCTTGGCGAAATATCCCGATGCAATCGCTTTGCCGGCGCGCTGTTGCGAGCGCAGCGCGAAGGCATCCTGATCGGCGCGGGTGACCTGGAATTCTTCCGCCACGTTCTCGCCGGTTTCCGGCATGGAATCGACGCCATACTGCTGTTTCATCAGCGGATTGACGAAACGCCAGCCGATCGTGGTGTCGTAGATTTCAGCGCTGCGCGAAAAAGCCTCGTGCGCCTTGCCCTGGACAAAGGGCGCGCGGGTCATCGATTCTACGCCGCCTGCGATGGCGAATTCCATTTCGCCGGCGCGGATTGCACGCGCGGCGGTACCGACTGCTTCCATTCCCGAGGCGCAAAGACGGTTGAGCGTCACGCCGGGGACGCTCGTTGGCAGCCCCGCAAGCAAAAGCGCCATGCGCGCGACGTTCCGGTTATCTTCACCCGCCTGGTTGGCGCAGCCGTAATAAACTTCGTCAAGCCTTTGCCAGTCGATTTTGGGATTGCGCGCAATCAGCGCCTTGATCGGCACCGCGGCAAGGTCGTCCGCCCGCACTTTGGCGAGCGCGCCGCCATAGCGTCCGATCGGGGTCCGTAGCGCATCGCAAAGAAAAACGTCGCGCGCCATCAAGCGGCCTCCGCGTGCGCGCGATCGGTGCGCGCATGAAGGTCGCGCAGCACTTCAAGCTCGTGCTTAGTCGGCGGCGGCGTTTCCGCAACCCTGGATGCAAATTTGATCTTCCAGCCGGAATTGTCCTGGATCTGCTCGCGCGTAACGCCGGGGTGAATGGAAACGACGGTCATCTCTTTCGTTTCCGGATCCGGCTCAAACAGGGCCAGGTCAGTAATGAGCTTGGTTGGACCTTTGGTCTTGACACCGAGCCTCGCGCGAGTGTCGCCACCGGACACGTGACCAATCGAAGTCACAAAGTCGAGTTTATCGACAAAGCTCCGTTTTCCCTGCGTCATGATGATGAAGATCTCGCCGCAGGAGGTTGCGATCTCCGGCGCACCACCGCCGCCAGGCAGCCGGACTTTCGGTTTGTCGTAGGGGCCGACAACAGTGGTGTTCAGATTGGCGTATTTGTCGATTTGCGCGCCGCCCAGGAAGCCGACCTTGATGCGGCCGCCCTGCAGCCAATAGCGGAACATTTCGGGCACAGAGACAGTGGTCAGCGCGGTCTCGCACAGTTCGCCGTCACCGATCGACAGCGGCAATATGTTCGGCTTGGTCGCGAGCGTGCCGGATTCGTAAATCAGCGTAATGTCGGGCGCATGCGTCAGCCGCGCGAGATTGCACGCGGCAGATGGCTGACCAATGCCGACGAAGCAGACGTCATCGTTCTTCAAGGCACGTGCCGCAGCGACGGTCATCATTTCATTGGGCTTATAGTCCATCACGTTTACTCCGCCGCGAGCCGATGTCTGCGCGCATACCTGGCGAAGACCTCCGGGCCTTTTGTCAGCACGTTCTCTTTCATCCAGGCGAGAAACGAATCTCGCTCGCGCGAGATCGCATCCCATTCCTTGTAGAAGTTGTTGTTGCGCGGGTAATAGCCCTGCGTATAGGACGGGTAGGCGCCGCCCGGCACCTCGACAACGTGACCCACGGTCCAATGCGGCAGCACGACCGCGTTGAGACTGCGCTCGGGAAGCTCGTCGACGATCTCCTCGACGGTCACCACCGAACGCTTGGATGCGAGCACGGCTTCCTTCTGCACGCCGAGCACGCCTTCGATCATGATGTTGCCGGCCTTGTCGGCGCGCTGCGCGTGAATCACTGCCACGTCAGGCCGGTGCGCCGGAACGGCGGCAAGAGCCTCGCCAGTGAACGGGCATGTCACGCGCTTGATCTTCGAATTTATCTTCGGCAGATCGCCGCCAATGTAGCCGCGGAAAATGGCGCAGGGCAGACCGGCTGCACCGGCTTCATAGGCATTGGCCATCGCCGAGTGCGAATGCTCTTCCAGCTCGAGCTTTTGCGGCCAGCCATTCTCTATCGCATCTCGCAGGCGGTGCAGCGAACCGACGCCGGGATTGCCGCCCCATGAAAAAACCAGCTTGCTGACGCAGCCCATCCCGATGAGCTGGTCGTAAACGAGGTCGGGGGTCATGCGGATCAGCGTCAATCCCTTGCGGCCCTGGCGGATGATCTCGTGGCCAGCGGCGTGAGGGATGAGATGAGTAAAGCCCTCGAGAGCCACGGTGTCGCCGTCGCGGACGGCCGATTTGATGGCTTCGGCGAGCGAGGAAATACGCGCCATACGAACTGATCCCGGTTGTGGTCCGTATTTACGGCTGCCCATCGGCAGGGTCAAATGGCGATCACGTCACAAGTTGGGGCTCCAACGGATCACCATCGATGTTGGGCAAGCAGCCGATTTTCACGATTCGCGCCGACCTCGACGCCATCACCAGCCTTGGGCGAACCCCATATGGCGAGCGGAGGGTGATCGGGATCCTGGGAGGCACCGTTCATGGGCCAAAACTCACCGGTCGGATTCTCCCAGGTGGCGCCGACTGGCAGATCATCCGCAGCGACGGTGCGGCTGACATCAGGGCCCGCTACACCATAGAGACAGAGAACGGCGCACTCATCATGGTCACCAGTGAAGGGCTGCGCCATGGCCCACCCGAGGTCATGACGAAACTGGCCCGGGGCGACAATGTCGATCCCGCTCATTATTATTTCCGAACCGTGATGCGGTTCGAGACTGCCGATGCTTCGGTCGACTGGCTCAACCGCATCCTCGCCCTGGCGAGGGGCCAACGGGAGCCTCGCGCAGTGCGGCTCGATGTCTACGAGGTGGAATGACTGTCAGCCGAATTCGCGCAGCAGGTCCATGAGCTGCTGCCGCCGCTTCTGTCCGATGTAGCCGGTCAGCTGGGCTTCGTGCTGCTCGGCAAGACCTTTAATGCGCTCCAACGCCCTTTCCCCGTCCTTCGTCAAATAGAGCGAGTGCGAGCGGGCATCGCTGCCGGACGCGCGTCGATTGATCCACTTCCGCCGTTCAAGCTCATGCAGCAAACGGGCTAGCCGCGCCCGTTCGATGCTCAAGGTCTGCGCGATCGCGGCCTGCGAGCGGCCTCGATTGGCTTCGATAACGAGCAGCACGGAGTATTGCGCAGGACGCACCTTCATTGCCCGCAACGTCCGGATGAAATCCTTGAATACCCAGATCTGCAGGCGGCGCAGGAAATAGCCAAGATGATTGTTGAGCTGCCCGAGCTCGAGGCTGTTCTCCGCCCGAACCCGCGCGTTCTCCACCTTCTCTGCAGCGCGCATAATCACCGGCGACCCCAATAATGCCCAACATCAGAGTCACCTTGACGCTGATTGTTGTCAATGACAACATTCTCGCTGGCAGCTCGGCAATAGATTTGATCCAACGACTTTGCGGGAGGTCCCTATGCTGCAATGCAGGACAATTGCCGCCGTTCTCGTCGCCCTGGCGGCCACGCCGCTCCACGCCGAGACAAACGGCGTGCTGCGGATCGGGGTCCTCAATGACATGTCGAGCGTTTATGCCGACTTCCAGGGACCGGGTTCGGTGATCGCTGCGCAGCTGGCGATCGAGGATTTCGGCAAGCAGTCGAAGCGCAAGGCCGAGGTCACTTCGGGTGATCATCAGAACAAGCCCGACATCGGTGCCGGCATTGCGCGACGCTGGCTTGACGTTGAAGGCGTCGACATGATCGTCGATATGCCAAACTCGGCGGTCGCGCTGGCGGTCGGTGACATCGTGCGCGAAAAGAACAAGGTCGCGATCGGTTCAGGCGCGGGCACCGCGCTGCTGACCGGCGCAAAATGCTCGCCGAATTTCGTGCACTGGACCTACGACACGTGGGCTAACGGTCATGCTTTGGCGCGAGGCGTACTCGCCTCCGGCGCCAAGACGTGGTTCTTCATCACCGCTGATTACGCGTTCGGACATGATCTCGAGAAGCAGGCCAGCGAGGAAGTGCTGGCAAGCGGCGGCAAGATCATCGGCACCGTGCGTCATCCGCTCGGCGCGTCGGATTTCTCGTCCTTCCTGCTGCAGGCACAGGCTTCGGGGGCGGAAGTCGTTGCACTCGCAAATGCCGGCGGTGACACGACCAATAGCGTGAAGCAGGCAGCCGAATTCAAGATCGGCACCAGGCAGAAGATCGTCTCGCTCATTTTCGACCTGCAAAGCGTGCCCGCGCTCGGGCTGAACACCGCGCAGGGATTGGTTGGCATCAACGCGTTTTACTGGGACTTGACCGATCAGACCCGCGAATGGTCAAAGCGTTTCCAAGACCGGCACCCGAAAAAAATGATGCCCAACCATATGCACGCCGGCGTCTATGCCGCGGTGCTGCATTACTTGAAGGCGGTTGACAAAGTCGGCTCACCCAATGACGGCGCTGCGGTTGTCGCCGCCATGAAGGCGATTCCGACCGAAGACCCGCTGTTCGGCAACGGCAATATCCGCGCCGATGGCCGCAAGGTCCATCCGATGTACCTGCTGCAGGTGAAGACGCCGGCCGAATCGAAAAGCGAATGGGACGTCTTCAAAGTCGTGGGGACAATCCCGCCAGACAAGGCGTTTCGGCCGTTAAACGAAGGCGGCTGCCCCTTGGTCAAGAACTGAGATTGCACGAGAGAGGCTGCAGCGACATGATTGTCTGGCCACCGACAATATGAGCCGGGGAATGTCGTCGAAGAGCGTTGCCGCACAGCTACCTGCCTCGCTTGCCTCCGAACAGCATGGAAGCGTGGCCGTGCTGAAGCTCAATCGCCCGCAAAAGCGCAACGCCCTCGATGATGAGGCAATCGTCGGCATCGAGCAATTCTTCACGTCGTTGCCGAGCGACATCCATGCCGTCCTCTTGGCGGGCGAGGGCGAACACTTTTCCGCCGGTCTTGATCTGTCCGAACTGGAGGATCGCGATATTGCGCAGGGAATAGCGCATTCGAGCCTGTGGCATCGCGCATTCGACAAGATACAGTTCGGCAAGGTGCCGGTCGTTGCCGTGTTGCACGGCGCGGTCATTGGCGGCGGCCTGGAGCTTGCTGCCGCCTCGCATGTGCGCGTCGCAGAGTCTTCGGCCTTCTACGCGCTGCCGGAAGGCAGTCGCGGTATCTATGTCGGCGGTGGCGGTTCAGTGCGGCTCCCGCGGCTAATCGGTGTCGCGCGCATGATGGATATGATGCTGACGGGCCGCACCTACTCGGCTGAAGAAGGCCAGGCGATGGGCTTGACCACATACCTGGTCGAGACAGGCAAAGGCTTCGCTAAGGGTCTCGAACTGGCGCAGCGCATTGCCGGCAATGCCCCGTTGACGAATTTCGCGGTAATGCACGCGCTGCCGCGTATAGCCGAAATGGACCCGGCCAGCGGCTACGCGGTCGAGGCCTTGATGTCGGCAATCGCGCAGGCAGATCCCGATGCGAAGGCACGGCTGAAGGATTTTCTGGAGAAGCGCGCGCCCAAAGTGACTCGGACCTGAGGTGGGAGCAGGGCATGCCGGGATTAGCTACAGGCGTCGAAACGCAGTCAACCGCGCCGCTTCGCGCAGTGCGCCTGGGAAGACCTGATGCCCTCCTTGAGCGGCGACCGGAGGGCGTCATTCATATCCGCGCAGCGCAAAGCCTTGGCCGCTACCACGACAACCTGAGCCAACCGCTGGAATGCTGGGCGAAGACTGCACCCGACCGAGTGTTTCTTGCGCAGCGGGACGCGCAGGGCCAATGGCGCAAACTTTCCTATGCGCAGGTGATCTCCGACGCAAAACGCATCGGCGCCGCATTGCTCCGCCGCGGGCTGTCCGCCGAAAAGCCCATCGTCGTAATCTCCGGCAACGACATCGAGCACGCGCTGCTTGCTCTGGGCGCCATGTATGTCGGCATTCCGTACGCGCCGATATCGGCCGCCTATTCGCTCATGTCGAGCGACTTTGGAAAATTGCGCGAGATCGTCAATCTCCTGACGCCCGGCCTGGTTTTTGCCAATGACGGCGGGCCGTTCGCGCGCGCGCTTTATCAGGCGGTTCCCGACGACATCGAACTGGTCGTTACGCGCAATCCGCTCGGCGACCGCAAGACCACGATGTTTGCCGATCTTCTCGGCACAACCGACGAGGTCGGTGTCGCTGCCGCAAACCGCGCCGTGTCGGCGGATACGATCGCCAAGTTCCTGTTTACTTCCGGTTCAACGGGAAATCCCAAGGGGGTCATCAACACGCACCGCATGCTGTGCTCGAACCAGGCAATGCTGGGATCAGGTTTTGCTTTCGTGGCCGACGAGCCGCCTGTCGTCGTCGACTGGCTGCCGTGGAGCCATACGTTCGGCAGCAACCACAATTTCAATATGGTGCTCACTTACGGCGGTTCACTCTATATCGACGACGGCAATCCGACGCCCCCCGGGGTCCCGAAAACGGCGAGAAACCTGCGCGAGATCGCGCCCACAATTTATTTCAACGTCCCCAAGGGCTATGAAGCGCTGATCGCCCACTTCCGCGCCGACGATGAGTTGCGCCGAAATTTCTTCAGCCGCCTCAAGGTGCTCTTTTACGCCGGCGCCGGGCTCAACCAGACCACATGGGATGAACTGACGCGGCTCGCAGTCGAGACGACCGGTGAGCGCATTATCTTCCTGTCTTCGCTTGGCTCGACCGAGACCGCGCCGCTCGCACTGGCGTGCTCGTGGGATTTTGATCGGCCCGGCAACATCGGCGTGCCGGCACCCGGCGTCGAGCTCAAGCTTGTTCCGAACGAAGGCAAGCTTGAAGCGCGATTGCGCGGCCCGCACATCACCCCCGGCTACTGGCGGCAGGATCATTTGACCCGGGAAGCCTTCGACGAAGAAGGTTATTACCGGCTCGGTGATGCATTGAAATTTGTCGATCCAAACGATCCCACGAAGGGCCTTCTGTTCGACGGCCGCATTGCCGAGGATTTCAAGCTCTCCACGGGAACATGGGTGAGCGTAGGGCCCTTGCGCGCGCGTTTTCTCGACCACTTCGCACCGTACGTGCGCGACGTCGTGTTTGCCGGCGCCGACCGTGACGACATCGCCGTGCTGATATTTCCCGACGTCGAAGCCTGTCGAAAACTGGCCGCTCTCGCGTCTGACGCATCGATCGATAACATCATCGACGCTGCGCCAGTGCGGCGAAAATTTACCGAGTTGCTGGTCAAGCTTGCTGCGCTCAGCCCCGGCTCCTCGACCCGCGTCGAACGCGCGATCCTTATGGCCGAGCCGCCCTCCATGGACAAAGGCGAAATGACCGACAAGGGCTCGATCAACCAGCGCGCCGTGCTGAAGAACCGCTCTGCGCTGGTGGACGAACTCTATGCCGCGCCTCTATCTTCACGAGTCATCGCAGGCGAAGGAAAGCGCTGATGGAAACGAAAGGACATGCGGCCATCGTCACCGGCGGCGCGTCGGGCCTGGGTGCGGCCACCGCGCGCGCACTGGCGGCCGCGGGCGCGAAAGTTGCAGTCATTGACGTCAACGAAAAGGCGGCCACGGAAATGGCGGCCGACGTCAAGGGCATCGCCGTCGGCTGCGACGTCGCCGACAGCGCAAGCGCCGAAGCGGCTGTGAAGAAAGCCGCTGCCGCACATGGACCGGCGCGCATCCTCGTCAATTGTGCTGGAATTGGACCGGCCAAGCGCATTGTCGGGCGCGAGGGACCGACGCCCCTCGCCGATTATGAGCGCGTTATTCGAATCAATCTCATTGGCACGTTCAACATGATGCGGCTCGTTGCCGCCGCCATGCAGGCTGCAGAACCGCTGTCGGGCGGCGAGCGTGGGGTGATCGTCTCTACCGCTTCGGTCGCGGCTTTCGATGGACAGATCGGACAGGCCGCCTATGCGTCTTCCAAGGGCGGGGTCGTCGCGCTGACGCTCCCTGCCGCGCGCGAATTCGCCCAATTCGGCATACGCGTGCTTGCGATCGCCCCGGGAATTTTTGGCACGCCGATGCTGCGCGCATTGCCGCAGGAGGCGCAGGATTCCCTGGGAGCCGCAGTTCCGTTTCCCAAACGACTCGGCGAACCGCGCGAGTTCGCCGCCCTCGTCCTGCATTGCATTCACAATGCCTACCTCAACGGCGAAGTGATCCGACTCGACGGCGCGCTGCGCATGGCACCGCGCTGAAAGGGATCACTGTGGCCTCATTCAGCAGTACGCGTACCGTACGAATCGAATGGGGCGACTGCGACCCTGCAGGCATTATCTTTTACCCGCGCTATTTCGAAATCTTCGATGCATCGACGACGCTTCTGTTCGAGCGCGCGCTTGGCATGACCAAATTAAACATGTTCAAGCACCTCGATTTCGACGGCTTTCCGCTCGTGCGTACACGCGCGCGATTCATGAAGCCCACTCGTTTCGGGGATGACGTGACAGTCAGAAGCACAATACAGTTCGGACATTCCAGCTTCGACATCGAGCATCAGCTGAGCCTCGATGGCGACACCTGCGTCGAGTGCTCGGAGCGAAGAGTGTGGATCGTCCGCGATGACAAAGGACAGCTGAAATCACGGCCGGTTCCGGATGCAGTGCTGGCGAAATTTCGGGAGCCGTCACCCCGATAGCTTCACTCGATCTCCGCCGCGATCTTTTTTAAAATCTGGATGAATCGCTTGCGGTCGCGCGAACCGATCACCTGATCGAGATTGCGCTCATGCCGACGCGCGCAGCGTGTGAGCGTCGTCAGCACTTTTTTTCCGGCCGGCGTCAGGTTGAGGCTGTAGGCGCGCCGGTCGCTGTCCATCCGCCTGCGCTCGACGAGGCCACGCCTCACCAGATCCTCGACGACCGGGGTGAGGCTGGATTTATCGCGGCCATTGGCGAGGGATAACTCGGTCTGGCTGATGCCGGGGTTGCGGGCGATCAAGGTCAGGGTGGCAAAACGGCCGGGGCTTTCTCCGATCTCCTGCGAGCGGCGCGAAAAGGCCTGGAAAGCGGCTTCTTGCGCCATGCGCAGGTTGAAGCCAACCCAGGAACCGAGCGGACCGAAATTTATCGACAGGCCAAAGGCTTCACCGTTCCTGCCGCGTCGACGGCTGCCAATGCCGTTCGTTCCGTGCACCGTGCGTCCCTTCTCCAGAGCGGACAATCAGTCCACTGCAAGAATTTAGTTTGACATCAAACTAAGCTTTACAACGTAGCCCGCCTTCGGCTGAATATTGCAAAAGTTGGCGATCTAACCAACACCCAACCCCCGAGGGAGGACCCCATGAAACTCCGTTTCGCCGGGTGTGTCTACGCTGCCGCTCTGTTGGTCGGGGCAGCGACCGGCGCATTCGCGCAAGAAAAGACGTTCGAACTCAAGCTCGCGCACTGGGTGCCACCATCGCATCCGCTGCAAAAGGCCCTGGAGGAATGGGGCGCCGCGGTCGAGAAAGCATCAGGCGGGACGCTGCACTACAAGGTTTATCCCTCGCAGCAGCTCGGCAAGGCCTTCGATCATTACGACATGGCGCGTGACGGCATCGCCGATCTGACCTACGTCAATCCTGGTTACCAGCCCGGGCGCTTCCCGATTATCGGCGCCGGCGAACTGCCATTCCTGTTTGCCAATGCGAGCAGCGGCTCACAGGCGCTTGACGCCTGGTATCGCAAATACGCCGACCGCGAGATGAAGGACGTCAAATTTTGTCTGGCCTTCGTGCACGATCCAGGCTCGTTTCACTCCAAGTCCAAAAAAATTACGGCGCCCGACGACATCAAAGGCATGAAGATTCGTCCGGCCCACGCCACCATGGCAAGTTTTGTCACCCAGCTGGGCGGCACCAACGTTCAGGCCGCAGCGCCAGAAGTTCGCGATATTCTCGAAAAGGGTGTCGCCGATGCGGTGACATTCCCGTGGGGCTCGGTGCCGCTGTTCGGCATCGACAAAGTCACCAAATACCATATGGACGTTCCGCTCTACGTGACGACCTTCGCCTTCGTGTTCAATAAAGACAAATACAACGAGATGTCGCCGCGCCAGAAGAAGGCGATCGACGATCACTGCAACAACGAGTGGGCCGGCAAGGTCTCGGCGCCGTGGGCCGAGTTCGAGCACGCGGGCATCGCCAAGATCAAGGCGGAGGCGGGCCACGAGGTCTACTCGCTCACGCCGGCGCAGGTCGAGGAATGGAAGAAGGCTGCGCAGCCGCTCGAGCAGAAATGGGCCGACAACGTGAAGAAAGCCGGCGGCAATTCCGACGCGATCATGAAAGAGCTCAAGGATCAGCTCGTTAAGTACAAGGCGTCGTTCTAACATTCCGGCGGCGCGGCTCGAACGGGCCGGGCCGCCTTCACTCTTTCGCGTCTGGCTGGGAGGCCGGCTGCGCTAACCAGCTGCGGAGACGGTCGTGGCGGAGAAAGTCCTTGGCGAAGCCGAAGTGGCGCGAAAACTCGCCGGCTCGCCTTCGCCGCGCCAACGCAACGCGATGGATCGGTTCATCGATGGCATCGAGCTGGTCGCGGCGTTTTTTGTGGGCATCGTCGCCGCCGACATCTTCATATCCGTTCTGCTGCGTTATTTCTTTGCCGTACAGATCCCCGACGCGTACGACTTCGGGCGCCTTCTGCTCGGCATCCTGATTTTCTGGGGTATCGCAGCAACGTCGTATCGCGGCACGCATATCACCGTCGATCTGGTCTGGAGCAATGTCGGCCCGCGTTGGCAGCGCGTGATCGATGTCTTTGCGACGCTGGTTCTCCTGTTTGTGGTGACGGTGCAGACCTACACGCTGTTCGACAAGGTCACGAGCACCTACAGGGACAACGTTCTCACCTTCGACCTGCGGCTGCCGACCTGGCCGTTTTTCCTGGTCGCCTGGATCGGCGATGTCTCAGCGGTGGTGCTGATCGCGGTGCGCACCTATCGGCTGATCTTCCATCCCGAGTTGATGGATGACGGCGGCTACCGGATGAAGCCGGTCGAATAGCCCATGTTGAGCACCGACGCAGTCGCCATCATCGGGTTCATTGCCTTGTTCGGAATGATGCTCATGCGCGTTCCGGTAGGCATGGCGATGGGCCTCGTTGGCGTTACCGGCTTTGCCTATCTCAACGGTTCCGGGCCAGCCCTCAAGATCGTCGGCCACACATCGATGCGCACGGTGACCGACTACAATTTCGGCGTGATCCCGATGTTCCTGCTGATGGGCGCGTTCGTGTCGAATTCCGGCATGAGCCGGGAATTATTCCGGGCCGCCAACAGCTTTCTCGGCCATCTGCGCGGCGGGCTCGGCATAGCGACGATCGCGGCCTGCGGCGGTTTTGCCGCCATTTCGGGGTCATCGGTCGCAACCGCCGCGACCTTTTCCGCGGTCGCCTATCCCGAGATGCGACGCTTTGGCTATCCGCAGTCTTTCGCAACCGGGGTGATCGCAGCCGGCGGCACGCTGGGCGCGATGCTGCCGCCGTCAACGGTTCTCGCCGTGTACGGCATCATCACCGAGCAGGACATCGGCAAGCTGTTCATCGCCGGCATCATTCCCGGTCTGCTCGCCGCAACGATGTACATGATCACCGTCGGGATCATCGGGATCGCGCGGCCGAACTTCCTGCCGTCGACGCCGCGCCACTCGTGGAAGGATCGTATCACCGCCACCCGCGATGTCTGGGCGACGCTCATTCTTTTCCTCTTCGTGATCGGGGGATTGTACGGCGGGCTGTTCACGCCGACGGAAGCCGGCGGCATGGGCGCCGGCGGCGCCTTTCTGATTGGCGTGCTGCGTGGCAGGCTCGATCGTACCGAAATCCGGCGCTCACTACTGCAGGCAACGCGGACGGCAGCCGCAGTCTTCACGGTGCTGATTGGCGCGCTGCTGTTCGGCTATTTCCTCACTGTCACGCAAACGCCGCAAAAGGTGACCGCGTTCCTGACCGGGCTCGGCATCGGCAATTACGGCGTGCTGGCGCTGATCATGCTGATGTATCTGGTGCTCGGCTGTCTCATGGACGCGATGGCGATGATCATCCTGACCGTGCCGATCATTTTCCCGGTCATCACCCATCTCGGTTTCGATCCGATCTGGTTCGGGGTGATCATTGTGATGACGGTGGAACTCGGTCTTATTCATCCGCCGGTGGGAATGAACGTGTTCGTGATCAAAAGCGTGGTCAAAGACGTGAGTTTTGCGACGATTTTCAAGGGAGTCATTCCATTCATCATCACCGACCTTATCCGGCTGATAATTCTGATTGCCTTTCCGATTATCGCACTCTGGCTCCCCTCGCGCATGTGAGGCATCTCGTGCTATATAGTTTGCCTCCCAACCATCTGCCGGCGGCCTGACGATGGAACGGTCGTTCAAGAAAGAAGTCCAGGCTCTGAAGCTTGGCGACGGCGAGACCTTCCACGGCGAGGGAATCCTCGCCGTGACCAAGGCGCTGTTGCAGTCCGGCGTGTCCTACGTGGGAGGATACCAGGGCGCGCCGGTGTCACACCTCCTCGATGTACTGGTCGACGCCGAGGACATCATGTCCGAGCTCGGCGTCCACCTGGAAACCTGTTCCAACGAGGCGTCGGCCGCTGCCATGCTCGGCGCGTCGATCAATTACCCGTTGCGCGGCGCGGTCACCTGGAAATCGATCGTCGGCACCAATGTCGCGGCCGACGCATTGTCGAACCTCGCATCGCCCGGCGTGGTCGGCGGCGCCATGATCATCCTCGGCGAAGATTACGGCGAGGGCGCGAGCGTCATCCAGGAGCGCTCTTATGCCTATGCGTTGAAATCCTCGATGTGGTTGCTCGACCCGCGGCCCGACCTGCCGTCGATCGTACGTACCGTGGAAAAAGGCTTCGAGCTCTCCGAGGCGAGCCACGCTCCCGTCATGCTCGAACTGCGCATCCGCGCCTGCCACGCGACCGGGGAATTCGCCGCCAAGAACAACCGCAAAGGTATCGTTTCCGGCCTCGACAAGCTGGCTGGGCCGCCGCGCTTCGAATATGGGCGGCTTGCCCATCCGCCCGTGATCTTTACGCAGGAGCGCTTGAAGGTCGAGGAGCGCCTGCCCGCCGCGCGTGCCTTCGTTCGCGAGCACAAGCTCAACGAGATCATCGAGGGGGATATTGCCGACATCGGCGTTATCGTGATGGGCGGACTGACCAACAGCGTCCTGCGCGCGCTCGAGCGCATTGGGCTCGCCGATGTGTTCGGCAATTCGCGCGTGCCCCTGTTGGTGCTCAATGTCGTCTATCCGCTGGTGCCCGAGGAAATCACCGCGTTCTGTGCCGGCAAGCGCGCGGTGCTGGTGGTCGAGGAAGGCTACCCCGACTACATCGAGCAGGCGGTCAACGTGGAATTGCGCCGCGCCGACATCAATACGCGTGTGCTTGGCAAGGGACCGCTGCCGAAAGCGGGTGAATACGCGTCCGATGTATTGCTCGAAGGACTGGCAGCGTTTCTTCAGGACGCGAGGCCGAATGGCATCGATGCCGACACCATCGCTGAAAAGGCGCGCGGCCTTGTCGCGCATAAGGCAAAAGCCGCCGCGGCTCTCGGCCCGTTGCCGCCGCGTCCGCCCGCCTTCTGCACCGGCTGTCCCGAGCGTCCCGTCTTTTCCGCCATCAAGTTGATGCAGCGCGAACTCGGGCCGACCCATATCAGCGCCGATATCGGCTGCCATTCGTTCGCGACTTTCGCGCCGTTTTCGCTCGGCAATTCCATCCTTGGCTACGGCATGTCGCTCGCCAGCGCGGCGGCTGTGGCACCAAACATGGAGAAGCGACCGATCGCCATCATGGGCGACGGCGGTTTCTGGCACAACGGACTGATCACGGGCGTAGCCTCCAACCTTTTCAACAAAGGCGATGGCGTTCTGATCGTGATGCAGAATGGCTATGCCTCGGCGACCGGCCAGCAATACATCCCGTCCAGCACAATGAGCCGCACCGGATCGGCGCCAGGCATGGACATCGAACAGACATTGCGGGCAATGGGCGTCCACTGGCTGCGCAAGGTGCGCACCTACAGCGTCAGCGTGATGGTGGCCACGCTGAAAGAAGCAATGAAGACCGCCGAACGCGGGCTGAAGGTGATCATCGCCGACGGCGAATGCCAGCTCGCGCGGCAACGGCGGATCCGTGCCGAAGACGCCGAGAAACTGAAGCGCGGCGAACGCGTAACGCGTGCGCGCTACGGCGTTGATGATGAAATTTGCACCGGCGACCATTCCTGCATTCGACTTTCGGGTTGCCCCTCGCTGACCGTGAAGCCGTCACCGGATCCGCTGCGTACCGATCCCGTTGCAACGGTCATTGAATCATGCGTCGGCTGCGGGCTGTGCGGCGAGGTTGCGCATGCGGCTGTGCTGTGCCCGTCGTTCTATCGCGCCGAAATTGTGCGCAATCCGACCTGGCGCGACCGCCTGAAGCATTGGCTGCGTCAGAAAATCATCGGCTGGCTCGGCGGCTATGGCGGCGAGGCCAGGGCATGAGCACGCCGCGTCCGATGACTATCCTGATCGCAGCCCTTGGCGGCGAAGGCGGCGGCGTGCTGACGGAATGGATCGTTGCCGCCGCGGTGCAGGCCGGATTTCCCGTGCAGAGCACGTCCATTCCGGGCGTCGCGCAACGCACCGGCGCCACGACCTATTACATCGAAATACTGCCAGTGCCCTTGCGCGATCTCGCCAACAAGCGTCCGGTGCTGGCCCTTACGCCCGGCGTCGGGGACATCGATATCGCAGTTGCAAGCGAATTGCTTGAAGCCGGCCGAACGATCGCCAACGGTTTCGTCACGCCAGACCGTACGCACGTCATAGCTTCGCTCAGCCGCTTCTATGCCATGGATGAAAAGATCGCCATGGGTGACGGGCGCTTCGACCAGGACAGCCTGATCAAGGTCATCAAAGAGCATGCGAAGGACGCTTTGCTGGTCGATATGGCTTCACTGGCAAAGCGGAGCGGTTCGATCATCAACGCGGTGATGCTTGGCGCAATTGCCGGGTGCGGACGACTTCCGCTCAAGCGCGAGCTGTTTGAGGCGGCGATCCGTAACGACGGCAAGTCGGTGGAGAGCAACCTGGAAGGCTTCCGAGCCGGGTTCGAAGCTGCGCGGGCGAACATGCAGCCCGTAAAAGAACTGGAAAAAAAGAGGAGCGCCACGCCAACGCCGGCGATGGTCGAACATGAAGTTGCGCGCACATTTCCAGCCGTCGCACAGACAACCGGGCTCGAAGGCGTCCGGCGTCTGATCCATTACCAGGGGGTCCGCTATGCATGGCTCTACCTCGGCCGACTTCGGCCAATTGTCGAAGCGGACCAGGTGTTCGGCGCGCAGGGCAGGCTGGTGAAGGAGGTTGCGCGCCATCTTGCGGTGCGCATGTCCTATGAAGATGTCGTGCGCGTCGCGCAGGCAAAGATTGCGCCGGCGCGCATGCGGCGCATCGCGCGCGAAGAGTTGAACGCAAATGGCGACCCCTTCTCGGTGCACGATTTCCTGAAACCGGGCATCGAAGAGATGTGTCAGCTTTTGCCGTCATTCCTGGCTCGGCCGATCTTGCGGTTGGCCGAGCGCAAAGGCTGGCTTGGCCGGGTCTATTTCGGCATGGAGGTCAACTCGACATCCATCAGCGGTTTTTTGCGCTTTCTCATTCTCGCCAGGCTGCGGCTGCTGCGTCCCTATGGCTATCGCTACAAGCAGGAGCAGGCACAGATCGACGCCTGGCTCGCCCTCATCCGCCAAGCGGTCCGTCTGTCGCCTGAACTGGCGCTCGAGATCGCCGAGTGCGCAAGGCTGATCAAAGGATACGGCGACACCCATGCGCGTGGGATCGCCAATTATCTCGCCATCGAGCGTCGCGTGATCCGGCCCGCGCTGGCAGGTCAAATGCCTCCGCGACGCGCGGTCGATGCGATTGCGAGCGCCCGCGCCGCGGCCCTTGTCGATCCGGACGGCGAGAGCCTCGCCAGGTGTCTCGCCGATGTCGAGGAGCCTGCCCTGCGGGTGGCCGCAGAGTAGCACTGACCCTCAGCCGTCATGCCCGGCCTTGTGCCGGGCATCCACGTCTTCCTCCCAGCAAGTCAGCAAGCAAGACGTGGATGGCCGGGACATAGGCGTGCGAAAGCACGCCGTCCCTTCGGACGGCTATGCCCGGCCATGACGTGGTCTGGCGAGCCAGATCTGCGCTCCAGTCCGTTGTAACCGTTGCCCCCGTCGGCTAAGACTCCGCGCAATAAAAACGGCGTCCGCCGTCCGGCGGACATTCAGGGACGGAATGCATGGCGGCGACACCGACGGGCCAGCGGCCAACAATTGCCGCCGAAGCATTTCTGCGCGCCCTTGCCGATCACGGCACCGATTATTTTTTTGCCAATCCGGGCACTGATTTCCCGCCGATCGTTGAAGCCTTCGCTCGCGCCAAAAAGACCAATGCGAAGGTGCCCAAGCCCATTCTGGTGCCGCACGAAAATCTCGCGGTTGCCATGGCGCATGGCGCTTATCTGATGAACGGCCGCCCACAGGCGGTGATGGTGCATGTCAATGTCGGTACCGCCAACACAATCAATAACCTCACAAACCTTTCGCGCGACCGGGTGCCGCTCATTCTCGCCGCTGGCCGCACCCCGATCACTGAGAAGGGATCGTTCGGCTCGCGGACCCGCCCGATCCATTGGGCGCAGGAAATGTTTGACCAGGCCGGGATGGTGCGCGAACTGGTGAAATGGGATTACGAGCTGCGCGTACCGGGACAGATCGGCGACGTGGTCGCACGCGGTGTTGAAGTGGCGATGGCCCATCCGCGTGGGCCGGTCTATCTCGTGCTGCCGCGCGAACCCCTCGCTGCTCCCCTGCCCGAGCCACCTGGACCGGCAAAACCACGGCCGCAGGCCGGGCCGCTGTATTCTGATCCGCGTGCAATCGGAACGCTCGCCGAGTGGATTGCCGCCGCCGAGCGACCCCTGATTATCACCGCTACCTTGCCGGCCGAAGCAGTCCCGCCCCTCGAGCGTCTCGCGGAACGCTGCGCCATTCCGGTCGTGACCCACAACCCGCGCACGGTCTGCCTGCCTTCAAGCCATTCGATGCATTTCGGCTTTGAACCTGGGGCGCTGCTTTCCGACGCCGACCTCGTGGTCGTGATTGAATCGGATGTGCCGTGGATACCGCATCTGCAGCATCCACCCGGCGGTTGCCGCGTCGCGCACCTGGGCGAGGATCCGTTTTACGTGCGATATCCGATGCGCAGCTTTCCGAGCGACCTTGCGATCCAGGCGAGCAGCGCACAGGCGCTGGATGCTTTGACCCGCGCAGTTGAGCCGCGCCTGCAGATGGCGGACGCCCGAATTGCCGCTCGCCGGGCCCGGCTGACCGAGCGCATGCGCACCCGCCGCGCGCAGCTCGCGAAAGATTCGGCGCCTGGCCCTTCGATCTCGCCCGAATATCTTTCGCACGCGATCGGCGAAGCGGTCGGCAAGGATGCCATCATCATCAACGAGTATCCCCTGAGGCCGGATCATTGTGCGCGCGAGAAGCCCGGCACTTTCTTTGCGCTCGGCCCCGCCGGCGGGCTCGGTTGGGGCCTTGGGGCGGCACTTGGCGCCAAGCTCGCGGCGCCGGACGAATTCGTCGTCGCCACGCTGGGAGACGGTTCTTACATGTTCGCCAATCCGATGGTCGGTCACTGGGTTTCGGCCGTTCACAATCTTCCGATTCTGACCATCGTCTTCAACAACAGCCGTTATGGCGCAGTGCGCCGCGCCACACTTTCGATGTTCAAGGACGGCGCGGCCGGCGAAAATGACGGCCGTACGCTCGCCGATCTCGATCCATCGCCCCCGTTCGAAGAAATGGCGCGGGCACAGGGAGCTCACGCGGAGCGCGTCGACAAGCCCGCCGACCTTCCCGATGCACTCGCGCGCGCCCGCGCCGTCGTCGTCAACGAACGCAAGCAGGCCCTGCTCAACGTGATTACGCCTTATTGAACCGGTAAGCCGCCAAAGCCGCCAGGACCAAACGAAGAGTCCCGGAGAACTTGATGCGCATCGATGCCTATACCCATTTCATCCCCGGAAATTTTTTCAACAGGATCGTTGAAGACGGTCATCCCGACATCGGCAAGCGTGTGCGTGAAATTCCCTGCATTCACGACCTCGAAGTACGGCGCAAGATCGTTGGGGGATTTAAGGATTATGCGCAGATCCTGTCCTATCCGATGCCGCCGCTCGAAATCATAGCCAAGGGCGACGGCAAGCTGACCGAAGAATACACGAAGCTCGTCAATGACGGCTTAGCCGAGATCTGCACAAAATTTCCCGATGAATTTCCCGGCTGGGTTGCGCAAGCGGCGCTGATCGCGCCCGATGGCGGCGTGCGTGAAGCGGAGCGCGCGCTGAAAAACGGCGCGCTGGGTGTGCAGGTCTATACCAACATCGCCGGCAAGCCCCTCGACGACCCGGCATTCGAGCCGTTCTTCGCCGCCATGAACCGGCTCAACAAGCCGATCTGGATGCATCCTGCGCGAGCCGCCAATTTTCCTGACTACCTGACCGAGCAGAAATCGAAATATGAGATCTGGTGGACGTTCGGATGGTCCTACGAGACTGCGGCCGCCATGGCGCGGCTTGTGTTCTCCAAGGTCATGGACAAATACCCGAACCTGAAAATCATCACGCACCATTTCGGCGGCATCGTGCCTATGCTGGAAGGGCGCATTGGCCCAGGCTGGGATCAGCTCGGCGCGCGCACCTCCGACGAAGACCTGGGCGCCATCCTGAAGCAGCTCAAGAAGCGTCCACTCGATTATTTCAAGCACTCCTTCTATGCCGACACCGCGGTGTTCGGCGGCGTGCCGGCGACCCATGCGGGTCTTGCGTTCTACGACGCCGACAAGATCGTATTCGCGTCGGACTGCCCGTTCGATCCCGAGAAGGGCACAATGTACACGCGCGAAACCCTGCGCATTCTTGAAGGCATCGACATGCCCAAGGCGGACAAGGAAATGATCTGGCACGGCAACCTCGAGGCGATCACGGGCGCGAAATTCAAGAGTTAAGGTCGAGTTGCCTGCCGTTCCCCTCGCTAAGCGAAGAAAGTCGTGGATGCCCGGCATAAAGCCGGGCATGACGCGCCAACCCAGCCTGGGTGTCGGTAGAAGCAAGACCGCCATCTGCTAACCTCCGCGCCCATGGCTCAGACACAATCCATTGGCTTGCCCGAACCGGATTCTCCGGCTGACGAAGGCCGCGTGACGCCGGCGATGGCGCAGTACATCGAAATCAAGGCCGCCAATCCGGATTGCCTCCTTTTCTACCGCATGGGCGATTTCTACGAGATGTTCTTCGAGGACGCCGAAGTCGCCGCGCGCGCGCTTGGAATCGCGCTCACCAGGCGCGGCAAATATCTCGGCAAGGACGTGCCGCTCTGCGGTGTCCCGGTTCTGCGCGCGGATGAATATCTGCACCGGCTTATCGAGCAGGGACACCGCGTGGCCGTGTGCGAGCAGCTGGAAGACCCGGCCGAAGCCCGCAAGCGTGGATATAAGAGCGTGGTGCGCCGCGACGTCGTGCGGATGGTGACGCCGGGCACGCTCACCGAAGACACGCTGCTCGATGCGAGACGCAACAATTATCTTCTGGCGGTGGCCCGCGCGCGCCTGTCATCCGGCAGCGAGGAAACCCGCTTCGCGCTCGCCTGGATCGACATTTCCACCGGCGAATTCCGCCTTACCGAATGCGATCGCGCCGCGCTTTCCACCGAGATCGCGCGGCTTGAACCGGGCGAGATTCTCGTTTCCGACGCGCTGTTCAGCGAATCCGACCTTGCAGCCTATTGGCGCTCGCAGCCGGCAGTGACGCCGCTTGCGCGGGACGTCTTCGATGGCGCGACCGCCGAGCGACGGCTGACGTCATTCTTCGCGGTGGCGACCAGCGAAGCGTTCGGAGCACTGAGCCGGCTGGAGCTTACGGCCGCTGCCGCCTGCGTCACCTACATCGAGCGCACGCAGCTCGGCAAGCGCCCGCCGCTGTCGCCGCCTGTGCATGAAACCGCCGGCGCCGCGATGGCAATCGACCAGGCCACGCGCGCCAATCTCGAATTGATGCGCACACTTGCGGGCGATCGACGCGGCTCGCTGCTCGATGCGATCGACCGGACGGTGACCGCCGCAGGGTCGCGCCTGCTGGCGCAGCGCGTATCGGCGCCCCTGACTGATGCGGCGCAGATCGCCAGGAGGCTGGACGCGGTGGCTTGCTTTGTCGGCGATGCCGCAGCCCGTGCAGAGACGCGCTCGCGTCTGCGGGCCGCGCCCGATCTCGCGCGGTCGTTGTCCCGCCTGGCCGTCGGACGCGGCGGCCCGCGCGACCTTGCCGCGATCCGCGACGGCATGCTGGCCGCGGCCGATCTTGCGCGCGCGCTTGGCTCGCTGAAAGAAACTCCGGATGAAGTCGCGCAGGCAATGGAGGCGTGCCGCAAGCCTGACGGAATGCTGGCTGCCGAGCTGTCCGCCGCGCTCGCTGCCGAATTGCCGGCCTACAAGCGAGACGGCGGGTTCGTGCGCGATGGCTACGATAAAATTCTCGATGAGACCCGCGCACTGCGCGACGAGTCGCGTCGCGTCATCGCGGCGCTGCAGGCGCGCTATGCCGAGGAAACCGGCATCCGGATTCTCAAGATCAAGCACAACAACGTGCTCGGCTATTTCGTCGAGGTGACGGCCCAGCATGGCGAAAAACTGATGGCCGCACCGCTCAACGCGACCTTCATCCACCGCCAGACGCTTGCCGGCCAGGTTCGGTTCACCACAACCGAGCTCGGTGAACTGGAGGCGAAGATTGCCAGCGCCGCGGAGCGCGCGCTCGGTCTTGAACTCGAAACATTCGAGCGCCTGACAGCCAACGTGATGGCGGAGAGCACCAACATCAAGGCGTGCGCGGAGGCGCTTGCGAGTCTCGACGTGGTCAGCGCACTGGCGCATCTGGCCGTCGAACGGGATTATGCACGGCCGCAGATCGACGACAGCCACGCCTTCGTCGTCGAAGGTGGCCGTCATCCCGTTGTTGAGCAGGCCTTGTCGAGGGATGGCAGTCCTTTTGTTGCAAACGATTCTGATCTATCGCCGCCGGAAGGAACCGACGCCGGCCGCATCTGGCTGATTACCGGCCCCAACATGGCGGGAAAATCCACGTTCCTGCGGCAGAACGCCCTGATTGCCGTTCTCGCGCAGATCGGCAGCTTCGTTCCGGCGAAGCAGGCGCACATTGGAATCGTGGACCGGCTGTTCTCACGCGTCGGGGCCGCCGACGATCTCGCGCGCGGGCGCTCGACCTTCATGGTCGAGATGGTGGAAACCGCCGCCATCCTCAACCAGGCCGGTGAGCGGGCGCTGGTCATTCTCGACGAAATCGGGCGCGGCACCGCCACATTCGACGGGCTGTCGATCGCCTGGGCAACGGTCGAGCACCTGCACGACGTCAACAAGTGCCGTGCCCTGTTTGCCACGCATTTCCACGAGCTGACCGCGCTTGCCGGGCGCCTCGACCGGCTTCGCAACGCGACGGTGCAGGTGAAGGAATGGCACGGTGAAGTCGTGTTCCTGCACGAGGTCGTTGCCGGCGCGGCCGACCGGTCATATGGCATCCAGGTCGCAAAGCTTGCGGGCTTGCCGGCAAGCGTGGTCGAGCGCGCCAAAGTGGTTTTGGCCAAGCTCGAGCAGGAAGATCGCTCGGCGCCCAAGGGGTTCGAGGATCTGCCGCTGTTCGCAGTGCCCTCGAAATTGCCTCAGGATGCGCGGCAACCGGTCGAGGAACCCGTGATTACCGCCCTCGCCGCGATCAACCCCGACGACCTGTCGCCACGCGAGGCGATGGAAGCGCTTTATTCGCTCAAGGCCAAACTGGCAGAAAAGCGCAAGTAGCCAAGAAGCCCAAGCCCGTTCATTCCCGCGAAAGCGGGAATCCAGCGCTGTAATGACGAGCTTGGAACTTTGCTACTCTAGGTCGCCGCTTTCGCGGGGACGAACGGTGTGGAACAGTCTGGCCCGATGATGAATATTGCCGACCGCAAACAAGCGACGGCGCCAGCAGACGCGCAGCGCTGGCTGGAAAATTTTGCCGCCGTTTTGACCGCCCAAGATTCCGCGGCAGTCGCCGGGTTGTTTCTGGACGGTGGGCTCTGGCGCGATGTGCTTGCCTTCACCTGGACTATCCAGACGATGTCTGGTCGGCCGGCAATCGAAGACATGCTGCGGAAGACCCTCGCACGCACGCAGCCGAAAAATTTTTACATTCCGTCGCGTCGAACACCGCCACGCTGGGTGACGCGCGCGGGCACAGAAGCCATCGAGACATTGTTCGAGTTCGAGACAATGAGCGGACCTGCCAACGGCGTGCTGCGGCTCGTCCCTGACGCGCACGGCAAGCTGCGCGCCTGGACGCTAAATACCAATCTGCACGAGCTTCGTGGCCATGAAGAGGAATTCAGGCGCCGGCCGGAGCCCGACTCGACCCGCGACTTCGGCGCCGAGAATTGGGGCGATCGCCTGGCTAAGGCGCGTACCTATGCCGATCGCGATCCCGCTGTCATTGTTGTCGGCGGCGGACAGGCCGGCCTCTCGATTGCAGCGCGACTGCATCAACTGGGCATCGACACGCTGATTGTCGATCGTCATGGACGGGTCGGCGACAACTGGCGCACACGATACCATTCGCTGACGCTGCACAATGAAGTGCATGTCAATCACCTGCCCTATCTTCCATTTCCGCCGACCTTTCCTGTCTACATTCCGAAAGACAAATTGGCCAACTGGTTCGAGTCCTACGTCGAAGCGCTGGAGCTGAATTTCTGGACCGGGACCGAGCTTGTCGCGGGAAGTTACGACGAGCAGCGCCGCGAATGGCGCGTCACGCTGCGCCAACAGGATGGCGGCGAGCGCGTCATGCGCCCGCGTCACCTGATATTCGCGACCGGCGTTAGCAGCATTCCATATACGCCCGACCTCCCTGGTCTTGATGCTTTCGCGGGCACCAAGGTGCATTCCGGCGATTTCAAGCACGCGGAAAAATGGAAAGGCCGCAAAGCGCTTGTGCTCGGCACGGGCACCAGCGGCCATGACGTCGCGCAGGAGCTGCAAGCCCACGGCGCCCAGGTCACGATGATCCAGCGCAGCAAGACCTACGTCGTCAGCCTAAAAGAGGCGCAGAGCGTCTACGCGATTTATTCGGAAGGAATTCCGTTCGAGGACTGCGATCTCCTTGCGACATCTTTTCCCTATCCGGTGCTGCAGCGCTCCTACCAGCTGTCGACTGCCAGAGGCCGCGAGGTTGACGGGGCGCTCCTCGAGGCACTCGAAAAGCGCGGCTTCCGACTGCACTTCGGCGAGGACGAAACCGGCTTCCAGATGATGTATTTGCGCCGAGGCGGCGGCTATTACTTTAACGTCGGATGCTCGGACCTGATCGTTTCCGGCGCGATCGACCTGCTGCAATACGCCGACATGGACAGTTTTGTCGCCGAAGGCGCGCGACTCCGCGACGGGCGCGTGGTGCCTGCTGAGCTGCTCGTCCTCGCGACCGGTTACAAAAATCAGCAGGAAACCGTCCGTGTCTACCTCGGCGATGAAATCGCCGACCGGATCGGGCCGGTCTGGGGATTTGATGACGGCGGCGAGCTGCGCAACATGTGGCGGCGTACCGCTCAGCCTGGCCTGTGGTTCACCGCAGGCAGCCTGGCGCAATGCCGGATTTTCTCCCGCTACCTAGCGCTGCAGATCAAGGCGCTGGAGCTCGGTCTTTTGCATTGAGCGCTCGCCGTTCGTTCCCGCGTAAGCGGGAACCCAGCCGATTATTGTTTTGAAAGTGGTCCTGGGTCCCCGCTTTCGCGGGGACGAACGGATTTGGCTGCCCGCCAATCGCGCGCGAGCCAAAGCAGCGCGTTCCAGCCGAGTCCGATGCTTAAGCCAATTGCGTAGGACCACCAGACACCGAGCGGCACCGCCAGGACATGGACGGCAAGCAAGCCGAGGCCCAGCCCGATCAGCGGCGTGAGCACGTGCGCGGCAACGCTCGCAGCCGCGGGACCCCCGATGCGGCTATGGAGAATGATGAAGAATGATCCCATCGCCACAGGAAAGAACGCGAACACGCCGGAGAAATACGAGCCAATCGAGCTGCTGGCCACCGTCACGAGGATCACGCAGAACGTCACCAGGCCGGCACGCCAGGCAAGGTCGGCGCCCGTGAGCTCAACGCGCTTGACCGATCCCTCGATTCGAAAACGACGCGCCGCAACAATCGCTATCGGATAAATTACCGCATTCAATATCGTTGCGCCGGTCGCGCTCCAGTCCACAAGCCGGAGCAAGAATACGGTGCCGAGCCAGACCAGGAACGCCCCACTCAGGCTGGATCTCAGCGAATGTTTCTGCGCAAGCGCGGCGTATGCGAGGGCGAACAGGGCGCAGGCAGCATTGGCAATCAGGCTGCCGACTGCACTGGCAGCAATAAACTCAGGCGGGTGTTCGAGCGCGAGAATGATCATGGCGGCGCCGCCAGCGGTCGGCAATGCGGCAATCAACGATCCGACGAACGGCCCGCTGCGCTCGACCACGACAGATGCCGCCACGACGATCGAGGCAGTCATCGCGATCTTCAACGCCAGCCCGTACCAGAACAATGGGTTCCCGAAGAGAGCGCTCATTTCACGGCCAGCCTTTGCCGCACCAAATAGATCATCAGGTTGGCGCCAACTGAAACCAGCAATGCCAACGCCAGCGCAACCGCGGATCCGAACGGTTCGGCGGCAAGATTGAGCACCAGGACCGCCACGGCGAAACCGCCGAGCCCGATCACGGCATTGGCCATGACGGCCGCGGTGGCCGGCCCACCCACCCGACGATGCAGAATGATCATGATGCTGCTGAGCACGATCGGGAAAACCGCAAGATTGCCGCTGGCCCTCGGACCGATACGGAAACTCAACGTCACGACGATCCCGACAAGGAGGGCAACCATCGCCGCACGCAGCACGAGGTCATACCAACGCGTTTCCACCCGCGGCATCGGTGCGTGACGCAGCGGCGCCGAAATCCATAAAGCGACAGCGATAACCACGCCATTGAATAGAACCGCCAGACCAACTGTCCAGGCAACGCCCGCACCCATCCACATGAGCGCAATCCAAACCGCGAGCGCCGTACCGAAACTCACGGCCAGTGAATGCCTTTGCGCAAGCAGCGCATAGGCCAGCGCGAAAATCACGTTGTAGGCATTGCTAACGAGACTGCCCAAGGCGCTCTGGGCAATGAAATGCGCATCATGGTCGAGCGCCAGAAAGATGTAGACCGGGCCGGCGCTGATCGGGAGCGTTGCAACCAGACCACCGATCAGGGGCCCTGCGCGTTCGGCGGTAATCGTCGCCGCGAGCAGAAACGCGGCGGTCACGGCCATTTTGACGATGAGCGTGACCGCGAAATAAAGGTCGGGGGACATCAAATTTTGATACTGGCGCTGTCATCGCCGGGCTCGTCCCGGCGATCCCGGCCGGGCGAGCACGGCATCACCTTCTAATCGAGATGGCCGGGACAAGCCCGGCCATGACGGTTTTTCCCTAAGCTCCGCGCCAATGCCATCAATTGGCGGCCGGCGTCAACACAACGCGGCCGATTACTTTGCCGGCGCGCAACTGATCCATGACTGCGTTCACGTCTTCGAGCGGCCTTGTGGCGACGGGGACAGGAGGCACGCCGGTCCGCCGCACAAGCTCTACCAATTCCTTCATCTCCGGCAGGCTGCCGACATACGAGCCCTGAATGGTCAAGGCTCGCATGGGTATCGGCGGCAGCGAGACCGTGAGGTCGCCACCATAAAGACCGACGATGACGTATTTGCCGCCCTTGATCAGGCTGTCATAGCCAACGCGCGCGCTCTGCGAGGATCCCACGAGATCAATCACGCCCCAGGCGCCACCTTTGGTCATGTCAATGATTTGCTGCGAGGCATCGGCGGCACCGCCGTCAACCACCGCCGCAGCCCCTGCTTTCTTTGCCGCATCGCGCTTGGTTGGGTCGATATCGACCACGATGGCGCTATGACCGCCCATCGCCTTGTGCAAGGCGAGACACATGAGCCCGAGACCACCAGCGCCAATGATCACCGTCGGCTCGGTTTTCAGGGTCGCGATTTTTTTCAACGCGCCAAAAGTGGTGACGCCGGAGCAAGCGAGCGGGGCGGCGCGTTCCGGCGGAAGGTCGCCGATATCGAACAGGTAGCGCGGATGCGGGACCACCATGTAGTCCGCGTACCCGCCATTCGTAAAAACGCCGAGGCTGCGCATCGCGCGGCAAAGATTTTCCTCGCCCCGCTTGCAGGGATCGCAGGTCCCGCACCCGATCCATGGATGTGCGAGCACCCGGTCACCGACTTTGACTCCCTTGGCCTGCGGACCAAGCGCGACCACTTCGCCGACATTCTCGTGACCGAGAGTAACGGGCAGTTTCATGCCGCGGTCGGCAAGACTCAGGCGCTTGCCACCCCCAAGGTCGAAATAACCTTCCGACAGGTGGATATCGCTATGGCAGACGCCGGCTGCCAAAACCTTCAACAGGACTTCGCTGCCGGTCGGCTGCGGCGTTGGCTGTTCGTTGAGTTGCAGGGGCTGGCCGCAAACACAGACCTGGAACATACGCATCGGACGCTCTCCCGGTTTTTTTTCGTTCTCGGGAGGCAGGGAACCACAGTCCGCAGTCCGCGTCACTAGCGGGCCAGAAACCTAGATGCGTTTCAACTGCAAGTCGACCGGCGGCCCGTTTCTGATCGTCTGATAAACGACGCAGTAGCGCTCGGTAAGCTTGAGGAGCTGGTCAAGCTTTTCCTGCGATGCCTCGGTATCGAGATCGAAGCGCAACCGGATCTGGGCAAAGCCGACCGGCGCATCCTTGGCGACGCCGAGCGTGCCACGGAAGTCGAGATCACCTTCGGCCGAGACCTTTCCTGACTTCAGGGGAATATCGAGCGCGGTCGCCACCGCCTTCAGCGTGACACCGGCGCACGCAACGAGAGCTTCCAGAAGCATGTCGCCTGAGCAAAGCTCAAGACCTGACCCTCCGGTCGCTGGATGGAGGCCCGCGATGGCCAGCGCGCGGCCGGTTTCGACCTTGCACGCGATGCCGCTGTCATCGAGTGTACCTTTGGCCTTCAGCGTGATGTAGGCCGTCTTCGGCTCGCTCTTGTAGCGTTCCTTGATCGGTGCCTGCATCGCGCGCAATTCACCTGCATCCATGTATTTCTCCTTGCATGCCAGGCTGAGGAACCTACAGGCTCAATACGGCGAAGCACAAGGGCGGTTACCACCACATGGCTGCGCCGGCTCCGGGATGTTCGACGGCAGCCTTTTCCGGCACACGCTCGCCGACAAGCGAGCGGTCAAGGGCGTTGAGCACGCGCGCCTTGACGTGATCGAACGCAGCCGAGTGGCGGTCGCGTGGGCGCTGCAGATCCGCCGCGATCTCCTCGAAGATGCGGCCGGGACGCGACCGCATCACGATGATGCGATCAGCCAGCGCGATGGCTTCATCAACGTCGTGAGTGACGAGGATCATCATCGGGCGAAGATCGGTCCATAGATCGAGCAGATGATCCTGCAAATCGACCCGTGTGAAGGCATCGAGCGCGGAGAATGGTTCGTCAAGCAGCAAGACTTCGGGCTGCGGGACGAGTGCACGCGCGATGGCGACGCGCTGCGCCTGGCCACCCGACAACTCGCGCGGCCAGACGTTTCGTTTTTCGATCAAGCCAACGCGCGACAGCGCGCCGGCAGCGCGATGGCGCCGCCGCGAAACAGGCAGGTCGTTCAGTCCAAAGGCGACGTTGTCGGCGACCGTCAGCCACGGCAGCAGGCGCGGTTCCTGAAAGACGATGCCGATCTTCTCGTGCGGCGAGGTGATCGTCTCTCCGTCGAGCAAAACGCGGCCCTGGGTTGGCGTGTCGAGTCCGCTGATCGCGCGCAGTAAAGTCGACTTCCCGCAGCCGGAGCCGCCGATCACGGCGACAATCTCACCGGGGTCGACTGCAAAGTTCATGCCCTCGATCGCGCGCACGCCGTTTGGATAGGTCTTGCCGAGGTTTTCCAGCGCCAGCATCAGGTCTCTCCCTGACGCGAGAACCGATCTTCCCAGCGCAGGAAAGGTGCCGCGACAAGGGCAACAATCCAATCCGTGGTTTTGCCAAGAACGGCAAAAGCGAGAAGCGCGGCGACGATCTCCGCGGGCTTGCCGAGCTGCTGTCCGTCAATCAGCAAATAGCCGAGACCCTCGGAGGCGCCCATGAATTCGGCGGCGATAACAAACATCCAGCCGAGCCCCAGGCCCGACCGCAGCGCAAGCACGTAAGCGGGCAAGATCGCCGGCAAAAGGATTCGACGCACCATAGCCGGGCCGGAAAGGCGGAAGACGCGGCCTACTTCGACGATCTTGCGGTCGACCGACAGGACCGCCCCCATGACGCCGAGGTAAATGGGAAAGAACACGCCGACCGCAATCAAGGCGACTTTGGACGTTTCGAAAATCCCCAGCCACAAGATGAACAACGGAATCCAGGCGATCGAAGGAACCGCGCGCAGGCCCTGCAGGCTGGGGTCGATCAACCGCCGCACCAACGTCGAATAGCCCGCGAGCGCGCCCAGCACGGTGGCAACCACCGTGCCCGCAGCAAAGCCGGCCCCGACACGCAGCAATGTCGCTGTCACATGCCGCGACAGTTCGCCGGAACGCGCCAGCTCGGCAAATTCCGCGTAAATGCGCGACGGAGGCGGGACCAGGCGTCCGTTCGAGAAGCCAAGATAGACGGCCAACTCCCAGCCACCGGCCAGAACGAGCGGCACCAACAGGCCGAGCATTGGCCGCGCAAATCGCGCAAGATCGCTCTTGCGCGCCACCGGTTTCACGGTTGCGGGTTCGACGGCTGCTTCCACGGACACCACAGTCATCAAACCACTCGCGAAACGCAAGACGGGGATATCAGTTCGTCTTCGCCGTGACGTATTGGTCGTCGATCAGATCGTCGACCGTCTTTTTCACATCGACACCGGCCGCGACAACACCGGCCTGTTGCAGCGCGAGCCCGGCGGCAAGAATGGACTCGCGCTGCGGCGCTCCGATCTTGCTATGCGTAAGCTCGGTGCGTTCCTTGAGCTGCTTGTCGACGACCTCGCCGGGCAGCTTGGACACCGCGATGAACCCGGCCTTGAGCTCGTCATAGTGCCCCAACGAATATTTTCGCGCCTCCTCGTAGACGGCGAGCACGCGTTTCACCAGATCGGGATGTTGCCGGGCAAATTCCTCACGGACGTTGAGTATGCCCCACGTGTTGGCGGCGGCATTCCGATAGAAGAGTCTGGCGCCGTCCTCGACTTCGGCCTGTGCCATCATTGGATCGAGCCCGGCCCAGGCATCGACATCGCCGCGGATCAGCGCGGTCTTGCCATCGGGGTGCTGCAGAAGCACCGGCTGAATGTCCTTTTCGCTCAAGCCGGCGCTGAGCAGCGCGCGCACGAGAAAAATGTGCGGGTCGGTGCCCCGCGTCACCGCCACGCGCTTGCCTTTGAGGTCCGCGATGCTCGCGATCGAGGTGTCTTTGCGCGTGACCAGCGCGGTCCATTCCGGGCGCGAATAGACATAGATCGACTTGATCGGGTTGCCGTTGATCTTTGCCACCAGCGCGGCTGAGCCCGCGGTCGAGCCGAAATCGATCGAGCCGGCATTGAGGAACTCAAGAGCCTTGTTGGAGCCGAGCGTCTGCACCCAGCGGATCTTGATGTTGTCCTTTTCAAACTCCTTCTCCAGCCAGCCCTTGTTCTTGAGCAGGATGGAGACCGGATTGTAGGTTGCCCAATCGATATTGATTGTGTCCGGCTTGTCGGCTGCGAAAAGCGTGGTGGTCGGCAGCAGGCCGACCACTATGGCTGAGGCAAAGAACGAACGACGGGACATATGACGCATGGCAAAACTCCTCGCATTTGCCGGCACCCGCGCTTGCCGGCGCCGGCGCCTTCGTGAACGGAGGCGGATGGATTTATCCGCCGTCAGCCTGCGAGGGGATTGTGCCCCGCGCTTTAGCTGGATTTGTTAAGCGCCCGCAAGCTGCTTGCTCAAATCGGCGCTAGAAATGTTCTATAAACACCGGTTATTACTTGGTCAAAAGGAGAATATTATCTAATTCCCCTCAAAGATAGTATTTATTTCCAAACCTTTCCCTGAGCTTGTACGCAATTATCTTTGCCCGCACCGATGACTTGAAGGTCAGTCTCCGCTATCCCCGACGCTGCAAATGGCTTCACTCGCCCTCGATGACACGCGCCCTCTCGAACGTCCCCCGCGGGGTTCGAACGAGTTGATCGACACGCGCGCCCTGACTACCCAACTTGAAAAGCTTGTGAAAGCGCACACCGGCAATGAGCGTGACCTGCGCTCAATGGTGGCGCAACAGCTGAAGGTCGCCCTCGCCGACGGCCGCGCCAAAGCCGAACAGTTGCTCCTGAAAGACCGTCACGGCCGGCGCTGTGCCGAGCGGCTTTGCCGGATGGAAGACGAAATCATCCGCATCCTGTTTGACTTCGCGCGTGAGCTGTACCCCTCGCAAAATCCGTCAGAGGGCGAGCGCATGGCGATCATTGCAACCGGCGGCTACGGCCGCGGCTTGCAGGCGCCGGGCTCCGACATCGATCTGCTGTTCCTGCTGCCCTACAAGCAAACGGCCTGGGGCGAGTCGATCGCTGAAGCGATTCTTTATTGTCTGTGGGATACGGGACTGAAGGTCGGGCATGCCACCCGTTCCGTTGACGAATGCATCCGCCAGGCCAAGGCGGACATGACGATTCGCACGGCCATTCTTGAATCCCGCTTTCTTTTCGGCGACCGCAACCTCTTCGATGAGCTGGTGACACGATTCGACAACGAGGTTGTGCGTAACAGCGCCGCGGACTTCGTGGCGGCCAAACTCGCCGAACGCGAGGATCGCGTCCGCCGCTCCGGACAATCGCGCTACCTGGTCGAACCGAACGTGAAGGATGGCAAGGGTGGACTACGCGACCTCCATACGCTGTTCTGGATCGCGAAATACGTTTACCGCGTCCGCGAGCCCGACGAATTGATCAAGCGCGGGGTGTTCGACAAGCACGAGTATCAGCTGTTCCGCCGCTGCGAGGACTTCCTTTGGTCGGTTCGCTGCCACATGCATTTTCTCATGGGCCGCGCCGAGGAGCGCCTGTCGTTCGATATCCAGCGCGAGATCGCCGTGCGTCTTGGCTATACCGAGCATCCGGGCCTCCAGGATGTCGAGCGCTTCATGAAGCACTACTTCCTCACCGCCAAGGACGTCGGGGACTTGACTGCGATCCTCTGTGCGGAGCTGGAAGACAGCCACGCCAAGAGCGTACCGGTGCTAAGCCGGCTGATGGCGCGATTGCGCCCGGTGAAGCGGCGCCCGCTTCTGGAAAGCGACGATTTCATCGTCGACAAGAATCGCATTCGGCTCGCGCAACCGGGCGTATTGAAGCGCGATCCTGTCAATCTGATCCGTATTTTCCATCTGGCGCAGAAGCACAACCTTGCGTTCCATCCGGACGCGATGCGCGTCATCACGCGCTCCCTGCGCCTTGTCGACGCCAAATTGCGTGACGACAAGGAAGCCAACGAATTGTTCCTCGAGATCCTCACCTCGAAGAACGACCCGGAAACCGTCTTGCGTCGGATGAACGAAGCGGGCGTTCTTGGCCGTTTCGTGCCGGCGTTCGGCAAGATCGTCGCCATGATGCAATTCAATATGTACCACCACTACACCGTGGACGAGCATCTGGTGCGATGCATCGGCGTGCTGGCCGAAATCGAAAGTGGCGCCAGTAACGATACGCCACTCTCCAACGAGTTGATCCACAAGATTTTGCCGGAGCACCGCCGCTTGCTGTACGTCGCGCTGTTCCTGCATGACATCGCGAAAGGACGTCCGGAGGATCATTCGATTGCCGGCGCCCGCGTTGCAAGGCGATTGTGCCCGCGGCTTGGATTTTCAACCGCCGAAACCGAAACAGTCGCGTGGCTGATCGAAAATCATCTCGTCATGTCGAGCGTCGCACAGTCGCGCGATCTTTCCGACCGCAGGACCATCGAGAATTTTGCCGCAATCGTGCAGTCGGCCGAGCGGCTGAAGCTACTGACAATCCTGACCACCGCGGATATCCGCGCCGTCGGTCCCGGCGTGTGGAACGGCTGGAAGGCGCAACTCATCCGCACGCTCTACTACGAAACTGAGCCCGTGCTCACGGGTGGATTCTCGGAAGTAAACCGGGCCCAGCGCGTGGCGATCGCCCAGAACGACTTCCGCGAGGCGATGAAAGACTGGCCGCCCGAGCGCCTGGAGGCCTATATCGCCAAGCTTTATCCGGCCTACTGGCTCAAGGTCGATCTCGCGCACAAGATTGAGCACGCCAATTTCGTCCGCGCCACCGAGGATGCCGACGAGCGGCTCGCGACCTCAATTGCGTTCGATACGGAACGCGCGGTCACCGAACTGACGCTGCTCGCACCCGATCATCCATGGCTGCTCTCCATCATCGCCGGGGCCTGCGCCATGACCGGAGCCAACATTGTCGATGCGCAGATTTACACCACCACAGATGGCCGCGCGCTCGATACCATTTCGCTATCGCGCGAATTCGACCGCGATGAAGATGAGGAGAGGCGCGCCAATCGGATCGCGGACTCGATCGAAAAGGCCCTGCGCGGCGAACTGAGACTGCCTGACGTGGTAGCGAAGCGAATGCCGCCGAAGGGCCGCATTCGTGCTTTCGCGGTAGTACCCATGGTCACCATCAACAATCAATGGTCGCATCGCTATACCATGGTCGAGGTCACCGGGCTCGACCGCACCGGACTTCTGTACGAGCTGACTGCGACGATCTCGAAGCTCAATCTCAACATTGCTTCCGCCCACGTCGCCACGTTCGGCGAGCGGGTGGTGGACGTCTTCTACGTCACCGATCTGATGGGCGCGCAAATTACTTCGCCGACGCGCCAGGCGGCGATCAAGCGCGCATTAATCGCGCTGTTTGCAACCGGCGAGGAAAGCAAATCCGCAAAAGTTGCCGCCAGCTAAGATCCAGCGAATAAACCGTCATGGCCGGGCGTGCGAAAGCACGCCGTCCTTCGGACGGCTATGCGCGGGCATGACAGTAAGCCGGCAACCCCCAGCACTAAGCCGGGTATGACGTTCCTTAACGGCCCCTTAAATCGACCCGCGTAGCGTCGGTCCGGGGCCGGCACCTGCATGTGCCGGCGCGGATGGGTTCGCGTTATGGCGTCGAAAAGGGGACAAGCGCGCGCACGCCGGGAGCCGGCGTTCGACAAAGCTTCCGCTTTGCTCGTCTCCGCCGAGGACCGCTCTGCTCCGGCGGACCACAAGCCACGAGTCAAATCTGGCTGGCGCCGTTCGCGCAGGAGGAGCGGCAAGCTTGGCAAGCGCACCCTCATCGGCAGGCTCGCCTATTGGAGCCTGGTCGCCGGCCTGTGGCTTGCCATTGGCGCCGCGGGCGTTGTCGTCTGGGTCGGCGCGCACCTGCCGCCGATCCAGTCACTCGAAATCCCGAAGCGCGCGCCTTCGATCCAGATCGTGGATATCCAGGGTCGCGCGCTCGCGCGGCGCGGGGATCTCGCGGGGGCTCCACTGCCGCTGAAGGAAATGCCGACCTACGTGCCGAAGGCCTTCATCGCCATCGAGGATCGCCGCTTCTACGAGCACCACGGCGTCGACCCGTTCGGCATCGGACGCGCTTTCGTCGCCAACGTCCTACATCGCACGGTCGCGCAGGGCGGCTCGACCATCACGCAGCAGCTGGCAAAAAACCTTTTCCTCACGCAGGAGCGGACGATCAATCGCAAGCTGCAGGAACTGCTCCTGGCTCTGTGGCTCGAGCGCAAGTTCTCCAAGGCGCAGATTCTGGAGATGTATCTTAATCGTGTGTACTTCGGCGCCGGCGCCTACGGGATCGAACAAGCCTCGCAAAGATATTTCGGGAAGTCAGCGCGCCAGATCACGCTGGGCGAGGCGGCGCTCCTGGCGGGACTCGTGAAATCGCCATCGCGTCTTGCGCCGACGCGAAATTTTGACGGCGCCGAGAAGCGCGCAAAGGTCGTGCTCGCGGCGATGGCCGAGCTCAGTTTCATCAGCCGCTCTGCCGAACGCACGGCGCTGGCCCGTCCTCTGCGGATCGTGGCGCAGGCCAACATGGGTTCAGTCCATTACGTGGCCGATTGGGTCATGGATGCGCTCAACGACGCAATCGGTCACGTGGACGATGACATTATTGTTCAGACAACGATCGATGCAGCTTTGCAGGCGAGCGCCGAAAAGGCCCTCAACGACGAGCTTGCGCAGAAGGGCGACAAGAACGGCGTCACGCAAGGCGCGCTGATTGCGATGACCCCGGATGGCGCAGTGCGCGCCTTGGTCGGTGGCCGAGACTATGCCGAAAGCCAATTCAACCGTGCAGTCGCCGCCAAGCGTCAGCCTGGCTCTGCGTTTAAGCCGTTCGTCTACCTGACCGCGCTCGAGCACGGCCTGACGCCTGACACCGTGCGCGAGGACAGGCCGATCAACGTCAAGGGCTGGCAACCGGAAAACTACGGTCACGAGTACTTCGGCTCGGTGACGCTGACACGAGCTCTTGCGCAATCACTGAACACGGTCTCGGTGCGGCTGACGCTGGAAGTCACGCCCATGGCAGTTATCCGCACTGCGTACCGCCTCGGCATTGCTTCCAAGCTCGAGCCAAATGCCTCGATCGCACTCGGTACCTCGGAAGTCTCGGTGCTCGAGTTGGTGAGCGCATACGCACCCTTTGCCAATGGCGGCTATGCGCTCGTGCCGCGCGTGATCGACAAGATCACCCTCACCAACGGCAAGCTGCTCTATGCACGCAACATCCAGCGGATCGGCCGCATCATCGATGCGCGCTATGTGAGCATGATGAACGCGATGATGGCCGAGACGCTGACCATCGGCACCGCGCAGAGGGCGAGCCTGCCCGGCTGGCCGGCAGCCGGAAAAACCGGAACAAGTCAGGATTTCCGCGACGCCTGGTTCATCGGCTATACCGCGCACCTGGTCACCGGAGTTTGGCTGGGCAACGACGATGGAACGCCGACCAAGCATGTGACCGGCGGTAGCCTGCCGGTGGAGATCTGGAGTCGGGTCATGCGCGGCGCGCACCAAGGCGTGCCGGTCGCAAGCCTGCCCGGCGCTCCAACCGGCAATTTCTTCTCCGGTCTGTTCGGCGGCAGCTCCAGGCCGGTCCCGCCTGCCCCCGTCCAGCCGGTTGCGGTCGGCAATTCGACGACGACAGGCAGCGGCGGGCTTGATGGCTGGCTGCTGAACAATTTGTTCGGACGCCGCTGATCACTGTTTCGGCACGGCGCGGCGTATGCCTTGTGTCGTCCACCAGAGCACCCACGTGGCGCAACCCATCGCTGCAACTCCTATCGCGAGAGGCCAGGCGCTCTGTCCGAGCAGCCAGCCCACCACCGCACCACACAAGGCTGCAACGCTTTGCTGAACGAACCCGAACAGCGAAGAGGCGGCGCCGGCGCGTTCTGGAAATGGGGTGAGAGCGCCGGCAATCCCTTGCGGCAGCACCATGCCGAGACCAGCGAGATAAATAGCCATGGGAAAGACGAGTGCCAACGACGAGGGAAATCCGCAGGCGACAGCCAACACCATCCCAATGCCGCCCGCGGCGCAGGTGGCCGCACCAATTCCGAGCACGCCGTCGAGTCCAGTTGTCACGACCACGCGCGCAGCCAGGGCCGAGCCGGCCATATAGCCGACCGAGCCGAGCGCGAACGCGATGCCAAAATCAAACGGGCTGAGCCGGTAGAGATCCTGCAGCACGAATGCGGCCGCGGAAATCCAGACGAACAGGCCAGCGTAGCTCGCCGCGGTAATGCCCAGATAGGCAAGATACGCGAGGTTGCCCGCGACGAGTCGATAGGAACGAAGGATCGACGTAATCGATAGCGGCTCGGCGGCTCGCGACTTCAGTGTTTCCGGCAACGCCGCCCACACAATTCCAACCCCGGCGAAGCCTGCGCCAACGAGGGTGAAAAATATGGCTCGCCAGCCGAAGTAAGTCTGCAAAAATCCACCCGCAATCGGTGCCAGAACCGGCGCAAGCGCCATCACCGAGGCGATGAGCGACAATTCGCGCCCGGCACGAGCGCCGGAATGGATGTCGCGCACGATCGCGCGGGCCAGAACGATGCCGCCGCAGCCGCCGAGTGCCTGGAAGGCACGCGCCACTATGAGCATTTCAATCGATGTCGAGAGTGAGCAAGCCAGGCTCGCGATGCAATAAAGCGCGAGCGCCGCGATCAGGATCGGCTTGCGGCCGTGTCGGTCGGACACCGGGCCATAGAAAATTTGCCCGACTGCAAATCCGATGAGATAGGCGGAGATGGTAAATTGCGCCTGCGCCGTCGAGGCATGGAGCTGGCGAGCGATGTCGGGCAGTGACGGCAGATACATGTCGGTCGTGAGCGGACCGATCGCGCTCAAAGCTGCAAGCAATGCGGTGAGCGCGAATGTTCGGGGACGCAGCATGGCCGAATCCGTTTATCCAGGTTGTCCTGGCCGCATTTCGCGGGCATGCCAGCGGGACGACCAATCTAGTGCGAGAATAGGAGGCTAGCGCGAATCCAGGCCGTAGCGATGGAGATCTGCGCCGTGGGCATCCAGCCAGGCCTTGGCCCGGCCCATGTGTGGACAAATGCTCTCAACCAGCCGCCAGAATCGACGCGAGTGATCCATCTCGATGAGGTGGGCAACCTCGTGCGCTGCCAGATATTCGAGCACGAACGGAGGCGCCATCACCAATCGCCAGGAATAGGAGAGCATGCCGCTCGAGGAGCACGAACCCCAACGGCTCGACTGATCGCGCACCGACACGCGCTTGAACTCGATGCCAAGGCCCTGCGCGGCCAACTGGCTCGCCGCCTGCAAGTCACGCTTGGCTTCGCGCTTGAGATAATCGTGCACCCGTCGTGACAGATGAGGTTTTTCGCCGGCGACACACAACAAGTGCTCGCTTCCGTGCGTCTCAATCCACACCGTACCTCTTGCCCGGGGTCGATGGTCGATGCGGTGTTCGCGCCCCCGCAGCGGCAAGAATGCGCCATGGTCAAAAGGTGCGGCGCCGGGCAACCGGCGCAACCGGGATGTGATCCAGGCACTGTGCTTTTGAGCGAATTCCTTGGCGTGCTTGACGCTGCCGCGCGTAGGCATCGTGAGCACGACTTCGCGGCTGGCTACAAGAATGCGCAACGTGTAACGGCGCGCCTGCCTATGGCGGCGCAGGCGGACAGGATGAATTTCCCCGTCGCAAGTGACTGCAATGGCGGACGGCTCGCTGGTCCGGCGATAAAGCAGGGCGCGGAATGGTATCGATATCATCAGGTCAAACCGGAACGGGCCAGCTGTGTTCCACGGTCACGCGCGCACGCCATCAACGCTGAGCTACGACCTTCAGCAATGTAGAACGCACGTTACGGCTACCGTTCCGCGACAGCGCGAAGTCGGCAATGCGAGGAGCGATCTCGGCGCGGAAGCGCGAACCATTGAACACGCCATAGTGACCGACTCCAGGCTGCACATAGTGAACCTTATTCTCCTCTGGAATGTTGACGCAGAGTGCGTGCGCAGCCTCTGTCTGGCCGACGCTCGATATATCGTCGTGCTCGCCTTCCACCGTCATCAACGCAACGCGTCTGATCGCGGCAGGGTCGACCCGCCGGCCGCGGTGCGTCATCTCCCCTTTTGGCAAGGCATGGCGGATGAACACGGTATCTACGGTCTGCAGATAGAATTCGGCGGCGAGATCCATGACCGCGAGGTATTCATCGTAGAATTCACGGTGCTTCTGGGCCGAATCGCCGTCGCCTTTGACGAGGTGAAGGAAAAGATTGTGATGCGCTTCGATGTGGCGATCCAGATTCATGCTCATGAAGCCATGTAGTTGCAAAAAACCCGGATAGACGTCCCGCATGAAGCCGGGATGCGGGAACGGCACTTTGGTAATCACGTGATTGCGGAACCAGCTGGGTCCCCGCCGCTCGGCGAGCTTGTTGACCTCGTTGGGATTAATGCGCGTGTCGATCGGGCCACCCATAAGCACCATGGAGCGAGGAACGTCGGGATCGTTGTCCGCTTCCATGAGCGCGACGGCGGCCAGCACCGGCACCGAGGGCTGACACACTGCAATCACGTGTAAATCGTCGCCCAGCAGATGAAGGATGGAAATGATGTAGTCGATATAGGTATCGAGATCGAAGCGCCCTGCCGACAGCGGCACCATGCGGGCGTCGATCCATTCGGTGATGTACACCTCGTGATTGGGAAGAAAAGTCTCCACCGTGCCGCGCAACAATGTCGGATAATGACCCGACATCGGAGCGACAAGAAGCAGTCTGGGCTGAGGCCGCCGCGGCGCCTGCCTGAAAGCACGTTCAAAGTGCAGGAGCCGACAGAAAGGACGCTCCCAGATGCTCTTGATCTGGACGGGAACCTTCTCGCCCCCCACGGTGGTCGAGTCGATATCCCATTCCGGCCGGCGATATCGGCGGGTCGAGCGCTCGAACAACTCCATGGTGGCCGCCATCGACTTGCCATAGGAGGTGTGGGCGAGCGGATTCGCGGGATTCTTGAAGAACAACCGCGTGGCATCTGCAAAGGCACGGGCCGGATTCAGTGCGGCATGCCCCATTTCGTAAAACCAGTACATCGGCGTGGCCAATAACGTGCCGCTGCCGTCGGAGAGCGTCGCTGCTCCGCCGAATTCCCCAATTGCCATTGATTCCCCCGGCCCTCGCTGCAGTGCGGTAGACTGTCGTTTTTCGGTCATAGCGTCAACATAGAGAATAGTCGTTGGCATGCCGTTTACAACGCACAACGGCGTTGTAAGTCTCATTAAACACAGGCTTTTTTTATTTACTCACTGGTCTGTAAAAGCGAGCCTTGGGCCCGCGCGCTCTGCAAAAGCTTCAAAAAAGCCAATGATGCAGCCGCGAACAGCACAATATTGAGGGCAAAAGCCTCGATCATCAGGTCGGGGCGAAACACATGGTCAATCAACAACGCGCGCATACCTTCAAAGACATAGGTGGGCGGGAGCGCCCAGGCAAAGTACTGAAGCCAGTCGGGCAACACCGCCACCGGATAGTAAACGCAGGTCAGTGGAAGAAACAGAAACATGATCGTCCAGGCCATGCTCTCCGCACCCAGGCCGTTACGCAACAAAAGTCCCGCGACGAAGATGCCCACCGCCCAGCTCGTCAAAATCAGATTGGCAAAAAACGCAGCCAGCGCCAGACCGAGTGCCCACAGGTTAAACCCGAAGAAAGCAATCGCCAGCAAAGACACCGGGATCATTCCGATCGACAAACGCACGATGCTCATGATCATCAGTGCGAGCAGGAATTCCGCCGGACGCAGCGGCGACATCATGAGGTTGCCGAGGTTGCGCGCGTACATTTCTTCCAGGAAAGAAATGGAAAATCCGAGCTGGCCACGGAACAGAATATCCCACAACAGGACCGAGCCGATGAAAACACCGCCGGCCTGGACGAAAAAATTGGAGTTTTGCGAGATATAAACCTGAAGAAAACCCCACATCAGCATCTGCACGGTCGGCCAATAAATCAGATCGAGAATGCGGGGCCACGAGGAACGCAACAGGTACCAGTAGCGCCGCACCATGGCTGCAACGCGGTTGAACGAGAATTCCATTCCCACGTCACTGGCGATCATTGTGCAGCCTCGCTCTGCCGCCGCCCGCGCGCGACATCGAGAAACACCTCTTCCAGGGTCTCGCGGCCGTAGCGAGAGAGCAGCAGGTCAGGCTTGTCATCGTCCTCGATGCGGCCCTTCTTCATGATGATGACCCGTTCGCACAATCGTTCGACCTCTGCCATGTTGTGAGAGGCAAGCAGTATCGTCGCGCTCTCCTCAGCGCGATACCGTTCGAGCCGCGAGCGCACCCAGTCCGCCGTGTCAGGATCAAGCGAAGCGGTCGGCTCATCCAGCAACAGTACTTCAGGCTTGTTCAGCAGCGCCTTGGCGAGCGACACCCGCGTCTTCTGGCCGGCGGAAAGCTTGCCGGTAGGCCGATCAAGAAATTCGGTGAGATCGAGATCGGCGGCCAGCCTGTCGATCCGTTCGTCAATGTCGGCCACCGCATAGAGCTGGGCGAAGACGGAAAGATTTTGCCTCACGGTCAGGCGCATCGGCACGTCGACGTAGGGGCTCTCGAAATTCATCCGATGCAGCACGCGATAACGTTGCCTCGGCATCTCGGCGCCCAGCACGGTCACGCCGCCGGACGTCGGCGTCACCAGCCCCATGATCATCGCAATCGTCGTGGTTTTGCCAGCCCCGTTTCCCCCAAGCAGTCCGGTCACCGAGCCGGGGGTCAGCCGAAAGCTGATGCCGTCGACTGCCGCCACGCCCTTATAGCGCTTGACCAGCCGATCCACGGCGATGGGGGAAGCATTTTGCGCATCCATAGGCGGAAACATGTGACGCTGCGCCGCAAGAAGTGCAAGCCCCGCAATGCGGATGCAATTTGTGCCGCCGCCGCCTGGCGTTAGACTGAATCATGGCCTCGCCGCTTGCCCAACCTCACCCCGGCCGAAATGTGCGCCTCGATACATTGGTGCGGTTGCGCTGGCTTGCAATCATCGGCCAGACCACGGCCGTCGTAGTGGTCTACTACGGACTCGACTTCCAGCTTCCTATTTACGCGTGTCTCGCCGCCATCATCCTCGCGGCCTGGCTCAATGTGGCGCTGCGTCTGCGTTTCCATATGACGCAAAGACTCGAGCCGGACCGTGCGGCGTGGCTGCTTGCCTTCGACATCGCGGAGCTGGCGGTGCTCTTGTATCTGACCGGGGGTCTGCAAAATCCGTTCGCCTTCATGTTTCTGGGACCGGTCTTGTTGTCGGCGACGGCGCTGCCACCCCGGTTCACGCTTCTGCTGGGCGGTTTTGCGGTCGCATGCGCCACGATCCTGGTATTCGTGCATTATCCCCTGCCGTGGGACAGCGAGGATCCGTTGCAACTGCCACCCGTTTACATGATGGGTGTCTGGCTATGCATCTTGCTCGCGATCGGGTTCATCGGGGCATATGCTTGGCAAATCACGGAAGAGTCTCGTCAGCTTTCCGACGCGCTCGCCGCCACCGAGCTGGTGCTTGCGCGCGAGCAGCATCTTTCCCAACTCGACGGACTTGCCGCCGCGGCGGCGCATGAACTCGGTACACCGCTTTCGACCATCTCTGTCATCGCCAAGGAGCTGGAGCGGGCGATCGCGCCGAACGCGCCGCACGGCGACGACGTGCGGCTGTTGCGCGAACAGGCCACGCGCTGCCGCGACATTCTCGCCAAGCTCACCGAATTGTCTTCGAGCGGAGAGCCGTTTGACCGCATGCCTCTCACTGCGCTGATCGAGGAGGTTGTGGCGCCGCATCGACATTTCGGCGTGAGCATCGAGGTGATTTCGCCGAGCGATCGCTCGACCGAGCCGGTTGGGGCGCGCAACCCAGCCATTCTTTATGGACTTGGCAATCTGCTGGAAAACGCGATCGATTTCGCGCGCGACCGCGTTGCGGTCGATGCGAATTGGAATGAAGATTCGGTCGCCGTCACAATCAGCGATGATGGGCCGGGGTTTGCGCCGGAAATCCTGGCGCGGATTGGAGAACCCTACGTGACCAGCCGGCGGCGCCGCCAGGACGACACAGGCGAGGAGCCGGCCGGGCTTGGGCTCGGTTTCTTTATCGCCAAGACATTGCTCGAGCGGTCAGGTGCAACCCTCTCGTTTAAAAATCGGCCCGGGCCGGAGCAGGGCGCCGTTATCAGGCTCAGCTGGAGCCGCAGCGATTTCGAACAATCAGCAGCGTTCGCAGCGGCTTGAGGAAGCCTCGCAAGATCACTATTTGTTGCGTGCGACGGACAGGCTGTCCGCGCTAGGATGCGGATCAGGGCAGCTGTGGTGACGAACGTGGACATTGCAACGAGCGATACCGCCCGACCGGCGGCGAAGGTTAAAATCAACGGCGAACGGTCCTTGTTGATCGTCGAAGACGATTTTTCCTTCCTGCAGCGCCTCGCCAAGGCGCTCGAGCAACGCGGATTTTCGGTCACGACCGCGGAGTCGGTTTCCGAAGGCTTGTTGCAGGTCGAAAAGGCAGCGCCGGCCTACGCTGTGGTCGATATGCGCCTCGGCGACGGCAACGGGCTCGACGTGATTTCTGCGCTCAAGTGCCGTCGTCCGGACGCGCGCGGCATCATCTTGACCGGCTACGGCAACATTGCGACCGCGGTGAACGCGGTGAAGCTTGGCGCCGTCGATTATCTCGCCAAGCCCGTCGATGCCGATGACGTCGTCGCAGCCTTGTTGGCATTGGACAACGCCAAGATCGAGCCGCCTGAGAATCCGATGTCGGCCGACCGCGTGCGCTGGGAACACATCCAGCGGATCTATGAGTTGTGCGGCCGCAATGTTTCGGAGACTGCGCGCCGGCTAAACATGCACCGCCGAACCTTGCAGCGTATTCTGGCCAAACGCGCTCCCAGATAGTCTCCTACTCCGCCTCCCAGTAAGGTCCTGTCGGATCGGCCAGCGATTGCAACCGGATCGCGGCGGAACGCGCAAACAACAACATCATCGATTTTCGCGTCGCGGCCGACAACCTGTGCTCGGGCGCTTCACATTTGAACTCGGCGCCGAAGGCATCGGCCACGATCAGCCCGGTGTCCGGCGGAAAAATTTCGCACGGAACGTCGATAGTGGTGGCGAAGAACAAGCGATCGCAGTGCGCCCGGTAGTCATGCCACTTCTGGTCGGCGCGGAAATCGGCGATCGAGGACTTGATCTCGATAATCCAGATTTCGCCGCTCGGATCGAGCGCGACAAGATCAGCTCGCCGGCCGGACGGCAACGGCAATTCGCTGACGACACAGCGCCCGTGCGCGTGCAGCAGCCGCGCGGTTCCGCGCGCGATCGCGAGCGCGGCCTGCGACTGGCGGCCATCGACGAGCATTTGAAACGGAGACGATGCCAAGGCCATCAGCTGACCTTGCGATTCGATTTGGGCCGGACTTCGGCGCGTTCGGGAAAAGCGCGTGCAAGCGCGGCGCGGCTGGCCTGAACGATGCCGCGCTCGGTGATCAAGCCAGTGACCAGTCGTGCCGGGGTAACGTCGAAAGCAAAGTTTGCAACCGGCGAGCCATCGGGAACGATCTGCACTGTCTCGATGTGGCCCGACGCGGTCTTTCCGCTCACCGTTGCGACTTCGTCGGCCGCGCGTTGTTCGATGGGAATCTCGCCAAGACCATCATCGATCGTGAAGTCGATTGTTGGCGATGGCAGTGCGACATAAAATGGGACCTTGTTATCGTAAGCGGCGAGTGCCTTGAGATAAGTGCCGATTTTATTGCAGACATCCCCTTGCGCCGTCACGCGGTCGGCCCCGACGATGACGACGTCGACCAGCCCGTGCTGCATGAGATGCCCGCCGGTATTGTCGGCGATGACGGTGTACGGCACGCCGTGATGGCCCAGCTCCCAGGCGGTCAGCGCAGCGCCCTGATTGCGCGGGCGCGTCTCATCGGCAAAAACATGGACGGGCAGGCCTTTGTCATGAGCCGTATAGATTGGCGCAGTCGCCGTTCCCCAATCAACCGTGGCCAGCCAGCCTGCGTTGCAGTGGGTCAGCACGTTTACCGGTGCGCCTTTTTTGGTTGCGGCAATTTCCTCAATGATTGGCAGCCCATAGCGGCCGATAGCCTGGTTGATCGCGACGTCCTCATCGGCGATCTCGCCTGCTCGCCGTAAGGCCGCTTCCGCGCGCTCGGCGCGCGGCCGGTTGCGCACCGCGGCCTGTATTTCGTCCAGCGCCCATTTGAGATTGATGGCCGTCGGACGCGTCGCAATCAGGGTGGCACAGGCATCGTCCAGTGCTTCATCGGATGCATCGGCGCGCAGGGCGAGCCAGAGGCCATAGGCTGCCGCCGCGCCGATCAGGGGCGCCCCGCGCACCTGCATGGTCGCGATCGCCCGGGCGACATCGTCAAGCGTGGCAAGCCGTATCGTGGCAAAGCGATGGGGCAGCAGCGTCTGGTCGATAATGCCGAGGCTTGCGCTATCGCTTTCGACCCAGACGGTTCGCATTTGCTTGCCGTCAATTTTCATGGCTAAGAAATAACGCCGTTTCGAGTGCTGCGCAAAGCCAGGTCATTCACGCCCGAGAACCGCCATGTCCGCCCATTATGAGGTTGAATACGACAACCGCTCTCGCGTCCCCGAACATCCGGAGATTTTTGCACGCTGGCAACGCGAGGCGGCAGCGTATCGCGCGAGCGCGCATAACCCCAAGCTCGGCATCGGATATGGCCCTTCATCGCGGCGGACCATGGACCTCTTTCCGGCCAAGAACGACGACAAGGCGCCCCTCGCCATGTTCGTTCACGGTGGCTATTGGCGCTCGCTAGAGCCTTCGATGTTTTCACAAATGGCGGCAGGACCGAATGCGCGCGGGATAACGGTCGCGGTCGCAGGTTACGATCTTTGCCCGCATTGTTCGGTTGCCGACATCATCGATCAGATGCGCAGCGCCTGTCTGAGCCTCTGGCGCAAGCGGCGCCAGCGCATTTGCGTCTACGGCCATTCGGCCGGGGGGCATCTGGCCGCGTGCATGGTGGCGCAAGACTGGAAAGCTTTCGCCTCCGATGCCCCGGCCGACCTCGTGCCGGCCGCCTACGCGATTTCCGGAGTGTTCGATCTCGCACCGTTGGTGCATTGCTCGCAAAATCTGGATTTGCGTCTCGACGAGGCGGAAGCGCGCCGGGTATCGCCGCTTTACTGGCACGTGCCGCCCGGTCGCAGCCTGGACGCCGTCGTTGGCGCGCTGGAATCGAAAGAGTTCTTACGCCAGAGCAGCACGATCGCCGAGTCCTGGCAACAACGCATGGCGCTCACCCGTTACGAGGAAATAGCGGGCACAAACCACTTCACGGTCATAGACCCTCTCGGCAATCCGGATAGTGCGATGACCGCACGCGTCGCCGCGATGGCGCACAGCGTAAACGGCATGGCGCTGTAGTACTTCACGCTTCCCAGCATTATCGACTTAGTCGACATGGGCTTCTGCTCGTTTCCCTTTCCCCCTTTTGGAGGGGACGCATGAACGAGGAAACCCGCAATAGGAATATTATCTTGACCACCGGAAAAGATTGACAGTAGGATTAAAGTCCGATGTCAAAATTTTGGGTGTCGCTTTGAACTCTTCCTCAAGTTTCCGCCACGAGCTTCGTTGTCTTCAACGCGACCATGCCACACTGCGCCTCGAATTGGAGCGCATCAAGCGTGCCTACTATGCTCGCCAGTACGATCCCAATCAGCCTCGTATCGCTCGCGGGAATCCCGATGGTGGCGAGTGGACAACTCAACCCTCGATTCAGCCTGTCTTCTATGATCCTCGCCGTCTTGCGATCCGGAAGGCGATCGAGGGCGGCCTGGCTCTGTACACCTGGCTATCGACACGAAGCGGGTCCGACAAGCAAGCGGTCATTATCTTCGACGCCAGGGAGTTTCGATCGGATGGACGCGGCGAGCTCGACCTGGATGATGTAAAGCTGCTTGATCGCGACAAAGTCAATGCTGCTTGCCCCCGTTTGGACAAGGTCCAAAAGCGAACGGACCTAGCCGCTGAAGTCGTTAGCCGAACTCGCGGACATTTGCCGCCTGCGGAATTCGGCACGGCCGTGCACACCAATCTCAAGAGGCAGATCGACGGTCTCAGCGACCCGGATTTTCGCGCTGAAGTCTCGTACCTGAAAAATAGAGAGGAAACTTATGGCAGAAAAGATTCAATCCGCATCGACGTACTTGAGAAGGTCGGCGACGGAACCGTGTGTGTATACGATATCAAGACTGGCCAGCGGGGCCTAAGTCTTGCGCGAACGACAGAAATTGCAACGAATGTATTCAAGGCTTATCCAGCAACTCAACGCATCCTCGTCAGCGAAATACGGCCGAGATCGAGATAATGACGACCATCGCGCAGGTCAGAGAGGTGGTCCGGCCGCTCTTGCAGCGTAATCCCGATCTCGAACTCGTTGGCCGCCTGATCGTTGTAAAGCCCGTGCACCACATTCTGCGCGGGATCTACATCGATCGCAGCCTTGATCCTCAGCTCTTTATCCCTACCTGGGCTGTCACGTTCCTGTTCGAGCCGTCCGAGAGCTTTTCGTATAATTGGGGAGGAAGGCTTTCTAATCGCGCGCATGGCGTTTGGGACGTTGGCAATCCGGCCACGTCACAGGTGATGTGCGAGGAAATCGAAAAGGAGGCACTCCCGCTGCTACGGCCAATTCAGACCATCCACGATTTTATCAGATTCACGTCGAAGGAGCGTTTCAAGGAAACGTATTTGGATCTTTACGAGGAGCGCAAAATATTTGTCGACATTGCCTGCGGCGATCTCAATGCGGCGAGAGCGATCTGCGCGTATTTTGCCACTGAAAGTGCAAAGAAGCGGTATTCAGGTGGAATGGAGGAAGAATACGACCGGGTCACGAAAACGCTCTGTCCACTTGTTGCGGCTGGTGACCGCCTTGGTCTCGTGCAGCTCTTGCGAGACTGGGAAGCGAGTTCTGTCGAACATTTGAAGATGAAAAGGTTATGGGAGCCGACTCCGTTTCCAATCGAATTGCAACGCGAAAAGGAATAAAATTCCGTGAGTTGGATTGGATACAGCGGCAAGTTTCGGGATCGCAAATTGCTTGCTAGAACCAGTAGCGCCGCGCAAATGCGATTGTGAGCGCCGCACCGACCACGACAATCAGCACGCGCACGACGTTGCGCGGAATGACGCGCGCGACATAGGCGCCGATCAATCCGCCGCCGATCGTTCCGGCGGCCAGCGCCAGGGTCTGCGGCCACAGCACGGCGCCATGCGTGGCGAACACCAGGGTGGCGGCAAATCCGTTGAGGCTCGAGACGAAATTCTTGGCGACATTTGCGGAGCGATAATCGCCGCCTGTCGCCAGCGAGAACACGCCGAGCATCAGGATGCCCACGCCGGCGCCGAAGTAACCACCATAAAACGAAACCGGGAGCACCACCTTGAGACTGGCGATGTCGAATGCAATCGCATGGCCGCGTCCTTCCGCGCGGGCGCGGAGCCAGCGACTGATCCGTTCGGAATAGGCGAACAGCAACGTCGCAAAGCCGAGCAACAAGGGCACGATCTGCGCGAACATTCGCTCCGGCGTCAGCAGCAGAGCTGCTGCGCCGGCGCCCGCACCAATAATCGAGGCGACAATCAGGCCAACAAAAGCACGGTTGAACGGCGGAAGTTGCGATCGATCGGATAATGCCGCCAGCATCGTTGCGGGCATGATGGAAGCCAGATTGGATACGGCCGCGAGCTGTGGCGATACCCCGGTTGCAATCAGCGCGGGGTAGATCACGACCGCTGCGCCACCCACCATGCTTGCGATGATTCCTGCGATAATGCCGGCGCCGACGAGAAAGGCGATGGTCATCAAATCCATGCGCGATACCCGCCCCCGTTCATTCCCGCGCACGCGGGAATCCAGCCCGCAGAGTACAAAGGTAAATCAAATTCCCTGGATCCCCGCTTTCGCGGGGATGACCGGACGAAAAGCCCATTGCGAACTAGAAAAACGCCTGGATGCCGGTCTGCGCGCGGCCGAGGATCAGTGCATGAATATCATGCGTGCCCTCATAGGTATTCACCGTCTCCAGGTTCGAGAGCACGCGCATCACGTGGTATTCCTCTGAAATGCCGTTGCCTCCGTGCATATCGCGCGCCAGGCGCGCGATATCGAGCGCCTTGCCGCAATTGTTTCGCTTCATCAGCGAGATCGATGGTGGCGCGGCCTTGCCCGCTTCCAGCATGCGCCCGAGGCGCAGGGCTCCCTGCAGTCCGATCGCGATTTCGGTCTGCATGTCCGCAAGCTTTTTCTGCACCAACTGATTAGCGGCGAGCGGACGACCGAATTGTTTGCGGTCGAGCACGTACTGGCGGGCGCGATGCCAGCAGAATTCGGCGGCCCCCATGGCGCCCCAGGAAATTCCGTAGCGTGCATTATTGAGGCAGCCGAACGGACCGGCGAGGCCTTTCACGTTGGGCAGCAAATTCTCTTCGGGGATCACGCAATCGTCCAGCACGATCTCGCCGGTTATGGAGGCGCGCAGCGAAAGTTTGCCTTCGATCTTCGGGGTGGAGAATCCCTTCGTGCCTCGCTCGACCAGGAAGCCGCGGATCGCGTTGTCGAGCTTGGCCCAAACGACCGCGACGTCGGCAACCGGAGAATTCGAAATCCAGGTCTTCGCGCCGTTGAGCTTGTAGCCGGCCGATACTTTCTCGGCGCGCGTCACCATCGAACCGGGATCGGAACCATGATCGGGCTCCGTCAGCCCGAAGCATCCGATCATTTCGCCGGTTGCCAGCTTTGGTAGAAATTTACGGCGCTGCGCTTCGCTGCCATAGGCGTAGATTGGATACATCACCAGCGAAGACTGCACCGACATCGAGGAGCGATATCCCGAGTCGACGCGTTCAAGCTCGCGCGTGATAAGGCCGTAAGCGACGTATCCTAGCCCGGCACCGCCATACTCCTCAGGTATGGTGGGACCAAGCAGGCCAAGCTTCCCCATCTCGGGCAGCAACCCGGGGTCGTATTTCTCGTCGCGGTATGCCTCGACCACTCGCGGCATGAGATAGCTTTGCGCGAAGCCGCGGGTGCTGTTGCGCACCATGCGCTCGTCTTCGGAAAGCTCGCCTTCGAGATCGAGCGGGTCTTCCCACACGAACGCGGCATCCTTCAGCATCGCCGGCATGCCACCGCGCTTCTCGGCCGCTTGCGACATTGGAGTCCTCCTGGCTTTGGCGAAGCCATTATAGAGGACTTTTCAAACATTTCCCTCCCTTGCGCGGAGCAAAACAAAACCCCGCCGTCTTGCGGCGGGGTCTTGCACGTCGAGAACGCGCGCTCAGATCGCCATCTTGAGATCTTTTGCCGCGCGGAAAGCAACTTTCTTGCTGGCTTTGATCTTGATGGCCTCGCCCGTCATCGGGTTGCGGCCCATGCGGGCGGCACGTTTGCGCACGATCAGGATACCTAGACCGGCGATCTTCACCCGCTCGCCTTTTTTCAGGTGCTTGGTGATCAGGCCGATCAGGTCCTCCAACATTTCGAGGCCCTGCTTCTTGGTGAGCTGATGCTGTTCCGCGAGCGCGGCGGCGAGGTGCCTGGTGGTGACCGGCTTGCCGGCTTTCGGCTTGGGTGAAGCGGCTTCTGCCATTTGAGAATGCTCCTTGAGGGCGCACCATGCGCGAGCCTTAGAGCAGTAAGAGATTCGCGCCGGGGCGCATAGCTGGGGGCTGCCCGGGCCGCGGGCTTAACCACAGAAAGCTCGAAAAAGCCCCGCGGATCCGTTGATTCGGCGCCGTTGCCGGTCGCGGACGTTTCGTCTATTGAGGGCTTACGCGCGCCCGTAGCTCAGCTGGATAGAGCGTTGCCCTCCGAAGGCAAAGGTCGGACGTTCGAATCGTCTCGGGCGCGCCAGTATTGTGCGATCGACGAACCCAAGTTGTGTAAGTCGG